>Ga0315336_1001188_pt1 | contig 54650 bp, 38 predicted proteins | sample ASW5metaG_FD_204512 | JGI IMG/M metagenome (GOLD analysis project Ga0315336, IMG submission 204512) | Ammonia-oxidizing marine archaeal communities from Monterey Bay, California, United States - ASW #5 | ecosystem: Environmental > Aquatic > Marine > Intertidal zone | place: USA: California...
TGGCCTTGTTGACCCTGCTGGCCTTGTTGACCCTGCTGGCCTTGTTGACCCTGCTGGCCTTGTTGACCCTGCTGGCCTTGTTGACCCTGCTGGCCTTGTTGACCCTGCTGGCCTTGTTGACCCTGCTCATTAAGACGCCTCTCCATCGCTTCCATACCACGTACCAGGTCGCGGGCCTCTTCGAGCGCTTCTTCAAGTGGGTTGAGTTCTCTCTGACTAGCCGCACTTGCTGCTTGCTCAAGTTCATCACGCAGAGCTTGGAGGTCGGCTTCGATGGTTAGTTCAAGTGTAACAGCCGACTGAGGATCCCATTGCTCAATCGTACCTCGAGAGTACTGCAGTTTCTCCTTTAACTTGGATTCACGAATATGGTTGGCTCCATCTTGCAGTGCTCTCGCGGCCTCTGGGTTATCAGCACTGCTGCTTGATGCTGAACGATCTAGTTCCCGTTCCAACTCTGAAACCGCGTCTGTCATCTGATCTTTGCGTTCTCTGAGTTGTTCAATCGCTCTCGATCTTTCAGCTCCAGACGTAGGGAGTTCTCGGACCTGCCGCTGAACGTCACGTTGCTGTTCCTGGAGTTCTGCAACCTGATTAATCGCGGCTTGGGCGTCACGCTGAGCGCGGTCTGAACGGGCCTCTTCAAGCTGCCTTCGCGTCTCCTCTAGCCTGCGCAGAGCTGTCTGCGCTTCAGTGGTTGAAGTGCTTCCAGACTGAGACGCTGACTGGCGCATTGCTTCGGCAGCCTGCTGAAGTTGCCGGGCTGTTTCCTCAAGCTGCTGATCGTTGTTTTCTCTTGCGAGCTGGAGTAATTGTCTCGCAGCCTCTTCAGTTTGCTCAGCCAATTCTCGTTGTGCAGCCCCTCCACCCGAAGATGCTCCCTGAGGGGAGGCCTGAGCACGGCGCCTCTGACGCTCAGCCTGCTGTTCTTGTCGCTGTGATAGCTCCTTCAGTTTTTCGAGCAGTTCATCAAGCTCATTATCGGCTTGGCGTTGAGCACCACGTTGGACGGTCTCATACTGATTTTTCAGCTTATCAAGTTCGAGTTCAAATAAATCAGCAAGATCTTCTGCAGCTGCTTGGCTACCGCCCCCGCCGCCCGGTTGTTGCTGCTGTTGGGTAACGTAGCGCTCGTAAGTTTCCTCAGCTTGCTGCACATATCGAAGGGCTATCTGTTCATCTGGGATTGCCTCGCGTAATTCTTCCGTATCGAGGTCCTCCTGAGCATTCGTCATCGCTTCAACTGCTTTTGGCAAGATCGAAGAAACATCACGGAAGCCTGGATCCGTGCGGGTCAGCCCTCGGTTCTGCATTCGCTCCAGTAGGGTGCCAACCTGTTCCTTGAGACGACCCTGTGAGAGTGAAACGCTGACCACGTTCTCGCTAAATTCTTCTGGGTCGTAGCTGTCTCTTTGGCGAATGAGATTGAAAGTTGCAGAAATGATCTGCCGTTGCAGTTCCGAGAGCGCTGTCTCGGGTGTTTGGCCACCACCACCACCTTGTTGCTGTCCGCCACTTTCCTCTCCCTGCCGGTAGGCCCGTTCTAGAGGGCGTACGTTCAGGAAGAACATGTCACTGGCTACTGCTTGCGTGCCTGAGATAGTCCGGTTGTCACGCACTAGAGCGTAGTAGGCGATCAGGTCTCCTGGCTCAAGTTCCCACTCTTCAAGGAAGAGCGTATGGCCAGTCGATACCTCTGGCAGCGGAGCACCAGATCCCTGAAATAGCGGGACTGTATCCTCTTTTTCTCCGTTTACGGAATAGACGATCCGTACGTCACCAATCCCGTAATCATCATTTGCACTGACTTCCAGATAAACTTCTTCGATTGGTGAGGCCGAGATATCTCGACCCGGCTTAGAGAAGTGCACAGAAGGTTCTTGATCTGTAAGGAGGTCAATCCTGTACTCGGGGGAAGCCGGAACGAAATCACCATTCTCCCGGGCAAGTTGGATCGAATAAAAACCTCGCTCGCGCACCGTAAGGCGGGCGAGGAAGGTACCGTCCTCTTCCAAGCTGAGATCCTGTACTGTTTCCCCATCTATGAGAAATTGTCCGCCCGCAGTGATCATCGTCGGATGAATGCGGACCTCTACAAGTGTCCCCGGGAGTGCTGCTATATCTCCGCCATCCTCACGGGTACGTGGTTCGAGTCCGGTATACCTGGGGAAGTAGTACGTCAAATCAAGTTGATCGACGTACGGAAGGTCTGCTACATCGATTGAAAATGTCTCAGAACGAACCCCTGCCGCTTCAACAAAGTACTCGGTCGGATTGTCGACCCCGAGCAGCAGCGCTTCAAAATCTCCCGATTCAGTGGACAGCATGGTGATCCGCTGAAAAGTTTGGTCCGAGCCTTTGCGTGTGAAGATCGACACATCACTGGACTCGAACCCGCTAAGCATTGCGGTCACCAACTGGTCAGATCCTCGGGCGATCGTTGTATCACCAGGTTGGATATTGACTTCATAAGGGTTCACCGCCGCTGCAGCTCTGGTCGGGAGAAGCAGCGCTGCCAGCCCAAGCCTCAAGTGGCTTGGACCGAGTAACACCAACGAGAGACTAAGTAGTGCGATACCAGTGATGACCCCAGTTAGTCTATAAAGGGCACCTTGTTCGACGCGTCTTCCGCCTTTGATCTTCCGGGCCCTGGTGAGTGCGTTCTGGACCAGATGGTCTCCGAATACTGATGAAAAGGCTTCATTAGGGGCCTCGAGCGCGGTGACCACTGAATGTTCGAGTGATGGTTCGTGTTCCTCCAGGTAAAGCCCAACCCGCTCATCGCTCACCCGGTGGAATAAATGGCGTAGGACGAACCAATAAGTGGTTGCTACTAGCGTGCCCCAGGTGAGTATTCGAAGCCAGATTACAGAGGGGGCCGAAAACCGCATCTGCTCAAGGCTGACCGCAGATACTAAGAGTACTACTCCGGTGATTGCAGTGATCCAAGTTAGGCCGCGGAGAAAAATTCGGGTTCTCCAACGGCGGCGTACACTCCTGACGACTGTCAAGATTTTGCCCTGTGCCATCCGTCTGTCGGAGTCCCTCATTTGCCTCTCCTTAGTCGCCCTGGCTCAACCTAGGGGCCGATGAGCTATACCACCACAGGATAGCGGTCTCTGCCTAGCACGACTTGGCCCTTAGAGGGCTATGGATGGCTACGTCGTCGTCAACGTTGCAGCTGCAGTTCGACGGGACACCCAGTTCGACATAAGCGTCTCTGCTGCCAGTAAGCCGAATGCTGCAATGAGTATCCACCTCCAGAGAGCCTGTCTCCGTTCTTGGTCTTCCATTTGAAGGTCAGTCGCTTGGATGAATCCCGACGCAGCGTCAGAGTTTGGGACAGATGACGTTACCTGCGCTACTAGTTCCTCTGGATCCAGAGTAGTGAGATTGGACTCTTCCAATTCAACATTGACTGCGACTACGAAGGGGCGTTCGGGATCTGACCCAGGCGGTCTAATGGTATAAAATCCACTCTCATCGAGTGCCAGATATCTAGGTCCGTCATCGGAAGAGAGATCGATCGATTTCCCGGAGGGTGTAAGAGCAACCTGCTCTCTACCATCTGATAGTTCTGCTGATTCTGCTGAGACCAGGCCTGCACTCTCTAGTGCCACAGGGTCGGCAAGGTCGAGGACTTGTCCGATCATGAACCACGGAAGTGCCTCGGTGCGACCGCCGATGTACTCAGACACTCGATGGATGAATGGCAAATAAACCGGTTGGAGGGCCAGGTCATTCCAGAACGAGTCCAACGTCGAGGTCCAAACAAGCACTCTACCGAGCCCGTATGTTTGTTCAGCGAAGGCTACGGATCCGTCATCAAATCGAGCAAGGACACTCGCTGAGTCGGAGAGTACGAAGTTACGAGTACGGAAAAAACGTGCACCAGTGAAGTCACCACTCCGAGGGCCCGAAAATGGCTCAAAAATTGGATGTCCATACTCAAGATGCCCAAGCCGTCCTCCACGTCCTTGGAGGCGATCCTGGGGCTCACCTGCGGCACCTGGAAGAAGATCCTGTGCCGAGGCTGGCCAGCCTGCTCTTTCTCCTAAAACAACGAGAAGTCCACCACCTGCCTGGACAAAATTCCTTAAGCGTTCTGCCGATGCCCCATCGATCCTGGCGTCGTTGATAATTACGGCATCAGTGTCATCTAAATCTTCTACCCGGACATTGTTGGTTCTTCGATGGGCCAAGCGGAACCTGCCATCATCTGAGATCTCCAACGCTCTGCGCAGGTAGAGGCTAGCGTCCGTGCCTCCACCACTTCCATCGATTACGAGCAGGGACAGGGCTGTCCCAGGTGAAACAACAAAGTTCTTCACGTCATCAGCAGTGAGTTCATCAGTAGGGATGCGGATTGAGCCTCGAGTATGAGGCTGTGAAACTGTAAATGGTTGGAACGTGACGGATGTGGCTCCATTGGCATCGAGTGTCAGAGTTCGGGTTTGAATTTCTTGCCCATCTAACTCAAGGCTGACATCTATTTCACGTGCATCTACCCCTCCATTACGGGCTATGCGGGCAGTGGGTGTGATCCGTTCGCGTCCCGAAACTGCCTGGCGGATCAAGTCAACATCTGTCACTTGGATGTTGTCCGGGGGATCTTCAGAAAGTTTGATTGAGATAACCTTGGCACCAGCTGGCAAGTACACACCTTCGTCTCCAGCCCATCCTATGCGTTGAAAATCTGAAAGCAGATAGACTTCACCCATGGGTAGCTCTGATTCTTCCAACACTGTTTGGGCGACCTTGAGGGCGGGTCCGAAGCTGGTTGATGAGGAGCTGATACTGAGGGTATCTAATGCTGCGTTGAGCCGAAGGCGATCCCCTGTCGAGCGGGTAACTACTCGAGCTCCTTGCCCAAAAACCACCAGGCTTGCCCTGTCCAATGGTCCGAGGTCCGCGAAGATCTCACGAGCTTCTTCGAGTGCTCGAGTGAATTGGTCGCCGATCTCCATGCTATAGGACTGGTCGAGCAGAACAACGATCTCTCGTGGCCCTGAGGCAGCTCCTAGGCTCAGATCAGTCCGATCAAGAAAGGGGCGAGCAAATGCTAGTGCGAGGAGTGCGAGGGCAAGTGAGCGGAGGGCGAGGAGTAGCCAGTGTTGAATGCGTCGTCGTCGCTGTTCCTGGAAGGGGATCCTTTCAAGGAACATCAGTGAGGGAAAAACGACTACGTTCCGGCGTTGCCGGCGTGTCAGGTGTACAAGGACAGGTACTACAATCCCGGCTACGCCAAGCAGAAACAGCGGTACGAGGAAAGCCAAGTTCATCGCTTACGAGTCCAGCGTTCACGGGCCAAGAGGTACTGGAAAAGCGCTAGATCGAGTGGTTTGGAGGTATCCAATAGCACATAATCGATCCGGTTCTCAGTTAACCGGCGTTGCACCGATTCCACATGTTCGGCTACAAGGCGTTTATAATCGTCCCGCAGCCGGTTTGGTATCACTGGAATCTGTTCGCGCGTCTCAAGGTCTTCAAAGCTCGATGAGTCTTCAAATGGAAAGCTCAATTCAGCAGGGTCGAGTATGTGAAACACGATCACGTCATGCCCACGGGCTCGGAGCAGGCTTATTGAGTTGAGGACCTCCTCGGGACGCTCGTACAAGTCGGATATAATGACGACGATCCCCTTACGGCCGAGTAGTTCAGTAATCTTGATTAGAGGTTCCCTGAGACTGCCAGCCCGGCCCGCGCTCGCTCTGTCGAGTAAGTGTAAGATCGTGTCCAAGTGTTTCATCGACGGCGGCACGTATTCGACTATGTCGTGATCGAAGGTCACAAGGCCGACACGGTCTCTTTGCCTATTGGAGAAAAATGTGAGACATGCTGCCAAGTATCTCGCATAATCCAGCTTCGAGACTTCATGGCTCCCATAGCTCATCGATGCAGAGACATCCAGTAGGACACTGAAATTGGCATTCGTGTCTGCTTCAAAAAGTTTGATGTAATGACGGTCAGATCGGCCGAATAGCTTCCAGTCGATGCGTCGGATATCGTCACCGGGCATGTATTGGCGGTGTTCTGCAAATTCGAGGCTGAAGCCTAGATATGGTGAGCGATGAAGGCCGGTTAAGAATCCATCCACTACGGTTCTGGCCAAAAGTTCCAGGTTGCTGATCCGAGCCAAGACTGCGGGATCAAGAAACTGTGCTCCTGAATGAGAGCCGCGCGCAACCGCCATTTGCTACATCCCTGAAGACGGCAAGGGCACAGCATCTAATAGCTTGTCAACGATTTCTGCCGAGGTTCGTCCCTCCGATTCAGCATGGAAGTTCTTCAGCACGCGGTGGCGGAGCACCGGGTGAGCTAACGCCCGTATGTCCTCAAAAGAAACGTGATAGCGTCCTTGTGTGATTGCTCTCGCCTTTGATCCAAGCACTAAGTACTGCGCTGCACGAACTGACGCGCCGTAAGCGATCCATTCGTTGACAAAGTCAGGGGAGTCTCCGTTAGCGCTCGGGCGGCTGGCTCTAGTCAATGCTACAGCATATCTGAGGACGGATTCCGATACAGGAACCCGTCTTACTAGCTCCTGAAAGGCTACTAAGTCGGCCCCGGTCACCGTATGGCTGAACTCGGGCTCCAATATGCCGGTTGTTGTCCTCACAACTTCTAGTTCCTCCTCCTCTGTCATGTGGTCTATGATGATCTGGAACATGAACCGATCGAGTTGAGCTTCGGGAAGAGGGTAGGTTCCCTCGAGCTCAATCGGATTCTGGGTAGCGAAAACGTAAAATGGTTCCTTGAGCTCGTATGTGCGTCCCTGCACTGTCACTCGGTGCTCTTGCATCGCCTCGAGTAATGCAGCCTGGGTCTTAGGCGGTGTGCGGTTGATCTCATCAGCAAGGAGAATATTTGTAAACACCGGCCCTGGTGAGAAAACCATCTCTCGTCGGCCGGTGTCGGCTTGTTCTTGAATAATGTCTGTACCGGTGATATCGGACGGCATCAAATCTGGAGTGAACTGGATCCGTGAGAAATTAAGATCGACGACCTGAGCAATCGTATGGATCAATAATGTCTTGGCGAGACCTGGCACGCCGACCAAAAGACTATTCCCACCAACGAAGAGTGTAAGTAGGACTTCCTCTATTACGTCCTCTTGACCGATAATGAGCTTTCGAACCTCACTCAGAATTTGCTCCCGTCCGTTTTTCATGCGTTCGGCGAGTGCTATGTCGTCGGCGTTATCGAGGGCAACCGTTCCGATGGCTTGTTCCGCCAAGGCTGTCTCCAGTTCAAATGGGGCTCACAAGGCCCCGATTAGTCGTTCAGCGAGCAGTTCTGCGCAATAGTAGTCCGATCATTAGTGCGTGTGTCCGTACACGATATAGTTGACTCCGAGCTTGTACGCTTCATTAGACAAGTCGATCGGATAATATCCCTGATCCGAGTATTCCCAGTACTCTGCGATGTCATTATTGAAGTTAAAAACCACCATCAGTCGTTGTGTTGGGTCGTTGTCTTCGAAGATCCCATACCATTGTGGGTTTCGTGGTCCGTAGGGCGGGATCACCTTCAGTGGTTCGATTTGGAAGAATGAATCGAAAACGCGGTGATCGTGTTCAAGCGGAGTAAGCGAAAGACCAGGCAACGCCCGCTGCATGTGGTAGGCGAAATTTTCCCATTCGTTACCACGTTCGTTACGAGTGTCATCCACTATCAAGAATCCGCCCTTCAACAGGTATGCGCCAAGACCTGCGACTTCTTCTTCGGTGGGATTCCAGCTACCAACTTCAACGATGTATGCGATTGGATACTTGAAGATTTCTGGGTCATTCAGGCGGAGGATATTGGAGCCCTCAGTTTGGGAATCAACGAACGTTGTCTCTTGGATGATGTTGAGAAAATTCCGTTCAGCCCTTGGATAGTCATGCGCCCAAGCAGGCTCACGTCTCCGGAAGAATCCTGAAGACCCTCTCCCGACATCGTACTGCACTCTGAAGAAGTGATATTTGCCGTCGTAGGGTAAATTGGTATCGCTGTACGACTGCAGATTCCTGCTTGAGAGTTCGGGTATTGTATTTCTACCTCGGTCACTCGCCATCCACCCAATTCCAGCTCCAGCGAAGAGCAGGGCCACCAGCAATCCGGTGCCCTTACCAATCATGATAAGCCAGATCGCAGGGTGAGCAGCAGTTCAAGAGCGGCGTCAAAGTTAGGGGCAATTTCGAGTGCCTGAAGCACCGCACGGCGAGCGCCGGTTAGGTCATCTGCCTCTTGGTAAGCGATCGCCAGTGCGTAGAGTGCTTGAGCCTTGTCCGTTGGATTCAGAGCGACGGCGGCGGCCCTCTCTCTCAACGCCTGGGGATAGTTGCCTACTTCTGCGTGGAGTTTTGCTAGTCTCTGATGAAGTTCTATCTCATACGGCCATACTAGTACTGCTTTATCAAGGGCATCTGCTGCTTCTTTCGGGCGGCCCAGTTGCTCTAACACGTCCGAGTGCATTGTATAGGCGTCATAGTTCGATTCCGATCTTTGGACGAGCTGTGACAAAGCCTGTTCTGCGCCAGTTAGATCACCGACTCCGTTGTAGGCTTGGGCTAGATACCAATACGGACTGTCCGGTCCTCCATAGTCTGGGAAAATATTCCGTGCGGCTTCTAAGTGAGGCTGAGCATCGGTATAGCGTTCTTCTCCAACAAGTGCCGCGCCAAGCCTGAGTCTCCCGATAAAATCACCAGGGTGCAGCTTGGCGTAATCTTCGAGCGCGGTGATATCCGAGCCGGATAGAGGAGCCTCTCCCATTTCTGCTAGCCCACTCAACGGAGTGCGGAAACGATCCTGTAGGACTTCCTCAAATTCCTGGTCAAAATCTTCAAGATCTATGCTGAGTAAAGATTTAAAGAGTTCTGCCGTGGTCTCGCCACTTCTATATCCTTCCAACATCTGTCTGATGGCGGCGAAGCCGTAACGATCCTCAATGACTTCAAAGACTAGAGAAGATTGGTAGTAGGAGAAGATGACCTGCTCCGGATAATCAGGTCGCATGAATCCATCATTAAGCTCACTGACCTTCTTGAGGTTCCCGTCTGCTAACGCCCGCAGGAACGGAATTGTGACCTGATGACCCCATCCCTGTCGGGCTTTCCGTTGTTCGTGAACAGCGAGCCCCTCGGAAAACCATCTTGGTACGCGGTTATCAGAGATTGCTAGGTGAAAGGTGTGCGCGAGTTCATGCCAGAAAACTGATGCCCAGTTGTAATCCCCTCTCTCTCGTGCACCAGGCGAGTCCATTACCAAAACACGTCCGAAGCTTACACCGAGAGCACCCAGACCTGCTTCTCCTAGGGTTCGAACTGAGAAGTCCGCATGGCTTGGAAATAGCTCAGCGCGCACAGGAAGTAGGGGTTCGCCGCCGTAACGACGACTGAGGCTCTCGTAAGCTTCCTCAGCAATGGGAGCCAGATACGTTTCTAGCAGGTCAGATTCAGTTCCATGAAGAAAAAGCTCAAAGTGATCAGTCTCATGGATTTCAAAACGCTCAAAAGTATCGAGCAAATCGAGATTATTCTTAAACCAAGGGTTGTACGGGTCCCCCTCGAAAGCCCGTATGAGGTGACTTCTGCCTTGCTCCACATCTCCTAGACGAAGTTCGTTCATTCCTAGGAGTCCCCATGCGGTCCAAGAGGACGGATCAAGTTCGACTGCTGCCCCAGCTCTAATCACTGCGTCACTATATCGGCGCGTTTGCACAGCCAATTCGGCCAACTTGATGTCGAGCCCAGAGTACCTTGGGTTCAGTTGTAGTACCCGTGTTCGAACTTCTTGGAATTTTTCGAGGTCACCACTGAGCAGGTGTGTGCCAGCCAAAGCTGTGAGTGCGACCAATGAGTTTGGATTAATTACCAATGCCATTTCGGCCTGCTCGTAGGCATCCTGATATCTTTCGCGTGTGAGATGTTGGTTCGCTAGTAGCGCGCGAGCTTCCAGATGATTCGAATTAATTTCGAGCAGTTGTCCAAGGACCCTTCCCGCATCTGACGTCCCATCAAATTCAAGGGCTTTCGCCAGGCCCAGAAGTGCTCCTGGATGTCTCGGGTTTACTCCTAGCACTTTCTCGAACTCAGTTTGCGCATTGGTGCTCGAGTATTTTTCTAGAAAGAGTTCTCCAGCCCTGACGCTTGGTTCGTGCCACGTGGGAGCGATGCTTGCTGCCTCATCAAAAGCACGCAGTGCATCCTGGAACAGATCGGGGCTAGTCCGGCCCAGGTAGCTCACAGCACGCCCTACAGCTACGAGTTCGGTAGCACTAAGCTGTCCGTCAGAGGCATTATAGATGTCGATGAAGCGATCGAATCGAGGCATCGCCTCATCGATCTCACCTTGAGAGAACAGCAGCTCTGCGAGATTGACCTCCGCCGTGAGGGCATCACTTGCATTCGCATCGATGGATTCTCCAAAGGCTGTAGCCGCCTCTTCCAGCTTTCCTCGGATCACTAGGATTTCCCCTAGCGTATTTGCGAATGCACCTGGGCTAGGAGCTTCACGAGCGAGAAGCTCAGAGGCATCATACTCCCCGGTGGAGAGCAGGGCCTGAATCAAGTCGCGTCTTACGTCATAAGAGGACGGGTTATTTTCGAGTATGGTGCGAAACGCGCGAGCTGCATTTTCATATTCTCCGGCTTGCAGTGACTCGCGTGCTTCGGCGGTCGTTTGTGCCTGGAGAGATCCAGCCGCTAGAACACTAACGAGTATAAGCGCGGGGTAGCGGGTCACAATCCGTTGCCCTCTATGGCGCGGATTTCTCTATTCTTAAGAGCAAGCTCAACAAGCAGATCCTCCATAGCTGCCAGATATGCTTCTTCCTGCATAGCATCACGGAGAACTCTGAGTTCGGTAATGCGGGCTTGGATCTGACTTCGCTCTTCGTACAGTCTCACGAGCTCAGGGTTCTGGGTAACCTCTTCCTCCGTTGCGGAGATATCACCCAGTTGAAACCCTGCTGCGAGCGAGCCATCAGGCTCATTCAAGCCGACTTCTTCGCTTCCTGTGCCATCCCCATTGTCATCCAATACAGCATGTTCTGTAAGGATCTCGTTCTCATCTTCATAGAACCGGATAACCTCTTCACGGGCGTACTGATAGGCTTCTAGTAATGAGATTCTTTTGTCCTTATCCAGATCAGCACTCTCACCTGTGATTGCCTCAACGAAGAACTGCGCAAACTCAGTCGCATTCCGCTCGCGTTGGGTGCGGGTAGCTGTGATGATGATCCGGTTAGGGCCGGATAAGGGTTCGAGGAAGCCCCCGCTAGCGCTGCCAGTATGTACCAGCGCTAGGGTCTGCGATGGGAATTCTGCTAGCGCCACCTGTAAATCGCTCGGTGCAAGGTCAGGGCCAGTGATGTTAAACCGAGCCTCAGCTTGGTCAGAAGTTCCGTGTCCAATGAGAATGACAAGAAGTCGATCCGAGGCTCCTGCTTGCTGGGCAATCTTGCTTAGGTGGCTCAGTACATTGGCTCGTGTCGACTTGTCAGTGACAAAGTCAGGAGCGGATTCTGGTCTCTCGCCGAGATAAGTGACATGCTCTGCGAGGATGCCATGTTTCGCAGTAAAAGCCTCTCTTAGAGCGACCGCTTGGGTATGGAACCGATCGCGGTAGTCGGCATTACCACCGAGTCCAACCACGATCAACGCATGGGTCTGTTCCTGGGCACTTGCCTGCTCAAAAGATGTGCCAGAAAGGCACATGAATACCAAGACCGGGCCCAAGAGGGCTAGTGAAGCCTGCGGTCTAATCAAATTAGTCCCCGAATTCTTCGGAAGCCCCATTCGGCACCCATGAGCATCAATAGGAGGAAAAACAGAAAGGGCATATCCCACAGGTCTAGTTCTTCGATCAAGGTGACCCCGGCGCCTGTCACACGAATATCTTCCGGAAGACTCGAAACATCTTCTGGGGTATAGAACTGACCTCCGGTCTCATCGGCGATCCGGCGCAGTGTCTGCGTGCGCCTCGACGCGCTGAAGTATTCGTTGTCACTCGGGGCTGTGTAGAGATAGGTCTTGTCCGAGCCTAGAGTCTCTCCATTCCTTTCGGCCGTTACTTCAACCTCATACTCACCTTGTTCTAGCGGACGGAACTCTACAGAGTACTCACCGTCCCTTTGGACCGTCCAACTGACGGGGAGCTCCTCCACTGTGCCTGTTGGACTTGTGATTCGCGCTGTCACAGTTGCGTTGTTGACTTCGATATAGCTTGAGTCACCTACGTTGGTCACAAGCTGAACGTTTTCTCCTGGTTCTACCTGTTCCCGGTCCGTTACTGCTTCTACGGCTTCTGGGACACCATCGACGAGCCATCTGATCATCTGTTGCCAGAAAGTTTCATGACTCTGATCCTCGAGTGGCACATCAGCGTGCATCTGCCAGAGCCAGGAATCCTGGATGGTAAGGGCAATAGATTTGCCACGACCGTATCGTTGGAACGCGAGTACGATCTGTTCAAGAGCAAGCTGTTCCCCTGAACCAGACAAGAGTGCTGTAGCACCAGGACGGACCTGGGAGATTGGATTGACAGTGGTGACTGAGGGAAGCGAATCCCATCGTTCACGCACCTGGTCCTGTTCCACTCCGAGAAGTACCGCGGGATGTGTTAGTCCAGCGGGCGTCGGAATTACCTCTACTTCCGCGAAGAATCCCTGAGGGTCATCTGCAGGAGAGCTAAGGACCACCGGCATCACTTCCTCCACCGGGGTGCCCTGCCAACCTCCTTCTGCGAAAGCCCCGTGGCCACCGAGCAATAATAATCCCCCGCCTCTCTCGGAGACGAAGTCCGCGATCATTTGTAGTTGGTCATGCGTGAAGAAAGATGCTTCAACACTCCCAAGGATTAGCGCCCGATACCGGTACATCTCTTCACGGCTCGTGGGGAAACCGAACTCCAGCTCACTGCCGTCGTCTACATCCAATCTCAGAAACTTACTTTCCGCAGTCCGCTGTAGGACTACGAGTTGGATATTTTCATCTCCCTCTACTGCACGTCTCATAAACTTTACTTCGAAGCGAGGTTCGCCTTCGAAATAGAGGACTTTTTCACGTTCTCCTCTAACCTCGACTTGCACCGAGCGAGAGTTGTTCCGATTCACCCGTTCCTCTGGTTGAGGAGGAATACGGAAGCTCACGCGTCGAGGACCTACTCCTTCCAATTCGAAATAAATTCTGGCTACAACCGGTTCTCCATCTGGCCCGAGCTCAACCGTTTCTTCTGCGATAATCTGAAGTTCGTCCTCAACGATCAGGGGAACCGTACCGCCTTCGAATCCCGTCTGCGTAATTACTACATCAACAGTCAACGAAGATCCTTCTAGCACAGCCCTTGGCATCTCGATCCGTCCGAGCTCGATATCGGGGGTGATGCTCTCTTCTCCAAGCCCGATTGTGAAAACCGGAACACCTGCGGCCTGCAGGGGCACCAACGATTCAGCTAAGGGTTGGTTGTCATTGTCAGCCCCATCTGTAATCATGACCAGCCCAGACAGCGGCACACCTGAAAGTTCTTCTCTCGCAACATCGAGCGCCCGAGACAGATTCGTGTGCGTGCCCTCGTAGGCTAGTTCCGACGGGCTATCGATTCGGCCGGCGACATCAGAGAAACGAAAGAAGCGAAGTGCAAAACGATCAGAGAGTTGCCCGAGGAGTTCACTTTCATCGGAAGCGAACTCTTCATTAATGAAAGAGTTTCGTAACTCGCCGTTCTCATCCGCGAGCAACATGCTTTGTGAATCGTCTATTAGGATCCCAACAAAATTTTGTTGCGGGACAACAGTCGACAGAATCAGTGATGGTTGGAGAAGGCAAACGATGATGACCGCAAGCAGCAAAACGCGAAGTCCTGCCATCACGCCGCGGTCCGTGACCGTGCTTTTCCCTCGGGCAATCGTATAGCTGGCGACAGTAGCTGCGCCTAGGAGTCCGGCGATAATAAGCCATAGGCGCACCGACATCGGTGCTCCAAATGTGAAATCACCCTGTTCAAAAAAGAGCGGGGGATACTTGAACAGGAACTCGAAGATACGTTCCATCTGTTTCCCCTCAGTGACTCATCGCGTAGACGATCATGTTAGCCCCCATTTCGTACGCGTACGTCGAATATTCCAGAGGGTAGCGCGGATCCTCAGCCCACTCCCAAGCATCACCGAGATCGGTATTGAAGTTGATGATGACGACAAGACGTCCAGCCTCATCATATATGCCCTTAACATAGGGGACGCAGCCATAGCATTCGGCCGGGTACATAGCACGCCCAATGGCAGGCACCTGCTTCACTTCATCAATGTCGTAGTATGCTGAGTAGATCGGGTGATCAAGGGTGATGTCGACAATCGGATGGTCAGGGTAAACTCGGCGGATATTGTACTCAAAGACATCCCATTCACGCTGACCCCAGAAGTCGTCCACGATCAAGAATCCCCCAGCATCCAGATAATTTCTGAGACCCTCAACCTCCGGGTTGGTCATATCCATACCGCCGACTTCCACAGCGTAGATTATTGGGAAACGCCGGAGTGTCGGGTCGTCGAGCCTGATAGCGTTGTCCCAATCGTAAGCATTAAGCCGGACTAGGCGCTTTAGTACGACCAAGAACTGCTGGTCACCCTTCGGATAGTCGGTCGCCCATGATTGCCCCCAACCGCGGCGACCCCAACCTGAGTAAATAGCGCGGGTCCAATAGAAGGGATAACGACCGGGTATTTCATTTGGATCCATGCGAGGGCCGCGAGAGTCCACAAATGAGGGGCGGCTTACCCTTGGTGGGACTTGCTGGCTCATGAACTCCGCACCGGGTGGAGTAAGGTACGTAGCTTCTTCCACTGAATCGGGTGCACACCCTGTGTTGAGCATGGTGAAGAGTGCCAATGCTAATAGAGCAAGGTGGAGAAGTGAGCGACTCATTAGTTGTTTAGTTTAGGTCCTCGAGAGCGGCAGGATCGCTGGCTAATCTTTATGTTGGAGGAAATTCTGGCCACTTGTTTGTACTCGTACCCCTTGATCGAGCGCATTGACGACGTTGTATGGAGTTTTCCCCTCTGGGGCGAAACTCAACCGCGGCCGAGTTTGTGCCTGAGCAGTGACGTAAGGCTCTCCACCTCCCAGCGCAAACGGAAGAACTAAATTATTGACTCCGTTGCAGGTTATCGCTTTCGACTTCAACTTGCCGTGCGGGCCCCGAAGGGCCTGCTCTATTGGTTCTCGTATTCGCAGAGGATGACCATGCGGTTCTTATCAGCCTTATTGGCACTTTTCATTTCGACTCCGCTTGTTGCTCAAGATGGTACACGAGAAATCACAGCGGATGACTACAGACGAGCAGAGCGTTTCCTCTCGCAGAATACAAGTGCCTTGGTCTTTGGTGCATCGGTGAGCCCACAATGGCTTGAGGATGGCCGATTTTGGTACAGATCGACGGGGCCAGGGGGCACGGAATTCATGATTGTTGACCCTTCAGATCTGACTCGCGAAAGCGCTTTTAATCACGAACGGATTGCCACCGTGCTCAATACAGTGTCGGGAGGGGACTACGAGTCTTCAAGATTACCTCTGGGTGGCTTAACACTTGAGGGTGATGTGCTTACGGCGACCGTCGGACCACCTGGCCGCTTCTGGTGCAACCTGACGGAATATTCGTGTGAATCCGTTTCAGGCAGTGCTGGCCCTGCAGTTTCACGGCTAGAGGTGATTTCTCCAGATGCTCAAAATGCAGCGTTTATTCGTGATCACAATCTTTGGGTTCGAGATCTTCGTACTGGAGATGAGTCGGCGTTAACCACCAATGGAGAAGAAGATTTCGGGTATGGTACGAACAACGCTGGGTGGACACGTAGCGACCGTCCAATCTTGAAGTGGTCTCCAGATTCAAGGAAGATCGCAACTTTTCGGCATAACGCGCGTGGTGTGGGAATGATGTATCTCGTGAATACACAGGTGGGGCATCCGCAGCTTGAAGCATGGCGGTATCCGCTCCCTGAAGACTCAGTGATTTTTCGGATCACCAGAGTGGTTCTGGATCTCGATCGTCCAGCAGGTGACCGAGTAGTCAGTCTAGCGATGCCTCCAGATCAGCATCGGTCCACTTGCAGTGACCATATCGCCTGTGGGGGCACCTTTGGAGATGTCGAGTGGAGCGCAGATAGCGAGCATATCGTATTCGTTTCGAGTACCCGCGACCACAAAAGTGCCACGGTCAGTATCGCCGATGCGTCTACTGGTGCCGTGACCAAGCTTTTCGAAGAAGTAGAAGAGACATTTTACGAGTCGAACGGTTGGGATTTTTTGTCCTCATCAAATGAAATCTTATGGTTCAGCCAAAGAGACGACTGGGGGCATCTCTACTTATACGATGCTGGAACTGGAGTTCTCAAGAGACAGGTCACCCAGGGAGCCTGGAACGTTCAACGGATCCTGGATATCGACGAACCCGCTCGTACGATCACTTTTATTGGTAATGCGCGAGAGTCGGGAGACCCCTATTTCCAATACCTCTATCGGGTTGGACTCGATGGTGGCGCTGTAGAGTTACTGACACCGGACAGTGCGAATCACAGTGTATCGCTTTCTCCGGATGGAAAATACGTGGTCGATACGTACTCAACACCGGTTGTTCCGCCGGTTACGGTCCTTCGTGATAGAGAAGACGGACGTCGTATCCTGACTATTGAAGAAGCAGATATTTCCCATCTTCAGGAATCAGGATGGCAACCACCGATGCCGTTCAGTGTCAAAGCGCGAGATGGAGAGACGGATCTCTATGGGTTGCTTTTTCGGCCGATGAATTTCGACTCGGATGGCTCATACCCGATCGTTAATTACCTGTATCCTGGACCACAGAGCGGGAGTGTGGGGAGCAGGAGTTTCCGTGCATCGCATCGTGATCTGCAAGCGATCGCTGAACTCGGTTTTGTCGTAGTTGAGCTTGATGCCATGGGTACGCCTGGGCGCTCAAAGACATTTCACGAAGCCTATTACGGAAACATGGGAGACAACGGACTTCCCGATCAGATTGCTGGGATCCGTCAGCTAGCGGATCAGTATCCGTGGATGGATATCGACAAAGTTGGAATTTATGGACACTCCGGAGGCGGTTTTGCTGCGGCTGATGCAATTATGCGTTATCCCGATTTCTATGATGTCGCCGTGTCACAGGCCGGGAACCATGACCAGCGAAACTACGAGGATGATTGGGGTGAAAAGTGGCAAGGACTCCTTGTCGAGTATCCTGATGGGACAACTAATTATGACAATCAGGCCAACCAGCTTTTAGCGGAAAATCTCAAGGGTAAGCTTCTAATCGCACACGGTACGTTAGACTCTAACGTACCCCCCTCGAACACGATGCTTGTCGTGAACGCTCTGATCGCGGCGAACAAGGATTTTGATTTAGTCTTAATGCCGAACCGAAGGCATGGCTTCGGTAATGAACCATATATGATGCGAAGGCGTTGGGACTATTTCGTTCGGCATCTGCTTGGTACCGAACCTCCTGTTGGTTATCAGATCGGCGAGGTAACAAGGCCTATCGGCTAGGGTCCGCAGTGTTCATGAATTGGGATGTTGACTATGCCTCATCCGAGACTGTCAGGCTCTCCATGACGATATCTTCAAGCGGCCTGTCCCCGGGGTTGGTCGAGACTTGGCCAATCTCCATTACGACATCCAGTCCCGAGGTGACCTTACCGAAGATCGCGTGTTTGCCATCCAGCCATGGTGTAGCAGCCAATGTAACGAAGAACTGCGAGCCACCCGTGTTTGGCCCCGCATTAGCCATCGAAAAGATGCCCTCCGATGTGTGACTCAGCTCAGGTGCAAACTCATCTTCAATCGTATAGCCCGGACCCCCCGTTCCGGTTCCTGTCGGATCGCCCCCTTGGATCATGAATCCGTCGATCACCCGATGAAAGATGATTCCGTTGTAGTAGCCATCACGAACCAGCTTAATGAAGTTGCCTGCGGTTTTGGGGGCAACGTCCTCAAACATTTCAGCGGAGAAAGTGCCTAGTGTGGTCACGAATGTGATTGTTGGATTGGCCATGTCGTCTCTGAGGTTAGAATGGTGCTTACGGTAACTGCATGGCTTCTGACCTGGAAGTGAGTCCTCTGTTCATTTACTACTCGCGGCTAAGTGGTGGGGTGGGTGATTGCCAGCCGTCGGGATATATCAGTACAGTGAGCCTATGAGCATAACGATTAGAAACGTAGTCGCCTCACATACTGTGATGGCGATAACGGTCATGGCGACAGCTTGTATGCCACCCCTAAAGCTTACGCCGAGTGACGCCGCAAGAGTGCTCTCCACCCAGACCCTACAAGCACCAGATCCTGGGCTTAAGGGGCCATATGATGTTTTGACACTCTATTATGGAAGTGGGGCAGACAAGAATCGACTTGAGTATAGGGATTCGGTTTCCCTCATCACCGACGTGGTGGATGCGTCAAAGCTTGTAAATCTGGGTAGTACGGCGGGTAGTCGGAATCGTTACTGGGGGTTCAGTCCCAAAGAGATGCCCCTCAACGCTCGGGTTTGGTATCCCGATGGAGATGGACCATTCCCTCTGGTCCTAGTCGTTCATGGAAACCATAACATGAAGGACTTCTCAGACCCCGGATACGATTACCTGGGCGAACTCCTAGCGACCAGAGGATACATTCTGGCTAGTGTCGATGAGAACTTCATCAATGGTGGTATCCGAGGAGAAAATGATGCTCGTGGCTGGTTCTTACTCAAACATCTAGAGGTTTTTGAAGGTTTCAATCAGGAAGTGGGTAACCCCTTCGAGGGCAAGGTCGATATGGATAATATTGCTCTTATCGGCCACTCACGAGGTGGAGAAGCTGTGGCCAACGCAGCAGCCTTCAATCGGCTTTCTTACTATCCAGACGATGCTTCACTCGAGTTCAGTTTCGACTATGGAATCAAGGGGATCATCTCCGTCGCACCGGTCGACGGGCAGTATCTACCTACAGGTCGTAAGGTCGTAGTTGAGGATGTAAGCTACCTGACTTTCCATGGTTCTCATGATGGTGATGTCACCAGTTTTCATGGTTTAAGGATCTACGACCGCCTGAAGTTCAATGAGTCAGATCTCTTCAATTTCAAATCCGCAATCTACGTTTACCGTGCAAACCATGGGCAGTGGAATACGGTTTGGGGCTCTCATGATGGTGGTCCACGGAGCGGACGCTCACTCGACCTTCGTGGATTGATTGACGGGGAAGATCAAAGGCGGTTTTCAGAAATCTATGTCTCGGCGTTTCTTGAGGTCGTGTTGAAAGGTGACAAGCAGTACCTACCGATTTTTCGCGATCATCGGGTGATAGGTGGCTGGCTGCCCTCGACGATGTACATCACACGGTTTGAAACCAATGGCTTTCGGCCACTCGCTACGTTCGAAGAGGACATCGATATTACGATTGGCACGGAGCCAGGAGTTTTGCTGAAAGGAGACTCCCTAGCAACTTGGAAAGAGGAGTTGCTTGGACTCCGTTCCAGTAATCGCAATAACACATCGGCGAGTCAGGAAAATCAGGCGGTTACTATCGGTTGGAATAACCGCATCTCAGGGCCTGACACTACTCGTCACGGTCCTCCTGCTAAGTACTCCGTGGAACTGCCGGGAGGATTGTCTAAACGTTGGCAGCTTAGTGAAGGCCATACACTCGATTTCATGTTGGGGCCCACAAACTCAGTACCAACTCCTCGAGCCGATCCAGACACAACGTCATCGGATGAAGAGTCTGACGGCCGTGAAGAAGAAGAGGCTCGTGGCAGTAGCACAGGCGATGAAGCGGAGTCGGAGGTAGATCTCAGTGTGGAATTAGAGGATGCTATGGGTAGGGTTTCCAGGGTCACTCTCAGCGACTACGGCCCGATCCGTCGTCCTTTAGACACATGGATACTACGTAGAGTTGATCAAGAGCGCGCGCGCTTTGCTGATCACTGGGAACTCATACTTCAGACTTACTCTATCCCCCTCGGAGATTTCAAAGCTGAAAATCAGGGATTAGATCTTGGGCAGCTCATGGAGATCCGGTTCGTTTTTGACCGTGTCCATGCGGGAGAGGTCTCTATTGATCAGATAGGCTTCTCTGATCTTGATTCCGCGTTCCTTGGGGCTCGAGTTGAAAGAAACTATTGAGCTAGTATCTATCGCCAACTCACGCCAAACCGGTGTGTTCGAAGCTCGCTTTGCTCTATGCCTTGGAAGGACCACTCAAGCACAAGGTTGTCACCCCAGTACGCAAAGCCGAAGGTGAACGGGCTGGCATCTTCGTAATACGGGGTTCGTTGCACGCCAGCTCTCGCGACAAATGTTCTTCCGCGTATTGGCCAGTAACTGATCTCAAGTCCAGCAGCCGGGATGGTCGAAGAATCCTTTTTGAACGTCCTGACTTGGGTTATGGCTGCGGTGATACCGTAGTCGAAAATGCCGAACTGCATTCCCGATGAGCTGACGCCGAGAGTGATTCGGTCGGCACCGTGATAATCTCCTAGGTATTCTCCTGCAAACAGTCTGTCCCCGTTGTTTTGATATGAAAGACTTGTGGTGAAACGCCCAAGATTTTTTGAAATCCCGGCGTCAAACCACACAGCACCGTCACGTGTGCGAGCATCGCTGGTGACAAACTTGTTAAGAGCTACACGCTCTTCAATCAATTTAATGGCTAAGCCCAAGTTGATTCCCTTGATTTCTCGTGCATAGCCGATGGTAGCCACTCTTTCTGAAACTGGGAGTGAGCCAGCATCAAAGAGGTGGGTCTGTCCGCTGGGTGCGGTGTAGCCGCCTGGGCCATGTGCTCCATATTGGAGTACCTGAAGGCCGATACCGATACCCCCCCCGAACCACTGCCTTGCTGCTACCGCAGTTGATGCCCAGCTCGCTGTTCCCCATTGCTGTATATCTAGGCCGAAGCTCTGAACTCCTACTAGGAGAGCTGGGTTGTAGAACAGAACGTCAGCTTGAGGAGAGTTCGTCATGTATGCTCCACCAAGAGCCATGGCTTGTGTTGAAGCCGGCAGTTCCAGAACACGTGGTAGCGTGTGGTAAGTTTGTGCAGACAGTTTTGCGGAGCAGATGACCGCGAGAGCACTGACAAGTACCGCTATCCGAATCATGATCAACCAGTTCGGGTTGTGAAAACGATCCTGGAAGCTCTAACCCGATAGGGAATACCGGCAATAGTCTCGACACCTAAGAGCGAATGGTGTCTGGTGAATGTCAGGAGGATTTTGATACTACTTCAGGTTGGAATTTCCGGAGATTGTTAGGTGAGCGTGCAAGAGTGTCTTGCTCTTAATCACTTGGGCCATGGTCGATGATCAGTGTCCGGTGACAAGACGAACAGGTAAGTAGGACCCGATCCCGCACGTAGGAAACATCGGAGCGCGGTGGTATATGGAGGTGGTCCAAGAGAATATCGCAGTCCGGACATTTTAGCGTTATCTGCTTGCCAAAGGCGTTTACTAGATCCTGTCTCTGTTGGGCTGTATACCCTTTTGATGTGGCCATTTTCTTAGGTCGGCAAAGAGGGGATACGTAAGTTTTGCTTATCCCCTAAAGATATGACGTAGTCGTTTCCATGCCGAATCTCTTTAGCAACCCTGTATACAGTAGGTGTAAATTACACACAGTACTATCACTCGTAGCACATGCTAATTTAGACTCCAGACTGATTATCTACGTGACACTAGTTTAGCTGATCCAGTTAAATACCAAGATCAAACCAGCCAAGAAGCCAGGAATCATGCGGTCTTCAGGCTGTTTTTTGCCTTGACGCTCTCACGAGTGTGCCTTACAGTTATCTAACTGTGACCGGCAAGGCTCGGAAACACTCGATTTCATGCGGCTTTTCGAGTGATCCAAAGCTCGATGGGAGAGAGTTCTCCAGGCCTGCAAGAACGGCGGCTTTGGCCGCGATAACTTACCCATCTAAGTGACAGGAGCAGCCAGATGAACAAGTCCGACTTAGTGGACGCCCTCGCGAGTGCAACCGGCATGACCAAGGCTGATGCATCGCGTTGTGTGGACGCACTCTTTGGCCCAAGTGGCGGGATCATCTCCTCTGCGCTCAGAGGAGACCGCAAGGTCCAAATCACCGGCTTTGGTACGTTTGAAGCCAAACATCGTAAGGCCCGGATGGGCCGGAACCCTCGGACTGGCCAGCAGATTTATATCGCGGCTACCAAGACGCCGGGATTCCGGGCAGGGAAGGGCCTGAAGGACGCAGTCAAAGGGTAAGCCCCCGAAGTTACGTCCTGGGTATCTGATCGGAGCAGCAGCGGTCAGGTGTGACCCGCGAAATAAGAGGCCGTGTCACTTTCGAAGTGACACGGCCTCTTCGTATTTCACCTCAGTCAACTATTCCTCGACTTATTTAGACGATGACCGCCGCCGCCTCGTTGCGGTCTGTCAAAGTCCGCGCGCACTGCACGCCCGCAGATTGTTCTTCCATTAAGTGCTGCGATGACGGCTTGTGCTACTGAATCATGAACTTCTACGAGTGTATAGTTTTCCTTGATTTCGATGCGCCCGACCGTGTCTCCTGATACGTTCGCTTCTCCTGTGATCGTACCCAAAAGATCACCAGGCTGCAGCCCATCTCGTGCGCCAATTCCGACGAAGAGTTTGGCCCATGCTGGTACATTGGTCGGAGCGTTTGCAGGGGCAGGGGCCACCTCGGTCGTTACTGAGCGTTTACTCAAGAGAGCAAGCGCTGCAGCCACTTCAGCCGCGTCATATTCTTCGAACAGAGATTCGAGGGCGAATAAGTACGGTGCAATGTCCTCCTTCTTTATCACCCCTCGAATTGAATCATGTAGCGCAGCAATGGGACCAGCACTCTTTTTAATCTCGGGCGGGAATGGAACAACTTCATAGCCTGCTTGTCGGGCGGTTGCACGAAGGTGTGGTATCTCTCGGGGCAGAACCACTACGAAACCCTGATCCGAAGTACCGTGGCGACGATCAAGATCATCCACGTCAGCTGGTACGTCACAGCTAATGATAGGTATGTGCTTGTGGTCACCGATGGCGCTCCGTACTTCGAGTGGATTGACACCAAGCCATACGGAAATGTTTGTATCACCAGGGGCACCGGCGAGGTAGCCGTGGAGTGTCAAATAGTCTCCGATATCGGCCGCACGGTCGTCATTGCGGCAGTAGAGCAGCACATGTGCTGCTCCGGAAGCTAAGACATTCTCTACGACCTTGAGGGCCTCGTGCTCAAGTGGCTCGGTTGTGATCCGAAACTGCAGTGTACCACGCCTGGGCCCATCGGCCACCGATGTATCCGCGGAGGGTAAACTGATCGCACGCTTTAAGTGCCGTTTACAGAAGTCTGCTACAGCACTTGTAACAGGCAGAGAAGTGACGATTCGCTGTGTTGTGCTGGCTAGGTAGCTCAGGACGAGCTCAACTTCCTCAAGGCCATCGAACTCATCGATGCGGGTTGCTTGGTCCAGAACGATTGCTTCCACAGGCTCAAGTGTAAGTTCATGAGTGGCACAACTTGCTAAGACATCGCCAGGTGTCGCGAAGAGTAATGTTGCTTGTTCGGGCTGTACCCATTGAGATCCTAGTGCTCCCACAACCTGTCCAATGTGGTTGGCGATCCGGCTCATCGATTCGGCTAAATCATTAGCCCGGTCACGTGAGGGCGTGAGCACAAGCACCTTAGGAGTTCCCTCTTGTCGGTCATGAAAGCGATTTAGTAGGGCTACTGCCCAGGATATAGTCACCCCGCTTCCGGGACCGGCTGTTACGATCACATTATTCCCACGATACACAAAAGGAATCACCGATTTCTGTATTGATGTTGGCTGTTCAATCCCTTCGGCAGCCAGTGCCTCAACTAGCTCGGGGCTTAACCCGAGTTCTTCGAATGAATCCACTTTGAGTGCTGTTTTAGGTAGGGTCACCAGAACCTGGACCACCAAGGTCACCGGGTTCATATGGAAGGCGATTCAAGAGTTTTTGTACCTCGTAATCCATTCTTGATGTACGAAGTTGGTCGGTAGTAGCCACAACATCGGTGTAGGGCCCATGCCGATGAGCGGTTAGTGTGACCGTCCCTTCAGCACCGTCATATGTAGCAGTATGACTTGAGTCGTTTGCGCGGGTGAGCCCAACAAGTCGAGGAAGGAAATCCTCGGCTTCCGAAAAGACTTCTTTGGGCGAGAGCGCTGTCTTACGCTGATAACCGGCCATATTTGTGACTGTAGTCTGTATGTTTAAGAGACTTGAGTGTGTCCGGGCCCCGAACTCCAATCAAGTCGTGGCTAGAAAGGTGCCGATCGCTTGGTCGTTGTGGAAGTCCCTTAGGTGCTTATGGCCCTTGATGAGCACCGGCGGAACCTCAGCTTTCTGTGAGCGAGTGTATTCAAGGGCATCAGAGACTTCTGCTTCATACCGGTCGATGTCTAGGACTGCCTTGGTTTCGCTCAACTCTAATCCCACAGATTGCCCAAGACCCACGAGTATATCGACTCGACCTACATCCTTTCCCTTCAGCAGGAAGGCTTGGAAGATCAAATCAAGCAGTTTGTCGGCCTCGTCTAGTCCAGATGCACGGGCATGGCATAAGAGCTCGTGAGCTTTACGAGACCAAGGCACCAGGCATGGCTTTCTCAGGGATAGGTTAAGTCCTCCCGTTAGAGTTTCTGCTTGTTCCCAGCGCTGAAGCCAGAAGGGGTGGTCAGCGCCGATCAGCTCTGCTGGTGGAGGACGGAGTTCAACTGGGACGCGCTGTACATGACTTCCCGTTGTTTGCTCTACTGACCTTACCTGAAGGTGGGCCAAGAAAGAGAGCGGGTCTACGACGTCTATCAGTAGGCATGGAGACTTGTAAATCATGGAATGGGAAGGTGGCCGAACCCGCTGCGGTCGGCCAGAGTATTGGGTGCTTCCTCCGGCCTTAGGGTCCCACCATATTTCTTTCCCAGATTGCTATTCAAAGGAGTGTCATGTCCTTTAGCGCCAATGTCGAGAGACTCAAGCCTTCGGCGACAATTGCGGTTAGCACTTTGGCCAAGAGCCTGGTAGCTGAAGGCCGTGACATCGTCAATCTCGGAGCGGGTGAGCCTGATTTTGACACACCTCTATTCATAGCTGATGCGGCAGTGCACGGTGTCAGGTCAGGCCGCACACGCTACACACCGCCTGCGGGTCTCCCAGAACTCCGTAAGGCGATTGCCAATCACCTCGGGGCCCGTTCAGGTCGTGAAATCAATTGGCAGGGGGTCGTAGTCAGCGCCGGTGTTAAGCAAGCGCTATTTAACACATTTTTCTCTCTCTGTGGCCCTGGCGATGAAGTATTGGTCGCCGCCCCATACTGGACGACCTATCCAGACCTAGTCATGCTCGCACGTGCTGAACCTGTGACGGTTTTCGGAGCTGAAGCCAACAATTTTAAGGTCGTACCATCGGACCTAGAACGTGTTGTTTCCGAGAACACAAAGGGACTCGTGTTGAATACTCCATGCAATCCCACCGGTGCGATTTACTCTCTAGCAGAACTCGGGGAACTATCTGCTTGGGCTAAAGACCGCGGAATCTGGATCGTGAGTGACGAGATCTATCGTAATGTGTACTTCGGTGAGGAGGGCGGCGCAGCCCCTGGCATCCTGGATTTGCCAGAGTCGGATGTCAGCAATTTCATTCTGGTTGATGGTGCTTCGAAAAGCTATGCAATGACTGGCTGGAGGGTTGGTTTCTCATACTCAAGTGTTGAAGTTGCTCAGAAGTTCACTGCACTTCAGAGTCAGATCACATCCAATACGGCTACTCCTTCTCAAGTAGGAGCCCTGGAAGCGTTTCGTAATGTGGAGGCAGCTTCTTTTGCGATCGCTGAAATGGGAGTCGCTTTTCGGCGCCGCCGAAACCTTGTCATAACCCTCATGGATCAACTTCTCCCTGGTGTCCCATACATTCGACCGGAAGGGGCGTTTTACCTCTATTTTCGTGTGGATGGACTTTTTGGAGCAGATGAAAGTGATGCTACGGCTTGGTGCTCGCGGCTTCTGCAGGAACATGGCGTGGCGCTTGTGCCGGGTGCTGCGTTTGGTGATGACCGGTGGGTGAGACTCAGCTTCGCAGCAGCGGACGCTCTAATTGAAGAGGCATTCGAGAGGATCGTCGCGATGGTCAGAACCGGAGCCGCAGCCTAGGAGGGTACTAGGGGCTGCCTCACGTTTCTACACTGATAATAGAGTTATCAAGCGGCGAGAAGTTGTTGAAGTAATCCCTTACAAGATTGGTGCACCAGTTGGTAGACATTTTCGAACCCGCTGGCTCCACCGTAGTAGGGATCAGGGATCTCGTCTTCGTTGTCACCAGTAGGATCGTGGGAGCAAAGGAGTGTGATTTGGGTGTTGTTGTTGGTTTCTGGACTCAATTCCTCCAGCGCCCTCAGGTTCTCGCGATCCATAGCGATCATATAATCAAAGCGTTCAAAATCTTCTTGTTGGACCTGTCGGGCCCGAGAATCCAGATTGATCCCATGTTGTTGAGCTACGAGTGAAGCTCGACCGTCGGGCCGCTCTCCAACATGCCATGCTCCTGTTCCTGCAGAGTCAATTGAGAAGTGATCACCTAATCCCTCCTCTTCCACGAGATACCTGAAGATTCCTTCAGCCAGCGGGGAACGGCAAATGTTCCCAAGACAGACGAAGAGTACAGAGGTTTTAGGAGTTTCGTTCAAGTTTGTATTCATGTGTTTGCTAGATCAGTCATGGCGAAAGTACAGGTCATCATAATCCAGCTTATGGCGCGGCCAACTTGTTGGTGTGTTACACCCCTGGCAAGGAAGCTCGTTACTTTTCTTCCAATCGGGGTTGCCGATAAGAAACCATCGGCGCCCAGCCCTTCGAATAGACAGCGAGACAGCAATATTGGGTGTTAATACCTTCACCGACCTAGATCTTTCAGAACAACGCCTTGGTGCTATTGAAGCACTCGGCTGGACGGTTCCCACTCCGATTCAAGCTGAGGCGATTCCGCCGGGCCTGGCGGGTACGGATGTAGTGGGGATCGCCCAGACAGGAACCGGTAAGACGGGGGCCTTCATGGTACCGGCTTTGGAGCGGCTACGAGCGGGAGCTGGCCTCCAGGTGCTTGTTCTGTGTCCGACACGCGAATTGGCACAGCAAGTTGCCGACGATACAGTCTCACTTGCCATGGGGACGAATATCAGGACTGCAGCAATCTTTGGTGGGGTTGGGTATGGACCCCAGATCGAGGCTTTGGAGTCAGGATTCGAAGTGATTGTTGCGACCCCAGGGCGCTTCATAGACCATGCGCATTCAAAGCGTGTCGACTTGAGGAGTGTTAATTATCTCGTGCTCGACGAAGCTGATCGTATGCTTGATATGGGCTTTAGGCCTCAGATAGAGGAAGTCCTCAAGGGAATGCCCAAGAAGCGGCAGACTATGCTCTTCAGTGCGACGATGCCGAACGGTGTACATGATCTAGCACTTCGTATTACCAGAGAGGCAATCTGGGTTGAAGCTACCCCACCAGGGACAACGGCAGAGGGAATCGAGGAGATCTTTTACTCAGTTAAACCAGAGAAAAAACCAGATCTTCTGGCTGAACTTCTGAAGGAACCGGGCTGGGATCAGGTTCTTGTTTTCACGCGCACGAAGGCTGGTGCTGATGTACTAGATGCGCGGCTGCAGCGTGAAGATATCCGAACCGATGTATTACACTCCAACCGCCGAATGCAGCACCGAACACGTGCCCTGGAGCGCTTTGCCCAAGGTAAAGTAAGGGTGTTGGTCGCAACTGATGTCGCACAGAGGGGGCTCGACGTTGACGGGATCAGCCACGTAGTCAATTACGATATACCACTAGATCCAGAAGACTACGTGCACCGTATCGGACGTACGGGGAGGGCCGGTGCCACTGGTACCGCTATAACCTTTGTGACCGGTGCTGATCTGGGGGCACTTAAGAGTCTGGAGCATCGGCTCGGGCGAGAATTAAACCGAGTCCATATCCCTGAGTATGACTACGCCGGCGTTCCTAAGGCCGAATCGAGTGCAGCCGCAAAGAACAGGCGTAAATCTCGATCCCCACAGGGTCTAGGATCCCGTTCAGCCGACGACCTTACGGCAGAGGAACTCGAAGCTCTCTTGGATCCCGAGTCATGAAATCGATGGACTGTTAGTAAGAGTGGATCGCTACTTGAGGGTATAGATGGTCTTCAGGAAATATGGAACATCATTCCAGAGCGTCGAATTAAACTTCGACTCCAAGGCACTGAACGAAGTAGGGTTTCGCCGCAACCACCAGAGGTCTATCGGGGCGGATGCTTTCCGTTCGGAATACGAGTTGGTTGAGACCCGTGAAATCGTTGCCGAAGCTCAGGGTGACGTACAGGATCAGACAGAGCAGCAATTGCTCGACAAACTCGAAAGAGCAGTGGATGCTCTCAGTAGTGATTTGGAGAAGGGAGAGGTGCTGGTAATCGAGAATGAGCAAGGCCGTGACTATCCAAAAACCAAACAACAGACATCTAACGTGATCGTAGACGGTGAAAATCGCTTGCACTTCTTCTATACAGTTGCTCCAGCACTAAGAATTGCTCGGTATCGATTTTGCCCATCAGTAAGCCCGGGTACCCGAGCCTGACAGCTAACAACTAAGCCTAGCGGAGGATTCCTACTGGGTTTCCGTCTAATTGCCAGGAAGGGTCGATTTGGATTTTAAGGTGGGTGAGGGCAGTGACTGCTACGTCTACAATGTAGGTCGAATCTGGGAGGGTTGGCGCAATTACTGAAGGTCCGTTCGCCAAGAAGTAAATCGTGCGTTCCTCTTCGCTGTTTCCGCCGTGCCCACCATCGGAGCGTCTCCCGTGATCTGTGCTTGAGAGAATTAACCAGTCTTCCTCAAGGTACGTCAGACGATCGTGAATTGCTTTCACAAGGACTCCTACATGTTCATCTGCCAGTGCTATCGCATCTCGGTACTCGGATCCTATTGAACTATGCTCATGGCTGATTTCATCGGGATTGCCTAGGTAGACAAAGAGAGCATCGGGATTCGAAGTCTCTAACTGTTCTACTGCGAGTTGGACAGATTTTGTATCAGCCTCAGCCCAGCCCAGCTCATAGCCGTCGAGGACGTGCTTAACGTCCACTGCATCGCTTATAGTTGGACTGCCCTGATCGGAGTGACCAAGTGGCGCCCAGTCGGCTACTGCAAATGTTTCGAGCTCAGGTCGGATCTGCTCGATGCGTGTTAAGAAATCCGGGAAATCATTGTAGCGCTCACCGTCGAAGGAGTTATCCGTCACACCGTGCTTATCCGGCCACACACCATTGAGCATAGAAGACCAACCTGGCCCACTGACCGAGGGGTAGCCCGTCATCGCTTGGTTCGTGAGTAAGCCTTCTGCTACGAGTCTATCGATGTGAGGTGTGTCCACATCCATCAAGACATCAGGCCGGATACCGTCAATTCCGATCACCAGGACCTTAGGCGTTAGCAAATCCTGTCCAACTTGTTCTGGAGTAGATTCAGTGCAAGCAGAAATCCAGATAAAGAGAGTCAGGAAGCTTAGTTTACACCTATGCTTTATCACTCGTGTCCTCACGATTGCATGGTCGATATGTTATGCTCCTAGATTGGTGTCATAGGATGGCAGTTGCCAAGTTGTGCCGCCATATCAAGACCAGGAGTGATTATGCCGGTTAGAAACGTGGACAACCTGCCCACCGAAGATGTAGCGGCTGGAATAGGGACGAAACGTCAGGTCCTGATCGGGGCTGATGAGGGCCCGAATTTCGCGATGCGACGTTTCATCATGGAACCTGGTGGGGGTATGCCGATGCATACCAACACCGTAGAGCACGAGCAGTATGTTCTTAGGGGAGCCGCTCAGATTCAAATCGGGGAAGGCACCCACCATGTGAAGGCCGGTGATGTGGTCTATATCCCCGCGGGTGTCCCGCACAACTATAAGGCCGACAAGGGTGATGAACCCTTTGAATTCATTTGTGTAGTGCCGAATGGACCTGACAGCATTGAACTAGTTGACTGCTAAGTTTCTCCCTTCATTCCATGCTCACAGGCGATTCTTAGTCAGGTAACGCGAGTGCTATGATCTCGGCTGGTTGGCCCCTGCTTCCGATCGCAACAACTACGTACTGCTTGCCCTCATACATGTACGACATCGGCAGCCCGACTTGAGTACCTGGGATCTCAATCTCTGCCAAGATGCTCCCGGTTGCCTTGTCATGAGCTCTGAAAACCGGATCACCCGATATTCCTTCTCCTGCGAATAGCAAGGTGCTTGTCACAAGCAAGCCAGCACGTGACGGCTTGCCAGTCCTGGGGAGGTCTGTAAGCTCGAGCCCAAGAGCTTCAGCAATCCGCGGCCGAGTATCACCGTTAGCGATCATCCAGGCGTGTTCCCCGGTTGTAAGATCGATTGCCGTAATCCGTCCCCATGGTGGCTTTACGATTGAAACACCCGGAGCTACTTGTGCTCCACCGCCGCCTCTGATGTAATCCATATCTGAGCGGTTGCCACCCTCTACAAGACCTAGCACAGCCGCCCTCGTATAGGATCCTACATAGAGGTGTCCCGTCTCTGGATCCAGGGCCCCACCCTCCCAGTTAGACCCACCCGTGGATGTAGGAAGCGAAAGCATCCCTTTCGTGCCATCGGGGTGGTTAGCCAAAGAAGGTGGCGCATAGATTGGCCCCATCCGGTATTGGCTGGCCACTTCGGCTGCTCGAGCCCTGATTTCCGGTGTGAAATCGATGAGATCGTCTTCGCTAAAGCCCTGTCTGTCAAATGGTGCAGGTTTGGTTGGAAAAGGCTGTGTTGGAGACGTCCACTCACCCGGAGTATCAGTCTGAGGTACCGGTCTTTCTTCAATCGGCCAGATAGGGTCACCGGTTAGTCGATCGAACACGAACACGAAGCCCTGTTTCGTAATCAGAGCTACAATTTTGCGTTCTACTCCGTCGATCACGAGATCTGCAAGAATTGGTGCAGAGGGATTGTCCCAGTCCCAGATATCGTGGTGGATTGTCTGAAAGTGCCACACACGCTCACCGGTTTTCGAATCCAGGCATACGATGCTAGTCGAAAAGAGGTTGTTGCCATGCCTATGCCCACCGTAGTAGTCACCGGTGGGAGCTTCTGTGGGCAGGTAAACAAACCCAGTTTCCGGGTCATGTGAGATTTGTGCCCAGACGGCCGCATTGCCCGTGTAGGACCAAGAGTCATTTTCCCATGTATCAACGCCCAGTTCTCCTGGCTCTGGGATGGTGTGGAATGTCCAAAGAAGATTTCCTGTAGCAGCATCGTATCCACGGACATCGCCCGGGGTGTTAACCCTTGAGGGTGGTCGCGCACCCACATGGTGTGCCGATCCTACAACGATCACGTCACCTACAACGGCCGCCGTGGAGCTGGCTCCGATAGAACCGACCATATCTATACCGTCACGAGCCCTGTGGTTCTCCATGAGGTCTACGGTTCCTTGCTCACCGAAGCTCTCTACCTCGTAGCCCGTATCCGCATCGAGGGCGACCAAATGATATCCGGGAGTGACGACCAAGATCCGACCATTGCCATCTGGGTCTTCCCAGTACGCGACTCCGCGCCCTGAATTTGGTCGGGGGGCTGCTCGGAGGCGTTCCCCTTCATCCATTCGCCAGGTCCATAAGGTTTCACCAGTCCCAGGCTCGATTGCGACCACGCTGCGACGTCTGCCTGCTGTAGCATAAAGCACACCGTTGATCATCAGCGGTGTCGCTTGTGTTTGAGCAAATGGGTTTGGTCCAAAGTTCCTTGCATTCCAACGCCAGACGATTTCAAGATCGGATGCATTAGATGCATCGATTTGGTCCAGTGGCGCATACCGCGTATGCGCGGCATCACCACCGTAGACGTGCCACTCACCATTGGCTGTGCCTTGAGCGGGCAGAACCGAGGGCAGTAGAAGGCTAGCGAAGACTGCTAATGCTGATAGGAAGCGCTGTTCCATGCGCGGTGCTCCATGTATTTGGGAACTGAGTGGGAAGAAACCTGCGTGGGATCTGCAGACCTCGCCAGAGTTCCAGGATTTAGCCGATCGGTGAGGATAGTTATTGGTGTATGCTAGCCATGGTCGTTGCCGTGCGTCGGAACGCTCGGTACCGTGCCTCTTACACACAGGCTCTGGACAGATGAAACCATGAAGATTGCAACCCCGGCTCTAGCATCGCTGCTCCTTATCATCGAAACCGTTTCTCTTGGGGGACAGGAAAAACGACCACTTGATCACGCAGACTATGACGTCTGGAATCGAATCCAGAATGTTGCCGTTTCAAGCGATGGTCTTTGGCTTGCCTATAGGCTGGTGCCGGGAGATGGAGAGGCCACCTTGTTGCTGCGGAGCCTTAGCGATACCCGCTCATTAGAGATCGAGCGGGCTACTTCTGCGCGCTTTACAGCGGACGCCGGATATCTGGTAGCTCTTATTACCCCAATGGAGGACTCCTCAGCTGAAGCTGGCACTCAAGGCCAGAATGAAGATGAGGATAATGAAACGACGGATTCGTTGGTTGTGGTGAGCTTGTCGGACCTGTCCACTTTTCGCAGAGAAAGGGTGCGATCGTTCAGTATACCAGAGGATGCGGGTGACCGGATTGCATACTTGCTAGAAGAAGAGGACGACGCGGATGAGGAAGAAGCACCAGATCCAGAAGAGGGCGAAGAAGATGGTGAGGCGAGTGAAGCTCCCCGCACGGATGACGGTAGCTCACTCGCGGTACGAGAACTCAGTTCAGGGCAGGAGCAGAGTTTTGAGAATGTGGTGAGCTATGAATTCGCTGCTGATGGCTCAACCCTGTTCTTCACTTCATCAGGAGAAGATGGAGTCGCGGATGGGGTCTTCGAGGTTTCTTCCGGTGGCTCTGTGGAGGCAGTCGCCACCGGCGAGGGCCGCTATATAGAGCTTGTTGTCTCAGATGAAGGATCGGTAGCGTTCTTAACTGATCGTGATGATCGAGATCGAGAAGCCCCACGTTTCTCGCTTTATACCTCAGCCGGCGGCACGGCCACAAACCGGGCGCGATTGGGTTCGGATGGACTGCCGGTGGGATGGGCACCGAGTGAGGATGGTGAAGTGTCATTCTCAAAGTCGGGGGACCGTGTCTTTTTCGGTACGAGGCTTGTCCCTGAGCCCGAGCAAGAGGACGAAACACCTGACGACGAGCGTGTTGTCGTCGACATTTGGAATTGGAAGGATCCTTTCCTGCAGCCAATGCAACTCCTACAGGCTGAGGATGAGAGAGGCCGCACGTACTCTGCGATGCTGGATATGGGGAGTGGCGATATTGTGCAGTTAGAGCAAGAGGATCTGCCGACGGTTGTGGTCAGCGAGAGCGGAGATGGCCGCATTGCCTTAGGAACGAGCAATCTCCCGTACAGACAACTGGTGTCATGGGACGGTCGTTACTCAGATCTATTTCTGGTTGATGTTAAAAATGGCTCACGGCAGAGTATTGCCGAGATGATTCGGGGTGGTGGCAACCTCTCTCCCGGTGGCTCGTATGTGACAAGATGGGATGGTTTCGAGAAGGCATGGTTTGCTACGAATACCGAGACTGGGGAAACCAGCAATCTTACGGCCCCTATCAACGTTCCGTTCCACGATATCCTTGATGATCACCCAGATGCGTTGCGGTCGTATGGTGCTGCAGGTTGGACAGAGGGTGACGAGGCCTTTGTGGTTTATGATCAGTTCGACATTTGGGCGATCGACCCTATGGGTGTGACGGCTCCCAGGAATCTCACAGAGGGCTCGGGCCGAGCCACCAATACTCGGTTCAGAGTCATAGATATGGATTCTGAAAACCCTTTTGTGCCAACAGATTCGGATATCTACCTCAACGCATTCGAGATCTATACAAAAGAGAACGGCTTCTATCGGGATCATTTTGATGGAGCCGGGGAACCTGAGCGGCTCGTAATGGAAGATGCGAGTTTCGGCGGTGTACGTAAGGCAGAGAAGGAGGATGTTTATATCTACACACGCTCGACCTTCCAGGAATTTCCTGATATCTGGGTAGCGGATGAAGATTTCACAGACGCTCGTAAGGTTACGGATGCGAACCCACAACAAGACGAGTATTTGTGGGGCTCAGCCGAGTTAGTCGAGTGGTCTTCAAACGATGGGATTCCGCTGCAGGGAATACTGTACAAGCCAGAAGGGTTCGATCCTGAGAAAGAGTATCCGATGATGGTGTACTTCTATGAGCGCTCCTCAGATGGACTCCATTCCTACACTGTACCTGCTCCAGGCGGGTCTTCCATTAATCGCAGCTTTTATGTTAGCCGGGGATATCTACTCTTTGTCCCGGACATCCCGTACATGATCGGTTATCCCGGGGAAAGCGCCCTGGATGCTGTAGTCCCCGGTGTTTTAGGTCTGGTCGATCAAGGCTTTGTGGACCGGGAACGTATCGGATTACAGGGTCACTCTTGGGGGGGATATCAAATCGCCTACATGGTTACACGTACAAATCTGTTCGCAGCGGCTGAAGCAGGAGCTCCTGTGGTCAACATGGTGAGTGCGTATGGCGGTATCCGCTGGGGTACTGGGATGAGCCGAATGTTCCAGTATGAACGAACACAGAGCCGGATTGGTGGATCACTTTGGGACAAGCCACTCCGATTCCTAGAGAACTCACCGATTTTCACTGCGGATAAGATCGAGACCCCAGTCCTCATGATGCATAACGATGAGGATACGGCTGTGCCGTGGGAACAGGGAATAGAGTTCTTTGTGGCACTCCGACGATTGGGTAAGCCAGTGTGGTTACTCAACTACAATGGTGAGCCGCACGGACTCCGAAAGACTCAGAATCAAAAGGACTGGGCTACTCGAATGCAGCAGTTCTTTGATCACTACCTCATGGAGGCACCTGCTCCTGTATGGATGGAGGAGGGTGTCCCTGGGATGTTGAAAGGCAAGACTCTTGGGCTAGAGACGTCCAAGAAAGTGATCTCTCAGGGGGAATGTTGAGGGCACGGTAGGGGTCAGGGCCACGCTTTAGGTTTTTAGGATATTCTTAGCGATTTCGGGTAGCCGATCGAACCAAGGCCGGGCGCATTCCAGTTGTCCAGCTAGCCGGAATAAAGTGGCTTCGGCACTGAAACGAGCTACGAAATGGACACCGATGGGCAGCCCATCCGGATTCCAATGTAGTGGTACAGACATCGCTGGTTGCCCTGTGACGTTGAAGACTGGCGTCCAGGGAGTGAAATCGAATGCGTGCTTGGCCACCTCGTCGAGTAAGCCAATCATTTTCACCAGGCGTCCTGATCCGATTAACCCCAGCATACGAAGTTGCAGTTGTTCCGAAGGAGTTGGAGTTAGTTCACCGATTCTTGCAGGAGGTGTGGCTATGGTGGGTGTCAGTAATATGTCGTGGGTTTCGAAGAATGTTCCCACAGATCGCGCTTCACGCTCGAGAAGGCGTAGGGCGCTGCTGAATTCTCTAGCAGAGAGTGACTTAGAGAGTAGACTGAGGACCCGGGTAGCCGGTTCCAGTTCCCCCCGCCTCGCTCTCCGGCCGAGCACGGTTTCAGCGTCGTGAATATCGGCACCCACTTCGCTTGCGACCATTAACATAAAGGACCGTGCGAAGCCCTCGTCATCGATTTGAGGCTCAGTCTCAATGAGTTCGTGTCCCAACTCCTCGAGAAGTTTGACAGACTCTTCAACGGCGCTGATACAATCCGGGTGCACCTCTGAACCTAGGGTTGGCTTTGTTGTCCAAGCGATCCGAAGTCGACCGGGTGCCCGCCCAACTTCTTCAGCAAATGGATGCTCGGGTGTGGTGATCTCGTAGGGGGCGCCCGGGTCAGCTCCGTGTGTTGCGTCTAGCATTATTGCGCTGTCTCTCACAGAGCGAGAAAGAATGTGTTCTACTGTTGCACCTCGCCAAACCTGTCCTCGAAAGGGCCCTGTTGGGGTGCGACCTCGGGTAGGCTTGAGGCCAAACAAGCCACAACATGAACCTGGAATCCGGATTGAACCTCCACCATCTCCAGCCCCTGCCATCGGAGCAAAGCCAGCAGCGACTGCGGCTCCTGAACCACCACTTGATCCTCCAGGCGTTCGAGTCAGATTCCAGGGGTTCCTGCAGGGGCCCCATAACTCCGGTTCCGTGTAAGGGGTGAGTCCGAATTCAGGTAGGTTCGTCTTGCCGAAGATAGATACTCCGGTGGCTCGTAGCCTACGCACAAGCTCCGTATCTTGCTTGTCAACAATATTTGCGGCGAGACGGCTCCCGGCGGAAGTGGGATGTCCAGCGAAATGGCTTCCCAAATCCTTCGCAAGGAAAGGAACTCCAGTGAATACCTCGGCTGCGCGGCATTCCTCAGCTGCAGTGCGCGCATCTTCCTCCATGATCCTCACGACTGCATTAACCTCAGGATTGAGGATTGAAACTCGTTCGAGTGCTAGGTCAAGAAGCTCCGATGCCTTGACCTCTTTCGCACGGATGAGCTGTGCAAGGCCGCTGCCATCGTAGCTGATGTACTCGTCTTGGGTCATTCCTCTTGCCTCTCGGAGTGAGGACAACACAGAACCATAGACGCCTGAGTGTCGTGACGACACTCAGGAACGGTGATCTGCTTCTGTTTTGAGCGCCCTATACAGTTGGTTAGATCGGAGTGTATGGCATTATGCTTGTCCAGTATTCCTGCTATACAGCGCATTGTGTTGGAGGTTCGATGTATCAGTCCGATGTATCACTGCTCCGGCGCGTCCTGATGAGGCACGCGAGTGACGCCTTCATTTCACCCAGTCGGATCGCGGAGCAGTGGGAGAATCTCAACTATGTGGGTGCACCAGATTATGAGTTGGCTTGCCGGGAATCTGATGCCCTAGCGGCCCAGCTTGAAGACTTAGGAGTGGCTGTCGAATGGGCCCGAAGTGGAGACTTTGGTCTGGATTCAATCTATATGCGGGATGCTTCGGTCTTATCGAACTCAGGTGCGATTCTTTGTCGGATGGGTAAGGAGTCTCGTGCCTTAGAACCGGAAGCTCATGCGGATGAGTATCCGGCACTCGGGATCCATATCGCCGGCCTGATCGAGGCTCCGGGTACACTTGAAGGAGGTGACGTGGTTTGGCTCGACAGCGAGACGCTTGCCATCGGTCTGAGCCGTCGAACTAATGCCTCAGGAGTTCTACAATTTCAAGAATTCCTCTCTGGTGGTGTTGAGGTCATCGAGGTGCCCTTGCCCGACTGGCAGGGTCCGGGTGACGTCTTTCACCTCATGTCGGTTGTGAGCCCGCTTGCGGAGGATCTGCTGTTGGTCTACTCCCCACTACTTCCGATGTCATTCCGCCAAGAGCTTCTAGCTCGTGGTTATCAATTGATCGAGGTTCCAGATGGAGAGTACGAGCCCTCAATGGGGTGTAATGTCCTCGCCGTTGCGCCGCGTGTTGTAATAGCGGTTGAAGGAAATAGCGAGACGCGGCGATGCTTAGAGGGGGTAGGCGTTGAGGTGCATACCTACAGAGGCGTCGAGATTAGTAGGAAGGGCTGTGGTGGACCAACCTGCTTGACCCGGACCCTAGAGAGGGAGGTCGATAGAGGGGCTAAAATTAGCTGAGTAACTTTAGTTAACGTCTACGCTTTTTTGGCCCCACAACCAAGATTGGTCCTATGCGGATATCATCGCGGAGGTCGATGCCTGGCCCACGGTCCGGGCTCACCAGGTCCGCCGCGAGGGGCACGGAGTAGGGCTCGTCCTGAGTCGCATCAACTCCGTAACCAAGGTCTGCTAAAGACTGAATCGTAATACGGCTTAGTGGATTCTGGACCCCGGAGTCAACGAAAGGACTCATGAGTTCAGCATTAAAAACGGCCTCTCTCCAGTGCGAGTCTTGAGACCCTGGCCCAGCTTCATTTTCCACTGGCACCTTTTGTCCACCTGTATAGTTAACTCCGCCTGCATTATCGAAGGCAGTGATCGCGAGTGGCCCGATGAAGTGCGTATCCGCGGATGGGGTCACAGCAGATGGATTTACGAGGAGCTCTTTTCGGTCCCAAATCGTTCCGATACCCAGCACATGACCCATTTCGTGGAGTACAACTGGTATTAGAAGTCCTTGGTCGGTTATACGATCGAAATCGTAAATGTCGAATTCCATCATACCAACGATGGGATGCTCCGACAGGCCACGTATGTAGCACGGCCCGGCCCGGCCCAATATGGGCTGCGGGCCATCGATATCCCTAATACTGATATAGATCCTCACATCGTCGACAACGTCACTGATCATTGGTTGTCCTGAAACACATTCGTTCGCTAAGGCAGGATTGTCTGCAAAGGAGAAGGCGTAGATGTCGTCTGTAATGATGCTTTCCCATTTCGCAGCTGAGGTCCGGAAGGCGTCGTCTTGCTCGGTGGTCCCTCCATTCAGGAAGACAAGCTCAATATTGAAGGGATTGGGATCGCCTCCAACCTGTGCTTCTAGTGTCACACTGGAGAACTGGTCCCAAGCGAAGAGCAGGATATGGTAGACCCCTGGCTCTGCGGCATTGAACGTGCATGACTCGCTAGAGATCGGACTTCCCGACTGGCACTTGTAATCATCTCGGTGTGCCGGTCGTGCGCCGTGGTGGACGTAGAGATCGAGGTCGCCTGAACCTCCAGACGTCGAGATCACTAGATTGCTGGATGACGACAACTCAAGGTTAAAGAGGAGCTCCATACTGTCTGGAAGCGAAAGGTTCCTGGCCGGCGTTCCGGCGACCAACTCGGTTGCTGCTGCGATAGGAGCATTTCGTCCTACGCTGTTGTTGGCCTCATCGTGTTCGTCGATATCATTGTCAGGATCGATGACTACTTGAAACGTATGTGGGCCAGAGGTAAGCCTGCCGACGTCGAAGCTGATCTCTGTCTCCGCGCTGTCCGCAAGCTCAGAAATGGTTGTGTTTCCAGTCTGGACGTTGTCGAGCAGAAGCTGTACATCAAAGGCTGAGCCAGTGGTGAAATCACCTGAATTCGTGATTGTTGCAGTAACAGTGAGGTCCTGAAAAGCAGTCGCATTCGCAGGGCTGACTACCATACTACTGACGGTCAGGTCGGCCTTCGCCACATATAGCTCTGCTGTGGCTGTGAACTCGAGGTCAGGGAATCCAGCTGTGCTTGCAGTGAGTGTATTGGTGCCAACAATACCCATGGTCCAGATGCCTTCGGCTGTCCCTGTCTCTCCCGTCACGCTATCTGCAGGACTGATAGATCCACCACCATCGGTCACAGCAAGAGTGACTGGAATGCCTGCGATTCCATTTCCAAATTCGTCTTTCATCGCAGCCTTAATAGGTTCTGGGAGAGGTCGATTATTTTTCCCGATTTGCTGATCTCCCCACTCCTTACTGAATGCGGTTGCTGGGCCGGGTGTCGCCGTCGCAGAGAAATCAGCTTTTCCGCTCTCGCTCCCCTGGAGGGTGGCAGCCACGTTTTGGGTACCGGACGTTGTACCTAGGGTCCAAGTCGTTGAGGCCTCCCCATCACCGTCACTGGTTACACTTGTTTCGCTTAGCGATCCGCCGCCCTGGCTGATCGAAAAGCTGATGCTGACTGCTGATACGGTAGTACCGCCTTGGTCTTCGGCACGAACAACCAGCGGCTCTGTAAGTAGTTGGCCAACTGTATCAGTCTGGGCGTTTCCTGATATAACCGATAAGCTGGTGGGAACCTGCTGCACTGTCGCTGATGCGGTGGCGGACAGGCTTCCGGAAGTCGCTGTTAGTGTCGCTTGACCGTTACCGATTGCGGTGACCAGTCCGTTGGAACTCACAGTTGCCACAGTCGGAGCATCACTGGACCAGGTTACCTGCCCGCTGACAGGCACGTTTTTGCTATTGCGCACTGTGGCCGTCAACTGAGTCGTTTCGCCTAGGAAGTTGAGGGTGACAGAGGTTTTAGAGATCGACACTGAGTTGCCACCAGTATCTGGACCCGTGCCATCTGAGCCGCAGTTGGTGATGCCTATAACGAGTGCAATGAGCAGGAAGCTCTTAGTTATCTGCGGATTCATTAGGGATCTATGCTCGTGAAGTAACTACACGGGTTTGCGTAAATTGCTTATGTCCATCAGGTGATTTGTGGAACCCAAATCCACTCTGTCTGGCACCAACCCACGGAGTACCGACTGCACCGCCGGGTGCTGAGTTAATACCGATCATCCCTGCTGTGAGACGTCTCGCAACTTCTGCAGTCTCTTCTGAGTTTCCACCAAAAACGACCGCACCAAGACCGAAGTGGGTGTCATTCGCTTTCGTTACAGCTTCATCTACAGACGATACGCGTGTGACACAGGCCACCGGTCCGAATGTCTCTTCATTGGCGATGTCCATTTCGTCAGTGACATTTCCTAGTACGGTTGGGACGACGAAATTGTCATAGTGCCCATCACCTCCGGCCAGCACTTCAGCACCACCTGCAATCGCTGCCTCTAACTGCCCAAGCACGTGATCACGTTGATGGCCATTCACCATTGGACCCACATCTGCATCCCCCATTCCACTACCGACGGTCATCACTGAAGCGATCTCGGTGAGCGCATGTTCAAACTCTTGTGCGACAGAATCCATCACAAAGATTCGCTCGGTCGAGATACACACTTGCCCAGCGTTCCGGAAAGAGTTCGACGCCGCAAACTTAGCTGCCCTCGCGATGTCTGCGTCTCCTAGGACGATCATAGGGTCTTTTCCTCCGAGCTCCAGTACAACCCTCTTCAACGTCCCGCTTGCTTCGCGCATGATATGCTTACCGGCCTCTCGTGAGCCGGTGAATGCGATCATGTCGACATCGGATTGAACGATTGCCTTGCCTTGGTCATCAGCACCGTGGATAACGATCAGTACGTCCTTGGGTAAGACCTCGTTGAGTACATCTGCATATGCTTGACCACAGAGCGGTGTTTCCTCGGACGGCTTGAATACCACTGTGTTACCAGCCTCCAGGGATGGGAGGATCATCCAGGCCGGCATCGACATCGGGAAATTCCACGGTGTGATCGCACCGACTACCCCGAGGGGATCGTGATAGATAGTCGACTTGAGTCGCCCATCCTCCACGACCTCGGGTTTGAGCGCTTCAATAATCTCAGCTAACTCTTCCTCAATCCCCCATCCGAGTGATTTGGCTTCACCAATTGCTTCCTTAAGGGGCTTACCCATTTCTTTCGTCATGAGTTCACCATGTTCCTGAACCCGATCGACGAAGATATCTGCTGTAGCCTTAAGCAGTTCCGCACGACCCTCTAGGCCAAGGTCTCCCCAAGCAAGTTGAGCAGCCTTGGCTCTCGCGACGATATTAGGGACCTCCTCCGCCGGAGTAATTTCTACTTCACCTAGGATCTCTTCCGTGGCAGGGTTGTAGGACTTCAAAGTTTCCATTTAGTGCCTGTGGCGTTCGGTGGTGACTAAGAACGAGCTGGTTCGTTGGCGAACATGTTGGCTAGTAACGATTGGCGGCAAGGGAGTTGGGTCATGAACATCGTACACCGAGCGCTCTGTCCTGTTCTCATGTGTGTTGTATTGGTTGCTTGTTCCGCGAGTGACAGCCCCACGGATCCGGGCGGAACTCCATCCGATACTCGAACCATCAAGGCCAACCCCTCGTTTGCCAATGACATTACTGAAATATTCACGCGCCGGGGGTGTGCTAGTAGCAACTGTCACGGGAACGGGGCGGGTGGTTTAACGATCAGCACGTCTGGGTCCGCAAATCATGCGCGCCTTGTTAACGTGACTTCGCCAATGTCAGGTGAGGTCTATGTTATCCCTAACGACGCTCAGAACAGCTATCTGGTGAAGAAACTGGAAAACCGCCAAGGAAGCGGTAACGGCAGTAGAATGCCCGTAGGTGGCAGTGCTCTCGATAATGTGGACTTGGCGAATATCAAGAACTGGATCAATACGGGTGCTCAGAACAACTGATGTTCGAGAGAGGCCGGATGCTTGGATTAGCTTGAGCTGTCAGTTGGGAAGTCGGATAGTCCATGCGATAAGCCTCGTGCTTGTCGGGATATTTCTTGGGGTTGCCGTCTTGTCGGGCCAACAAGCCTATCAAGTTGCTCTCGAATCTGACCGACTTGTGCGGTTTACTTCGAGAACAGTGATAGATGAGTTTGAGGGCACTACGGAACGGGTAGACGGATTGGTTTTACTCAATACCGAAGAACTGACAGATCGCACGGTTGGAGCTGAGTCTGAGATTTACTTCGAAGTGGATTTAGCGAGTCTGGATACGGGAATCGGGATGCGTGATCGCCAGATGCGGGATAGCTACCTCGAGGTTGAGCAATACCCTTATGCGGCATTTGGGGGCACGATTGAACAGGTGGTTTCTCTTCCCGGGGCGATGTTTCGGGTGACGACTCAGGGGGTACTGGGCATACATGGCGTAGAACAAGAGCGGGCATTGACCTGCGATTTGGCAACGGTAAATGAGGGATACCATGTCAACTGCTCATTCCCAGTGTTTTTATCGGATCATGACATTGAAATTCCCAAACTCATGTTCTTGAAGTTGAATAACGAGATTCGCATGGAACTCGACTTTATTTTGGAGCCCGCAGAGCTTGATAGCGAAAACTGAGTGCGTCTGTCGGGCGATCAGTATGGCCATGATTTACGCGGCCACGTTCGCCATGCTCGGCTCAGCACAACAACAACCGGACCGTTTTGAGAGACGTGAGCAGCCAGTAATCGTGCTACCCACAGTCTTTCACTCACAACAAAGCGCGAATCTTCCCACGGCACAGACGATCTCAAGGGGCGCATGGCTCTTTGAGATATCTCACAGGTTTTTTCCTCCGGTAGCGGAGGGATTCCAGGCCCTGTGGGGCCTGGATGGTCCGGTAGCAAACCGTCTTGGACTTGCCTATGCGGTTTCTGATCGCGCCATGGTTGGTGTCGTACGCACCAATATTGACGACAACCTAGAATTAAACGCTAAGGCTCGCCTCTTAGAGGGCGGCACTGAAACCGTCCCAGTGATGATCGGTGTAATGGGAGGTTTCGCTTGGAATATGTCGGACCCCGGTGAGAGTGGGGCAGGCGACAACGAATCCCAGGCTTACGCCCAAGTAATGCTCAACGCTCTAATCGGAGGCCGCTTAGGTATTGGGCTCGTACCAACAGTACTGAGAAATCCCCGCATTCAGGATACCGAGCCAGAGACCACTTTTGCTTTAGGTATCCACGGGCAGGCTTACATCTCAGAGCAGGTGAGCCTGCTTGGAGAGTGGATCATCAGTAAGCGCCAGCCTGACCTTGAGCACGATAGTGGGACTTTCGGGGTCGAACTTGAGACCGGTGGTCACTTCTTTAAGATCGTATTAACGAATCAGTACAGAATGAATCCAACTCAGGTTCTTGGCGGTACGCCTTATCAGTTCAAGCCGAGGTATTGGAGGTTGGGGTTCAACGTTACGAGGTTGCTCACCTTTTGATTGGTTCTAGTGCCCAGTTGTTCGGTTTCTTCAGAGCTATCCAAAGTAGTCGACGAGCAGGACGTAGAGTACGCCGGCGATCGTTGCAATCGCCAACAGTTTCAAGAGTTTCTTGATCACGGCGAATAGAAAGACCGCAATGATCAGTAACAGGGGGACCAGTACGATTGGGTTCTCGACTAGGAACTCGATCATCCCAATCACGATAGGCTCATGAGGTGCTTTGGGAACAAGATCCGAACGAACGAACTCTCTGATTCTTCCATGCTTCCTCCATACCCCTTCTAGGGTTACACATTCTCTAAGACGGTCCTGCAGGGCCTCTCCCATACTCTGACTCTCTGCTCCTCTTAAAGCTAACGCCCTCCCGGGACACGTTGTCTTCAAGCCGCCACGATCGTAGGCTGCCGATCGTAGCAGGAGGCATAAGAACTACATGACAACCGAAACAATCGACTCTGCACAGTCAGTATCTCCATCAGACCGCTACTTACCATTGCTGGTCATTCTTTTCATTGGTAGTGGCTGTGCAGCTCTAATTTATGAGATCGTCTGGTTTCAGATGCTCTCACTCATCGTTGGCTCATCCGCCATATCACTGGGCGTCTTGCTGGGCACCTTCATGGGTGGCATGTGCATAGGAAGCATTGGCCTCTCAAAGGTTATTGCGACGGATAGGCATCCGCTCAGAGTCTACGCCATGCTCGAAGCCGGAATCGGCATTTTCGGACTGCTCGTTCTATGGCTACTGCCGTATGTAGGCGGTCTATATACGTCGATTGGTGGTCCGGGAATGGCTGGACTTATGGTACGGGCATCGTTTTGTGCTCTTTTCCTGCTTCCTCCCACGATCATGATGGGGGCCACCCTCCCCGCGATCTCCCGATGGGTCGAGACCACACCGAAAGGTGTGTCGTGGCTTGGGTTCTTTTACGGAGGCAACACCTTCGGTGCTGTCCTGGGGTGTCTGTTGGCTGGTTTCTACTTGCTCCGGCTTCATGATGTGAGTGTTGCCACTTATGCTGCGGTAGGGCTCAATGTAGTGGTGACCATACTCGCTTTATTCCTTGCGCGATTTACTGCCTATGAATCCGGACAGCAAAGCGAGAGTGCGGAAGCGGTGCAGATGTCGCCAGGCTCGAGGTCAGTCCTGTTTGTAATCGGGTTATCGGGGGCGACAGCGCTCGGAGCTGAGGTCGTCTGGACTCGACTCATGACACTGAACTTCGGTGGTACCACGTACACCTTCTCACTGATATTGGCTTCTTTCCTGTTGGGGATAGGGATCGGGAGTGCGGTAGGGTCTATTCTGGCACGTTTCGTACAGGATGCTCGCCATGCTCTTGGATGGACACAATTTCTTGTCGTGGTCGGCTTGGCATGGGCAGCGTATTTACTTACCCAAGCTCTGCCTTATTGGCCAGTTAGTCCGGACCTTGCTATCAGGCCTTGGTTCAATTTCCAGTTTGACTTTATGCGCGCCGTGCTTACCGCTCTGCCGGCTGCAGCCTTGTGGGGCGCAAGCTTTCCTTTGGCGCTTGCAGCGGTTGCAAAAAAAGGTCAGGACCCCGGTCGCCTCGTTGGAAGGGTTTACGCAGCCAACACAGTAGGGGCGATTCTCGGCGCACTTCTGACGTCCCTGGTGTTGATTGGATCACTGGGTACCCAAACGACACAGCGCATAATGATCGCGAGTGCGGCATTTGGAGCGTTCATTCTTCTGGTTACAGATAGGAATTACTCGGGTGTTGTCAGGATACAGAGCAAAAATTTCTTAAGAGGTGCCGGTATTCTTATAACCACAGTAGTTCTGGCTTGGACCGTGGCTCCGGTACCAGAGCTACTGGTGGGTTACGGCCGTTACGCAGCGACGTACCAACGAAGTGCAGAGTATTTCGATTGGGTCTATGTGGGCGAGGGCATGAACTCGTCCATGGCTGTATCTGATCTAGGTGGTGGTATCCGGAATTACCACAACGCTGGGAAAGTGCAGGCATCGAGCGAACCACAGGATATGCGTCTCCAGCGAATGTTGGGACACCTGACGACACTCGTACCACTCCAAGCGAAGTCGGTTATGGTAATCGGTTGTGGGGCCGGAGTGACAGCCGGAGCGGTCAGTGTAGATCCAGCCGTAGAAGAGCTCACGATCGTAGAGATTGAACCCTTGGTGCCGGAGGTTGTATCCAGGCACTTCGGAGAGCACAACTTCAACGTTGTCGACAATCCTAAGACTGAAGTAGTCATCGATGATGCACGGCATTATCTCCTGACGACTGACAAGAAATTCGACGCGATCACCTCGGATCCTTTCGACCCCTGGGTGAAGGGAGCTGCGACGCTCTACACCACCGAATTCTGGCTCGAAGCTCAAGAGCATCTTAACCCAGGCGGAGTGATTACTGTATTTGTGCAGCTCTATGAAAGTACCCTTGAGGCGGTGAAGAGTGAGGTTGCAACGTTTCTGGAGGTTTTCCCACACGGAATGGTTTTCGCGAACCTTAATCAGGGACAGGGCTACGATGTCGTAATGCTCGCGCAGCAAGAGCCAACGCCAATCGATCTCGATGCCATAGACGAGAAGCTGAGCACTCCTGAATACGCCACTGTAGCACGGTCTCTATCCGAGGTGGGTTTCTATTCAGCGCCCCAATTGATGGCGACATTCGCTGCTAAGAAGCCTGAAATCGATCCATGGCTTGCTGATGCTCAGATCACGCGAGATCGCAACCTGAGACTACAGTTCCTTGCTGGCCTTGGCGTTAATCTTTATGAGGCTGACGCAATCTATCGGGACATGGCTCAATACCGGACCTACCCGGAAGAGCTGTTCGTTGGCTCCCCTCTAAGCCTAGCGCAACTCCGGGCTGCTTGGAGTGGGATGGAATAGTGGGAGGCAGACTTGCGAGAGCCCTCTGGGCGAGTCCCGCTTGAACTTCGTGCTTGGCTTGCGTGCGCCATTCTTATTCCCGACGTACCCTTTCGATCTATGAGTATGCCTTGGCATAAAGCGAAACCTCTGAACGGGCCTTTCAGGGGGGCCGTAAACAGGAGCTCAACAACGTGACGACCTCTAGGACCTTCTTCGGTCACCCAATAGGGCTTTCCACGCTCTTCTTCACCGAGATGTGGGAGCGCTTCTCGTACTATGGGATGCGCGCTCTGCTAACACTTTTCATGACAACTGCTACGATCGAAACCAATCCCGGTCTCGGTTATGACGTAGCGACTGCAGGTGCGATCTACGGCCTATATACGAGCCTCGTATATATCCTGGCGCTGCCTGGTGGCTGGATTGCGGATAACCTGTGGGGTCAACGCAAGGCCATTTGGGTAGGTGGCTGGATTATCGCAGCCGGCCACTTCACGATGGCCGTTCCTTCAAATATCACGTTCTTTCTAGGGCTCGTATTCATTATCTGCGGGACAGGTCTGCTTAAGCCCAACGTCAGCACAATTGTCGGTGAACTCTACCCTGAAGGTGGCGCACGCCGTGATGCTGGTTTCTCCATTTACTACATGGGCATCAACCTTGGTGCCTTTTTGGGTCCCCTGGTTACTGGGTATTTGGGGGAGGGGATAAATTGGCACTACGGCTTCGGCGCTGCGGGGGTCGGCATGATTCTAGGGCTCATCCAGTATCGAGCCGGAATGAAACACATGGGAAATATCGGTCTTCTCAAGACCGGGGACACACCGGAGCAGGTTGCCGCTAAGTCCCGCACATTCTTCAGTGTCTTCTTTGCTACGGTCGCTACGGTCATGGTGTTCAGCTATATGGTCTCAGCCGGCATCCTTTCCCTTACACTCATGCAGATTGCGACTTATTTGGGCTATTCGGTGCTGCTATTGGTCGCCGGTTATTTCATATACGTATGGACCGCGGGGGGGCATACGGTGGAAGAAAACAAAAGGATGGGTGTCATCTTTTGGCTCTTCTTACTGATTGCTGTCTTTTGGTCCGGCTTCGAGCAAGCAGGGACTTCGCTGAACCTATTCGCTCGTGACTTGACGAACCTAAGCTTATTCAATGGCGCCCTAGAAATTCAGGCTTCACAGCTACAATCAATAAATGCCCTTTTTATCATCATACTGGCACCGGTCTTTGGTTCGATTTGGGTGTGGCTAGAAGGCCGTCAGAAGAATCCGTCTCTTCCAATGAAGGCTGGATTAGGCCTATTGGGCCTTGCGGTTGGTTTCTTTGTTATTGCTTGGGGCGCAGCCAACTCGTCCCCTGATAATCTTGTATCGCCAGCGTGGCTTGTAGTCACTTATTTCTTTCATACAGTTGGAGAACTCTGCATTTCACCCATCGGACTTTCTGCAATCACAAAACTCTCTCCTGAAAGAAGAGTCGGTCAGATGATGGGCATATGGTTTGTGGGGGCCGCACTCGGAAACCTGTTCGCTGGTCTTATGGCAGGCCAACTCGCGACGATGGGTTCTGCTGAACTCTTCCGCACGGTTGCAATGATATCGGCTGGAGTTGGGATCTTCGCAATAATTGTGAGTCCGCAGGTGAAGAGACTAATGGGTGGAGTCAAATAAGACCGATCAGCCTGAAGGCATGATGCAGTCCAAAGACGTATCAGGTCATCCGGTAGTGGGGTATGGTGGTTTCCGGTTTTTCGAATCAGGACTATAACCACCACCCAGATCTATTTTGGATTAGACTTTCTAGCCGATAACTGACGGTCCTGAAGAAACGGAGTTTTGACATGACCCACGGGGACCTTGCCGCGCTTTCTGCTACGGAGATTGTGGCACTAGTGAAGGCACGCCAAATCTCTCCAGTGGAGGTCGTGGAAGCTTCATTCGACCGCATAGAACGCTACAATCCAACCCTTAATGCCGTTGTTACACTGAATGAACAGGCGATTGAAGACGCTGGTGCCCTGGAGGTGTCACTAAGATCCGCCGCGGGTTCGCAAGTGCTTTGTGGTGTCCCGGTCGGCATCAAGGATTTAACGCCGGTAGCGGGCCTACGGACTACGTACGGGTCACCGATATTTTCAGATCACGTTCCTACAGAGGATGCAATGGTAGTGCAGCGCCTTCGCAGCGAAGGCGCGATCATCGTTGGAAAGACCAACACGCCAGAGTTCGGGGCAGGGGCGAGCACATTTAACGAGGTATTTGGCCGTACCCGTAATCCCTGGAATCCGGAGCGTACTTCGGGAGGTTCGACAGGCGGTGGAGCTTCTGCACTCGCGAGTGGTATGATCGCGATTGCCGAGGGGAGTGATCTCGGTGGATCTCTAAGGATTCCGGCTTCTTTCTGCGGTCTTGTTGGGCTTCGCCCTTCACCGGGCCTAGTACCGACACACCCGACTGAATGGCTTTGGGATGAACTGTCGGTTAGCGGACCGATGGCTCGTACTGCCGAGGATGTGGCACTAGCCCTGCAGGTAATGGCAGGGTCCGATCCGCGTTCTCCGAGGAGCCAGTCGATACAAGGCCGGGATTTCAGTCGCGGTATACGAGATCTCCAGACGGATGGACTTCGCCTCGGGTACTGTCCTGACGTGGCTGGCCTAGGAATTGATCCGGGGATCGCGGAAGTATGCCGCTCTGCTGCCCTGGGCCTAGAAACAGGCGGAGCTGATGTTGAGCCGATTGAGGCGGATCTTTCAGACGCGAGGAAGGCGTTCTTACACCTGCGTGGAGTGTGGATGGTCACGCATATGCGTGACCTTATGGATCGTATCGAAGAACTCGGCGACAACGTCCGTGGTAACGTCGAGGCCGGCCTCAGGGTAACAAGTGAACAGATTGCTTGGGCGCATGGTGTTAGGGACCGGATGTGGATGTTCTTTAGGCATTTCTTCGAGCGTTATGACTTTCTGCTCACCCCCTCTATGGCAGTTTCACCCTTCCCGGTTGAGCAGGATTATCCCGAGTCGATAGCAGGGCGACCCATGAAGACCTATGTGGACTGGTTTGCTCCAACGTTCACGCTGAGCCTCACGGGTCTCCCGATTGCGTCAGTCCCCTGCGGGCTCGACGACGAGGGCCTTCCCGTCGGATTACAGATCGTCGGGCCACCTGCAGGAGAGGAAAGGGTCCTAGGGCTCTGCGCCCGGATCCAAGAGATGTACCCGATTGGATATCCGGATCTAGGTGCTCTTGATCAGTTCAAAGGTAGCCATGACTGACTAGTTCTTTAGGTGAATAGACCGGGGTGCCCACCGGTATGTAGGAACACCACCCGGTCGAGATCTGAAACCATACCGGTGCGAACCCAAGAGATTAGTCCGGCAGCTGCCTTGGCTGTATAGGTGGGATCGAGTACAAGGCCCTCATGCAGTGCGAACATACGGAGCGCCTCATCTGAGGCTGTTGTCGATAAGCCGTATCCGTCTCCCACCTGGTCATCGATTGCCTTGATACTGTCCGTTAATAAAGGACCGTCCCACCCGAGGAGGTCAGCACCTTCACATGCGATTTGTTTGGTACGCTCCTCAATTTCGGCCGCGCTCATATCGGCACTGACCCCTACCAACAACACGTGATTCAGCTTGAGAAGAGAAATGCCGAGCAGTAGACCAGCCAGGGTACCACACGAAGAACTGGCAACGAACACAACGGTTTTTTCAGGAGGAGGTTTCTGATTGGTAAGTTGCTTGAAGAGTTCGATGGACGCGGCGGCATAACCAAGACTTCCAAGCCCCGTCGAAGCACCGATCGGTATCACTAGAGGATGCCCGCCTTCCAATTCGATGTCCACCGCGGTGCTTTGGAGTTGTGTTGAGCGATCTTGGCGCTCAGGCACTGTCACGATCACAGCGCCAAAAAGCCTATGTAAGAGCGCGTTCCCTGTTGGGGCCTCCGGCTCGGGGCCGTTGACGATGAGAGCACAACGGAGGCCGAGTCGAGCTGCGGCAGCAGCAGTAACACGGCAGTGGTTGGACTGGGGACCACCGGCAGTGATTAGGCAAGTGATACCCTCAAGTCTGTCAGGGGCCAGTTCAAATTCCAGCTTACGTACTTTATTGCCACCGAGCCCGAAACCAGTTTCGGAATCGAGCTTCACGAGGAGATCAAGTGCTGGACTTCCGAGTGCTTCGGCCAGGCGTGCGAGCGGGCGGATGGGCGTCGGCAGATTCGCCAACTTGAGTCGTGGCCATTCCGAAAGCCTGGTGAGTGCTGCAGAAGAAGCTATGACACTCTCCTTCGCCTCGTGCCAATTACTGGCGTTTTAAGCGTTTCTGTGAGGATGAGCGTTTCCTGAGACATTCCCCGGGATTCCACCTTGCTGGAATTGAGCACGATCATATCAGGTCGAAGTGAACACTATGGCATCTTAACTGTACCAGCGATCGTTACTTAGTAAAAAGATGTTTGCTGAAACTTGAGATAAAGCGGATTTGAACTCTTCTCATTTGGTGTCGCGGCTGATCCTTCTGGTCGTTCTTGTGTCCTGTAGCTTCACGGTAAGGTTGGACGCTCAGGAGGGGACGATCCAGGGTCGGGTGCGTGACCAGCAGGGTGCGGCAGTGTTTGGCACAGTCGTCCGACTGCTATCTGATACAACCCTGATTGGTATTACGGATACTGACCGTCTCGGATCATTCCGACTCACGGGAGTGCTCGCGGGCTCATACCGCTTAAACTTCAGGGCGTTCGGGTACGCTGAGTTGACCGAGGACGTTGCTTTGACTGGCGACGAGACCATTGAGTTCTACGTTCGTGTTGAACGTCAAGCGATCCAACTCGAAGGCTTGGCGGTCGAGGCTGAAAGAAGCAGAGAAAGGATCCGTTTTGAGGAAGCTGGTGGCGCGACGGTTCGTGAGATTGGCCTATCCGATCTCAAACAGATTCCGGGGGTGGCAGAGGCTGACCCCATTCGAGCAGTCGAAGTCCTCCCTGGTGTTGTCTCGACCTCAGACTTTTCGGCAGCGTTCCATGTGCGAGGGGGATCGCAGGATCAAAACCTGATTCTTTTGGACGGTGTGCCGATTTTCAGTCCGTTTCACCTCGGCGGTTTCTTCTCAGTATTCAATGCGGACATGCTTGATCGAGCGGAACTCCAATCAGGTGGATTTTCTGCAGAACACGGAGGTCGAGTCTCGTCTGTACTCCAGATAGAGAGTGACCCTGGGGATGGAGAGTTTGGTGTAGATGCAGGGATTTCTCTGCTTGCAAGTCGGGTTGCCGTAGGCGGTGGGGCATCTTCAAAAGCTCTCAATTCTCTTGGGCTCGCTGACCTGAAGTGGCGAGCGTCGGTCCGGCGTTCATACTTCGATGTGCTGCTCAAACCCGTGTTTGAATTCCCCTACCATCTCACAGATTTTCAGGCTGTAGTTGAGGGGTGGACGCACTCGGGTGATCGCCTTGTGTTGACTGCGTATACAGGTGATGACGTGGTTGATCTGACTCGTCTCGAACTCGAAAATTTCCCACTACGGATCAATTGGGACTGGGGTAACGATGTGGTCGGCCTGCGGTGGACTCGTGCCAGACGTGGAGGAGGTTCACTCGACGTGCGGGCAAATCTTAGCCGCTACGGGAGTAAGCTAGGCTTACCGGATTTCGCGGATACAAATTTCAGAAGCGTGATCAACCAGCGCCAGTTCAGGGTTGACCTGGATACCCGTCCTTCGCCGGCCCTCCAAGCTAAGGTCGGGGGGTCAGTAGAGTGGATGGGATACGATAATCTTCTCGAAACCGGGGGTAGCCAATTCGGTGGCGGAATTGGCTCAGGTTTGCTGACTGGATCCTACGCACAGGCTTCATGGTCACAGCCACGTGAGTGGGTAATCGAAGCAGGGACTCGCTTGGATCTATGGCGCCCGAATCAGGGTGATCCGATGATGGAAATCGCACCCCGAGTTGCCCTGAAGCGTTTCTTCAATGATGGGAACACTGCTCTTAAGTTAGCTGCGGGCAGGTACACACAATTCTTGCATTCCCTGCGAGATGAGGATTTGCCCATTGGATTAGATGTTTGGGTTGTCGCCGGAGACCGTGCTCCCCCAGTAGTGTCAGACCAGCTACAACTCGGGATCGAAGGTTATGTCGGTCAGGACTGGTTTTGGGCACTGGAGGGCTACACCCGTACCTTCGATGGGGTTGTCGCAGTGAATGGTGCGGACGATCCGAACGACGAGTTTGATGACATTCTGGGTGGTGAGGGGCTCTCGTACGGTGCTGATCTGCTCATCCGCAAGGAAGCTGGTACAGTCACTGGTTGGGTCACGCTGTCCTTTCTCAAGGCTGATCGCACTTTCCCCGACACCTATTCGCCATTCATCCCTCAACCGGACGTTACTTACCCACCAATCTTTGACCGCAGGATCGATTTTGACCTGGTGCTCAGATATCCGTTGCCGGGTGGGTGGGATGGTGGACTCCGCTGGAATTTCGGTACTGGAACTCCGTACACGAGACCGATTGGAGCACACCGGTATTACTTGCCTGATTTCCTTAGAGAGCAGGGACTTCTCGACAGGGATGGCAATGCAGTCGTGCTCGGCGAGCGCAATGGATCTCGCTATGCACCCTACCACCGGTTGGACTTGAGTTTCCGCAAGACCTTCGAGAAGACCTGGGGTAGCCTAGTCCCGTACCTAAACCTCGTGAACGTGTACAATAGAAAGAACGTTCTCTTCTATTTCTTCGATTATAGGGCAAGGCCTCCCACACGATCTGGAATCTCGATGTTTCCAATCCTTCCTACGTTTGGTTTTGAGGTGCGGTTCTAGTGAGACGTCAACGCAGTGTACTGAGCTTGCTGCTGGTCTTGGCTTCAGCTGGTTGTGGCATCCAAGAAACACTGATTGTTGAGTTGGAGGATCTGGTTGTAGCAGAGGTTCACGTTCAAATAGGCGGAGCATTTCTCGGTGGAAATCGAGTTATGGCGTTCTTACATCGTACTCTTGGCTATTCAGTTCCTGGTGCCCGTGTTGTCATTACACGTGGAGGCACAGCTAGCGTTGAACTGCAGGAGGCTGACGAAGATGCTTGCCGCCAGGAGCGGCCTAAAAACCGTACGAGGGGAACGTGTTATTTGGCCTCGCAGCAAGCGGCTGACGAGTTTCAGCCGGGTGAGCAGCTTGAATTAACCATCGAACTTACTCGGGGCCGCACCCTTCGTAGTGCGACAACGATCCCAGGAGAATTTACACTGACAGGCCTTGAGGATGGTTCTCGGTGCCTGCTGCCACCCGACACAGCCCTCACCGTTCAATGGTCTAGATCAAATGGCACCTGGGCTTATGTAAGCGAAACCCTAATTGTCGGTCTAGAAAGCAGCCTTTCAGGAACGGTGGCTTCCACTAATGAAGCAGACTCGCTCTGGCTCCTGGGGTTATCTCTGTCAGCCAGTGATACGACAATCGTGTTCCCTAGGGAGTTTGGGATCTTTCAACGGTTCGATCTGGAGGCAGAAATAGCAGCTCAATTACAGAAGGGCCTCACACCAGGGTCCCAGGCGTCCGTGACTGTTACCGCAGCTAATCGCAACTATGCAAACTGGGCTCGCGGTGGAAATTTCAATCCGTCGGGTAGGGTCTCGATCCCGAGTGTGACCGGAGATGGTACGGGTGTTTTTGGTGCGACCGTAACTCGGACATTTGAAATGGTCGTGGATCCAGATTCGTCTGGAGCTGCCTACGAGCTTCCAGCCTGTCCAACTTCTTGAGCGCAAGCTCAGCTGGTCGATAGAGTGCGTTTGGCCAAGAGTTCCTGAACTTGGAACGCTAGCTGCTTCAGAGTTGCGGAATCTTGGTGACCTCCGGATATCGTTATGTCAGCATATTCCCGACTCGGCTCAACAAATTTGTTATGCATAGGCAACACGGTACTCTTGAATTGTTGAATCACGGACGCTGGGCTTCGTTCCCTTTCACCTGAGTCCCGTTCTAATCGCCTCTCCAGGCGCTTTTTGACATCCGTATCAACGAAGACGCAAATATCCATGAGCTCGCGCAGCTGTTCATGTGCGAGAGCGAGGATTCCATCCAAGATCAGGACCTGAGAAGGTTTTAATTGTATCGTGGCTGAAGATCGAGTGTGTATGGCGAAATCATAGGAAGGTGCATCTACCGAGTTTCCAGCGATCAAGGTCATAACGTGCTTGACCAGGAGTTCTGTCTCAAGGCTTGATGGGTGATCAAAGTTTACTTCAGTCCTGTCTTTTAACTCCAAATGAGAGA
>Ga0315336_1001189_pt1 | contig 54586 bp, 41 predicted proteins | sample ASW5metaG_FD_204512 | JGI IMG/M metagenome (GOLD analysis project Ga0315336, IMG submission 204512) | Ammonia-oxidizing marine archaeal communities from Monterey Bay, California, United States - ASW #5 | ecosystem: Environmental > Aquatic > Marine > Intertidal zone | place: USA: California...
CCCTTTTAACAAATCCAAGACTTGGGAAAGACCCGCTGATACGGCGTATCCCCCCTCGAAGGGCGTCTTACGGAAAAATAAATGAAACACCGCTTCCTGATCAGCCCGACCGAGTTTCCAGTACCCGTGAGCCATGGTCAGTTGATACAAGTCGGTGAGCATGGTAAGCGGCGTGCGATAAATCGAATTGAGATGGTTCATCAGATTCTCCTCTAGTTAGTGTCTATTTTACACTAACTAGAGGAGCACTGTAAAGCTGCGTCCATTAATGGTGTTTCGGGCAATGTTTTTTGGGCTATTCGCTCTCGATTCGATATACCGCGTTTTCGCTCCGGAGGATAATAGCCCCGTCGATTAAGGCCGGGGACGCGTATACGGGTTCGCCCAAAGTGTTGGTTCCCACGTGCTTTACCTCGGCTCCGCCGGTAACAATGAATGTCTGTCCACGCTCGTCTGTACAGAAGACTTTCCCGTCGGCCGTCCATGATGAAGACCAGAATGGACGTGCACCCGGGAGCCGTCCGATACCGGGTAGTCGCGCTCCCGTTTTAGGATCGAAAACTCCGACAAAACCCCGATTTCGGCCAAACAAATAAATCTGGTCGTCGAGAATAAGTGGCGATGTGAACTCCGGGCTCGCATCCGTGACCGTCCACAAGACTCCGTCACTCGTCGTTTGTCCATTGTCTGGCGTAATGTCGCCCGAGGCTCCGGGCAAAACCGCGTACATGACTCCCCCGCCATCGCGCCGCGCTTCATTGCCGACAAATAGAGCGTCCGCCGTTCCGGTTGGCGATGACGATGCACGGCCGCCCGGATAACGTAGGGACCACAACAATTTGCCTGTGGCCGGATCGTATGATCGAACATCTTCGCTGTTCGTGACGAGTTCGGTCCGCGATTTGTTTTTCCAAACCATCGGCGATCCCCAACTCGACCCCGGATTGCGTTGAACTCTCCAGAGTTCTTCGCCGTCTTTCGGATCCATCGCCGTCAGAAAAGCGTTCTCTTCATTGTCTATCTGTAGGTAAAGTTTCCCGTCATGCAAAATCGGCGAACTGGACGTTCCCCAATCCCCAAGCATTTCGTATCCGCCCAGATCTTTTTGCCAAATGAGTTTCCCGTCCATGTCATAACAGAACAAGCCAATCATTCCGAAATATACGTACACGTGCTTTCCGTCCGTTGCCGGCGTTTCCGAAGCGAAAGTATTTTTGGGATGCGTCCGAATCCGGGGATTCCCCTTGAATGCGACCTGTTTCCAAAGTAGGTTCCCAGTTTCGATATCCAGGCAATGCAGTTCCCAGCGAAGTATACTGGTCTTACCGACGCGTCCGGAACGATAGTTCGCGGGAGGAGCCGTATCGGTCCCTTCTGCTTCCCTGACTGCGGTGGCGATAAAAACTTTGTTTTCCCAAACAACGGGACTCGCCCAACCGCGCCCTTCGATGGGCGTTTTCCATTTTATATTGGAATCGGCGCTCCACTCCGTCGGGAGTCCTTTTGCATCAGACAGGTAATCATGATTCGAGCCGCGAAATTGCGGCCAATTACTTTCGGCGAAGGCAGTCGTCGAACACAGAAAAATAAATAAAATAAGCAAGCGGGCCATATCGAATTCTCCTCAATACCATCTTAGTGTCTTCATTCATTCCATCGGTTACGCCGAACCTTGCCGCTAATTGAAATCCTCGAAAATCACGCTGATAGGACCTGTTTCCGAAGCGGGGAGAGCCGGTATATTGATCACATGCTCGTTGAGTTTGAATTCGACGCTTTTTTTGGAGCTCGCCGGAATGTACACATCGCCACTGTTTACGAATGAACCTCCAAACCCCTCGATTGTCGTCATGTCTGTTTTCCCATTCCCATTTCCATCGGCCAGATAAATAGCGACGGTCGGGCTCTGTCGAGCATCCTTCGTGGTAACGATGAGCGGTGGCACCAACAAGTTCATTCCATTAATCTTGAGCGTCATCACGCCCGGTACCATCGAACCGTTCTGATGACGGACGACAAACACCGGATTGGCTTCGGTCAACAGATGGGGTGCTCCATCGAACGGATTTGCCTGGTAATCTTCGTGATTCGCCGCAATCCGAAAATACACCAATCGATCGGAATGGGTAAACGGAGTCCGATAAAACCGTGGAGCGAACGTAGCCGCCGTCCCATTCACCACGAATTCATAGGGTTGTCCGTTCTTCGCGCTATAGGGGCCCCAGTTGCCTTCTGCGTCTACGGGTAACGTCACCAATGGTTTCTTCGACGTTCGTGCACCCGTCTCTGGCTTCACAGCCCACACATCGACGGTCGCCCCTTCCAGCGGTATGTTGAGAATATAACTTTTAACATACCCCGCAATTTGAGGCCGCTCTTCGGGCGTCATCTTGAGAGTCTTCGGTTTTTCACCGCCATTGAAGAACGTGAATACTTCCCAGAAACTCTCGTCGCTCGTGCACACCATCACATGGTCCTGGTAAGCGGGCATCCATCCCACTTTTCCACCATTGCTCGCGGCTGGACCCGGCCGAATGTCGCCCATTCCACTAATGCCAATCGACGGGACGCCATTGGGGTTCGTCGCGTCTGCCCCACCGATGGTCGCGTAGTGAGCGATCTTCGCCGCCCGAGTCGGATCACTCAGATAGGCCGCCGATTCACCCGTACCGCGGGAATGGCCGACCAAGTTTACTTTGTCAAAACCCGTTCGTTTCCGAACGGCATCAATCAGCGCGTCCAACGCATCTGTCGTTGTGTTTTTGTAAGGCCCCGTTGGTCGGGGTTCACCGCGACGTCGACCGCTCCGAACAGCTGTATTGTAGTCAAACGGAACAATCCAGCTCGCAGGATAACCGTTGCTCGTGAAATGCATGGATTGCCGTTCGAATTGGTCGCCGGCCCCGTTTTGCCCGTGAACGAAAATAATCGGAGTTCGTGTCTTATCACCGACCTCTTCCGCGCCGGCAATGGGAGTGGGATCGGCGGCGTGCGCAGGATTACCGCACACGAACGTCAGTGTAGAAACAATCGTGACTAAAAATGCAGTCTTTCTCAACGAATCAAAAAACATTTTTCATTCCTCCTTCAGTAACGATTGGGTTAAGTTAACGCACTCAGGGCGTCCTCAAAAATATCCCACGTCCGTTGCACATCTTCTTCAGTATGTGCGGCGGATACGAAAAGGTTGTGGTGCGAGGTTAAGAATAGTCCCCGTCGTGTGCATTCCCCGCAAAGTTTTTGGTGGAATGCCTGACCTTCATCGTGAATCGTCCTCATGTACGGCATGGACGGCATGCCCGTCACTTTCAATTCATGGCCATGATTGGCCGCGATATCCACTAATCCATCAAACACCCGCTTACCCGTGTCGTTGATGAATTTGGGTGCACCGATTCGTTTTAATTCTTTCAGGCACGCCAAAGCCGCCGCCATCGGTCCCGCCGAGTACCAGAAACTCCCGGTGTGGAAAACCGACGCCGCAGCGTCCTTCATTGCATCGTTCCCAACGAGGGCCGAAATAGGGTAACCGTTCCCGATCGCCTTGCAATAACAAATCAGGTCAGGCGTGTACCCGTACTGTTCATTCGAACCGCCCATGTCGATCCGAAAACCAGCCCGCACATCGTCCAAAATAGAAACTACACCGTGGCGTTTCAATAATTCGTGCACACCGGTCCAATACCCTTCAGCCGGCAGCTCGTTATCTTTAAACGCAGGATGGTGATACGGCGAACTGATAAACGCAGCCACATTATCCGAATGTTCATCCAGCGCAGCCTCCAACGCCGCAACATCGTTCCACGGAACCCGCACCACATTGGCATGGTCACCTTCAACAAGACCATTGCGCCCCGCCGCCTGCATCCACGGCGTAGACCCGTGATACCCATCCGTGATCGCGATTACTTTCGCCCGGCCTGTTGCTGCGCGCGCTACCATCACTGCCAAGTTGGTAACGTCCGCCCCATTCTTTGCAAAATAAGCCCAATCCGCCGCAGGGATCATATCCACCATAAATTCGGCCAACTCGATCATCACCGGAGACGCAAGTGTACATGTGTCGGCTACCGCGATCTGCTTCTGGTACGCTTCGTCAACAACGGGATTCTTGTATCCCAGAATCATCGGCCCGTAGGCACACATGTAATCGACAAATTCGTTTCCATCCACATCCCAAAAACGCGCACCCTCCGCCCGCGCACAATAATTGGGATACGTACCTTTGGGCTGATAGTTGGCCGGATTGAAATGGCCGTAAATTCCCCCTGGAATCACGTTCTTAGCCCGATCAAAAAGGGCCTGGCTCGCCGTGTAATTGTACGGTTCAGTGTCGATTTTTTGAGTACCCATGGTGGAGCTCCTATTTCGGAAAACGTTTACACTTATTCCGGTTCAGAAACCGCGTCCGCGGAATTCTTTTTTTTCTTTCGCCGCAATTGCTCGGCTTCATCCAAATACCCAAGCGCTTCCAGCGTATCAATCTCGTCTTCAGTCAATTCGGGTTCAACGATTGACCCTTGATTTTTCAAAGCCGTAACGTACGTACGTAACATTCCGAGCAATTCTTCGAGTGATTCGTGGTTAGGGTATAGGTTCGTCGTCTCTTCCGGGTCACGTTTCAAATCGTATAACCGAGCCGAGGGTGCATTTTCTGATTCCAGTTCACTCATGTTCATGAGAAGCTTCATTCCATCGCTCACGACCGCAACAGCCTTTTTGGATTGTGCAAAGTCCACTCCGTCGAGGACTTCGGCTTCCCTACTCAGGAGTCCCGTCAATGATTGACCGTGGCGTTGGACCGAATCATTCAAATCGAAAATCTCGGTCAACGTTGGTAACAAATCAACCAGTTCAACGCGAGCGCCTATTCGGCCCGGCTCGTACTTCATCGATGGAGGCATGATCATAATCAGCGGGACATGAATCTGCTCACGATGAGGATTCCCGGCGTGCATCATTTCTCCATGTTCACCGAAGGCCTCCCCATGATCAGATGTAATAATGACCAACGTGTTGTCCAGTTGTCCGTTCGATTCCATCTCCGTTAAAAGCGAACCCAATAATTCGTCGATGTACAAAATATTTGCCAGGTACAATTGGTGCAAGATGGCCAATTCTGCTTCCGTAGCCATCGTCCGGTCCTTCACATAAGCATCCACGAGCGCGTTTTCGAAATCGAGAAAGTCCTGCCGGCTCGTGGCCTTACTCCATGGCCCGGCGTCATCCAAAAAGGTACTCCGATAAGGTTCGACTGTCGTATACGGCGTATGCGGTCGCAACGAATGCACATAGCCGAACCAAGGTTGCTCTCCTCCAATCGTAATCCATTTCTGAAGTTGATCGAATAAGAACTTCGAGATCTCATCCCGACCGATACCGGCCTCATTCGATGTCGATGGCATGGAATTTAGGGTTTTATGAAATCGTATTTCATCAAATCGATGGTATTGAAAATCGTCATACCCGCGATCATGACTAAACTTTTCTGAAATGTAAGGGTTGTCCGATAACCCTGCCGTCCGGTACCCCGCGTCTTGGAACAGTTGAGCCAGCGGAACGTCATCTTCCTGTATCGGTAGAAAAGGATTCAATTGGTAAGGGTATTGTCCATTCAAATAGGACCACGCCGAGCCGCTTGTCTGCGTGTATTGGCTGGTGGCCTGTTCAAACACGACCCCTTTCGCCGCCCACTTCTCCAAATGCGGCGTGGTCGCCTTCGGAAATCCGTACAACGAACTCTTCGACGCGTGAAACGAATCCAAGACGATCACCAAGCAGTTCATGCGGCCATCAGGTTCTACTTCGATAGTTTGTTGCGTGACATCGGAATCATTGTCACAACCGCTAAAGCTAATTAGTAATAAAGTAAAAGCGAGACTTGTGCCTGCGAAACGCCCGTAAATTGGACCGCACTTTTTCGAGAGCCTAAACATCACCACTCATCACACCTCTTCCGCAGATTCTTCCTGAACGATATGTTCCTCTTTATAATACCGCGCATAAATCGCGAAAAGCACAGCGGTGACACCCATGAAACCGGCAAAGAACAGGTGATAGGATGCGCCTTCGAGTTTGGAGGAACCATCATCGTTTTGAATCACGGCGTTGACCGCGACAACGAATATATTGCCCATAGAAATGGACAGGAAAAATAGAGACATCACCAATGATTTCATTCTCTTTGGCCCTTGGGTATAAGAAAACTCCATGCACGTGATCGACACCATGACTTCGGCTATGGTCAGTAATAGATAAGCTAAAAGCTGCCAGGCAATGTGCGGTGTTTCACCGGCAAGGATACGGGATTCACACCAAGCCGTGACGAGAAAAGGTGTAGCCGTCAGAAACATCCCCATGGCCATCTTACGCATGGCCGTAAGCTCAAAAAAGCGGCCCATAATCGGGTAAATAATATACGTAAACACCGGAATCAGCACGACTATAAGGAATGGATTTACAGCCTGAATCTGTGACGACAATAATTCGTAGCCAAAAATATTTTTATCCATGTGTTCGGCCTGGAGAACCCATGTACTGCCCGTTTGATCAAAGAGCGACCAGAACGCTGCTACAAAGACATAAATAATGAAAAGGCGCGAAATCACTCTACGTCCGTCCGGTCCAGTAATATCCCGGATATAGGACATACCCGTCGGCTGGATATGGATGAATTTATGTCGACCCGCCCAGAAAGTAACTGTAGCCAAAAGCATGAATGCCCCGGGGACCCCAAAGGCTACGCTCGGGCCGTACTCTTTCAAAAGCCACGGAGTAAGAAGAGACGACGTAGCAGAACCCACATTGATCCCGAGATAGTACCAGGAGAACACACGCGATATAAGGTGCTGGTTGCTTTCCCCGAACTGATCACCCACGTGCGAAGCCACGCAGGGTTTGATACCGCCTGACCCAACCGCAATGAGTGCCAGGCCAAGGAAAAGTCCGATTTGAGTATCATCAAAAGCCAGAGCAAGATGCCCCCCGCAATACACCAAGGAAAGAAAAATGATGATGCGGTACTTACCAAGAAAAGCATCAGACAAAATCGCGCCGATGATAGGGAGAAAAAAGGCCGTCGCCGTAAACACGTGATACCACTCGGTTGCTTTTTCATCCGAAAAAGGCTCGAGCGCGCCCTCACCGTTCATAAGGTATTGCGTCATGAATATGACGAGTATGGCCTTCATCCCATAGAAACTGAAACGTTCAGCCACGTCATTGGCGATGATGTAGGGAACGCCGCTAGGCATATTTTCGGTAGGGACTGGAGCGGTGCGGTATTTAGACATCGAGCGAGTATATCAGAATGGAATCCGTTAAAGTCTCGAAAAAATAACGCAACGAAACCCGGAAACCCTTGACCAATTGATTCCAATCGACAAGAGTGGTATTTTTACTATTCGAGAAAGTCCGGGATTTCCAATGCGCGCGTTCATCATCATAAGCACCATAACGTTCATGTTAGCTCCGTTCATCGCCGCCCAAACTACTCCCTCGGGCGATTTCAAGGCCGATGTCTGGCCCATTCTCCTGAATCGCTGTATTGAATGCCACGGCGAGGAAAAGCAAGAAGGCGACCTCCGGTTGGATTCGCCTGACAACATCCAAAAAGGGGGCCGGTTCGGCGATGCCATTGTGCCGGGGGATCCAGAAGGCAGTGCCATCTTCGAGCTGATTACTCTTCCGGCGGATGAAGATGAAGCCATGCCCGGGCGCGGAAAACGTCTGGCACAAACTCAAATCGATTCCATAGAAAAATGGATTCGGGAAGGGGCGCACTTCACCGACTGGCAACCGGACATGCAGATCGCTGCGAATGCTCACGTCGCGAAAGAAAATACGTCCGATATTCCCAAATTGGCCCAGTTGCCGCAAGACACTTTGAAATATAACCGCGACATTCGAACCATTCTATCCAACAACTGTTCTACCTGCCATGGGCCAGACGCGTCAGCGCGCGAAGCAGACCTGCGCCTGGATTCAATCGAGTCGGCGACGAAAGATCTGGGTGGACGAAAAGCGATCACCCCAGGTGTGCTCGACGAAAGCGAGATGATTCACCGTCTATTTCACTCAGACCCGGCACAACGCATGCCCCCGGAGAGTGCGACACGCAAGCCGTCCGATGAGGAACGACTCAAACTGGCAGCGTGGGTCGCCCAAGGCGCAAAATACGAATCCCATTGGGCCTATGTTGCGCCGGCTAAAGAAACACCGCCGAAGGTCGACAACAACACCTGGCCAAGAAACCCGATCGACAAATTCGTATTGGGCAACTTGGAAAAAAACGACATTGAGCCCGCGCCCGAAGCGGATCGCACCACGTTGATTCGCCGTTTGAGTTTCGATCTGATAGGACTCCCGCCGACATCGCAAGAAGTCAGTACCTTTATCAAAGACAAGAAGAGTGGCGCCTACGAACGCTTGGTGGATCGTTTGCTCGCTTCACCCCATTACGGAGAACGCCTCGCCATTTATTGGTTGGACCTCGTCCGTTATGCCGACACCGCCGGGTATCACGGCGACCAGATCCGTGGTTCGTCGGGGTACCGCGACTATGTAATCAACGCCTTCAACAACAATATGCCCTTCGACCAATTTACACGTGAGCAACTGGCCGGCGATCTGCTTCAGGAACCCACGACCGATCAACTGTTGGCCTCCGGATACAACCGATTAAACATGGTCACGCGCGAGGGCGGCGCTCAGGAAGGCGACTACATCGTACGCTACGCGGCCGATCGAGTCCGGACAACGGCCTCCGTGTGGATGGGCTCGTCGTTGGGATGCGCCGAATGCCACGACCATAAATTTGATCCATTCACAACAAAAGACTTTTACAGTTTCGGTGCGTTTTTTGCCGATATCAAAGAAGAAGGCGTGCAAGACGAAGGGGGCAATGGAGCTCCCTTTCCCCCTTTCCTTAATTTCCCCACTGATGAAGAAACCGCTAAGATATCCGGCCTGAAATTAAAATTAGCCGATGTGCCCAATGAAGACGAGGCAAAACGAAAATCGTTGGCAAGTAGAATAGCGCGCGAGAAAAAAAAGATCCGAACGTCCGTCATCACTGAAACGCAAGAACCTAGAATGATGCGCGTGCTTTCGCGCGGCAACTGGCAGGATGAATCCGGCGAAATCGTGCAACCCGCGATTCCTTCATTCTTGGGAAAACTTGAGGTAGACACCGAGAGGCCAACCCGACTCGACTTGGCTGAATGGTTTACAGACGACGACAATCCATTGACCTCCCGGGTATTCGTGAATCGTCTGTGGAAATTGTATTTCGGCACAGGTATTTCCCGAGTCTTGGACGACATAGGTTCTCAGGGCGAATGGCCTCAGCATCCTGAATTATTGGACTATCTCGCAATCGAATTTGTCGAAAGCGGATGGGACATCAAACAAATAGTCAAACACCTGGTAATGAGCTCCACCTATCGACAAATCTCCGCACGCACGGATTCCATCGTAGAAACTGATCCCTACAATCGATTGCACGCCAGGCAATCGCGCGTCCGTCTCGAAGCCGAACTCATCCGCGACAACGCGTTGAAGGTAAGCGGGCTTTTGTCGCCCAAAATCGGCGGTCGCAGTGTCATGCCCTATCAGCCGAAAGGCTACTACCGCGAACTAAATTTCCCGACACGCACCTACAAAGAGGATACCGGCGAAAGCCTGTACCGGCGCGGCGTGTATACCCATTGGCAACGTACATTTCTTCATCCGACGTTACTCGCCTTCGATGCACCCACTCGGGAAGAATGCACCGCCGAACGCCCGGTATCCAATTCGCCGCAACAGGCATTGGCGCTCCTAAACGACCCCATTTTTGTTGAAGCCGCTCAAGCGTTCGCGGAACGTATTTTTTCAAAAGGCGGTAATTCCACGAAGGGTCGAATCAAATTCGCGTACCAAGAAGCCCTCTCACGAAAGCCATCGAAGGATGAAATCGCCATTCTGGCAAGCCTGTACGAAAAACATGTCGATGAGTTCCAAGCCGACCCGGCAGCCGCATCGGCATTCCTGGAACGCGATAGCGATCACGCGTCATCCAATTTAGACCCCATCGAATTGGCCGCATGGAGTTCCGTGAGCCGCACCATTTTCAATCTCCACGAAATTATCTATAGGTACTAATCATGTCTTGCCCCAGCGACGAAATATACAACCACATACGCACCAATAACGAAATGCTTCGCACGACGCGACGACAATTTCTCGGGCAATCGGCGCGTGGTATCGGCTCCATGGCATTGGCATCCCTGTTGCACGACGGGAACGTGTTCGCCGCCCCGAACACCGAGCAACCGTGGCGCGGTGTGATTGACCCGACCCATTTCGCTCCAAAAGCAAAACGCGTCATCTATTTATATATGTCGGGCGGCCCGTCCCATCTTGAAACCTTCGACCACAAACCAGAACTGCAACGCCTCGATGGAAGACCTATGCCCGAGTCCTTTACAAAAGGCGAAGAAATCGCTCAATTGCAAGGCGAAGAACTCAAATGTATGCGTCCCCTGTTCGACTTTGCAAAACATGGACAATCCGGACAGGAAATCTCGTCCGCCCTTCCGTATACGGCAAAAATCGCCGACGACATCTGCATCGTCCGTTCGATGGTGACGGATCAAATCAATCACGATCCGGCGCACACATTTATGAACACAGGTACCGCCATATCAGGCCGGCCAAGCATGGGTTCCTGGCTCATGTACGGCCTTGGTGCTGAGTCTCAAAATCTCCCGGGCTTTATCGTCCTGACCTCCAAAGGCGGACGAAATCCGCAGCCCCTTTCCTCGCGCCATTGGCATTCGGGGTTTCTACCCAGCAAACATCAGGGTGTGTATTTTCAATCCAGCGGAGATCCCGTTCACTACGTCGGCAATCCCCCGGGAATCACCTCGAGCCGCCAACGAGATGTGATCGACGCGGTCAACGAATTAAACGGAATCCATCACGAGGCCATCGAAGACGACGAAGTCGCCACACGAATCGCCCAATATGAAATGGCGTTTAGAATGCAGACCAGCGTCCCCGACCTCGTCGACATTTCCAAAGAACCGCAACACGTTCTCGATTCCTACGGCGTCAAAGGCGCCGACGGCAGTTTCGCTTTCAATTGCCTCCTCGCACGCCGGCTTGCAGAACGCGGCTGTCGTTTCATTCAACTCTACCATCGCGGCTGGGACCATCACGACGACCTCGAAAAATATATGAATATTTGTTCCGGAAACTGCGACCAAGCCACCGCCGCCTTAGTCAACGACCTCAAACAACGTGGTATGCTCGAAGATACCTTAATCGTCTGGGGCGGCGAATTCGGACGAACGCCCATGGTTCAAACGAGCAAGGGACCACCCGGTCGCGACCACCACAAAAATGCATTTTCAATTTGGATGGCCGGCGGTGGAATCAAACCCGGCATCACTCACGGCGCCACCGACGAGCTCGGCTACAATTCCGTTGAAGACATCGTCTCGGTCCACGATTTCCACGCCACGATGCTCCATCAATTAGGCATTGACCACAAACGACTAACGTATCGCTTCCAGGGTCGGGACTTCCGCCTGACGGACGTAGCCGGAAACGTCGTGAAAAATATTATCGCGTAGACTGAATAGAATCTTCAGTACTGCGCTTCAGTTCCTTTTGAAAAGCAATATCGAGCTCGAGGGACACCAGATTCTCGGTGTTTCGATTCGCCAATTCCAGGCCCAATTCGGTGAATTCCTGGTCAGTATCAACGAGCGACGTATGGATTCTCCCCGACGGAGTATACTCCGGAGATCCCCACTTAGCCGATTGATGGTGTAGAGATTTCGAGTAAAAATCACGACCCGTGGTTCCGTCCATTTCTTCGGCCAACGCTTGAAGCCCTTCGCAATAACGACTACCAAGCTCATGAAATCTTGCCAACTGACCATGTTCGGTGATCTCCAGGTGTGTATCCCGTCCTCGCCAGACAACCGCCTGGTGACTTTGATGGAGTTCTTTCGTTTCTTGTTCGCTGAGAGGTGGACTCTCCTGTCTCAACGAATCCAATAGAGCAACATGGAAAAAGCCGACCGCATGCGGATCAACACCGCCCGCGCTCCACGGATCGACATCGAGGAGACGCGCTTCAATATAGCCTGTCCCTCGGTTCTCAAGAGCATCCAGAAGTCGCTCTCCCGATTTCATGACTTGCTTCGGCCGGAATAGTGCGTACAATTCCTGCTCATTTTGAAGATAGTTCGGATTAAACTGATGTATGGAATCACCGGAATCGTCGACATAATCCAAATTGCGATTTGTCATCGCCCAACGCAGATCATTCATAAATGCATCGACTGAATCGAAACTCACTTTCAACCGCGCCTGTACCTCGCTCGTATAACCGATTTCGCTCAATCGCAATGACGTCGCAAACTCTCCCACGAACGTATCGGTTTTATGTTTTCGCAGATGGGATGAGTCGGACAAACCGAAACTCTTATCGAATGCCGGCGATGCCCCGAACAAATACGTAAAATAAGGCATTTTTCGGTATAGATTGCGAAGCATTTTGAAATACGCAGCGGACTGCGAATAGTCGTTCGCCGATGTATCGAATTCTTGTTCCAACGCCGACGGTTCCAACGAAAAATTGTAGTGGACACCAGACAGCGTCTGTTTTTTGCGGCCGTATCGATGAGAAAGGCCAATCCGGTAATTCATTTTCTCGATGGCCAATTCGGATGTGCCGTAGTTCGCAATTGGGATATCCGCTTCCCTGTCCGGTAGTCGCGGAGGCATGCTGAATGGCCAAAGCAATTCCCCTTCCAAAGCATCGGACGCGTAATGATGAATTTGAGCCAATGCATGGAGGGTCGGTTGCAGCTCACCCGGATCCGTTCTGAATTCCACTTGCGGCTCGGCAAAGTCCGTGGTGATGAACGGGTGTGTCAGGCTGGAGCCAAGACTTTCCGGATGGCGAGTCGTAGCCATGACGCCATCCGGAGTAATGCGAATACTTTCCCGTTCTAGGCCATGCAACGAATCACGCACAAATGGTGCTTCTGATTTAGACGCATCGCTGGACACGGTTACTTCCTTACGGGGCGCTAGGGTTACGCAGTCAAATAACCTTCACAATGACGAATGCCCGGCGCTGGAGGATCTTTATGCGGTCCGGCGAAACATTGGGCAATCGACATCCAATGAGTAGCGACATCCCCCACCACTTCTAAGTGAACATCCTGAATGTTTCGTCCCTGAGTAGCGACGTGGGCAAATTGTACAGCACACCCTTTGATATAGTTATTGTCTTTCGGTTCGCCGAACTCCCACGATTCACCGGAAGGCGACGTCAAGTTGATATAAGGTACATCCGAAGGTACTTCCAACTTACGATTGACATACGTCCAACCAAACGTCTTCACACCGATAACGACAATATTCTTGATGCGGTCCGTATTCGTACGAATATCGTCAAACACATCGTACATATCCTGAGCATGCGCCCACGTTTCCATCTGGCGCGCTGTCGTGAACATCCGAATGCCCATGTCCGGTCCAAACCAAGGTACCCGTGCGTCGGGGCCGAGCTCGTCCATTAGGTCGCACATTTCTGTGAAATATTCCCACCATTTTTCACGAAGCTCGACGCCTTCAATATCGCCGCCCATTGGATCCGGATCTTTACCGCGTTCAGCAATGGTATCGCGAAACCCTTGCGGGTCTTTCAACGAATATACGGCTGCTTTGTCTGAGCCGTGGAGATGCCAAACCACTTGATTACACGTTAGATTTTTGAACGGGGTATGAATCGGCCACTGATCATCTTTCAGCGTTTTCAGATACTTGTATAAATCTTCGCCTTCTTCCCGTAAATCGGTCACCTGTTGAAACATCGAGAACTCCTCGTTGATTGTTCGAAACGCAATAATTACGGGCCATAATATGCTTTTTGGGGACCGATGTGCAATCCTTGCTGCACAGACGCGCAAACCATCGAAATTTATTTCGTCTTGAGATATTCCACTAAAGCATAGCGTTCTTCGTCCGACAACGATGTACCGTATTCGTGCCCGGAGTTACCGTTGCCTTTTAACCGGGTGTCGAATTCGAACCCTTTCGGATTCGCAGTAACATCGTATCGAAATCCGACCCGTTCGGGATCAAACTCCCGTGTCCCGACAAAAAATAGCTTCGGCCTTTCAGAAGCCGGCAACAGAAGGTCGTACAACGTGGGGACCGAATTGTTGTGGAGAAAAGGTGCCGTCGCCCAAATACCATCCATCGATTTAGCCGGGTAGGTTGTAGGGCTGTCCCATGTTCCGGGCCGCCTGGATTCCGGTTCCCATTTTTGCTTGGTAGAGTCGTCCGTCTTGTTTTCCCGATAATATTCCACCTCGATTCGATGTAAGATAGATTGCATGGCTTCGGCAAAGGGTTCATTGCCCACGGGCTCGTTGAAGTTTTCCAGATAAGTCGCGTCAGTTCCCAACTCCTCCACTTCAAACGTAGGAAACTCGGTCAATCCTGTTTTCGGATTTGGATGCCCGGCATCGTGACAACTTGTACAATGATCGATGTAGAGGGTCTCTCCGCGTTTACGGAGCCGCTCATCGATGGCCGGGAAATATTCGTTCGGCCATTTCGGTACAGCGAACTTCGCGGCATATTCCTCGAGCTGCATGAGATTGTCCATACGGATGGGCGACACGCCCGTCTTCGAATCGAAAAACGCCCCCGCACCGATCGCTGCGGAAAAGCCCCGCTCCACATTGGTGTTCGTCGTCCCATTCCATTGATACCGTGCAAAATTCGCGGTATTCCAAAGCGGCGGTATCGAAGAAGGAGCCGTCTGTTCACACGCGCCGAAAAACAGACTGCGTAGCGCGCCCCACGCATCCGCTCGTCCCGGTCCGGGAGCCGTCATCAAACTCTTGTCTCCCAGGTTTTTTTTCACGGTTTCTGCCCAAGCCAACAACAGCCGAACTGAATACGCCCATTGGCTCATCGTACTCTCCACCATTTCTTTACGGTTTTCTTGCGAGACACCAGCGATTGAAGAATCCTTTGGTACCGAAAGAGCCAACAGATCGATTGCCGTATCGTCAATATCGTGTTCGGATGAAATGGTTTCTTTCGACGCGTGGGCAGCTGTCAGATGTCTTTTTGAACGACTCAACGCCGATCCGAATTTTGCACGCTTTTGTTCCTGGACGACGATATCGTTCAAACGACTGGTTAGACCTCCACCGAAGTCGCCAAGTTTGTGCATCGAATCGTAATCCGGCACATGTTCCAGGAATTCTTTCGCTTCCTTATGCTGCTTCGCCATATTTCGAATCAAGCGGAACGCTGACCTGGGGTGGGACATCGCGTGTTCAACCGACGCAACAAGGTCCTGCTTGAATCCGATCAGATCGATAAGATTCGGCGCTCCTTCGACCCGAAACGATTGGCCATCGTATTTGAATTCCCCAACGTGACACGCGGAGCAATTGATTCCAATGGCATTTACAGGGAGACCACCGGGCTTTTCCAACGTTAATCCAATAGGAAGTCCAGCAGGTACCTCCATATCGATCAAAAATCCGAAACGTTGAAGATTATACTCGAAGAGTTTCTTCGTCTTAGGATCTTCAAGCGCCATGAATCCATAGTATTCAAAAATTCCGGTACCCATGGGCATATGATAAAAACTTCTGCGCTCGTCATAAGACAATTTGGATTCCAGGACCGGCGCCGGGTATACCGGATTGGGTGGTAAGGGCGGATCAGGCCTGAATCGGGCAGCCGCACCGATCGCTAGAGCCACCAGTACCGTCAAACCAAAAAGAATTATCCAGCGTCGTTCGATTCCGCGATCCATTGTTCGATTTCCTTTTGAAAATCCGCATTCTCTTCTATGTGATATTTGGCGATATCTCCCCACATGACTGCGCGCAGCAAACGAACTGCGCCGTTGCGCCCTACCAACACAATATTGCGTCCATCGGGACTCCACTCGCCGTACACAGCTCCATCAGGCTTCATATCAATTGTGAATAATTCGCGCCCGTCCAAGTCCCAAATCTTGGCGGTAGAATCCCAGGAATACGTTAAGACCCGAGAGTAGTCCGGGCTAAATTCCGCGTTAATCACCATCGTCGAATGTCCTTTGAATCGCACCAATTCATTTCCAGTCGAAACTTCCCACAAGCGCGCGGTGCCGTCCCCGGATGAAGTTAATACCCGTTCGCCCTTTTCATCAAACCGTGCCGTAACGACAAACGCCGTATGCCCTTCCAACTTGTGCAACAATGTACCGGATTCAAGATTCCATAGGCCCACCGTCTTGTCGAACGATGCCGATACAAGCGTCTTACCGTCGGGGCTATAATTCGGCATGGTAAGCATTCCATTGTGTCCCGCAAGCTGACGGAGCGGTTTCCCCGTCGCTACATCGAACACCCACAAAACGTCGTCGCTATTCGTGGTCACAAGAGTTCGACCATCGGGGCTGATCGTTTGAAATTGAGTACTGAGAATTTCGTCTTCCAACGTTCCTATCACGTCGGCTGTTTTGGCATCTAACCTACGAATTCCTGCGGCGGCATTCGTGAGAAAAAACGAGCTCTCATCGTCGAATACGGTATTTATCAGCGCGCCACCGCCCATGAAATCGACGGCACGTAAGTTTTCGGGAGTTAGTTTGTAAAGACGACCGGGATCCCCGTCATATTGCCCGGCGACTTCGAACGTTTTCGTATCCCACAACGTGGAGATGTGATCGGCTCCGTAGCCCTGCATCCTCGTTCCATCCGGCGAAAACTCAACGTGAACGAATTCGGCGTCTTTACCTTCGAGAACGGCGATCTCCTGACCCGTTTCAACATTCCATACTCGAACGGTTTTGTCGAAAGAAGCGGTGGCGAGCAGTCTACTATCGGGGCTGAAATCGGCATTGTAGACGGTATCCGTATGACCGATTAGTAATTCAGGGTCTCCGCTTTTACTATCCTTAATCGGTTCCCAAATTAACAACGTTCCGTTGACCGTTCCTGCGATGACATGTCTTCCATCCGGATGAAATACCGCCGTTCTGAGAACATGGTCTTCCGCTGCTAAATCAGTGATCAATGATCCTGTTTGTGGGTTGTATAACTTCGCGCCTTTATCCCGATCAGGCAAAACGATTACTGTGCCGTCTGGGCTGAAATCAAAAATATGAGTCGTTTCCGGTCCCGCACCGTCGAGAGTGGCCAACGCGTTTCCGCTCTTCTCATCCCATACAACGACTTCGCCGTTCGAGTACGCGGTCGCCGCGCGCTCGCTCGCCATATGCATGGTCGCCGCCGCCGCCGTCCGATTGCTCGAGTGGGTCCCTGAAGAGGTCGGCGCCTCGTTTTTTTCCTCCCACCGTTCTACCATGCCCCCAAGGTTCACCGAAGCAAAACCTTTACCGTCCGGGATTTGATTCACTTCAACGACCAAGTTCCCACGGCTGACGAAATAACTCAACAACTCTCCGTTCGATATATTAACGGTGATGATTTGATTTCGCCTCGAAAAATAGATCGCGCTTCCATCATCACTTATACGGATGTCACCAATGAAACCCGAATCCCGTAAAAGCTCCGTCTCTAATTTCGGTGTGATCAAAATGGGTTCACCCGTCGAGAGCCGCCAGACGAAGAGACCGCCACTGAATCCTCCGGCCGCCACAAGATCGAAATCGGAACTCATTGCAACACAGAACAATGGATCCTTACCGTCGCCGAAAGTTCGAATGGAATCGTTCTCGCCGATTCGCCATAAACGCACCGTTCCGTCGTCAGAAGCCGTCACGATCCGGTTACCAATGACGTCAATATCATTAATTTCCGACCCGTGCCCTTGCAGCGTAGAAATCAAATTAGCATTCGATTGTTTCCAAATGGTAGAGGTTTTGCCGATTCGCGAGGCCATTCGGATAATTTTTTCGGGTTGATCAAACAAAGCCGAATACGAACCCCGTAGTAGATATCCCCACTCCCAGTTTCGATAAGCCGCCGGAGCTTCCACCAATGCTCGACGCACGGATTGTGTACGTTGTTCCGATTGACGGTGGGCTGCCAAATTGATGTTGGCGTAGTAACTACTCAGTTCCGCGCGATTTTTCTCGGAGAGCGCCAATGCCGATTGATTTTCCGCAATGACCTTTTGGGATTCCGCTTCGGCACGTAAACCGCTTTGAGACTCCGCTCGCTGGAATTCGCGCACAGCGACTCCGGCGACTACTAAAGTCACTGCCAGTCCAATCGCTAGAACTACACCGAACTGCTGGCGACGACGACGGGCACGATCTCTGATCTCCGTCGCTTGAAGTGCCTCTTCTCGAATGCGCTCCGACTCTGCCTTTTCTTCCCGCCGTTCGGGAAGCGTCCGCAGTCGTCTTGCCAATTCGTCGGCGCTGGAAATACGACGCTCAGGATTGCCATCAACGCAAGCAGCTATATCCTCGCGAAGAAATTCATCCACCACGTCACGTTCCCACCCGGGAGCTATCGTATGGGCCAGATTGTCGCTGGCCATTTGATATAGAATGACGCCCAACGAATAAATATCGCTTCGCGTCGTAGACAGTTTTCCTTCAACCACCTCCGGCGCCATGTAAAGACGCGTCCCCGCACCCGAAGTCGACGTCTCATCCGGCGCCATGGTATTGGTATAGCCGGCCATCGTGATGCCCTGCTCGGCGAGCGCTTCCATGTTCATGATCAGGCCGATTCCAAAATCCGTCAACCCAGCCTGCGGCTTTTTATCTATCCCGATTTCCGAAATCAATATATTCGCTGGCTTAATGTCTTTGTGCAATACACCTACACTATGTGCGGCCGCCAAGGCTACGGCGATTTGGGCGACAAGTTCCAGTCGGGTTTCCAACGGTACGGAATCAATCCCACCCTTGGACTCAATCCAATCGAGAAGGTTACCGCCTTCACTGTATTCAGATTCTAGAAAGAAAGGAGATTCCTCAAATTGCCAATCGATCAACTCCGTAATATCGTCCCGGTGCCCGAGCGTCTCCTTGAGCAATCGAAACAAAACAACTTCCCGTTTCAAACTTCTAACATGTTCCGGGTCGAAACAAAATTTGTACACTCGTTTAACACGGGATTTTTCATGCTGGGCAAGCCATACTTCGCCATACCCGCCTTCACCCAGTTTTTCTTTCAGTAGCCAACGGTCCCGCGTAGGCACTTCAAGACCGACCGCCGGACGCCATCCCAGAGTTTCTTCTTCTCCAGGCGATACAACCCGATAGGCTTTTTCCGAATTTCCCGGCGGCAACAAAGGAGAAGTTCCATCGATGCCGATTTCACAAATGCCCATCGGCTCATCGAACCCTTTCAACTCATAGGGACCATGGGCACGCCAAGCAACAGGGCTGCCGAACTCTTCCGCCCGAACCCGCGGACGTACCATATTGAAGACCGCCTCCGACATCAGGACTTGATTGGGAATTGCCAGGGATTGAATTCGGGCGCTCAAATCGACGGACAAACCTTCCACATCAACAGCGCCCCCCCCAGTCTCTGACTTCTCAAATTCCGTTACTTCCCCGATATGTATACCGGTCCGTAACTTCGGAACATTAGGAGTGTCGAAATGCCATTGTTGAAGTTTGAGCGCAAAATAAGTAGATGCACTGGGCGACGTAAACGTCAGGAAACAACCGTCGCCCGCCCAATCGATAATCCGCCCGCCATGTTGGTCGGCCAATTTCTGCACATAGTCGCGATGCTGGGCGATCAGTAGTCCCGCGGCCTGGTCACCTTTTTCCACCTTCAACGCCGTGGAGCCCACAAGGTCCGTGAACACCATCGTCAAAATACTGGATTTTTCAACGTCAGTCGGCATAGGTACAAGCACCCATAGGAGTTATGCTACTTTTTGAAAACACTAGCATACAATATCATTGGCCAAAAACCCAGAAAGTGGGGAAACTGATAACATCTAGAAATAATGTCGACAAACTTTCATGGTAGAATCCTGTTTTCAACTGGAGAATACCGCCTAAACATTGCCAAAATAAGGGCTTTCAACCAAGGGAGGAGTTAGGCCGAGGTGTAAACAGATGGCCATCCCTCGAGACCGAATTCAAAATGATTATAGTTTCAGAAAACATTTCACTTCAGGACGACGAGATCGAAGAATCGTTCATCCGTGCCTCCGGGCCCGGCGGCCAACATGTGAATAAGACGTCCTCTGGCGTACAGCTGCGTTTCGATGTTCGACAATCGACATCGATTCCAGAAGATGTTCGTCGTCGGCTAAAAGGTTTGGCGGGTTCACGGTTGACGAGTGAAGGGGTTTTGCTGATCGAAGCAACGAGTAAACGAAGCCAAGCGGCGAACCGGCGAGATGCCATGGACCGCCTTATCGCCCTGATCCAGAAAGCCGAGATCCGACCCAAGCGGCGGCGTAAAACCAAACCATCTGCCGGCGCAAAAGCAAAGCGACGTGAGAATAAACAACGACGCGGAACCCTCAAAAAAAATCGCGGTGCCGTCCGACATTCAGAGGATTAGTCCGTCCGATGCCGTTATTGAAAAAAATCTTTCAAGATCGGCAACATCGCTCCAACCGTATCGGGATATTCCAAAGGCATGATGGAGACCGTCTGATCAGTTAACATCCTTGGCAACCGAGGCACGCACACTTCCATTTGTGAATATGTCTTCCGAAGTTGCTCACATAGGGCTTCACCAGCCTCTTTCGCCGCAATGTATTCAGCCGCATTCGGTATCGCTTCATCGAGAAATACGGACGACGGATAAAACAAGGACTTAGGCCCCTGACCGGCTTCATGAAGATGCTGAATCAGATCTGACAAACCGGAAACATAAAAACGGTAATACCGATCGTAAAGTTCTTCGACAAATTCCGTTGTTTCCCCCACGATAATCGGGGGGCTCGCGAAATAAAAAAGAGCGGTGGGATTCCATAAATCGGGTAGCCACGATGTCGATGAAGGCATTTCCGTCACGTCCAATCGCGCGACGTTCGCTTCCCCGCCTCCGTCCCGAATCTCGCTGGCGATTCGTTCTGCGTCTTCACGGCCGTTGGCGTACGTCAATACGACCGAAGCGCCTCCCGCCGCACACATCTTGGCAATTGTCTCGCCCAGGCCTCGCGAGCCGCCGACGATTAATGCCCGGTGCCCCTGAAAAAGACCGTCATCTATGACGTTCAGGACTTCTGCGTACGTTGGCTGACTAGCCGGAGTTGGCCGATACACCGCCTTCATGGTTCCGAAAAGTGCCGGCTGTTCGACCTCTATTTTGACCAGTCCCGTAATCTTATGCGCACGCGTAACCCGATAGGCCATTTCCCTCGTTGGTGCCGAGTCACCTTCAAACTGAATATCACATCCCAGAAAAATCGAATTCAATCCGGGCGCGCGCATCCCTACGATATCTGTTAATGAAAGCAACGACGCAAGCTGCCAGTCCGGAAAAATCCGACACAAGTTTGGAAGTAACTTTTTCGTTTCTGCCCGATCAAAGTTTAGCCCGAACATTCCCGAGGAATCTTTTAACTCAGGCAACGCTGGTTCTTCACAATCATTTTTTGTCGGCTGTCCAAGAACAACCGAAGTTGAGCCTGGTTCTTCAATGACCACCCACTGCACGTGTAAAGTCGACACCGTTTTTCCGGCGGCGTGTACACTCAAACGAAGCGTCGATGGGTCGTCTTCCTCCACCAATTCCCATTGGACGTGGTCGCCTACACGTATGGGTTTGAGGAAATCGGCCTGGAATGAAGTGAACTGCGCAGTCATATCGTGCACGCCCATGGCCGCATCCAATACCCACAAGGCGACGTGCATCCCATGAGCCACGTTTTCACCGTACAACGTGCGGCGTGCCAACACGGGATCGACATGAAGTGGATTCCAATCACCCGACACGCGCGCGAATTTTACATTGTCTGCAATTGAAAAACTTCGACTCTCTGACATGCCTAAAAACTTCTCTCGTAGATTAGCCACACTCTGCCCAAAAATGTTCGATACCTCTGGTGCAACGATGCACGCCAAATCTAGCAGAACGCACCGGAACGGTCAACCTCAGTCGCCCATCGCTTGAACGCATATGGACGTTGCACTATACTATATGCGACATCATTCAGCATCCTTACACGTCGGTATTCCCAACCTATATCGATTCAAATTGGTCACGATTTCGAGAGCAGAGTTCAATATGACAGCAGACCCGTTATTGCAGGTATTTCATGAAGTATTAGGCGTCCCGTTAAATGAACTCAACGACGACACCAGTCCGGACAACCAGGCCAAGTGGGATAGCATGCGCTCCATGGAATTGGTCGCCGCGATTGAAGAAACCTTCGACATCGAAATGAGCACCAAAGAGATCATGAAATCACGTTCGATTAGTCTGGTGCGTGAAATGCTCCTGGGAAAAAATATAGAAACGCTTCCGTCGGACTGATCCAATATGAACACCAACCATTCAGCAGCGGATCTCAAGAAAATTAAATCAGTCTGGCGTGAACACATCGCGGATTCTCGATGTTCCGACGCACAAATAACGATCGGTCTGGCATCGACGTTTACGATAGAGCCCATCATCCCCTATCTCGGTGTTTCCCTATTGGAATCAGGATTGTCGCCCAGATTCGCTACCGGGCCGTATAATCAGATTCATCAAACCTGCCTGGAACCTGCCGCAGCCTTCGAGGGTGTGGCGGTGGACTGTATTTGCATCATCTGGCGTATGGAGGAAATTCTCGAACCTGACCTGACATCCTGGTGCCGCGGAGAAGATTCCGCATTGGACCACGCACGGGCTCGACTCGCCGAGCTGGCCTCGCTTATCAGCGGGCTAGCGGAAAAATTCGACGGCTCGATCATCGTTTCCACGCCACCATATCCCTCGCTCGCCCAGACCTCTATTTCCGATCTCGATAATCCGAAAACAATAGGCTTTTTCCATAATCAGATGTTGGGTGTTTGGCTCGATTTCATGACTCAATTGGAAACGGTCCACGTGATCGACGTCGAAGGCATGCAGCGCAACTTCGGGTTGGTCGCCAGTCAAGATACCCGGAAGTCATACCTTTACAGGCAACCCTACACGGAAAATTTTCTAGCAAGTCTCGCAGGTCAATTGGCACGCGTGATCAGGGCAATCAAATTGCCCATGAAAAAATGTGTCGCGGTAGATTGTGACAATACGCTCTGGGGTGGCGTGATCGGTGAAGACGGTCTTGCGGGCATCCAACTTGGCCAAGATTTTCCAGGCAGTGCATTTCGCGATTTCCAAAAACTTCTGTTGCATTGGAAAGATCGGGGCGTCATGATCGTGCTTCTAAGCAAGAACAACGAAGATGACGTATGGGAAGTGTTTAACAAACACGACAGTATGGAACTTAAACGTTCGGATATCGCCGCTTGGCGCATCGACTGGAATCCGAAGGCCGCCAATTTAAAAGAATTGGCAGACGAACTCAATATCGGTATCGATAGTTTCGTGTTCATCGACGACAGCCCTTTCGAGATCGAGCAAATGCAGGAAACGTACGCTGGAAACGTCGTCTGCTTTCAGATACCAGAAGAATCGGCACGGATTGTCGATCAACTCAAATCCCGGAATTGGTTCGACACGCTTTCCGTCAGCGACGAGGACAAAAAACGCACGGAAATGATGGCAAGCGAACGGGAAAGGGCTACATTAAATCAATCCCTGACACATGAAGAGTTCATTGCGTCACTCGAGCTGGAAATCAACGTTTTCACGATCGGCGAAGAACATCTTGGTCGCGTGACCCAGCTAATCAACAAAACGAATCAATTCAATCTCACGACCATTCGACGGACGGAAGATGAAGTCCGCGCTCTCATCAACTCCGATAAAAGCGTCGTCTGCGCGGCCCATGTCCGGGATCGCTTTGGCGATTACGGCATAACGGGCGTCGCCATCGCGACCGCCATCGAAAATGCGTGGGACATTGACACGTTTCTACTGAGCTGCAGGGTTCTGGGCCGCGGTGTTGAGACGGCCGTCCTCTCCGCTCTAGCTGAACATGCCAAAGCAAACGGCGTTACAACATTTCAAGGTCGTTTCATTCCTACTGCAAAAAACGCGCCGGCCAAAAACTTCCTTTCGTCCCATGGTTTCGCTGAATCCGGAGACGTCCTTTCCGTCGATATTGGTTCCGTTCCGTCAGCACCGGCGGCAGTCCAAATCAGGCTGACTCAATGACCTCGAATGCGCTTACGTATTTCGTCAACCTGGCCCTGATTAGTATCCTCGTTCTTCCTCTTTATCATCTGTGCAAATCATCCATCACGCGATCCTGTATTTCGATATTCACGGGTCTTTGGATGTTGTTCATCCTTGCCCCCCAACTTCTGCTCTTTTGGCCCCCCTACTGGTTAATGGTATGGCTTTTCGCTCGAGCCAGCGCCAAGATCGAAGTGGAAAAAACGAGATCCACCGTATTCGCGATGAGTATTTTTTTCGCCCTCCTCCCCATGCTGCTTTGGAAACTTGACCCTAGCTGGTTCGAAATGGAAATTCCAAAGATGTTGCACGCCGCTTTGGAAAACATCATGCCGTTACTGGCTCCGTTCGATAACGAAGCGCGCTGGGCAGTCCCTGTCGGGCTTTCTTTTACTACGTTCAGAGCCCTCGATTTCCTGATCTGTGTCCATCTCGAATTAATCGAAAAGCCCCGATTTCGCGAAGTCGCCCGATTCGGTTTTTTCGCGCCCATTCTCTTCATCGGACCCGTCGTTCAATTCCAGGAGATCACGGACGACGTCGAAGATCGGGAAAAGCGTTACGAAAACATTGTACGCGGGATTCTTCGGGTCGCCTATGGATTCGCCAAACTGTTACTCCTCGCGAACCCTCTCGCCAGTAGTCAGTATGCCATCGTCACTTTTCAGGCCGATTCCAACGTCAGCCAACTTTACCTTATCGGTCAAACCTTTCTGTTCGCCTGGTATCTCTACTTCAATTTCTCCGCATACTCGGATATCGCCGTAGGATTCAGCCGTATGTACGGATTCAAGGTACGGGAAAATTTCAACTTCCCGTACTTCAGGTCGTCCCTCCCTGAATATTGGTCCAGCTGGCATATGAGTCTCACCAGTTTCTGCCAACGAAACGTATTCATTCCATTGGGCGGCTTCAGAAAAAAACGTCAATATTTCGCCGTCTTCATGACGATGATGACCATCGCGCTTTGGCACGGGCTGACCATCCCCATGGTCGTATTCGGCTTGTTTCACTCTACAGGACTCATTTTTCTCCGGCTGAAAGCCGAGTACTTCCCCGCACCAAAAACCGTACCGGCCTACAGAACGGTCTTTGGAACTGGACTGACTTTTTCCTGGGTGGCCCTCGCGCTCCCATTAATTCTTCTGACGAAGGATGAGATAATAACCTTTTACCAGTTTTTACTGACGGGAACGTGATCGTGGAATCGCTGAAGAAAATTGCAGATCAGTCGGGTGCAGAATACGATGGCATCATTTCCGCCCTCGCATCTCCTGCTTCGGTATTCCGTATCTTCGCGTGGACACTCATTTTCCTTAGCATTATTCTGTATGCCGTGCGGACGCCATCGAATGATGCACCGCGTCCCGAGATAACAGTAGCCGAAAAAGCCCCCGACGCGATGGATGCCCCTCCTCCGTCAACGAACCATCCATCCCTACCATTCAAGATCGCATTGATAGGCGGGTCGGAAACGATAAACACGAAAAAGAGAGGCGACAACCTGGCGAAATCTCTTCGTGATCTTTCGACCGAATATTTTTCGACACCCGTCGAAGTCATTGAAAAAAGCGGCGTCACACTCACCACGAAGAGGCGTCTCGAATTCATTAGTGAGTCTGTGGATCTTGACGTCGACTTGATCATCGTGTCGAACGATATTTGGGAAATCAGTTTCCCGGAAGATGTCGAATCCCAGTCAACGGAACAGGCCAAAGACCAACTCGATCCGAAAATTAAATCGGCCATCAATACGTTTCAAAATCCTCAGGCATTTGTAGATGGCCTTATCACAGATGCCTTTGGCGATTACCGCTTTGAGCTTTCCCGCCGGCTCGAAAAAGTCGCCGACTCATTCCCCGGTCAGGGCCAAAAACAGAGCGGCGAAGAAACCGTATTCCAGAACCCCTACGAAAACACGTTGACCGAAGCAAGGGATAGTACGGCATCATTGACGAGCCTTCAGGGGTACATAGAAGGACTCGCTGCCCCAGCATTGGAAGCCGATATACCCTTCCTCTTTCTTGCAACGCCGGCCTATCTCCCCGAAACTCCAGAAGTTGTTGACAAAGCCGCGGCGGCCATAGACGAAATGATCGGCATCATCGACACGCCCGACATTTTCATTCTGAACGGGCACGGGACTATCGAAGCCAAAGTCGACGATTACTACGATCCGATTCATATGAGACACTTTCAGCACGTGTCGCGCCCCCTCCTTGAAATGATCCGGGCGGAAGGCTTGATTCAAACCGATACGAGGAGCAACGATGAAAACAACAATTAAATTGCTCCTCGAATGCGGTATCGGATTCCTGATCGCCGTATTGATCGCTTATGGATTGGCAGTGACGATCGATGAAATCGAGTTCGTGTACCGCGACTTCTAGACCACTTCAGAATCCGCATCCCCTTGCCTTTCAAATACGAAACAATTCTCTCGTTTTTGTATTTCCTGCTTGGTACAATCGCCTAGATTGAGCGGGAGTCAGGAATACACACCTGAAACCCGCCGTGGGAACATCCAATTGCGAAAGGGACACCTAATGAAGAGTAGCGTCAATGTGGCCATGGTGGGGCTCGGCTTCGGAGCTGAATTCATCCCCATTTACCAGAACCTTCCCGAAGCCAACGTCCACGCCATCTGTCGGCGCGACGAAGTCGAACTGAACAAGATGGGCGACCAATTCGGAATCGAAAAGCGATACACAAACTACGACGATGTTCTGGCCGACCCGGATGTGGACTACGTCCACATCAACAGCCCAATCCCCGACCACGCCTGGATGTCTCTCGCTGCCCTCGATGCCGGCAAACACGTCATGTGTACCGTCCCCATGGCGACGACGGTTGATGAGTGTCGGCAAATTGTAGAAAAAGTCAAAGAGACCGGCCTCAAGTACATGATGGCCGAGACCGTCGTTTACAGTCGCGAGTTCTTGTTCATTAAAGAGATGTATGACAATGGCGAGCTCGGCAGAATTCAGCATCTTGCGGCATCGCATCCCCAAGATATGGACGGGTGGCCCGACTACTGGGAAAAAATGATCCCCATGCATTACGCCACCCATGTCGTCAGCCCCTGCCTGGGCATGGTTGATGGCCTGGCTGAATACGTGAGCTGCTTCGGTTCCGGTACGGTACGCGATGATATCGCCGAAAAGTCCGGCAACCAGTTTGCTGTTGAAACGGCCCACATCAAGATTAAGGACTCGGATCTTACCGCCCACATCTGGCGGTTCCTCTACGACGTCGCACGCCAGTATCGCGAAAGCGTTGACGTGTACGGAACGAAGAAAAGTTTCGAATGGACGCTGACCGAAAACGATCCCCACATCATTCACACGGCCAAGGAACCGGAACCGGAGATTCCTGAAAAAGTCGAAGTACCCGACTACGCACACTTGCTGCCAGAATCCATCCAGAAATTCACCATGCCCCAGGAAATCCACGATGCGGAACATTTATCGTTCGTACAGGGCGGTGGACACGGCGGCTCCCACCCCCACCTGGTCAATGAATTTGTAAGCGCCTTATTGGAAGACCGGGATCCTTGGCCGAATGCCGTGACGAGCGCCAACTGGACCTGCGTCGGAATCTGCGCCCACGAATCCGCCACGAAGGGCGGCGAAATCGTCCGCCTCCCCGACTTCACGCTCGCTACATCTTAGTTACCCTTTTGAGGAGAATACCCATGACATATAAAATCCTTGGTCTGGTTGCCGCCGCATGTCTCGTTGCAATCGATTCATTCGGCGCATCGCTTGAATTACGTCGCGATGAATCAACCGAGAGTATTTCCGTGTATCGCACACGCGACAACAACCCTATACTCACGCAGAATTTTCGCAACGGTAAACGTCCCTATATACACCCGATCGTAGCTCCGGACGGAAAAGGTGTGTTGACAGAAGATAGTCCGTCACACCATCCCCACCAAACTGGCTTGTATTGGGGCTTCAAAGATCTCAACGGACGGGACTATTTTCATAATAACGGAGCCTCCCACTGGAAACGTGTATCCGCCATAGTCTTAAAACCAAAATCTTCCGTGACCGATTTCAGCGTCAAATGGCAAACCGTGTACAACCTGCTGGACGAAAATGGCGCTGCCATTCTTAGAGAAACTCAGGTCTGGACGATGTATGAGGAAGATGAAGAATACATACTCGAACTGGCCTGGACTGGCGACGCGTTGACAGACATCACAATTGGCGAAGAGGATTACGGCGGGCTGTTTTTGCGTATGCCTTGGCGTCGAGGTATCAACGGTCAGGTCAACAACAGTATTCGGACATCCGACGCGCGCGCCGAAGGCCAACGTGCCGTTTGGGTAGATGTGGGCATGCAAGTCGAAGGACGCGACGACCAGGCCCATATCGCCATCTTCGACTTTCCCGAAAACAAAAATTTTCCCCAGCCGTGGCGAGTCGACGGTCAATTCGGAGTGGGTCCCGTGTCCTCGCGACTCGGCGAATGGAAAATCAAAAAAGGCGAATCGGCAACCATTCGGCATCAGCTAAGAGTTTACACGGGCGAATTGAACGACGTGATCCTGACCGACAACTTTGCCGACTTTGCTGGCACCAAGAGCCCTAACTACTCCGGAAACGAAACCGCAGTGCAATGGGGACTTGCGAAGAAAGAAGGCCGTGAAGCGGAATTCCTGACCCCGGAAAAAGCTCTGGAAACCATGACTGTACAGGACGGATTCAAAGCCCAGGTCTTCGCGTCGGAACCGATGATTACACAACCTATGGCCTTTTGCTGGGACGACAAGGGCCGACTTTGGATTGCCGAAAACAGGGACTACGCCGGTCGCGGAGCTGGCAGCAGCTTCTCCGGCGAGAGTCGTATTTCAATTCTGGAAGATACCGACAATGACGGAATGGCAGACACGAAGAAGATTTTCCTCGACCGAGTCATCAATCCATCAGCAATGGCCGTTGGGATGGACGGGCTGTGGCTCGGCTCTATTCCGGATTTTCTTTTCATTCCCGATCGCGACGGGGATGATCGTGCGGACGTAGACGACATCGAAGTACGATTGACCGGATGGGGCAACCAGGACATGCATGAGATCATCAACAGCCTGCACTGGGGACCGGACGGATGGCTTTACGGTCTTCAGGGCGTATTCACACCGTCCCGCGTAGGTAAACCGGGTGGCAAAAACGCCACGTATCAATCTCCCAATGATTCCAGACCAGAAGCAGACAAGAAAAGAGATGCGCGAAAAGAACGAGGATTGCCGGACGTTGAATACGCCGACGACCCGATTGACATTAACGGCGGCGTTTGGCGCTATCATCCGACAAAAAAACGATTCGAAGTTGTGGCCCACGGAGTCAGCAACCCGTGGGGAATCGATTATGACAGCAAGGGCCAAATATTCATTAGCGCTTGCGTCATCCCCCACCTCTGGCACGTCGTTCAAGGCGGACTCTACCATCGACAGGCCGGCAGCCACTTTAACCGGAACGCCTACAGCGATATTCGCACGATCGGCGACCACCGTCACCGTTCTGCGCATGGCGGGGCGCGGGTGTATCTTTCCGACGCCTTCCCCGAGGAATATCACGGCCAACTATTCATGGGCAACATTCACGAGCATGCAGTATTGACCGACAAGCTCGTCCGCAAAGGGTCCGGATTCGTTGGAGTCCACGGCGAAGACTTCATGCACGCCAACAACGCTCAATTCGTCGGGTTCAGTACCGAAATCGGTCCGGACGGTGCCGTGTACATGCTCGACTGGCACGACGCCGACATCTGCGGCGACATTGTTAGAACCAAGGATACAGGGCGTGTCTTTCGTCTGTCTCCTGAAAAATCAAACGCCAAGAACTGGGAAGGCCGCTACTCAGATCTCTCGACCTTTGACAACAAGGAACTCGTTAACCTCCAGGAAAGCGTAAGCGCATGGCACGCGCGTCGAGCACGAGTCATCCTTCAAAATCGCGCCCACAAAGGCGAACTTGGAAGCAGTACGCACGCTGCCCTCAGCACTCTCATGGATTCCAGTGCCGACGGTGACCATCGCCTTCGTGCACTTTGGGCCCTCCATATCACCGGTGGAATCAACGAGGCTGGTCTACGCGATGCCCTGAACGATTCAGATGAATATATTCGCGCATGGGCTATCCAGATGTTGTGCGAGGATTTATCACCAACAAAAGCCGCTATCGAGAAATTTGAGGCTATGGCCAAGAATGACGGGTCTCCCGTCGTACGTCTATATCTCGCTTCCGCTCTACAGCGTATGGCGCTTGCGGATCGTTGGGACATTGCGCGGAACTTGGTGCGACATGAGGACGACGCCGACGACCACAACATTCCCAAAATCCTTTGGTATGGAATCGAGCCGCTCGTTCCGGAAAACCCCGATCGCGCACTAGGCATCGCCCGCGTATCGAACATTCCTTTGATTACACAATATGTCGCGCGAAGATTGACCGTGGCGGATCAACTGACAAAGCTGGTAGACGAAGTCGTAGACAACGAACGATCGCGAGAACTTCTTTTGACCGGCATGCGTGAAGGGCTCGAAGGTAGAAACGATGCCTCTGCTCCGGCAAACTGGGCGAAGGCCTACGATACGATTCGAGTCGGTGACGAAGAAATCGCGAAACTAGCACTGCAGTTATCCCTCCAATTTGGCGATGCGGTGGCCGCTGAAGCTCTTGTCGCGACATTGATAAATTCAGACAGCAGCGTCGAAGATCGCCAGCAGGCCATCCGCGGTCTCGCGGCACGGAAACGTGAAGAACTGAAATCACAGCTCGTACCCCTTTTGTCGGACGACGACCTGCGCCCCGATGCCATTCGCGCGGTAGCCTCGTACGATGACGTGTCTCTCGCGAAGGCGCTCCTTTCGCGCTACACAAGTTTGTCAAATGCCGACAAACTGGAGGTCGTCTACGCCCTGTCGTCCCGACCCGACTCAGGAACCCTACTCATGAATGCCATTGCGAGCGGCGATGTCCCTCGACGTGATGTGCCGGCATACATCGCACAACTCCTGTTTCGCGTCGTAGGTAATCGTTTCCTGGAAGTATGGGGACCCGTAGATGATGAATCTGAGGATATCGAAGAAGCATTCGCGAAATACAATGCACTCCTCACAGACGAGGCTCTCGCAAAAGGAGACCCCCGGCGCGGCAGCGAAATCTTTACAAACACATGCGCCGCTTGTCACCAGATTTGGGGCGAAGGCGGTCTGGTGGGCCCCGATCTGACCGGTGCAAACCGGACGGACGTAAATTACCTGCTGGGCAACATCCTCACGCCGAGCGCGATCATTCTTGATGATTATAAAATGACGAATGTGTTCACCACAGACGGCCAAGTCCACTCGGGCATCCTCATGAGCGAAGACAAAAGACAAGTCCAGCTCCGGGTCGCGAACGTAGACGAATTAATCACCGTTCCTAAATCCCAAATTGAAGAACAGGAACTGACCGATCTTTCCATGATGCCGGAAGGGTTGCTCGACAATCTCACCGATCCCGAAGTCATTGATTTGGTGAGTTTTCTTAGAAGTCTTGAACCAGTCTTCATGCAGGACACAGCAAAGAACTAGAAGGACAATTTCATGAATCGAATAATCATTCTCAAAAGCATCACGTTTGCACTTTTCTTTACCTTCGCCTTGGGCGCTGTTGCCGCCGACAAAACGAAAATCGTTTTCGTGGCAGGAAAGAAAAGCCACGGCTGGGGCGCCCACGAACATCGCGCCGGCTGCATGCTACTGGCGGACAAACTCAACAAAAATGTCCCGGGAGTCGAAGCCGTCGTCGTCACCGAAGGTTGGCCAGAATCGAACGACGTATTTGAAGATGCGGCGACCATCGTCATTTTCGCGGACGGTTGGAGCATGCATCCGATCAAACCGAATCTGGACTACTTCGACGAACTCGCCAAGGAAGGGGTAGGACTTGTCACGATTCACTGGGCGACCGAGGTACAGCGCGGCGAAATCTCCGAAAAATTCCTCGAGTGGCAAGGGGGTTTCTGCGACGTCAATTGGTCCGTGAACCCCCATTGGGAAGCCCATTTCGAATCCCTTCCCGACCATCCAATCACCAATGGCGTAAAACCGTTTCACACCCACGACGAATGGTATTACCACATGCGCTTCGTAGATGGGATGAAAGGCGTCACTCCGATACTCACGGCGCTCCCCGGTCCCGAAACCCTGGTCAGAAAAGACGGCCCGCGCAGCGGGAACCCCGATGTACGAAAAGCTATTGCGAACGAAAAGCCACAAACTGTCGGATGGGCCTACGAACGTGATGGCCAAGGCCGCGGCTTCGGCATTACGGGCGCTCACGTACACGACAATTGGGCCCATGACGATTACCGAAAACTGGTTCTGAATGCAATTCTATGGACAGCAAACGTCGAAGTACCCAAACAAGGCGTCCCCTCGAAAACACCTACTCGAGAAGAACTTGACGCCAACCAGGACGAACCGAAACCTGCGGGGAAATAATTCACTTCAAAGGGCCGCGTAACCCTTTATTGACACGCGCGAAAAGGTTTTCAGCGTGCTCGACATCCGCTAGGTGAAACCTGTACATTACCCGCTGAACTTTTTAGACTCAGGAGGATGAGTGAATGACTAATCATAAGCTATTAATCGCCAGTTTCTTGACCATTATGGTCGCCGGCGTCGGTACCGCGGTTCGCGGCGGATTATTGGGTGAATGGGGCACCGAATTCGGTTTCACGCAAACCGAACTCGGTACTATCACGGGTGGTGGATTTACCGGTTTCGGTATGGTCATTCTCATCGCGAGCCTTTTTCTCGATAAGTTCGGCTACAAACCATTCCTTCTATTGGCCGGCGTGCTTCACGTCGTATCCGTATTCCTGACTGTCGCCGCGACGTACGCCTACTCGTCAAAAATCGACGCCGACCCCGAAGCCGCAAAGTCTGCAGCCTTTTTCTGTCTCTTCTGGGGTATCTTTATTTTTGCCGTTGCAAACGGAATTTGCGAAGCAGTCATCAACCCCCTTATCGCAACCATCTATTCAAAAGAAAAGACCCACTACCTGAACATACTGCACGCCGGGTGGCCTGCGGGAATGATTGTAGGCTCGTTACTCGGTCTCTTCCTTACCGGTAATGTGCCCTGGCAAATCATTCTCGGGCTTTATCTAATCCCCACTGTCCTCTATTTGTTGATGATAGCCAAAGAGGAATTCCCGAAATCAGAGGCAGCCGAAGCTGGCGTGTCCTTCGGAGATATGTTGAAAGAATTCGCAGCGCCAATGTTGCTTTTCTTGCTCCTGATTCATGCGATGATTGGTTTCGTCGAACTCGGTACCGATGGCTGGATCGCGAATATCATGAACGTCGCTTTGAGTGGTAAGGGCCTCCTGATACTGTTGTATACATCGACATTGATGTTTATCCTCAGATTCTTTGCCGGACCAATCGTCCACCGCATCAATCCCTTAGGCTTGTTGTTCATCAGTGCTGTTCTCGCAACCATCGGGCTATACACATTGGGCACGTTCACGGGCGTCGCAATGATTATGGTTGCTGCCACAATTTACGGCATGGGCAAAACCTTCTTCTGGCCCACGATGTTGGCTGTAGTTTCTGAACGATTCCCACGTGGTGGTGCATTAACACTCGGCGCAATTGGTGGCGCGGGTATGTTGTCCGCTGGTATTCTCGGCGGACCTGGAATTGGATATATGCAGGATCGATATGCATCAAGCTATCTCGAAGAACAATCACCCGCTCTCTACGAGGAGTATAAGGCCGAAAACAGTAACAGTTTTTTGGTCTTTGATGAAGTGAATGGATTGGACGGTTCCAAAGTGGGTCCAATTTTGGGAACAAAACAAAATGACCCCGATAGCCTATCCGATGACGAAAATACCGTAGTCGATTCGTCGCTCCACGGTGGTCAAAAGGCCTTAAGAACTACTGCTGCCCTTCCCGCCACAATGGCAGCTTGCTTCCTCTTGCTCCTCCTCTACTTTAGGTCAAAGGGCGGATATAAGGCGCTTGAAATCGGTGGCTCGGAAAATGGCGAGCCCTCAACAGAGTAAACGTTGTTTCAAACCAATGACTGAACAATATAAAATGGCGGGCGAACAGCTCGCCATTTTTTTTTGAAACAAGAGATCATTCACCGCAACTAAAAGGACATACCATGAACGACCGGAAAAATTATGCTTTCCGTTTATCCATACTATTCACAACTTTATTTGTCGTCTGCTCGGGCCTAACGAGAGCGCATGCCGCTGAGCCCTTTGAAATCAAAAACGGCGATCGAATCGTCTTCTTGGGATCGACCTTTATCGAACGCGATGTTCGCTACGGATGCACCGAAACGATCATGACTACCCATTTCTCCGAGTACGACCTCACCTTCCGCAATCTGGGGTGGAGCGGCGACAACGTGTCCGGAGAGGCCCGCGCAAGTTTTGACTCGGTGTTGAAAGGCTACGAACGCCTGATCAACCAGGTGAACGAAGCCAAACCGAACGTGTTGCTGGTGAGTTTCGGTCACAACGAATCCTTTAAAGGCGAGGCAGGTGTGGAAGATTTCGTCGACGGTTATGAAAAACTTCTCGACGACGTGTCCTCTACCAACGCCCGAATCGTACTCATCTCCCCCACACTCCAGGAAAATATGGGTGCGCCCCTGCCGGACCCTTCAGAACATAATGATGATGTTCGTTTGTACACGAACGCCATCAAAAAAATTGCGAAAGAAAGAAGCTACCACTTTATTGACATGACGAAACAACTTCCCGTCTCCCGAAAAGTCGCCGAAGCACCGCTCACAAACAATGGCGTCCATTTCACCGAGACTGGCTATTGGGAAGTGGCAACTAAGCTCATGAACGGATTGGGGTACGATATCGCCGAGCCAGACCGTGCCAGACTTGCACCCCTACGCGATGTAATAAACGAAAAAAACAGGCTCTTCTTTAATCGCTGGCGCCCCCAGAATGAAACGTATATCACCGGCTTCAGAAAGCATGAGCAGGGTCGACACGTCGCCGAATTTCCCGAATACGATCCTCTCGTGAAAGAGCAGGAAGAAAAGATTGCCGCGTTGCGCATCAGTCTTGTTGGAAAAGGAGAAGCCAAATGAGACACTCCAGATTTTCAGCGCTGTTGCTAATTTTCGCAATCTCGACATCCACATTTGCACAAGACACCTTGCTCAAGGTACCGAAACCGGACGTAGCCAAAGAATTGGCAGGATTCAAAGTCGCCGAAGGATTCGAAGTCAACCTCTTCGCTTCCAATCCTATGATCGCGAATCCCATCAATATGCATTGGGACGAATACGGCCGTCTATGGATCGTTGGCAGCGCCGTATATCCCCATATCGCCCCGGGTCAGGCCGCTAGAGATACAATAACCGTCATTGAAGATACCGACGGCGATGGTGTCGCCGATAAATCCAATGTCTTTGCAGATAATTTGTTTATTCCTACCGGCGTCGCTTTCGGAGACGGCGGCGTCTACGTCGCCAACAGCACAGAATTAATCCACTTGAAAGATACCGACGGCGACATGCGGGCAGACGAGACGAAAGTGATCTTGTCCGGTTTCGGGACTGAAGATACACACCACATCCTTCATTCTCTTCGCTGGGGCTACGACGGACTCTTGTATATGCACCAGTCAATCTACATCCACAGCCACATCGAAACGCCACTAGGACCGCGCCATCTCAATGCAGGCGGCGTCTGGCAATACCGGACTGACACGATGGAACTGGAAGTCTTTACGCGTGGCCTTGTCAATTCCTGGGGACACGATTTCGACACCTGGGGCCAATCCTTTCAGACGGATGGCGCCGGCGGTGAAGGCATTAACTACGCATTCCCCGGTGCTGCATTCATGACCGCCAAGGGATATCCACGCGTTCTACGCGGACTCAACCCGGGTTCCCCAAAACATTCCGGTCTCGAAATCATCAACGGTCGTCACTTCCCCGAAGACTGGCGCGGCACCATGGTCACCAACGATTTTCGCGGGCACCGCGTCGTACGATTCAAAGTCTCCGAGGATCAAAGCGGCTTCAGCTCGGTAGAACAACCCGAAATCCTCACGTCCAGCCACGTCGCCTTTCGACCCGTCGACGTAAAAATGGGACCCGACGGCGCACTCTACATCGCCGACTGGTACAACCCTATCATTCAACACGGCGAAGTGGATTTCCGCGACCCGCGCCGCGACCACGAACACGGTCGAATCTGGCGCGTCACGAAAAAAGATAGTCCACGCATTAAGCACCCCGAAATTGTGGGGGCTCCAATCCAAGACTTGATTGCACTACTGCGTCAACCCGAACAATGGAACCGCATACACGCAAAACGAGAACTTCGTACGCGTGACCAGGGGCAGGTGGTGAAGGCGTTGGAAAAGGCGTTGTCAAATCTCAAATCGAATGAGAGCGATTTTGAAAACGCACGCCTTGAGATCCTGTGGACCTATCAGACGCTCGACATCGTCAACGAAGAACTACTGAACACACTCCTTAAATCAGAAGACCATCGCGTTCGGGCCGCAGCAGTCCGGGTATTATCGCAATGGAAAAGTCGTTTGAACGATGCAAATGAATACGTAAAAACCTTGACAAAAAAAGTACAAGATGACCACCCGCGCGTTCGTCTGGAAGCCGTAAGCGCCCTCTCGAGGGCAAAGCAATCAGAAGCAGCCGACGCGGCTATGCAGGCCAGACAACCCGACATGGATCGCTTCATTGAATACGCTCTCTGGGTGACGATGCGTGAATTGAAGGACAGCTGGTTGCCGAACGTCGATGAAATGGATTTTACAAAAGACAACGAGCGACTTCTTTACGCCTTGAGAGCCGTGGATTCCCGCGATGCCGTCGCACCCCTGACAGGCGCGTACATTAGTAAAACGCTGACGTCAAAACAGGAAGAAATTGCGTTGAAAGCGATGTCCACCCATGCGAATAGAAAAGAATTAGGTACAGTCGTGGAAGATCTGTTGAACGCAACGAGCCGCGACGATTCGGACCGTGCGAAACAATTGAAAATAATTGTGGACGCATCAAAACGTCGAAATATGCGACCATCCGGGGACCTGACAAAAATCGGCGACCTGATCGAAAAGGCTCCTACCGGTTTGAGAAAAAACGCGATCTCGGCCGCCGGTCAATGGAAGTTAGAAAACCAACGGGCCGCACTCACGAGAATCGCGACCAATTCAAAAACGCCCTTCAGCCTCCGTAAAAATGCCATGATCGCCCTCGCCACTTTGGGCGGGGACACTTCCCAAAATCTACTCATTGGATTAGCCAGCAAAAAAGAAACCGTCGAAGTACGTTCTGCGGCGCTACAAGCCTTACTACCGCTGGCTCCGCAGAAGGCGGCTGAAAACACTCTAACCCTGTTGGTCAATATGGGAACCAATGATCCCGCGCCGCTGTTTCGTAGTTTTCTTCGCGCCGACGGCGGCGCCTCGGCCCTCACCGTTGCATTGAGCGGGGTCACGCTACCCCAGGAAATCGCCAAGATCGGCGAACGCGCCATCAGTTCATCCGGACGCGAGTATCCAGACCTCCTGCGAGCACTGAGCAAAGCCGGAAATCTTGACGACGGCCCCGAAGAACTCACAACCAAGCAGATGGCCGAATTGGTAAAAGCCGTACAAAGTCGCGGCGACGCTAAGCGAGGCCGTGAACAGTATCGAAAATTGGATTGCGTTCAATGCCACGCACTTGCTGGCAGCGGCGGATCTCTTGGTCCTGACTTGACCAGTATCGGTGGCAGTGCGCAAATCGATTACCTTATCGATTCGAACTATTTCCCGAACAAAGCCATTAAGGAAGGCTACAACTCCCTCCTCGTGGAGACCAAGAATGGCGAATTTTATAGTGGCATCGTAGTTTCCGAATCCGACAACGAGTTGGTTCTGCGCGACTCCACGACCGACGAAATCCGAATTCCACTCGATACGATAGAACGACGTGACGACGGCGGCTCGTTAATGCCCACTGGTCTCGCCGATTCGCTCCTCGAAAAGGAGTTCCTGGACTTGATAAAATATTTGTCCGAGCTGGGCCGCACACCCGATTTCTCAGCCGGTACAAATCGCTACGCCCGAACCTGGCGCGTCCTCTCGGATACCGACTCCGCCAAAGATTATTTGTATGAGGCACAAATCGAATCCGCCGTGGAACCCCACGATAAACTCTCATGGGTCCAGGCCTACAGCAATATTGATGGCTCCATCCAAATTAAAAACATCCCCCAACTTCGCCATCGGTATTGGCAAAAAGGGCACAGCTTTCTAAAGTTCACTCTCGAAACAAGCGCTCCGGGAAAAACGGCTCTTTCCATAGGCCCACTGAAAGGCGCACGCCTCTGGGTAACCGGAAAGAAAGTGAATTTGAACGAGGTTACTTTGGTAGACCTCACGTCGGGGAAAAACGAATGCATCCTGATTCTCGACCGTTCGTCAGTCAAAAAGGATGTTACTGTTCAACTCGTCGACGATCCGCGAACGACTATTGCTGCCACGTTCGTTGGCGGTCGTTAGGATTAGTCGTCGGAAATACTTCTTCGAAAATGCGCTTTAGTAAATAATTTACCTATGTTTTTGTAAAAATCATTGTGAAAAAAATTTTTGCATCGTATACTAACGTCTCCGGTTGCGTTTTACTTTAAAAAGTACATTCTTCCACTGGGGGACACATTATCCATCGAACTCGATGGTGATTGTGTACACGAACTTTTCGATTCGGCTTGGGGTCGGTGACAATGTTCGTTGCTAATTTTATTTTTCGCTTTCACCGTAAATGAGTTACACATTTTTGGCCGAGACGCGCAAGTGGGCAAATCCGACAAACCAGGATTCTTAGGGTACCTTGATCTTTTGTTGGTGAAAACATAGCTACGGATTTAGGAATGGGCCAGTTATAGATGAACTTATCAATATCTGGCAATTTTTGCGGGACGCGAAATTAGCGACAAAGTCTAATTGGTCTCCCCAAAAATTGTCATTCATGATAAAATAGTACAAGGGGTAGGACGCGAGTATTTTTTTTGAATTCTCGTCGTTCTCATAAATATTGGTAATCGGGGGCATGAATTTGTGGATACCGAAACATTAGAAATATTTCGTTCCATAACATATGAGAAAAGCGGGATCGTTCTGGCGCCAAAGGACGAAGCCCTCGTTCAAGACCGCGTATCACGCCGTATGCAAGAACTGGGATTGGCATCTGAACGCGAATACGCCGAATTACTTCTCAATGACAAAATGGGGCAGGAAACAGATCATCTCGTTGAGGCAATCGCCGCCAATGTGTCCCGTTTTTTCAACGATTCTGACCAATTCGATTTTATCGCTGAGGCATTCGCCAAATGGAAAGCCAACGGCCAAATTCGTTTTCGACTTTGGTCCGCGGCCAGTTCGACCGGCGAAGAACCTTACTCATTGGCGATGGCTCTGGCGGAAAAAGGAGCCATGCTTTCGGGAGATACGAAGATTCTTGCTACAGATATCAATGCACAAGCGTTGAAAGTCTGTAAACAAGGTGTATACGAACAAAGGCATATGGCCGCCGTTCCACCAGCATTCCGATACCGATACTTCGATAAAGTCCTAAATCAGGGTGTTGCAACATGCAAAATAAAGCCGGAAATAAGACACCTATTAACGTTTCGCCAGCTAAACCTTTCCTCCCCGCCATATCCGATGCACGGTCCTTTCGACGCGATTTTATGTAGAAACGTCGTCAACTATTTCGACCAGAGTGTCCGACAGAGCCTTTTCGACGAGGCCTATCGACTTCTAAGACCTGGTGGCTATCTTTTGATGGGCGATACCGAAAATTTGGATGGCCTCAACACAGATTTTGAATCTGTTCAACAATCCATTTTCGTCCGACCCGAAAAAGATGTGGAAGAGAGAAAAAAAACGCTGGTAACCACGAGCGTGGGAAGACGAACCGGAAGACGAATCGGAGTCTTGACACGGAGGAGCGACGAACGCAAGCCCGACCGTAGGGTTGAAGAACGTCGCCACCTTCCAAAAATTCCGAGCGATGTAAAAAATGTGTATATTCACGCGGGCGACGTGGAGGTTTCCTCCGAGCCATGCGTGTTTAGTACCGTACTCGGTTCGTGCGTATCAGTCTGTATTTACGACAAGACCGCTGGGTGGGGTGGCATGAACCATTTTATGCACGTGGGCCTGAACTCCGAAAACCCACTAGACACAAAATGGGGACTACCGGCAATTAGTATGCTTATTCAAAAATTACAGGGTCTCGGGTCTCGACCGAAGGATCTGACGGTACAAGTCATCGGCGGAGGCAAGGTCGTGGAGGGCATTACTATGAATATCGGACACAAAAACGTAGAAGAAGCATTTTCCGAACTCAAGCGATGGGGCGTACCTATCGTCGCCACTGACACTGGCGGTGAAACGCACCGGCGGCTGCGATTTCACAGCCACACCGGTAGGGTAGAATTGCTATGATGAAAATATTTGATACGCGGTTGACCAATTCAGGCTTCGCAGCACGAGGAGAAAAAAGATGTCCCGGATTTTGATCGTCGACGATTCCTGGCTGGTGCGAACGACTGTATCTCAAATGCTGACGGATGAAGGACATGAAGTCTCGGAAGCGATTAACGGAGTCGAGGCTATCGAATCTCTGGAGATCGATGTACCGGATTGTCTTCTGTTGGACCTCAGCATGCCCGAAATGGATGGTTTTGAATTACTCGCTGAAATTAAAAAACAAGAAATGAAGGTTCCGGTACTGATTTTCTCAACCGAAACCAATAAAACCACGCTGAAAAAATGCTCGGAATTAGGCGCAACAGGATTTGTGAAGAAGCCGCCCGAGATCGAAGACATCCGCAATGCTCTGTTGTATGCCTTAAGTGGCGAAGAATCCTAATCCGCTTCCCGTAATGGAGAAATTCGGGATAACGTGATTCAGGAAGGTGGTCGTACACCGAATGTCCGACCCATTAACTTGAGATGATTATCCGTAAAAGCCGATTTATTTCGCTGCGTTCGCTTTTTCCATAACGGCTTGGATTTTCTTGACGATCGTATCGGGTTCAAACGGTTTGATGATGTAATTCTGAGCACCGGCTCGAACGGCATCCACAATGCGTTCTTTTTCCGCTTCCGTCGTAACCATGATAATAGGCATTGTTTGGCCCAACTCACGAATCGCTTTGACTGCATCAATACCCAACATATTGGGCATGTTCCAATCCATCAATACTAGGTCATAGTCGTTTTCTTTGCAGGCATTAACAGCTTCAACGCCGTCCGCCGCCTGATCAACATCCACGATATCCGCACGCGTCAGCGCCCCGAGAACTACTTTCCGCATTACAGCTGAATCATCAACTATCAAGGCTTTCATGTCGTTTCCCCCGATTGGTAAATATGGTCTTAATAAAATTATGCCTGACATTTAGCGACTTGGCAAATACGGAACAACGAAATTGGCCCATTCAAGCTGCTTTATAGGGGATATAGCACCTAAATAACTCAGACGAATTCACTATCTATTTAGAAAATCGGAAAGAATTACAGTCAGCACATCAAGCTCGATCGTTTTTTGTAAGGTGATCGTCCATCCCAGCGCCAAAGCACTTTTCCCGGTCGCCGGTCCCGTATGCTCCTTAACCGCCCGAGACCGATATAACCCCAATTGAACAATTGGGACCGTAGAATTCTTTAGAGAAGGATATCCAAACTCGAGGGGTTCCCAACAAAAATAAACACATTTTCGGAAAAGACTAAGGTGACTACAATAACATTTGCTATGTGGCCGCCTAATGAGGAATATGCAAACAAAAATGGCGGAGAGGGCGGGATTCGAACCCGCGGTACGGCGGACCGCACAACGGCTTTCGAGGCCGCCGCCTTCAACCACTCGGCCACCTCTCCGCACGGTATGCCAAGTAGTGTATCAAAGAAATCACGATCGGTTCCAGACCGTCCTATAATTGACTTCTCACGAATTGAATTCTTAACGCCCGCCTAAGTATATTTTAGATAATTCAACCTGAAAGGACTCTAACATGAGCGTATATTGCGTCGTCCAATTTACCGTAACAGACCCGTCTTGGCTCGCCTCCTACGGCGAAAACGTCACAAAGATGGTGGAAGCCCAAGGCGGAAAATACCTCGCCCGCACATCCGAAATTGAAGCAATCGAAGGTAGCGCAGCGGACGGCTCGCTCGTAGTCCTTCTCGAGTGGAATTCCAAAGATGATGCAGTCGCTTTTTATGAGAGCGAAGAATACGCTCCCTTTAAAGAAGCCAGAATCGCCGGCTCGGACGGCAATTTTTTGCTCATTACTGGAAAAGACGACCTCGGACTTGCAACCAATTAACCTAGCGCTTCGATTTCCGTTGGCCGGTTTCAAATTCATCCCACAGCGTAGTCAAGCCGACGGAGACGGCACCCAGTTCCGAATAGCTTTGTAGAAAATAATCTCGTCCGAAAGCTTCCAGATGGGTTCTATCTTGTTTGTAGCGAATGAGGTGAGCGAAATTTCGAATCCGTTTATCTTCGTCCAGCGACGAAGCATAGATTCTCATATCCGACACGTCGATGAGCCCCAACGTCCCGTCTTCCAGCATCAGGATATTACCCAAGTGAAGCGAGTGAAAGTACACGCCTTTCTCATGGAGGGAAGCGACAAACTCCGCGACCAGCTTTACGAGTTTTTCCGAATTCCGACCTTCTTGTGCGCAAAGATCACGTAGCGTTTGCCCCTTCAACGGCTCGTATTGGACGGCATTCATTTTGAGATGGCCAATACGAAACGTTTCCATAACTTTCGGAACGGGGATACGTAAGGTTTTCAGTTGCGTTACATTGTTTGAGAATCGCGTTGCATGGGGGCGAAACCACGTGGAAGAAAAGATGCCTTTGATGCGAAATAACTTCAAAAAAGACCCATCGGTGAGAATAACCACTTTCAACCCATTGGCGTCTTCTTCCAGAACTTCTGAACCTACAACGAGAGTCTCGTATTCTTCTCGGCCAATACGTTTCATGATTTACGGGAATTCCTCTCACTGGATGTGGTATAGATTAGCACATGAAGTTACAACAAATCTCAACGGAACTGACCCAGCGGGTGAATGAGCTCACATTCCCTAAAACCATCACCCACATTTACAACCCGCTGGACTACGCCAAGAAATCATCCGCTATCTATCTCAAACGATTCGCCAAAGGAAAGAAGGAAGCCCTTTTTCTCGGCATGAATCCCGGACCATTCGGAATGGCGCAAACCGGAGTTCCATTTGGCGACGTCACCATGGTCCGCGACTGGATGGGCATCGAAGAAAAAGTAGGGAAGCCTCCGGTAGAACATCCGAAACGACCTGTCGACGGATTCAACTGCGGCCGTAACGAAGTCAGCGGTACCCGCCTTTGGGGATGGGCCAAAGAAAAATGCGAGACTCCTGAAGAATTTTTCGGTCGTTTTTTCGTTTGGAATTATTGTCCCCTGGTCTTCATGACCGAAACCGGCGCCAATTTTACACCGGACAAACTCCCGGCGAAAAACAAAAAGGCTCTTTTTGAGGCATGCGATGCGGCGCTCGACAAACTGGTCACTGCCATCAATCCCGAATGGGTCATCGGAGTAGGAAAATTCGCAGAAGACCGTGCAAAAGAAGCGTTAGCGGAACATGGAAAACTCAAAATCGGCAGGATCCTCCACCCCAGTCCTGCAAGCCCGGCTGCGAATCGAGGATGGGCCGAAGCCGCCGACAAGAATCTCGCCGACTTGGGTATCGACTTCTAAATATGAATATTTTCATGCTCCAGAGTGTATATATGAGAGTGATGTTGGGTGGCCATCCGATATACCCGTCACATTTTCCAAGACAACAAATCCAATAAGAGACAAAATAAGGAATGTATTATGTGGGAAAAAATAAATAGTCCAATCGTGGTCGCCGTTATCGTTTTAGTCGCACTGTTCGGCTTTCAAAAGATGGAAAAACCAACCTTTGCAACCGAACTCCGTGGCGCCTACGAAGAATTGATAGCAATCGCAAAAGACGGAAAATCGGACGCAGAAAAAACGAAAGCCGTACAAGATTTTGCATCAGAAATTTTCGGACAAGTGAGAGAAGGCATCAGCGAAGGCATGGGCGGCGACGGCGACGGCAAAGTAGATGACAGGGACCAATTATTCCTCGACGACCGAAAATTAGTAGTGGTAGAGGAATTTAAATTCGTTCCTTCCAAATGGGATGGTCGCCAATCGTACATCTATCGAATTACAAACAATAGCGACAAACATCTAAAACAAATCCGAATCAATCATGAGTTCATGAAGGATGGAAAAATGACCGACGTCGAAAACAAATGGGTCAGCGAAATACAGGTCCTACCTCCGGGCGAATCCATCGCACTAAAGGGTGAATATTCCTTCCCCAACGGAACGACGGCCGAAGATTATAAAAAATTCGAAGTCGACGACGTCGTGTTCGTAGTCACAGGATTTCAATCCTGATAGAAAACTCTTGCCGAGTCACCATAAAAATCGTGATCTTGTAATGCGAATATCGAATGGTCAGAAAAAGGGCCGGACGCTTAACCCGTCCGGCCCTTGAATTATTCTATGACTTGGAAAGCTAGATCCCCGCGCCACCTGTGACTTCGAGGCAATGACCATTCACATACGTCGAGAGCGGTGAAGACATCATCAAAATACCGCCTGCGCCTTCTTCCGGTACTCCCGGACGACCCAAGGGATTACCCGTGGTCGCGCGACCACGCATTCCGTCAGGAATTCCCAACGCAATTTCTTTGCCGCCAACCGTCATACTCGCGCCATCTTCTTTAGCATTCGTCAGTCGCGTCGAGATAAAACCAAACGCTACAGCATTACACCGGACACCAAAAGGCCCCCACTCTTTCGCGATCGTCTTGGTCATGCCAACGATACCCGCTTTGGCACACGCATAGTTGATTTGACCGACGTTACCATGTAAGCCGGAAGTGGAAGAAATGTTAATGATGACGCGATTTTCCTGAACGGCTCCATGTTCGGCAATCTCGGCTTTCCCTTTGTCGCGCAAATGAGGGGCCACTTCACGAATCAGTCTGAATGGCGCCGTGTTGTGGACTGCAATCATCGCATCCCATGTTTCATCAGACATCTTGTGTGACATTCCGTCCCAAGTGTACCCGGCGTTATTCACTAATATGTTGACCTTGCCGAAAGCATCCACCGTCGAGTCGATTAATTTTTTCGGAAACGCAGGGTCGGTTACGTCTCCGGCCACACCAATGGCATCACCGCCAGCCGCTTTGATTTCGTCCACTAACGTAGTCGTGGGTTCTTCATCGCGGTCACTTACAACCACTTTCGCACCAAATTGGGCATACAATTTACACGCGGCAGCGCCGATTCCGCGACCACCACCCGTCACGACAGCGACGTGATCTTTGAACATATCTGAATTAAACACACTTATTCTCCTGAAAAGTTAAATGAATTCTTTATAGAAACGGTTAAGGCTTTAATTATATACACCGGCGAAATAAAAAACTACCGTGCCACCGCCTTCGTTAGATCAGCGATTTCAGCTCGTCCCAATGGATGTATAATGATCGCGCCATATAGATTAAGGTAATTAGCCAGAGTAGAAGGCACGCCCGGGCCGCCAATTTCCAGGCACCCCCGTCATCATCGCTGTCCCGCCGCAGATTTCGCCCCATCGGAAGAAATCCTATGACCAATCCGCCTAACAACCCTCCTATGTGGGCCGTATTGCTAATTTGCGGAATAATAAAACCGATGACCAGCATGAAAGCGAGATTCTTCAAAAACAAATCGCGCAACTGAAGATTGCCGACCGTGTGTGAATACGAAATACCGAAACCCAACAAACCAAAAAGCCAACCTGAAGCCCCGACGACGGGAACCAGGTAATACCCTTTGACCATGTAGTACCAAAAAAAACAAGCAGCAGCCGATCCCACTTGGCCTGTCGTAATCAAAACCAGCATTTTAACTCGGCCGATTTGATTTTCGATCATCGGGCCGATCTGCATCATGAAATACGAATTGAATCCGATATGGATAAGTCCTCCATGAATTAAACCGAAGGAAAGCGCGCGCCAGTAGTGCCCGTTATTGTAAAAAAATTCGGGAATAAAGGCTCCTAAAACAGCGATCGTCGCCCCTCGCGGCCCCATGATACTCTGAAACGAAAGCCCTTCGATCACGAGCTGAACTCCGAACATGATTACGATCACGCCGAAGAACATATTCGTGACGATCGGGCTATCCTTTGGTGCAACTGTTGCTATCGCGCGTGCCACCCGATACCCCAACACGGACGGTAAATCCTCCGAACAGGAATCACAAACGCGAGCCTCGCGATCGTTTACCGCGCCGCAATGTTGGCATAGCTTGTGTTCATAGGAAAGCCATTCCATGCTTTTGGGAACGGCGCTACCGTGGGTAAGACTTTTAGCCTTCTGCTCGCTCTGATAAAGCCGCCAACGTAACTTCGTCGTGTTGACGCCTAGTTTATCGAGAAATCGTATGTACCAGGGTTCTTGATCCATATTCCCTTAAAATCAACGAAGTCTACAGGTTCCTTCGCCTGATGCCCATTCACGTGTGTCTAATTATAGGTGCGATAAATCGCCTCAACGACAGCGACCGGCTTTTCACCGTCTTCCACTTCGATCGCCGCACCAACGACATACTGATATCCACCTTCGATCTCTTTGCATTCCTGGAGTGTAGCGGTCGCGCGCACTTTTTTCCCAATCGGAACCGGAGCCGGAAAACGTAACTTATTCAGTCCGTAATTAACACCCATTTTGGCGCCTTGAATTCCCCAGACTTGTGCCATCAGCATCGGCATCAACGAAAGCGTGTAATATCCGTGGGCAATCGTACATCCATAAGGCGATTCCTTCGCGGCACGGTCCACATCCAAATGGATCCATTGATGATCCCCGGTCGCTTCGGCAAATTTCTGAATGTCTTCCTGGGTGACAAGGTGCCATTCGGATTCACCTAATTTTTCTCCAACCAAACTGGGGATGTCTGTAAATTGGACTTCACGAGGGGACATGGTGGTTTCCTTTCCTTAAGAAGAATGTATCGATAGGATGACATTGTAACAACTGGGTACAGTCACTACCAGTCAGGAGAGGATTTTACCCAAATACAGGCCAGCGAATACGCATAGGATGCCGAGTATGTTTTGTGAAAGAACATTCGCCAGAGCCAACCCCCATTGGGATTCTTTAATGAAGGCCGCCGATTGGAATGCAAACGTTGAATACGTGGTGAATGCGCCCATGAATCCGACGAGCGCATAAAGCCGAATCTCCTCCGGCCATTCCGTTTTGCTTTCAGTGAAACTAAAAACAATGCCAAACAATAAACATCCGATCATGTTAACGGTGAAAATCGCCCACGGAAAATTGGTATCTTTTGCCCAATAAGATACCAATACGCCTGTGCCATAGCGCGTCAGAGTCCCCAACCCGCCAGCCAGCGCCAATATCAGTAATTTCATTCGGCTTCACCAATCAATTAGTCAGCCACCACTTCGGAATCGGCGACCACGCGGGCGATGCATTCGCACAAACGATCGATGTTTTCGCTCGTAATACTCGCAACATTGACCCGTCCGCTTCCGACGATGTAGATTCCGAATTCATCACGTAATCTCTCGACTTGGCCAGGTGTCAAACCCGAAAATGAAAACATGCCTTTTTGCCGGGTGAGAAACGAATAATCCTCGGAAACGCCAAGCGCATGCAGTTTATCCACGAACTGCTGCCGCATCGCGTTGATACGTTCGCACATCGCCAGGACTTCCTGCTTCCATTCCGTGGATAATTCTGGATCCGTCAAAACGGTGCTAACGATTGCCGCGCCGTGAGCAGGCGGATTCGAATAATTCGCACGTATCACTGACTTCAATTGACTCAAACTACACTGGGCAGCGTCCGAACTCCCCGCCACCAATGTCAACGCACCGGTTCTTTCCCGATACAGTCCAAAGTTTTTCGAGAACGAGCTAGCCACTAACATTTCACACCCTTCGGTGCAAAACTCCCGCAATCCACGGGCATCTTCCTCCAACCCCGTGCCCAACCCTTGATATGCGAAATCGAAAAATGGAGTGAATCCGCGGTCGCGTGTGAGTTGAGCCAGAATCTTCCATTGCTCATGATTGGGATCCATACCCGTCGGGTTGTGGCAACAACCGTGATAAAGAACGATGTCGCCCTCTCCCGCATCTTTCAGTGCATTGGTCATTGCTTCGAAATCCAAAGACTTCAATTCAGGGTCGTAGTATGGGTACGTTTTGACATTCAAGCGTGCAGCTTCAAAAACTCCCGGATGGTTCGGCCAAGTCGGTTGACTCAACCACAGAGTAGCGCCCGGACGAATCTTCGCGAGGAACTCACCTGCGACTCGTAAAGCCCCAGTTCCGCCCGGCGTGTGTGCCGTAACCGCCCGGTTTCCCGTAATGATTTCATGATCCTCGCCGAACACCATCGATTGAACGCAGGCTCCGTATGTGGCCTCTCCTTCAATTGAAAGATAAGATTTCGTTTGCTCATTTTCCAACAGACGGGCTTCGGCTTTTTTGACCGATGTAAAAATAGGGGTTTGTCCTGAATCGTCCTTATAAACACCAATGGTTAAGTTGATCTTATCGGGATTGGGATCTTTCTTGAAAGCCTCGGTTAATCCCATTATGGCATCGGGTGCCGCCATCGGTACTGATTCAAACACAGTTGTCCCCTTCTAGAAATGTTGTGTAAAAGCAAAGAAAAACAAACTTACGATTTACTTAGTATACTGAATAAACCTACCCGCATGCATATTTGTACAGGAATGTACCTACGTCCATTGCATTAGTTTCAGGCGGTTTTACCATTGGCCGTACGGTGTCTTACAAAGCGATGAATTCAGATAACGCGCTTCGCTCGTCACCTCTTTCCCCAGCCAATCAGGACGATCGAAATCTCCTTCCACTGTTGAAAGTTCGATTTCAGCCACCACCAACCCGTCGTTTTCTCCCTCGAAAACGTCAATCTCCCACACATGATCGCCGACCGCGACCAAATGTCTCGTCTTTTGAATAATACGGCCTCCGCAGACCGATTTCATTAAATCCTTGGCGTCTTCGACGGGTATTGAATACGTATACTCCAAACGCTCCATTTCACCTATCGACCGCTTTACCGTCAGATTGGCCTCAACCCCTTCGATTCGAATCCGGACGGAAGTCGGCGGGCCTGTATAGATGTACCCCTGGCTGAATTTCGTGGAGCGGTCGATACATTTTTTCCAATTTTCATTGGCCACCAGGAATTTACGTTCAATTTCATTGCCCAATTTGATTTCCTTTTTGCTGCATCACGACCAAAATTGAAAATCGGTGTCAATAATTGATTACAAAGCACGTTTCACGAGGAAACAGCACCGACAAAATTTGTCACTAGACTACCATTTTCGGGAAATGGTGGTACAATTCAAATACCTGCATATTCAAAGGGGAAAATCAATATTTAGGGGGGAATAACCGATTTTTCCATCTCCTTCCTACTAAAATATTGACTAAAACAGTGGAATTTAGCATTTAATGGAACCGACAGAAACAAAAGATAGCAACCTCGATAATCTTGTCCAACTCAAGACATCCTCGACGAATCTACTCGGGGAAATATTAGTTGAAGACGAACGAATTACCGAGGCGCAGTTGCTTAAAGGTCTGAAGAAACACCAGGAAGAAGGTGGTTTCTTGGGACAAACGCTCATCGATTTGGGATTCATTACGCAAGACGTTCTGACGTTAGTATTGATCAAACAATGCAAGATACCGCATATCAATCTGCTCGATTACAATATTCAAGCGGACGTTGCCAAGATAATTCCCGAACAACTGTGTCGGAAATACACCGTCGTTCCGATCGATAAAATGGGCAAAATTTTGACGGTCGCAATGGTAGACCCGCTTGACGGAAATGTGCTCCACGCGCTAAATGAAGTGTTTCCCGATTTGCGTATTAAACCCATCCTCTGCGATTGGGATCAGTACCAACACGCCATCAACAAAGTCTTTGGTTCGGATGGAGATCCAAACCATTCGCCGCTCGAGCTCGACCTTGGAATGGCGGGGCTGCCGAAGAAGAAAGCAATTACTAGAAAGACCGAAGCTGCTCCGGCTGAAGAAATTGATGAAGAAATTCCGGAAGCCACCATTGTCGAACCGAAGCCATCTGATGATATGTCGACAGTTCTCTCGAACGCCGTTACGCAGATGACGGACAAATTCACAAGCCAACTCAACGACTTCATGCGGCGACAGACGATGGAATTACAATCGATTGCCCGGCGTATGGAGGAACTTGATGGTCAACGTAGTCAACCCGTGAATTCGACTCCTGCGGACGAAAAGAAAGCGGTCTTACAAGCCGCCGAAGCCGACTTGAGTCCGTCTGGAAACCCAACGACTTCAACGGTCTACATTCCGACAAATGAAATGGAAGCCCGTCTACAAGATTCGTTAACTTTTTCTTCCAATCAGGCCGCGCACACCTTCGAGCGTTTCTTGGCGGGCAAAAACAACGTACTCGCCTTGAACGCAGCCAAGGAGACCGCCCAATATCCAGGCCAAAAGTTCAATCCGCTTTTTGTTTTTGGACCGGTAGGATTAGGGAAGACCCATCTCTTGAACGCCATCGGCCAGGAGATTCTGAATGAGCGTCCAGACTATCGAATCGCATACGGTTCGGCCACTCATTTCGCGAATCAGTTAATCGAATGCAAGGCGGCGAATACAACAAACGCCTTTTTTAAGGCATACACCAATGTCGATGTCCTTATTTTGGATGACATTCAATTCCTGGGTGGGGATGTTCCAGCGCAGGAGGAATTCTTCCATATTTTCAGTGAACTACAAAATAAAAACGGCCAAATCATTTTGGCGGGCGATAAATCCCCCGAAAAGTTAGGACAACTGGAACAACGTCTCGTTTCGCGTTTCTCGAGTGGAATGGTCGTTCAGTTGCTCCCTCCTGAGTGGGACACCCGCATAGCCATACTTAAAAGTCACATCGCGGAACGCGGTGCTACGGTGCCCGATGAATCCATCGCCATGCTGGCCATGCGAATTTCAGGAGATGTACGAAGATTGATTGGCGCACTGATTAGGGTGTTGTCAATCGCACAACTTAAACAAGAACCGGTGACACCGGAATTAACCAATACTGTATTAATCGATCTGGGGTTTGGCGAAGCCGCCTAAGGGAGTTGAAAGTTGACCACGAAGGTTGCAAAAAAACGATTAGGTGATGTTCTCATAGACGAAGGACTCATCACCGACGAACAACTGAGGGAATGTGTTGACGAACAACGTCAACACGGAGGCAATTTAGCCTCAATCCTTGTGGAAAAAAAATATCTGGACGAAGAAGACCTCGTAATCACTTTGAGTGACCAACTGGGAATTCCGCACATCCGGGTAGCTCATTACAATATTCCTCAGGATATTCTTGATGAAGTGCCCGAGACGTTGGCCCGCCAATACCAAATGCTCCCTGTTTCTGTCACCGGTGACGTGCTCACACTCGCTATGGCAGATCCGCTTAATATTATGGCGCTGGATGACTTGAGAATGCTCACTAGTTACGACATTGAACCTGTCGTGGCCGTGCAATCCGAGCTGAATGAAACCATCGAAAAACACTACGGCGTTGGAAAACAAAATGCAGACCTATACGAAGAATTGGTCGCCGACTCTGGTGATGATGCCGACATCCAGGCCATAAGCGAAGAAGACGAAGTATCTGATATATCCCAATTGCGCCACGATGCTGAAGACGCACCAGTCATTCGATTGGTGAATCTGATTCTGGTCAACGCGTTGGAAGCCGGCGCCAGTGATATTCACGTTGAACCTTATGAAAAAGTTCTTCGCGTTCGGTACCGTATCGACGGCAAGCTCGAGGAAGCGAAAAGCCCACCTAGAAAACTCTTCCCGGCCCTCGTTTCCCGTATCAAGATCATGGCCCAATTGGACATCGCCGAACATCGGCTTCCACAGGATGGTCGTTTCCGAATCATGTTTAAAGGGCGTGAAATCGACTTTCGTACCGCTATTTTGCCGACGTACTACGGCGAAAAGATCGTTATGCGTGTGCTCGATAAAAGCGCGTTGACGCTAGATTTAGACCATCTCGGATTCGAAGAGCAGCCGATGAATGAATTTCGTTCTGCCTTGGCCCTGCCCTATGGAATGCTTCTTATCACGGGTCCGACTGGTAGTGGTAAGACAACGACTTTGTACAGCTCATTACACAAACTCAATCAGCCTTCGGAAAACGTCGTGACTGTTGAAGATCCCGTAGAATATGAACTCTTCGGCGTAAACCAAGTCCAGACAAAAACCGATATCGGTTTCACCTTTGCCAGCGCGCTCCGACAAATTCTCCGTCAGGACCCGGACATAGTAATGGTCGGGGAAATACGTGATGAAGAAACTGCGGATGTCGCAGTGAAGGCTGCTCTTACCGGTCACTTGGTACTAAGTACCTTGCACACCAATGATGCATCCAGTGTATTCACCCGATTGACCGATATGAACCTCGAGCCCTTTTTAGTCCAATCGTCCGTTGCACTCGCTGCGGCTCAACGACTCATGCGTAAAGTGTGTAGCGATTGTTCCGAAACTGTTCAGGTGCCAGAAGAAGTGCTCGAACAAATCCAGTGGCGCCACGACACGTTTAAAGGACAACCGCAATTCGTAAAAGGCCGCGGTTGTTCGAAATGTAAAGAGTTGGGATACAAAGGACGAATCGCAGTGATCGAAGCGATGTCCAATTATCCTGAATTAGAAAAACCCATTTTAAACCGTGCTTCGGCGACCCAGATTAAGGATGTCGCCATAGAATGCGGTATGAGAACACTACGACAAAACGCTTTAGCCAAGGCGGCTAAAGGATTAACGACAATAGAAGAAGTATTGCGGATTACGGCCGCCGACAAACCTGCAGGGGAATAATTCAATGACAGCTGAACTTACCGAAATATCAATTAAAGAGCTTTTGGAAAAACTTATCGAATTTGGCGGTAGTGACCTCCACATCGTCGCAGGCGCACCTCCCATTGTTCGCATTAATGGAGAATGTCAACACCTCCACGGGTATCCGAACTTTAGTCCCGATGCAACTCAGGAAATCATTTACTCGGTGATGAGTGAAGAACAGATTTCTGAATTCGAAAAAGAAAAAGAATGCGATATGTCTTTCGGTATCAAAGGACTTAGTCGCTTTCGACTCAACATTTATCGCGACCGCGGAACTGTAGTCGGTGCGTTTCGTACAATCCCCTACGAAATCAAACCCTTTGAAGAATTGGGATTACCCAAGACCATATCTGACTTTGCGTACCGACCAAACGGATTGGTTCTCGTGTGTGGACCAACCGGTAGCGGTAAATCCACCACTCTCGCTTCCATTATTGACAAAGTAAATAGAGAACGCGCCGTGCACATTATCACGATCGAAGACCCCATCGAGTTTCTTCACTCGCACCAGATGGCCGTCATAAACCAACGTGAAGTGAACTCCGACACCCATTCGTTTTCTGCCTCACTCAAACGCGTTTTACGGCAAGATCCCGATGTAATCCTTATCGGGGAAATGCGTGACCAGGAAACGATCATGTCCGCACTGACCGTCGCAGAAACCGGTCACTTGGCTTTCGCGACGCTGCACACCAATGACGCGCTACAGACCATTAACCGTATCATCGACGTTTTTCCAGCCGGACAGCAAGCTCAAGTGCGCACGCAATTGTCATTCGTTCTCGAAGGAGTCGTCGTGCAGCAATTGTTACCTCGATCCGACGGCACCGGACGTGTGTTGGCCATGGAACTCATGTTGATGAATCCCGCAATTCGCGCCTTGATCCGTTCGGAAAAACTCGAACAGATTCCGTCCATGATAGAAATTGGTACAGGAGAAGGCATGATGACCATGAACCAATCATTGTATCGCCTGTTTCGTCGCAACATCATCTCATTGGATTTGGCAATCAGACAGAGCAATAATCCGGAAGGTCTCCAGAACTTAATCGACAAAGGCGCGGCGATTTAGAGCGGCGGATTTTTTTATTCATGGGAACTGTAGGCACCACATATTCATTGAATGATATCCAATCCTCCGACCCCTCATGGGAAATGGCCGGCAGGAACGACGAATCACAAAACTGGTTTTGGCACTTTTCCGTTGCCAGAATCGGAATCTTGTCCTTTGTCACCCTGTGCA
>Ga0315336_1001190_pt1 | contig 54578 bp, 58 predicted proteins | sample ASW5metaG_FD_204512 | JGI IMG/M metagenome (GOLD analysis project Ga0315336, IMG submission 204512) | Ammonia-oxidizing marine archaeal communities from Monterey Bay, California, United States - ASW #5 | ecosystem: Environmental > Aquatic > Marine > Intertidal zone | place: USA: California...
CGGCCAATAACACTTCGACAAGCGCAAAAGTCCAAATAATCCGGATATCCACCTCAAAAAGTCACCGGCGCACACTTGCCCGCGATATTGAGAGAACGGAAAACGTTCTGACACAGCCTGGGTCGATTCCGATCCGGATTCGACATCGGCGCCTGCTAATCTATATTTTCGTATGATATTGCGGATTCGCGCCGCGATTGACCTGTTTCACCGACCTGGCAAAACGAGGTCCAGCCGATCGCCAACAATGACGCAGAAGAGCATGCGGCGCCGACGTTCCGCATCCGCCGGGCGGTGGAAGCGGATCTCGATGAAGTCATCGCGCTGGACGAGCGGGTTACGACCGTTCGCAAGGCCGAATACTGGCAGGATCTCTACACCAGCTATCAAACCCGCCGATCGGGCGAGCGGTTCTTTTTTGTCGCCGAGGAAACCAACGACCGCGGCGAAAAGCATGTCCGCGGCTTCGTCATTGGCGAGGTAAGGGCATGGGAATTTGGTTCGACCCGGTGCGGTTGGGTGTTCGCCATTTCCGTCGACCCCGATGCGCGCCTCGCCGGCGCCGGTGAGCAATTGCTACACGCCATATCAAACGCATTCCGTGATATCGGCGTCGAGACCATGCGCACCATGATTTCGCGTGACAACCATCTGTTGATGTCGTTTTTCCGTGGCGAAGGCATGATGGCCGGACCATACGTGCAGCTCGAAAAGGATCTGATCTGATGTCTGGTGCAGCGAGCGCTGGCCGATGAAGTTGCAGATTGCCAGTCTGCTCGCGGTTTACTCGGTGCTGGAGCTGGCGCGCGATCCGGATCGCCAGCTTTCCGCTGCGGAAATCGGCACCACGTTCGGCATGTCGACCCATCACCTCGCCAAGGTGTTGCACACGCTCGGGCGTGCCGGCATGGTCCGCTCCGCGCGCGGCGCCGGCGGCGGCTACCAATTCACCGGCAATGCCAAGCGCCTGACGTTGCTGGATGTGATCAGGCTGTTCGAGCCAATCGGCGAGCACGAATCCGGCCGGGAGGATCGTGGCGCCGACACCGATGCCGGCCGCGCGCTGACGCGGATTTTCAATGAAATCGACGACAACACGCTCGCCACGCTGAACTCGGTTACCCTATCGACGATGTTGAAAATCATGCAGAAAAGCGCCGCCGCGCCAAATACGGGAACGGAACCATGAGCCAAAGATCCATTGCCAAGTTGATCGCCGCCCAGGCGACCAGCGATGGTGCCGGCGTGAAACTCTATCGCAGCATCGGCTCCGCGGCCCAACCTGAACTTGATCCCTTTCTGTTGCTCGACGAGTTTTTTTCTGACGATGCCGCCGATTACATTGCCGGATTTCCCGACCACCCCCACCGAGGCTTCGAAACCGTGACCTACATGTTGGATGGCACCATGCGCCATCAGGACAACACCGGTAACGGTGGCAGCCTGGGGCCCGGCGGCGTGCAGTGGATGACTGCGGGTCGCGGCATCATTCATTCGGAAATGCCAGAACAAATCTCCGGCCGCATGCGTGGCTTCCAGCTTTGGGTGAATTTGCCGGCGGCGCTCAAAATGTGCGCGCCACGGTACCAAAACCTCGAGCCGGACGAGATTCCCGAGGTGGTGACTGACAGTGGGATCCGTATCCGGGTCGTTGCCGGTCAATCCGAAAACGTCACCGGCGCTGTCGACGGCATCAGCGTCGATCCGCTCTATCTCGATGTCGCCTTGCCCGCCGGCGCCACGTTGCTACAAGCCATTCCCGCCGGCCACGCCGCTTTCGCCTACGGCATCGAAGGTGAAGCGATTCTGGGCGGCAAAGCTATGCCGGGCCGCCATCTCGCTGTCTTGGGTGATGGCGATGAACTGCTGATCGATGCTGGTCGGGAACCGGCCCGTATGCTGCTGATTGCCGCCCGGGCGCTGAACGAACCCATCGTTCGCTACGGCCCGTTCGTCATGAACAACCGCGCCGAAATCGAAACTGCCGTGCGGGACTATCAAGCCGGCCGGTTCTGAGTAATATTCGGGCAAATCATCAATTGAGGAGACCGAAGACGTGGCAGGTTTGTATTACGAAGAATTTTCCGTCGGACAAGTATTCGAGCACAGCATCCGGCGCACCATAACCGAGGCCGACAACGTGATGTTCACGGCGATGACCCACAATCCGGCATTTTTGCATCTGGATGAGGAATATTGCCGCGAGCATACGGAATTCGGACAACGCATCGTGAATAGTTGCTACACGTTGGGGCTCATGGTCGGCATCACCGTGGGCGAAACCACGCTCGGCACCACCGTCGCCAATCTCGGCTGGGATGAGGTTCGGTTTCCCAAGCCGCTGTTTCACGGCGACACCATCCATGTCGAATCCGAAGTCTTGGAAATGCGCCAAAGCAAATCCCGGCCCAACAACGGCATCGTGATCTTCGAACACCGCGCCTATAATCAGCACAACGAGTTGGTCGGTATCTGCAAACGTTCCGGCTTGATGCTGTGTAAGCCGGCCGCGGCTTAAGACTAGACAGCCAAGGAGATCGTGATGGCGAGCGTGTGGCGAGATTTGCCGCCCGCAGAGATCGTAGCCCGGTTGTGGGCCGATTCCGGCGGACCGCCGGCGGCGCTTTCCGACGTGACCCTGACCGGCGCCGATCCGGTCCTGCCCTCGACCTTCAGGATCGGCGCCGTGGCTCAGTCGACCATCGCTGCCGCCGCCCTGGCAGCGGCCGAGCTTCGGCGTCTCAAGACCGGCCAGCGCCAGCAGATCACCTGTGACCAAAGAGACGCCGCGATCGAGTTTCGCAGCGAGCGCTACATGCGCGTCGCCAACAAACCACCGGCGGCGCTCTGGGACGCCATCGCCGGCACCTACCAGGCCGCCGACGGCCGTTGGCTGCGTCTGCACACCAACTTTGCCCATCACCGCGATGGCGTCCTGGATTTGTTGAGTTGCGACTACGACCGTGACGCCGTTGCCGCGGCGCTGAAACAGTGGAAGGCCGAGGACTTCGAGGACGCCGCGGCGGCCCGGGGCCTGGTGGTGACGATGATGCGCTCGGATGCGGAATGGCAGGCTCACCCTCAGGGTCGGGCGGTTGCCGGATTGCCGCTGTTTGAGATCGAAAAATTCGGGGAGGCGCCCGTCGAGCCGCTGCCCGGCGGCGACCGGCCACTTTCCGGTATTCGCGTCGCCGACTTGACACGCATCATCGCCGGCCCGGTCTGCGGCCGCACACTCGCCGCCCACGGCGCCGACGTGCTGCTGCTCTCCAGCCCGTCCTTGCCGAGCATCGAAAGCCTGGTCATCGACAGCGGCCGCGGCAAGCGCGCCGCCTTCGTCGATCTCGAGACGGCCGCGGGCCGCGAAACCTTGACCGACCTAGCCGCCAGGGCAGACGTCTTCGTTCAGGGTTACCGGCCCGGCGGCTTGGCCGGCCGCGGCTTTTCGCCGGAAGCGGTGGCGTCGCGGCGCCCCGGCATTGTCTATGTGTCGTTGTCGGCCTACGGCCATGCAGGACCATGGTCGGACCGGCGCGGTTTCGATTCGCTGGTGCAAACCGCGAGCGGCATTAATCACAGCGAAGCAGTGGCGGCCGGCCTCGACCAGCCGAAGGCGCTGCCCTGCCAGGCCCTGGACCATGCCTCCGGCTATTTGATGGCGTTCGGTGCGATGATGGCGTTGCGGCGACGCGCCACGGTCGGCGGTTCGTGGCTGGTGCGGGTGTCTCTGGCCCAGACCGGGCACTGGATTCGGACGCTCGGGTCCGTACCTGGCGGCCTGGCGGCGCCGGAGATCGACGCCGCGGCTGCTGCCGACCGCTTGGAGACCACGCCGAGCGGCTTCGGCGCCCTGACCGCCGTGCGCCATGCCGCCATGCTGTCAGAAACACCGGCCGGTTGGGCGCTGCCGTCGGTGCCGCTCGGCAGTCATGCGGCGGCATGGTCATCGGCGGCATGAGCAAGCGCGTCGCCATCGTCACCGACGCCAACACCCATCTCGGGCCGGACCTGGCGCGTATTCTGGCGCGCCGCGGCCATGACCTGGTGCTCGGCGATCCGTTGGACGGTTTGGCGGAAGAGGTTACGGCGTTGGGCGCGCAACCCGTCACTGTGACCGGTGTCGCCGATCTCGGCGATCCGGCGACAGTGCCGCGTCTGGTTGATGCTGCCCGCGACCGCTTTGGCCGGATCGACGCTGCTTGCATCCGCACCGGCGTGATCCGCACGGGTCGGTTCTTGGACGGCACGTTGGAGGACTTGCAGTTCCTGCAGCGGGCCAACCTGGAATCGGTCTTTCACGCGTTACAGACGCTGTTGCCGGCGATGGCGGATGGCGGACAGATCGTGATCGTCACCAGCGCCACCGGTAGGAAGCCGATGCCGAACGCCGCGCTCCACAGCGCGACCCGTGCCGCCGCCAATATGTTGGTCAAGGCGGCGGCCCTGGAAGTCGCCGACCGAGGCATCACGGTGAACGCGATCGGCACCGCCTATCTCGACTATCCGGGGTTCGTCCGCGCCACCGGATCCGACGATCCAACGGTCCGCGCCAAAGTCGAAAAGCAGGTGCCGATGAAACGCTTCGGCCAGCCGAAAGAAGTGGCACATTTCTGCGCCGGCCTGCTGGACGGTGAGAACCGCTTCCAAACCGGGCAATTCTTTTCTCTGAGCGGCGGCTGGACCGATTGACTTGGTCCGGCCGGCGGACTGAAATGACACCTGCAACATAAGGGATGCGACGTGAGTGATTTTCCAAAATCGGGGTTGGTCGCCGTGGTCAAGCGCGATTGCCCGACCTGCGTCTTGGTGGCGCCGGTTCTGGCCCAATTGGCGGCGGGCGGCGACTTGACCATCTATAGCCAGGACGATCCGACGTTTCCGGAGGCGGTCGACGGCGTCCGCGACGACCGCGACCTGGATGCGTCCTATGATCTTGGCATCGAAATCGTGCCGACCTTGATCCGGTTCGGCGGCCAAGGCGAAGCCGATCGGACCTATGGCTGGGACAAGGCGGCGTGGCAAGCGCTCGCCGGCATCGCCGATCTTGGGGCCGACTTGCCGGCCATGCGCCCGGGGTGCGGTGCCTTGAACCAGGATCCGGCGCGCCTCACGGCACTTCGCATTCGCCGGGGCGATACCGGTATCGCGGCACGGCGGATCACTGTCGGTGAGGAGGAAGACCCGATCGAGGCTTGCTATGCCCGCGGTTGGTCGGATGGCCTGCCGGTGGTGCCGCCGACCGAGGCCAAGGTTTACGAAATGCTGCAAGGCACCTCCCGATCACCGGACGAGGTGCTTGGCCTGGTGCCGTCCGATTACGCGCCTTGCACCATTGAAAAGGTCGCCGTCAACGCGGTCATGGCCGGTTGCCTGCCGGAATATCTGCCGGTTGTTATCACCGCCATGGAAGCGGTGCTGGACGAACAGTTTCTGCTGCATGGTGTGCTCGCCTCGACCCGGTTCGTCTCGCCGGTGTTGATCGTCAACGGCCCGATCGCCCGGCAGATCGGCATGAACGCCAAAGGCAATGCGCTGGGTCAAGGCAACCGGGCTAACTCGACCATTGGCCGGGCCGTGCAATTAGCGATCCGCAACATCGGTGGCGGCCGGCCCGGTGGCATCGACCGGGCGACGCTCGGCAACCCGGGCAAACACACTTATTGTTTTGCCGAGGACGAGGAAGGCTCGGCATTCACGCCACTCACCGCCGATCGCGGATTTGCCGCCGGCACCAACACGGTGACCGCCTTTGCCGGCTACGGCCTGCAGGGCATTGTCGACGATAAGGCACGGACACCGGAGGACATCGCGGCGGTGTTCTCTACCAGCCTGCGCGCCGTCGACAACATCAACAAGTTTCCGGCGCCCGATGCCGTGTTGGTGGTCTGCCCGGAGCACGAACGGACCTTGACTGAAGGCGGCTGGGACAAGGCCCGGCTGCATGCGGCGCTTATGGAACGCTTGACCGTGCCGGTCGATTCCGTGTTACCCGGCACGAATGGCATCCAAGAAGGCGCCAACCCGAAGCGAAGCGGCCAGATGATCAGCAAGTTCCCGCCGGAGGGTTTATTGATCGTCCGTGCCGGCGGCGGCGCCGGTAAATTCTCCGGCATCATCGCCGGATTCACGGCCAGTGGCAAAAATTCCTGCAATCCCGTAACCAAGGAGATCACGCTATGAGATTGGATGGTCCGTTGGTGGACCCGACCTCGGAGAGGACGGTAGACGCCATTCCGCGCCTGGCGCGGCCAGCATCGCTCGACGGTTTGACTGTCGCGTTGATGGATATTTCCAAACCGCGCGGCGACGTGTTTCTGGATCAGCTCGACAAGCGCATGACCGAGCGCGGTATCGCCGTCAAGCGCTATCGTAAACCGACGGTCGGCCGGCCGGCGCCGTTGGACGTGCAACAGGCGATCACGGCCGAATGCGACATCGTCGTCGTCGGCCTGGCCGATTGAGGTTCCTGCACGTCGTGCTGTACGCATGACCTAAAGAACTTCGAAGCCCGCGACATTCCCGCCGTTGGCGTTGCCACGACGGAATTCATTCAAGCTGCCGACGTGCAAGCAACAGCGCTCGGCATCGACCCCGCCTATGTCTGGGTACCACATCCGATCCAGGACCGGACCGATGCGGAACTGCAGGCCTTGGCGGATAAACATTTAGATGATGTCGTTTCCGCACTGACGGAGGCAGCGGCGTGAGTGGATTTGTCATCGACATGACCGGCAAGGTGGTCTTGATCACCGGCGGCAGCCGTGGGCTTGGCCGGTCCATGGCGCTCGGCTTCGCCGGTGCCGGGGCCGACGTCGCCATCACCAGCCGCAAGATCGAGTCCTGCGAGGCGACGGCGGCGGAGATCGAGGCGTTGGGCGTGCGCGCCTTCGCCCATGCCTGCCATGTCGGCTACTGGGATCAGGTCAATGACCTGATTGAAGCTGTCTACGGCCAGTTCGGTCGGATCGACGTCCTGATCAACAATGCCGGCATGTCGCCGCTCTATGACTCGCCGGCGGGAATTCCGGAAGCGCTCTACGACAAGGTGCTGGACGTCAACCTGAAAGGACCGTTCCGGCTCTGCGCCGAAGTTGGCCAGCGTATGATCGATGGCGACGGCGGCAGTATTATCAATGTCTCCTCGATGGCGGCGATCCGGCCGCGCAAGGACATCATCACCTATGCGGCGGCCAAGGCCGGGCTCAACGCCATGACCGAGGCCTTCGCCGACGCCTACGGCCCCAAGGTGCGGGTCAATTGCATCATGCCGGGGCCGTTCCTGACCGACATATCCAAGGCCTGGGACATGGAGAAATTCCAGGAGCGTGCCGACAATTCTATTGCGCTCCGCCGTGGCGGCGAGCCCGACGAAATCGTCGGTGCGGCGCTCTATTTGGCGTCTGACAGCGCCAGCTACACGACCGGCGCGATCATCCGGATCGATGGGGGATCACGGTAGGGGGCAGGCCATGACCACCCGGCAACAAGCTGTCACCTTGGACGACAAGGATCCACTGGCGTCCTTCCGGGAGCAATTCCTGTTGCCGGAAGGCGTCATCTATCTCGACGGCAACTCGCTCGGGCCGCTGACCAAAGCGGCGAGCGAACGATTGCGGCAAGTGATCGGCGAGGAATGGGGCCAGGGCCTGATCCAAAGCTGGAACGCCGCCGGTTGGCATGTCATGCCGCAGACGCTCGGTAACAAGATCGCCAAGCTGATCGGTGCCCAGCCAGGCGAAGTGGTGTGCGCCGACGGCACCTCGGTTAATCTGTTCAAGCTGTTGTCGGCCGCACTGCAACTGCGGCCCGGGCGGCGGGTCATCGTCTCGGACGATGGTAACTTTCCGACCGACCTCTATGTCGCCCAAGGCCTGACCAAGATGCTGGGCGGCGATCATGAATTCCGCCTGGTCGGCGCGGACGATATTCCGGCAGCCTTAGATGAAACCGTCGCGGTCTTGATGATGACCGAGGTGGATTATCGATCCGGCCGGCTGCACGACATGGTCGGCCTGACCAAAAAGGCGCACGACGCCGGCGCGCTGGTGCTTTGGGACCTCTGCCATTCCGCCGGCGCATTGCCGGTTGATTTGAACGGCGCCAGAGCAGATCTCGCCGTTGGCTGTGGCTACAAATATCTAAATGGCGGTCCCGGCGCACCAGCGTTCCTGTTCGTTGCCGAGCGCCACCAGAACGCCATTTATCCGGCGATTGCCGGATGGCACGGCCATGCCGAACCGTTCGCCTTCGAGCCCGGTTATCGTCCAGCCGACGGCATTGACCGTATGCTCTGCAGTACAATCCCGGTGCTGTCGATCGCGGCTTTGGATGCCGCCATCGACGTCATGCTGGCGGCCGACATCAATCACATCCGCGACAAGTCAATCGGCCTGTTCGAGCTGTTCGCCGGCTTGGTCGAGACCCGCTGCGCCGATTTCGGCTTTCAGTTAGTATCGCCGCGGGCCGCCGCCCGGCGTGGCAGCCAAGTCTCCTTCGCCCATCAGGACGGCTACGCCATCATGCAGGCCCTGATCGAGCGCGGCGTCATCGGCGACTTCCGCGCCCCCAATCTGTTGCGCTTCGGTTTCGCGCCGCTCTATCTGCGCTACCAGGACATCTGGGACGCCGTCGATGTCTTGCATGATATCATGGCGACCGAAGCCTGGAGGCAAGAGAAATATGCAATCCGCAAAGCGGTAACCTGAATAGATTCGCGTGGGAGGAAATTTCCTATGGCACGGAACTTCCAGATCGAAGAGCGCGATGGTATTGCGGTTGCCACGATAATACGTCCACCGGCTAACGCGCTTGATATCGAGGCAACCGAAGAGCTGGCGGACATATTCGCGGAACTGGCAAACCGATCGGATCTGCGGGCCGTCATTTTGACCGGGGAAGGCAAGGCATTTTGCGCCGGCCTGGATCTCAAGCAGGTGCCGAGCTATGACGCGGCCGACCAGGATCGGCTGATCGATGCGCTCAACCGCGCATACTTCAATGTCTATCGCCTGCCCTGTCCGGTCATCGGTGCCATAAACGGCCATGCAATCGCAGGCGGCATGGTGCTGGCGCTCTGTACCGATTATCGTATCGCGGTGGACGGGGGCTATATGGTCGGCGTTACCGAAGTACGCGCGGGAATTCCTTATCCAGTCTCCGCGATCGAGGTCTGCCGCGCCGAAATGCGCAAGCCCGATTTCCGCAGACTGGTTCTGTTCGGCAGAAACACCGGCCCGCGGGAAGCGCTGGCGATGGGATTGTTCGACGAACTTGTCGACGGAACGGCGCTGATGGAGCGGGCCAATGCCGTTGCCACCGAGATGGCCGGAATGCCTGGTGACGGGTACGCGAAAATCAAGAAACAATCCAGGCAAGCGGCGCTCCAACGGATGGAACAGGCCGTCCGTGAACGCAAGGACCCGCTATTCGGTGATTGGTTGTCGGCGGAAACCGTTGCCGCGGCAACGTCGGTCCTGCGCGGAGATACCTGAACCTGCCGAGCTCAAGCGCCGAGCCGGTTCGTACGGCTCCGCCCTGCTCTAGTTGTAGCTACAAAAACCAGGCGCTTGCAGCACCGACCAACAAGATTACAAGCAGGATCGCAGCCGCGACGATCGGCCGAAACGGTCGGGCCGGGTTGCCTGCGTGACGGTTGCTTTCTTCACCGTCCGTCCGGATTCGGTACACCTGTACCGGTTGAGCAACGTTCTCGGCCGCGACGTCACCCATAGGTTCAATTTCGAATCCCTCGCGGTCGCTAACCTGGCTCCGCACGGCTTCGGAGATACAGATGCCACCGGGTTCGGCCAACGCTCTGAGGCGGACGGCGACATTGACGCCGTTGCCGCCGACCTCCGCGCCATCGACAATAACCTCGCCATGATCGATACCAATTCGGCAATACTGTTGCCGGTCAATCGGGACACCAATGTTCCGCTCGACCATCAAGGCCTGAATCTCGATCGCAAAGTCGATGGCTTCATTGACAACGGGAATTTCGAGAATGAGACCAGCACTGGCAGCGCGAACCAACCGTGCGCCGCGGCGAGAGCCGATCGGGAAGCACGCTTCGCGATGCTCTTTCTGTACTGCAAGAGCCCCAGCCTCGTCGGCCTTGAACAGACGGGCAAAATCGGCCGTTTCTATGGCAACAATGGCGGCTAATCTTCGTTCGGCGTCCGCGGCGGGCATGGGCTCCCTCTGTCAGGATGTATCGAAGATAAAACTAACCAGCGCCGCTGGCCGGCCAACAGCAGCGATATCGGTTGAATGACGGCCGGTCTTCGGTTCCCTTATTCCGGCAGGTTGCGAAGTTCTCCCGGCGCAGGTTGCCGCAGAACCATTCGCTTGAACAGATAAACGTCCTTTGTAATCACGTAGCCGATCCCGCGCAATTTGGCGAGCAGCTTGGATCCCGACGGTGCTGGCGGTGCCATTGCTGTTGGTCGAACGTACGCGACGGTTTCGATGCTGCCCAGCTCATCATAGGTCTCTTGCCCAGTGATTTCGTGGAATCTCTCCACCGGGCCGCACCGCTCGTGCGCCACGCGGGTCATCAGAACATACTCATTTTGAGCCAGCGCGTTTTTCATCAGTCGGTGCGCGACAATGACCCCCTCGCCGGATATCTCGGTGGCGCCGTCGCCGTCGCGGATGACCGTGTCGTCGACATGGACGATCGCCTTTACTCTTAGATCGCTGGCCTGCAGGCAGGCGTCGCAGATGCAGCCGTTGTCATAGACCAGTCTTTGCAATTCGGCGTAGAAGCTGTCGAAGCAGGCCAAGACCTGGTGCACGATGGTGCGTCCGGTGGCAGTCTCATCGTCTCCGGTTTCCGCATAGAACAGCAGGGCGTCGCCTTCCGTCTTGTTCAGGATCAACGGATGTTCGGTCGCGCGTGTCATCGTCTGTAGCAAGTCGGCGATGATTTTCTCGGCATGCAGCTGGCTGGCGCGGTGCAGGCGGGTAAATCGGGTATAGCCGCTGATGTCCAGCACGACGATGAACAGGGGCTTGATTTCCAAATTATTTTTCTTGTGGCTACAGCGGGGCCACTTTATTCATGCCCATAGGCAAATTGTCGGCGGGTTGAAATGTCGCCCGCCAGCCCAGCTCCTCAGCAAGAACACCCATATTTTACGATGCTCTCCCGGTTTATCAAGCAAACCGCCGGCGAAGCCATCCAGCCTTCCGGCGTCTTGCCTTTGGCGCGAGGGTAGTGTGGCGAGATTACGGCGTCGACTTTAGCTGCGGTTAGCTTCGGGACGTGGGAAATCCACAGGACCGCAAACGCGCGGGCCGTTATGCGTCATCGACGATCGTGATCGCATTGTCATGTTTTTCAATGCACAGGTGAGAGAAATGATCCTGCTTCGTCGCGCCATGCCAATGCGGCTCGCCGGCTGGAATGATGATCGTATCACCGGGTCCGACCACATGCTCAGCGTTTCCGTCCGCGACGATTCCACGTCCCGCGATAACGACTAACACTTGGTCGTAGATATGCGTGTGCATCTTGTTGCGACCGCCCGGCGCGAAGTTGACCAGGCACACATCCATGTTTTCGGTGTCAGGCGTGGTGGCCATGAATTGATAGTCAATCGGAGCACCGAAATATAAGGCACCGATAGCGGATTCGCTCTTGGCCGGATCAACATTCACGATCTTCATTTGGATTCTCCGAATAATCTCTTTATCTGAGCTAGCGTTCGCGATGCCTTGAATTCGAAAATCATCATCATTAGCAATGAATTGCAATCCAGAACTTCTTGCCTAACATAAAGAAAAAATTTACCTTGCCATGATGAAGCCGGTTCCTTATCTCAATGCGCTGCGGGCGTTGGAAGCGTCGGTGCGGCTCGGCAGTTTCCGTTCAGCCGCGGCCGAACTCAGCGTTACGCCGGCCGCCGTGGGTCAGCAAGTCCGCAATCTGGAGGCCGCATTGGGTCGACAGCTGCTAATCCGCCATGCAAGCGGGTTCGTCCCAACGGAAACAGCGCGATCGGCTGCGGGCCGGCTGGCTGCGGGATTCGATGAGTTGCGAAATGCCCTGTCCATGTTGGCACAGAGTGACAGGCGCAAACGTGTCTTTGTAACCGTAACGCCGACAATTGCCGAACGGTGGCTTGCCCCGCGCCTGTCCAGGTTCTTGGCAAACAATTCTGAAATCGATCTTCGGATCGATTCCACGCCTTATGTGCTCTATGAGATCAGTGGAGAATTTGACTTCGCCCTTCGCTACGACCGTCCTGGCAAATCCGGTGCGGCGGAGACGGTCCTGTTCGACGAAACCTTGATCCCGGTCTGTGCACCGGAGGTCGCTGTCCAAATTGGTCCGATCGGGCGCAAAGACTGTCTTTTAAATACACCGCTACTTCACGTCGACCGATCAACTGACGACCCGGAATGGTTTCATTGGGACGAGTGGGGACAGACGTTCGGTTACGAAATTCCTCAAGTAAAGCCAGGACGCCTGCAGTTCGCGTTTACGACGATGGCGCTGCGTTCGATGTATGACGGCCACGGTCTTCATCTCGCCCAGCTGTCCATCACGCTGCCGGACTTGATGTCGGGCAATCTCGTTGCTCCGTTTGGCGTATCGAGATGCATTAGACCCGGATACCACTATAGCCTCGTAAGGACTAATCCCGGTGATATCACGCCGCTGCAGCGCGCCTTCCGTGACTGGGTGGTTGACGAGGCTACAATGACCCAATCGGGCATGGATGCCTTCATCGCGGCCAATCAGTAAACTGGTTTCGCCAAAATCGGCCGCCGCCCTACAGCACCACCCAGCCTTCCGGCGGCTTGCCTTTGCCCGGGTGTAAGGTGGCGCAATTCGGGCAGGTTCGGGCGTCTTCGTCGGCGTGGAAGGCATCGTAAATCTTCGGCAGTTCGGTGACAATGCCGCCCGCGTCCGCCAGGGTGACTTCGGCGCGGTGGACCAGGGCTTCGCAGTTGAAACAGAACCATTCGAAGCCTTCGGTCATGCCGGCAATGCGCGGCGCCTCGACCACCAGGCCGACGGAGCCGACCTGTGGCCGCTGCGGCGCGTGGCGGGTGTGCGGCGCCAGCAAGAAGACCTCACCCTCGCGGATCGGCAGGTCGTAGATCTTTCCGCCCTCGGCGATCTTCAGCATCATGTCGCCCTTGAGCTGATAGAACCATTCCTCGACCGGGTCGTCGTGGAAATCGACCCGGGTGTTGGGGCCGCCAACCACCATGACAATCATGCCGCTGTTGTCGTCGTGCAGCAGCTTGTTGCCGACCGGGGGTTTAAGCGATGCCTGATTGTCGGCGATCCATTGCATAAAGTTGAAGGGTCGAAAGCGCGGATGGGCGATCATGGCGTTTCTCCTTAGGCGAGCCCGCAAGCCTCGAACGCGACGCGGGTCAACGCTTTTTCTTCCTCGGTGAGTTGCAGCATCGGCGCCCGAACCGGGCCGCCGGCCTGACCGAGCAATTCCTGCCAATATTTCTGATGCGCTTGGGGCTTGCCGCCGGGCCGGGTCTGTTTCAGCGCTTGGCGTACCGGATCCAAACTGTCGCGCACGGCACGGGCATCGTCGATGGCGCCATCGAAGGCAAGCTGTGTGTAGTCATGCATGCGCCGATCGCTGGCGGTCTGCAACAGGTAGGGCGGCGACGAACAGAGATAGAGGCGCCAGCCAAGCTCGACGATATTGTCGAACCATTCGTCCTCGGAGGCGGTCGAGACCAGCAGGCGGTCGCCCGCCAGTTCCGTCAGTCGGGCATACATCTCCCGGGGCACGCTGTATTTGATGGCGACGACGGTATCGAGATCGGCGAGCCGGGCGCAGAGTTCAGGGCTCATCAGGTAACCGCTGTCGGGATGGCTCCACAATGCGATGCCGATGTCGACTTCGGCGCTGATGGTTCGATAATACTGGTAGAGGGTCTCGTCGCGGTCCGCGACGAAATGTAGGATCGGCGCATGCACCACAATGTAATCGGCGCCGATCGCCTGGGCGTGGCGCGCCAGCTCGATCACCGTGTCCATATTTTGGTCGGAGCAGGACATGATCGTTTGGCCGCCGGCTTCGGTCGCCTGCACGGCGATGTCGAATGTCCGTTTGCGTTCCGCCACGGACATGGCAAAGAACTCACCCTGCTTGCCGGCGACAAACACGCCCTCGATGCCGAGGTCATGGACCCAGTGCTGGATGTTGCGCCGGAAGCCGTCCTCGTCCAGTGACAAATCGTCTTTGAACGGCGTCAAGGCGGCGGCCCATATGCCCTTCATGTTCCGGCGGGCATAAGCCTTGGCGTCCTGCTTTTCATACTTCATGGTCGGCCCTCCTTGATCGAACTCAGACTAGCATCCCGATGTTGGGGGAGGTAGCGTCCAGGCATGGAAAAACCCGACCTCATGGACCATGTCCTGGCCAATTCCACCAACCGGGCTATTCTCGACCGGCTGCCCGGCACGGGCCTGGCCGATGCGTGGCTGGTCGCGGGGGCGTTGTTCCAGGCTGCCTGGAACGGCTTGACCGGACGCGCGCCGGCTTATGGCATCAAGGACTATGACATCGTCTATTTCGACGACAGCGACCTTTCGTGGGAAGCCGAGGATCACGCTATTTGCGCCGCCGCGGCGGCCTTTGCCGGTCTCGATGCCACCATCGAAATTCGCAATCAGGCCCGCGTTCATCTCTGGTATCCGGAGAAATTCCGCATGCCCTACGCGCCGCTCTCAAGGTCGACGGACGGCATCGACCGTTATCTCGCCGTCGCCTGCATGATCGGTCTACAGCCCCGGCCCGATGGCGACTTGCGGCTCTATGCGCCACGCGGCTTGGATGACGTCGCGCGTTTGATTGTGCGCCCTAACCCGAGCGCCAATTTCAATGCCGCGAACTACCACGCCAAGGCGGCGCGATGGCAGCGAACCTGGCCGGAACTACGCATCCATTCAGCCGGTTGACGGATCGACAAGAGCGGTAAGCCGTGTCGCGTGGTCTTCTTCCAGGATTGCCTCGGCCAAGCGTTCGGCCTGTTCCGCACCAATGACAGGGGCGGCGAAGCGGCGGAATTTGGCGGCGACGTCGCTCTCTGTCATCGGTCGATCCGGGTCGCCGGCCACGATGTCCACGGCGATCGTCTCCGTACCGGTCGTGGTTTCCACGGTAAGACGGGCCGCGCGTTTACTGTCCCCAGTGAATGCCGTGTCTTCTTCAATCGTCACCATGGCTTCAAGACGTCGCACGGTCGGGTTCCGCAGCGCCTGGGCTTCATAGGCATCCGGCCCAAGATCGCCGTGCATCAGTGCCCAGGCCAGGCCGTAGCTCAAGCTGAACTGCGCCTGGATGGCCGTCGTCGGCGCTCGGTTGCCGCAATAGGTGATCGCCTCGCCATAGACGGCGAGGGTCAGGGCTCGAATATCCGATGGCGGGATGGTGCTGAACCGTCGGTGCCACTCGATCGCCGCCGCCGCTCCGTAATGGACATGGCGGACGGCCGCGAAGGGTTTCAAATAGCCTTGCTGGATCAACCATTCACCGGCTGGCGCCAAGGCTTGGGCGGTAATATCTCGTCCAAGTGCCAATTGGCCAACGGTCTCGAGCGCTGCGGCGGGCGCGGTGATACCGGCTTCCGCGGCAATCGCCTGGCGGATCCCCCGGGCCGCGGCCTCGCCGACATAGGCATTGCGTACCGTCGCGCCCTCGGCGATGGGCAGATACAGGCTCCACGGCATCTGACAGGCAGCACCCATAATCGCCGCGACCGTGGTCGCGGCATCGAGCCCGAGCGAACGCGCAGCGCCTGTAACCGCGGCAAAGGTGCCCCAAGTGCCGTCCACATGCATGCCGGCCGGAATGCGCATGACTTCGCCAAGCCGGCCGCCCACTTCGAAGCCGGCGACCAGGGCGGAGAGCGTGCGCCCAATCCTATTGTCGGTACCGAGGCCGATTGCCAAAACAGCGGCAAAAGCATGCAGTCCGGGCCGGCCATGGGCCCGTGGCAGACCTTCGCAAGCCTCGTCCCAACAGGCGGCGATGCCGGCAACATACGCCGCCGCGGTGATCGAAAGCGGGGCCTTGGTGCCCGGCAACAACACGGGGCCCGGCTCCAGCCAGGCCAACGCCTCGGCCAAGGCTTTCGGCTCCGGTTTCGACAGGCCGGCAATCATGCAGCCCAAGGAATCCAGAAACACCAGTCGAGCCCGTCGGTCGACCGCGAGCGTGTCGATTGGCGGCTCAGCGAACAACCAAGTGACAACATCGGTTAACATGTCGATCGACCGATCCTTCTGCTAGAGCGGTTCATCCCGCGGAACGAACCGCCGCGGAGAGCGACAGCTCCACCGTACCTCAAGCGCTCAAAGTCACTAGCACTGCTATCATGCGAATGCTCATTACAATCGCAACTGCTGTCTTACGCGATCACAGAAAATGGTCCGAAAATCCGGCTTGCTAATAATCGATACTCTAGCTGTGCAATTGGTCGTACTTCTCCTGTAGCTGCTCCGGCGTTTCCACCCAATCCGGGTCGGGAATGATGCAATCTTCCGGGCAGACTTCGATGCATTGCGGTTCGTCCTCAGCACCGACGCATTCGGTGCAGCGCAGCGCGTCGATGCGATAGATCGGCATTCCTTCGGCAATTGCCTCATTCGGGCAGACCGGCTCACAGGCGTCACAGGCCGTGCAGGCGTCGGTAATGATCAAGGCCATGGGTCAGTCCTCCTATGATGCTTTCGGCAATAGTTCGAGCTTGCTCAGCTTGTCGTGCCGGAAAGCGCCCCAAAGCGCCGCGCCAATCGCGCCGGCATAAGCGGAATCCGGGTGATTCCTCATCTCGACCGAAATCTTCTTCTGCTTGCCCATTTCCTCTTCCATGGCACCCAGCAGGCCGTCATCAAGGGCCAGGCCGCCGGTCATCATGATCACGCCGTCGTTGGCGCCGATTGACTTCAACAGCTTGGTGAGCCGGTTCGCCATCGACAGATGGATGCCTTTCAATATGTCCGGTGTGGTGATGCCGCGCGAGACCATATTGATCACGTCGGTTTCCGCCAGCACCGCGCAAATGCTGCTGACGGTCTCCGGATCACCGGCCTGACGCGACAGACTACCGATTTCATCCTGGGCGACACCGAGATAGCGGGCGATGTTTTCCAGGAACTGGCCCGAGCCTGATGCGCATTGACTGGTCATTTTGTAGCGCAGCACTTTGCCACGTTCATCGATCTTGATTGCCCGGCCATGCAGCGCGCCGACATCGACCACGGCGATCGCTTCCGGGTCCAAATAAATGGCACCGCGGGCGTGGGTGGTCATGGAATAGAAATGCCCAGTGCGAAAGCCTAGGGATTCGCCTTCGCCGGTTGTCGCCGCATAAGCGACATCGTCGCGCGTCAATCCGGCTTCGGCGAGCACGCCGTCGTAGGCCTCTTCCGCCAGCTTAATCGGATCGCGCTGGCGGATGCGCAAGGTTTGGCGTGTCAGCCATGTGCTTTCCGTACCGTCGACGTCGAACAGAACCGCTTTGACCGCGCCCGTGCCGACATCAATTCCTGCTGCGATGGTCATGGCTGATCTCCTATGCTGCCGTCCTCGACGGCGCGCCGAGCAAAAGCGGCCGCGCCGAGCGCCCCGGTGTAGATGGAGTCGGGATCGATGTTGATTGTGACCTTGCCGTAGTTCTCTTCGACCAGTTTCTTCAATTCACGGACGGCCGCTTCATTCTTGGCGACGCCGCCGGTGAACGTGAATTGATCGGTGATGCCGCCCGAGCGCGATATGATCGACATGGCGCGCAGGATGATGGCACGGTGCAAACCGGCCAGGATATCCTCGCGCTTTTCGCCAAGCGCCAGTCGGTCACGCAGTTCGGCGCCGGCAAACACGGTGCATGTGGAGTTAATCCGAACCGAGCGGGTCGATTTCATGGCCATCGGCCCAAGCTCATGCAGGCCCATGTTCATCTCATCGGCAATGTAGCCGAGATAGCGGCCGCACCCGGCGGCGCAGCGGTCATTCATCTGGAAATTCTCGACGATGCCGTTTTCGTCGACTTGAATGCCCTTTGTGTCCTGACCGCCGATATCCAACACCGTCCTCGTATCGGGGTACATCATATGGGCGCCGAGGCCGTGGCACAGAATTTCGGAACGAATGTGCTCCTTCGAAAACGGCAAGGTGACACGGCCATAGCCGGTGCCGACCACGAAACTCTCTTCCAATTCAACATCCAACGCCTCACCGATCGGTGCCTTGATCGCCTCGGGCGCAACGTCAAACGACGGCGCGTTGGCAACGATATTGTCGAGGGCGCGCATGAACTTGCCGCTCAGATCCTCGCCTGGCGGCCGGTTTTCCACTTCGATGATGGATTTGTCGTAAATGTTGAGCAGCAAATCGTATGGCAGATCGGCTTGCTTGGCGACCGTCTCCGATATCGCCAAGTAGCGCGAACCGGCTATGTCGCGGAAGAAATCCGATTTGCGCTTGGCACCCGGCGCGAACAGGTCCGCCGCTTCCTCGCGCAGCAAGGCGAAGACTTGCACCAACGCCTCTTTGACCTGTTCGATATGGCCGCCGAAGCGCGCGCCCTGCACTTGACCGACGCAGGTCTGCTCCAAGTCGCCCAACTGCTCAAGAAATTGTTCGAGCCGGAAGGCGCGTTCCAAATCGCCCAATAGGCTGTCGACCCGATCTGCCAGACCGGAGACATTGCCAAGGCCGCGCCGGCAAAGAGTCAGGCGGGCATCAATCACCGCCTCCTGCTTGGCAACGCGGCTGGCAGTATCGTAATTGGAACGCGAATTGGTGATGCCGTGGCCGAGCCGGCGCATGTTCTCGTCCATTAACACCGCTTTGGTGGTGGTGGAGCCGAGATCGATACCGATGAAGGTCTTCATGCGACGTCTCCCATGGCAGGGCTGCCGCGCTTCTGGTCCAGCATCTGGAAATAGCTTTCCAGCCGGTTTTTCACGTTGGCCGGCGAGAAGTAGCGCGGGTCGACAAGATCTGTTTCGATAAAGGCGGCGGGCTTACCGGTGCGTTTCTCTACTTCGCGCATGATCAGCAGCTGGCCGGCGGAAAAGCTGTTGCAGCTCTTGATCGAGTTGACCAGCAACCCGTCGGCGCCGTACTCGTCGACATAGGTCGCCAACATGTCGACGCGTTGCGGCAGGCTGCGGTTGGTGTAAACGCCGAGACAATAGTCGGCGAGCGATTCGAGCGGGTTGACCGGGTCGTGACGGAAACCGAAGTCATAAACGCCGCCGACCTTGGTGTAGCTAGAGGCGACGACAACGGCGCCTTCGTCGTAGAACATTTTCCAGAAATCGCGGAAGTGGGTGTAGTTGGGCGGCCCTTCGACGACCAGGCGGTATTTTTCCTCACCCATGTCGCCATCCGGGGTGATCGGCCCCTTGCCAGCAGCCAGCCTGTCGGCGACTTCAGCACGCAGCGCGCCATAATACTCAGTGGCACCCGGTGTGCCGCGGAAAGCGCCGAAGATCGGCCCAATGTAATAGATGCCACCGAAATAGGCATCGATCGGCGACGGCTTATTCTTGCCGCTTTGCAGCACCCAGACCAAATCCTCTTCGGCCTTGGCCGATTCCTTGAGGTACTGGCGCAGGCGGTCGATATCGAACTTGACGCCGCTGACCCGTTCCAGGGTCGGGATGACCTGCTCTTTCAATTGCTTGACCATATAGTCGCGCATGTTCTTGGTGATCTTGCCGTCGCCTTCGTAGGGCGTATGCAACATGATGGTCTCGCACTTGTACTGTTCACGCAACAGCTCGAACCATTTCATGAATGTGAAGCAGCCCGTATAGGACAGCAGCAACACGTCCGGATCGGGCAGCGGCTTACCATGCGGGCCGATGTTGCCCTTGGCCATCATGCCGATATCCGACTTCACGTAGGTGCAGACGTCTTCGGAATGGCCGAGCTTTTCCGCCTCCATGACATACTGCCCGCTTTTCTTGCGCAGGCCGCTTTGGATGGCGTTCACTTCCGGCAAGTTGTTGACCAGGTCGAAGCACATGATCAGTTCATTTAGATTGCCCGGCACGAAGGTTGAGGCAACCTTGGCACCGCTATCCCTGGCACTGCTCAAGCGCTCATAGTGTGCAGCCATCATGGCCTTTTGCTTAACCATGGAATCGTCTTTTTGGATGTCCGGCTTGGACTGGGCGGCGGTGTTCATGCTTCGCTCCATAGTTTGATCGTGTCGGCGAACGTTCCGGCTTGCTCGCGGATCGGCTGCATCTGTCCGGAATTTTCGGCGTATTTGAAGGCGATGTAGGGGATGTTTTCCTGCTTCAGCACGTTCTGCAGCATCGGCCGGTCGAGCAGCGCCGGGTCGCAAAAGCTCGGTGCCGCGAAGATCACACCCTCGGCGCCGGTGTTCTGTACCGCGTCCACTAGATAGCGGCCCTTTTGCTCGACATCCGGTTCATATTTGGCCGACGTACTGGTCGAACTATGCAGGAACGATTGCGCCAGATTGTGAAGCGGATCGCCGTCGGTCGGAACATCCTCCAGCAACCAGCGCGTGACCAGCAGCAGATCGTCATCGACCACGTAACAGCCGGCCAGCTCCAATGACTTGATCAGGTTGAGCGGCGGCTGCTCGCAGAACATGCCGGAAAGCACGATGCGGCAATTGTCGCGCATCGGCTTGCTTTCTTCTTTTGCCGCCGCCAGATAATCCAGGACCATGTCCGTATGCTGTTCTACTGGTAAAACCATGCCGGCGCGCAGCAACAGATAGACGTCCGCCGACGGTGCCTGCCACGGCCGCTCGGCACGGAACGCATAGAGCGCGTTCACTACTCTGCGGTTTTCGTTATAGACGGCGATCGAGGCCCGAATCGCGTCGTCGGTGATTTTCTTACCGGACAAGCCTTCGAGGCCTTCGCGCAATTCCTGCAGTTCGGAGATGTAGTAGTTGCCGCCAATTTCGTCGACGTAATTTTGCGGTACGTCGAAGTAGCGCACGTATGTCTCCGGAAACATCAGCTTCCACATGCCCGATAGATTACGGATGACATCGCAGATCGACGGCATCAGCATGCCGTCGACAAAATCAAGCCGGCCGCTAACGCCCAGTTCGATGGTCGAACGTGGGATGCGGCAAATGTAGCTTTGGTAATAAGCGTCGCCGTGGATGACCTCGAGTTGATCGCCGCCGCCGAGCACACCGAGCGGCAGCATGCCGGCGGCATGAATGATCTCCCGCGGCACGTAGATCGGCAGATAGCCGATGACCTTACGGCCAGGCTCGGCAGCCTTCCACGCCCGCGCGCTTTTGAAGTCCAGGTCATCGAACAGAGCCTGGCATTGCTCCATGATTTCCGTCGTGCTTGCCATGATTGCTCGGGCTCCCTTTGCCGGGGTGAAGGACGATTGTGTGGTTGACAACCTGTCGCTTCCTGCTATTATCGTAAAAAGGTACTTGAATACTTAATTAACGTCAAGCATAATTTTTCAACGCTGCCGCAACGGAGGAATTCATGGTTAGTCACGGCCCGATCGAACGCCCCGGCGACCATGTCATCGCCATCAGCGGCAGCGGTGGCGCCGGCGCCATCACCGCCGGCAGCATCTTGCTTGACGCGGCCGCCAAAAGCGGCCGCTACGGCCTGTTGACACGGTCCGTCGGCCCCCAGATCCGCGGCGGCGAAGCGGCTGCCTTGGTTCGTCTTAGTGACCGCCCGCTATCTTGCGGCGCGGAGAAATTCGACACGTTGATCGCCATGGATTGGCGCAACATTGACCGTTTCATTGCCGAAATTCCGCTAAGCCAAGATAGCACCGTGATCGCCGATCCGAAGGCCGGCGACATTCCCGATGCGATAAGCCAATCCGGCGCCACCGTGGTCGAGATACCCTTGCAGGCGTTGGCCGCGGAGATCGACAACGGCCGTCCGAATATGGTGGCACTGGGCGCCGCGGCGGCGCTTGCCGGCATTCCCTCCGACGCGATTATCGACGTGATCGGCAAGAAGCTCGAAGCCAAGGGCAGCGCCGTGATCGAGGCCGGCATTGCGTCGGTTATTACCGGCGGTGCCGCGGCCGCCGACGCTATGCCCTGCCCGCCCGCGCATGACGGCACCCGTGACGGCGCCGAACGCTGGGTTATCAGCGGCAATGAAGCCGCCGGGCTCGGCGCGGTGCGCGGCGGCGTGCGGTTCGCCGCTGCCTATCCGATCACCCCGGCGACGGAGATCCTGGAATGGCTGGCCGCCGGCTTGCCAAAATTGGGTGGCACCTTGGTCCAGGCCGAGGACGAATTGGCCTCGATAAACATGGTGATCGGCGCCTCATTCGGCGGCACGCCATCGCTGACCGCGACCTCGGGGCCGGGCCTGGCACTGATGATCGAATCTCTCGGCCTTGCCACCGCATCCGAAGTCCCGGTGGTCGTGGTCGACGTGATGCGCGGCGGACCGTCCACCGGCATACCAACGAAATCCGAGCAATCCGACCTCAACATCGCCGTCTACGGTTTTCATGGCGACGCCCCGCATGTGGTGGTGGCGCCGCTGTCGGTCAGCGATTGCGTGTTCACGACCAGTTGGGCGGTGCATTTGGCGGAAGCCATGCAGGTCCCGGCGATCGTCTTGTCCGACCAGTTCCTGGGCCAGGCCCGCGCTGTCATCGACCGTCCGGCCGATGTCGCCTTCATCGGCAGGCGAGAGATCGCTGCCCAGCCGGCAAACGATTATTGCCGTTACGCGGTGACGGCGAGCGGCGTCTCGCCAATGGCGATCCCGGGCACGGCCGGCGGGCGCTATACCGCGGACGGCCTGGAGCATTCGCCGAGCGGCAACCCTTCGAGCCGCGGCGAGGATCACGCGGCCCAGCTCGACAAGCGCCGCAATAAGGTAGACGGCTTCGATTATGGCAGCCATTGGGCCGATCTTGGTGGCGACGCAGACGCCGAGACTGCCGTCCTTACCTGGGGCTCGACCGCCGCTGCGGCAAACGAGGCCGTGTCCGCGACCGACATGCCGGTTCGGCTGATTGCCATGCGTCTGTTATCGCCACCGCAGACCGACCAGCTTGCTGCTGCCCTGGCAGGTGTAAAGCGAATCCTGATCGTTGATCAGAGCCATAGTGGACAATTTCAGCGCTACTTGCGTGCCTTCTACGACCTGCCCGGTGAAACCCGCAGTTTGCACCGGGCCGGGCCACTGCTGTTTGGCCCAAGCGAAATCCTGCAAGCCCTCGAGGAATGGAGTTGAGCATGTCGACATCCGCCCAGCCCGCCCAATTGAAAGCCAGCGATTACAAATCCGACACCAAACCGGTCTGGTGCCCCGGCTGCGGCGACTACCATGTGCTGCTGTCGATCGCCAAGGCGTTGGCCGAGCACGGCCGACCGCCGGAACAGGTCGCCGTGGTTTCGGGCATCGGCTGCTCCTCGCGCATTCCGGCCTACACCAATTGCTACGGCTTTCACGGCGTCCATGGCCGCAGCCTGGCGCTGGCCACCGGCCTCAAGGTGGCACGGCCGGACCTGACCACCATCGTCGCCGGCGGCGATGGCGACGGGTTTTCGATCGGTGGCAACCATTTCCTGCATGCCTGCCGGCGCAACATCGACTTGACCTACATCGTCATGGACAACCGGGTCTACGGCATGACCAAAGGCCAACCCTCGCCGACCACCGAACCCGACTGGGACAGCGCCCTGTCGCCAGGCGGCACCGGGCTCAGGCCGTTTCATCCGTTGGTCATCGCGCTGGCCTCCGGCGCCAATTTTGTGGCCCGCAGCTTTTCCGGCGACGTCAATGGCTCGGCCCGGCTGATCTACGAAGCGATCGAGCATCCAGGCTTTTCCTTTATCGAAATCTTGAGCCCCTGCGTCACCTTCCGGCCGGACGAACGGGAGTGGAAGAAGCTGGCCCATCCGGCCGTCGTCGAGCAAACCGACGACCCGGCGCGGGCGGCGCGCCGCATCATGACCGACGACGGCTTTAACACCGGCGTGCTCTACCGCGGCAGCCGCAAACCGTTCCAGGCCCATACCGAATCCGTCGAGGCGACGGTCACCGATCTCGAGAAGGATTTCGTTCTATGAGCGGCAATAATCCCGGTTCCGGCCCGCAATCGATCGACAGCCTGCCCGAACTGATGGCGCACGCGCTCGCCATCGAAGTCGAGGCAGAGGCCAACTACGCGCTGTTGGCCGAGCAAATGGAAACCCACAACAACCCCGACCTCGCCAAAATCTTCCGCAAGCTCGCTGATATCGAGGGCCGCCACGCCGAAGCCCTGCGGCAGCAAACCGCGGCCATGGACCTGCCGCGCTTGAAGCCTTGGCAATTCAAATGGCAAGGCACCGACAGTCCCGAAGCGCTCGATATCGGCGCTGCCCATTACCTGATGACCCCCTGGCATGCCTTGTCCCTGGCCTTGGAGGCGGAACAACGCGCCCACCGATTTTTCGACGCCCTGGCCAAATCCGCGACGGACCCCGAAATCCAAGCCATGGCAGCCGAGTTTGCCGAAGAGGAAGCCGGCCACGTGGCGCTGGTCGAAGACCTTCTCGCCAAGCAAACCGAACCCGACGAGAACTGGGCGGACGATTTCGACCCCGCCCAGCTGCAGGAATAGGAGTCGATGATGCAAGTCTTATTACCGGAAGGCTGGAAAGCGCCGATCGGATATGCCAACGGAATAGCCGCGCCGGCCGGCCGGATCGTGTTCATCGCCGGCCAGGTTGGCTGGGATGCCGACCAGGTCTTCCAAAGCGAAGAGCTGGCGCCACAGTTCGAGCAGGCCCTGATCAACGTGCTGGCCGTGCTCACCGAAGCGGGCGGCAAACCGGCGCATATTTGCCGCATGACCGCGTACTGCACCAACAAACCGGTCTACTTGGGTGTCCGTCGGGACCTCGGCGCCATCTGGCGGCGGCACATGGGCCAGCACTATCCGGCCATGAGCATGATCTTCGTGTCCGACCTGCTGGATGCGCCGGGCATGATCGAACTGGAAGCCACCGCCGTGGTGCCCGACTGACGCGAATTGACTTATCGGGCCCAAGCCTTTCTCATGCGCCAAAGCGGTCATGGGACAGGAGGCTCGGAATGGCAATCACCGGCAAGTACGTATTTTTCGCCAGCATGGACGTGGCGCCCGAGAAAGAGGCGCTGTTCAACGAGGTTTATGATACCGAGCATGTGCCGATGCTGTTGAAGGTACCGGGCGTGATTTCGGTGACACGACTGAAGTCCGCGCCGTTGACGCTCTCAATCGGCGGCGAGCGCCAGAGCATCGTCGCCGAAGGCGAGCCGACGTTCTCCGCGGCCTATGAAATCGAGAGCCCCGACGTGCTGGTCAGCGACGCCTGGGCGCAAGCGGTTGAAGCCGGCCGCTGGCCGGCCGAGGTCCGGCCTTACACCAGCAACCGGCGCCACGTCCTGCGCAAGGTCATGTAGGTCCAGCGCTCAGGAATGTGATTACCGACAGCGCGTAATCGCGCTACACTGTCGGCCGGGCGACCACAACAGATTCCGACGGCGACCCGATCGCCGCCACTTGGCACTATGGAGGCAAATAATGACGCTACGCATCAATTCCGAGGCCCCGAACTTCACCATCGACACCACCGAAGGAACCATCGATTTCCACGAGTGGATCGGTGACGGCTGGGCCATTTTATTTTCGCACCCCAAAGATTTCACCCCGGTTTGCACCACCGAGCTCGGCTACATGGCCGGTCTGAAGCCGGAATTCGAGAAACGCAATTGCAAAGTCATCGGCCTGAGCGTCGATCCGGTGAGCGACCACAACAAATGGGTCAACGACATCGAAGAAACCCAGGGTCACGCCGTCAACTACCCGCTGATCGGGGATTCCGAACTGAAAGTGGCAAAGCTCTACGACATGTTGCCGGAAGATGAAGGCTCGAGTTCCGAAGGCCGGACCGCGGCCAACAATGCGACCGTACGCTCGGTCTTCCTGGTCGGTCCGGACAAGAAGATTAAACTGATGCTGACCTATCCGATGAGCACCGGCCGGAACTTCGACGAAGTGTTGCGGACCCTGGATTCCTGCCAATTGACCGCCAATCACCAAGTGGCGACACCGGTCAACTGGAAAAGCGGCGAAGACGTCATCATCGTGCCCGCCGTTTCCGACGAGGAAGCCAAGAAACGCTATCCGGACGGCTGGAAATCGCCGAAGCCCTATCTGCGGATCGTGCCGCAACCACAGTAACAGTCTCTGGGGCCGGATTTCGATCCGGCCCCACCGACTACCCCAAAATTCGTTCTGCTTCCGCGGCCAGTTCGGGCACGCGTTTGTCGTAGTCGGCGAAGCGCGTGTCCTGGGTCTGGCCGCGCTTGAAGCGGATGAAGATCTGCTGCACCACGACTGCCGTCTTCCAAAGCGCAAAAGCCTCGTACCAGCCAATGTTGGCGGCGCTGAAGCCGGTTCGGCCGAGATAGCGGTCGATCAGTTCGGCGCGCCGCGGGTAGGCCCCGGCGATCGGTGCCGGCATCTTGCCGCGCTCCATCGCTTCACCAGGATCGGTCCAATAGCCGAGCAAGGTGCCGAGATCGACCAGCGGATCGCCGAGGGTTGCCATGTCCCAATCGAACACCGAATGGATGCGGTCCGGGTCGTCGGCACGGAACTGGCAATTGTCCATTTTGTAGTCGTTGTGCAGGATGCTGACCGTCGGGTTATCCGGCAGGCCCGCCTCTAGCCGCGCGTGAAGACGGTCCATGGCAGGAATCTCCTTGTCCTTGGCGGCGTGCCAGCGCTGATACCAACCACTCACCTGGCGCGCGACGAACCCTTGGGGCCGCCCAAGCCGGCCAAGTCCGATGGCTTCCGCGTCAACCACATGCAAGTCGGCGAGGCCGTCGATTAGGGCGAAGCTGGTGCGCCGTTCGACGTCGGGCACGGATTTGAAAGCTTCGGGCCAGTCTGTCCGAACGACCACCCCGGTGCGCCGTTCAGTCACCAGGAATGCGGCACCGATGACGCCCTCATCGTCGCAAAAATGATAGGCTTCGGGTGCCCGGTCGTAGACGCGGTGGAGCTTCGACAAGACCCGGTACTCGCGGCCCATGTCGTGGCCACCCTTTGGGATCGGCCCGAGCGGCGGCCGGCGCACCACCAGCTCACGCGTGCCGAAGCGCACCAAATAGGTCAGGTTGGCATGGCCGCCGGGAAACTGCTCGACCACCATTGGACCGTCCAACCCGTCGATATGCCGGCAGAGATGGTCGGCTAAGGTCGGCCAATCCATTTCTTCGTCGGCGCGGACGGCGATGGTGTCGGTAGCGCGTGTCATGACGTCGATCCCCAAGTTCAAGCCAAATCGCTCAGCGGCCGCGCTCATCCAGCCATTTGTAGTACCCGACGGACGCTGCCAAGAACCAAGGGTTGCCCCAATAGTACGGCCGCGCGGGGAAATCGATGTCATCCAGCGCCGTCCGGCCCTCCGGCTTGCCAAGCACTTGCTGGCCGATGCGCGTGCCGAAATAACTCGCGAGCGACACGCCGGAACCGCAATAGCCCATGGAATAATGCACGCCGTCCTGAATGCCCAGATGCGGCATTTTGTCGAACGTATAACCGACAAATCCCATCCAGGAATGGGTGACCCTGGTCGATGACAATTGCGGGAAGCGGCGCGTCAAGGCGTCGTGCAATGCCGGCGCGCTGGAGCGTGGATCGGTTTCCTTGATCGACACCCGAGCGCCGAACAGGACCCGGCGACGGTCCGGCGACAGCCGGTAATAGACCACCAATTTGCGGGTATCGCTAACGACCCGGTTATTCGGGATCAGGCGTGCCGCTTCGGCCTCAGCTAACGGCTCGGTGGCAATGATGTAGGACCCGATCGGAATGATCCGTCGCTTGGCCCATGGTGTCAGCGAACCCGTATAGCCGCTGGTCGCGACGATGACGTCACCGGCGCGAATGACGCCGCGCGGCGTCGACACCAAAACGTCACCACCGTCACGCTCCAGGCCGACGGCAGGGCAATGGGCGACGATTGTGGCGCCGGCCGCCTGGGCGCGCTCCAGCAAGCCTTGGTGATAACGCCCGGGATCGAGCGATGCGTGTTGATTATAAACGATGCCGCCGTGATAAAAGTCGCCATCGATTTCGGTGTGCTGCTCGGCGCGGGTCAGGATATGGGCGTCGATCTCCAAGCCTTTCGGCTGATCGGCGAGGATTTTGGCTAGCCCTTCGAATTGCGCCGGGGTGTGGGCGGCATGGAACCGGCCGACCCGGTCGAAATCGCAATCGATGCCTTCCGCGGCAACGAAATCGCCAATCCAATCGAGTGCCAGGTGACCTTCTCGGACGATGGCTTCGGCATGGCCGGCGCCGAATTTCGCCGAAAGCTCCGCATAACCCGGTTTGATCGAGTTGCTGATTTGGCCGCCGTTGCGAGAGCTGCAGCCCCAGCCCGCGTCCTCGGCGTCCAGCACCAAGGTCTCTCGGCCGCCGCGGGCGGTCTCGATCGCGGCGCAGAGCCCGGTATAGCCCGAGCCGATGATCACGACGTCGGCCTTGGCCGGCAGCGCCGCATCGGCCATCACCGGCCGCGGCGTCCGCTCCCACCAATAGGGTTCAGGCTTGAAGTCGGGATGGAAGATGTCGCTGTTCATGGTGCTTTATTCGAAATCACAGTTTTCCTGAGCCCTGTTCGCGCCAAGGGATCAACAGACATTAATTCGACTTGCCCCGCGACGGAAGAGATCGGCGCGTTCCCGCGCCATAAACATTGGTCCATTAACGATAGGCCTGTATATCTTCTGGTGAAGTTGGAATGTCGGCAAAGACAGACGGCAGCAAATCGATAGGCAGGAACACCAGCGGACCATGTCCAAGATTTCTCCCAATCCGGCCATCGACCCCGACCTGCGAATCGAAAACCCGATTTTGGTCGATCTGTTGGCGTATTGGCGACAGGCCTGTGCCGGCAGGCCTTTTCCGGCACGCGCCGATATCGATCCGATACAAATAAAACCGACACTATTGCCTTACATACTCTTGGTCGACGTCGAGCATGGAGCCTGCATCCGCTATCGCTGGCGGCTCATCAGTACGCACATAACCACGGTCCTTGATCGAGATAAAACCGGGGCCTATTGGGACGAAATCTACGACCGCGAGGAGATGGATTCCATGGCCTACCGTGCCGACTGGGTGATTCACCATCGCCTGCCCTTACGGTCAACGGGGCATTGCGTAGAGCGGGACAGAGACTTTGATCACAATGAAGCGCTGTTCATGCCGCTGTCTGACGACGGCAAGGTTATCAACATGATCATGATGGGTTCGGTCTATTCGCTGCCTTTGAGCCGTTAAAGCTTGTATCGACCGGGCGTCGTATCGGTTACGCCGCCGGCTTACTCACCCCTTTGGCGAACAGTTCGTCAATCTCCGCCGCCGAATAGCCGGCCTCAGCCAGCACTTCGGCACTGTGCTCCCCCAGCCTGGGCTGCAAGCGGCGGACCGAGGATGGGGATTCGGAGAACCGGACCGGCGGTTCAGGGTAGCGTACCGTACCCTCGGTCGGGTGGTCGGCGGTTTGCCAGAACCCGGTCGCCGTCAGCTGTTCGTTGTCGATCAAATCCTCGATGGTCAGGACCTCCTGCACCGGGACTGCCACACGGTCCAGCTCGTCCTGCCATTCTGCGGTCGTCTTCGTGGTGACGATCTCGGCCAAGATTTCGTATATCTCCGCCGAGTGTTTGATCCGTGCCGCATGATTGGCGAAGCGGGGATCGTCACGAAGTTCCTCCCGGCCGGACACCTTGAACATCGCTTCCCAATTGGCATCGGTGTAAGGCAACACGGCCAGGTAGCCGTCTTTGGTTGCGTAGGGGCGCCGTTCTTTATTCAGCAGCCGGTCGTAACCCATTTTCCCGGCCGCCGGGACAAACCCTTCGCCGCCCAAATGTTCAACCATGACAAAATCGACCAACGCCTCGAACATCGGCACTTCGATGGCTTGGCCCCGTCCGCCCCGTTCGCGATGCAACAACGCCGCCAAGATCGCCGACACGACATAGTGCGACGAGGTCTTATCGGCGACGATCGTAGGCACAAAACGGGGTTGATCGGATACGATCGTTTGCAGCTGCGTAATGCCGCTGGCCGCCTGGATGATGTCGTCATAGGCCGGTTTTTCGGCCATCGGCCCGTCGGACCGGAAGCCGCAGGCAGCGCAGTAGATCAGGTCGGGATAGGCCTCGGCAAAGGTTTCGTACTCGACGTTCAGTTTTTTCGCGACATTGGGCCGGAGGTTATGCAGCAATACGTCCCCGGTCCCGACCAGCTTAAACAGCGCCTCATGGCCTTCCGGTTTGGTCAGGTCCAGCACAATGGACCGCTTGTTGCGGTTTGCGCCCATAAAAAATGCGGCCATCCCTTCGTTTCGGCGCGCGCCTGCTACCCTGGTCAAATCGCCGACCGGCGTTTCCACCTTGATCACGTCGGCCCCCATGTCGCCCAGCTGTTGGGCCGCCCATGGTCCCAATATGACCGTGCTCATGTCGATGATGCGTATGCCGTCTAATGTACCCGCCATGTGACCTCTCGTCGGGTTGAAGCGCTCGTTCCTTGAATCCTGCAGTTCGCCGGCCCTTGCCCTGTCCGAACGGCGCCGCATATTGGAGCGCCGAATTCGACCGGGCAAGAGCCCGCCCTGGAATTTTTTCCCTAAGCGTCGACGCCGCTCACGCCCGCGGCGTCAAATAGCGCGGATTGGCCAGGCGGACCTTGTCTTCGGCGGTGCGACGCAGATGATCCAATACCGCTGCCCGCCGGTCGTCCAAGTTGCCAGCGCGGATGCGTTCGGCGAGCAACTGGTTCAGATCGGCCAAGTTGCCGTCCCGGCCCAACAGATCTGCCAGCCGGGCCTGCTCCGCCGCGTCCATGGCTTCGCCGTCGGCCAAGCTGCGTTCGACGACGCCGATGGCATTGGCGGCGACCCGGACATGGAACGCCAACTGACCTTCGACGGCTGGTGTCACCTTGTCGGTCAGGAATTCACGCACCGCCTCGAGCAATTCCGCGGCATCGGGACGATCGGTCGGCATGGCTTAGTCCCTTCCTAGTCGACCAACTGCAAGAGGTCGTATTCGGTTTCGGCGGCGCGCCGGCCGATGGCGGCTTTTTCCAAGGACCGGTCCGGGCCGTTGATATGGCTGAAGCCCATGATGATGCAGAGAATGCCCCAGCGAATGGTGCCGAAGACCTCCCAGTAATGCAGCGCCGCCGGATCGATCCGGCCGCCACCGCCGGCCTCGTAGCCGGCCAACAGCTCCTCGACCTCGCCGAAGCCGCCGACGGGCTTCGATAGATGACCGTAACGCCAGGAGCGGACGCAGATCCAGCCGAGATCGTTCAGCGGATTGCCGAGATGGGCCGATTCCCAGTCCAACACGCCGCGCAAGCCGTCCGGCCCGACCAAAATGTTGCCGTTGCGAAAATCGCCATGCACCAGGGTGTGGCGATCACCGGCAAGCGCGCGCCGCTCTTCGAGCCAGCGGAAGCCGTATTCGAAGCCGGGGTGGGGCTGGCCGAAGGAGTTCATGATGCTGTGATAGTAATCGAACTCTTCGTCGGTGTTCATGGACTTGAGGTCCGGCAGGTCGTCCAGGGGGATGGCATGCAGACGCGCCGCCGCATGGCCGCACTCAAAGGCAAGCTTGGGCCGTGCCGCCGCCAAGGCATCCTCCCGCAAGATGCGCCGCCCCAAGGTTTCGCCGTCGAGGCGTTGCATCACGAAGCCCGCCGTGGTCCGCGTACCGGCCGCCAAATTGAACGGCACGTCGGGCACCGGGACACCGGCGCCGCCGGCCAGCTGCATCAACCGTCCTTCGGTCCAACGGTGCACGCCGAGCCTGGTCTCGACCGTCGTAAAACTGCCGTCCGGCTGCCAATTCAAAGGATCCCGTTTCAAAATCAGCGGCACAAGACGGCCATCGGCGGTGATCACGTCAAACGACCAGGTCTCCCGGCTGGCGCCGCCCGACAACCGGACCAGGCCCTCGACCCGCGCTCCGGCGCCAAATTCTTCCACCGCTTTGTCAAGCAGCACCGCGCCTAACAGCTTGGTTGCCGCAGCCTGATCGTTGTTGGGCGTGCCTGCCATGTTAAGAGACGGAGACCGTCCGGCCACCGTCGACGACCAGGCTGGTGCCGGTGACGTAGGCGCTGGCGTCGGAGGCAAAGAACAGCACCGCACTGCCGATCTCGGCCGGTCGCCCGAGCCGGCGAAGCGGCGTCGTGTCGATGGCATGCTGTTTTTGCTCCGGGGTGAAGGCATCCGCCAAGGTGGTGTCGAACAGGCCCGGCAAGATCGTGTTGACGCGGATGCCGGACGGGCCGAACTCCAAGGCAAACGACCGGGTCATGCCGTCAAGCGCCGATTTGAACGTCGAATAGAGCGCCAACATCGGTGTCGAATGGCGCGCGGCAGTCGACGAGATGTTGATGATGCTTCCCCCGCCAGTTTGCTGCATCAGCTTGGCCGCTTCGACCGCCATGAACCAATAACCGCCGATATTGACGTCGAGCGCTTTCTGCAGCAGCGACGGGTCGGTGTCCACGATGCTGCGCCAGGGGCTCAGCACTGCGTTGTTCACCAGGATATCCAGGCGTCCGTGGCGTTCCGTCAGATGTGTGAAAATCGCCGTCCGCGCCTCGGTCTCGCCGATATGGCAGGCCAGGCCTTCGGCACTCAGGCCCTGCTCGCGAAACGCCGCGGCGACCTCGTCACAGGCTTCTTGTTTGCGGCTGGAGATGACCACATGGGCGCCGTGTTCGGCCAGAACCCGCGCCGTCGCCGCGCCCAGGCCCTGGGTCGACCCGGTCACCAAGGCGACCCGGCCGCTCAAGTCGAACAGGCTGCCGGCCATGCCTCTCTCCCCGGGGCCGACGCTACTCGGTGACGTACCGGCGCAGCAATTGCCGCGCCAGCGACGACATATGGACTTGGTCGGGACCGTCGCCGACGCGAATATAGCGCGCCGTGACAAACGCCTTGGGCAGGAAGGTATCCTCGGTGAAGCCCATGGCGCCGTGCACCTGCATGGCCCGGTCGATCACTTCGGTGGTCATCTTCGGCACCACGATCTTGGCCGCCGCGATCAGGTCCCGCGCCGCCTTGTTGCCTTCGCGGTCCATCTTGTCGGCCGCTTTCAGGGTCAAAAGCCGTGCCTGTTCGATGTCGCAGAACGACTTGGCGATATCCTCGCGGAGCGAGCCGTGTTCGCTCAGTTTGCTGCCGAAGGCGGAGCGGCTTTCGGCGCGCTGGCACATGATCTCGAGTGCCCGCTGGGAGGCACCGATGAACCGCATGCAATGGTGGATGCGCCCCGGCCCGAGCCGGCCCTGGGCGATCTCGAAGCCGCGGCCTTCGCCCAACAACATGTTCTCCGCCGGCACCCGGACATTGTCGAACAGGATTTCCGGATGGCCACCCGGCGCGCCGGAATAGCCGAACGTGGAAAGGTTACGCACCAAGGTCATGCCGGGTGTGTCTTTCGGCACCAAAACCATGGATTGCTGGACGTAGCGGTTGGCGTTGTCGGGATCGGTCTTGCCCATGACGATGCCGATCCGGCAGCGATCGTTGGCGAAGCCGGAGGAAAACCATTTGCGGCCGTTGATCACGTAATCGTCGCCGTCGCGGGTGATGCGGCATTCGATGTTGGTCGCGTCGGACGAGGCAACGGCCGGCTCGGTCATGGAAAAGCAGGACCGGATCTCGCCGTCCAGCAACGGCCGCAGCCATTTGTCTTTCTGTTCCTCGGTGCCGTAGCGCGCCAGCACTTCCATGTTGCCGGTGTCCGGCGCGCTGCAATTGAAGACCTCCGACGACCACATCACCCGACCCATGATCTCCGACAAGGGCGCGTATTCCAGATTGGTTAGGCCGGCGCCATATTGCTCGTCGGGCATGAACAGGTTCCAGAGGCCGGCCTCGCGCGCCCGCTCCTTGAGTTCGTCCATAATCGGCGGCGTCGTCCAGCCGCCAGCTTCCTTGACATGCTCGCTATAGACCGGCTCGAGCGGATAAACGTGCTCGTCCATGAATTTGTTGAGCCTGTCCTGCAGGGCGCGGACGTTGTCGCTGAATTCGAAATTCATCTCACTCTCTTCATAGTGTCATTGCAGGTTATTTCGGAAACAGGGTGCGTTCGACCGCCTCGACCATGACGCCGTTGGCGTCACGGGGATGCACCAGCCAGCGCGGCGCGGCGTCCGCATCGATCGGCGCCCGCATCAGCACCTTCATGCCGCGATCGGAAAGTTCCTTGCCGCTGTCGGCGACGTCTTCGACTTCGACGCAAAGGTGGTAGAAGCCCTCGCCGACCGTGGCCAGGCGCTTCGATAAGGCATTGTCCATGTTAGCCTTGTCCAACGGCTCCATGATTTCGATCACCATCTCGTCGTTGGTGCCGCCGACCGACAAAAAGATACTGCGAATGCCTTCTACGTCGATTGACAGATCGTTGAATTGCTTGAAGCCAAACGTCTCCGCCCAATGCTTGGCGGCGGCTTCGGCATCGTGCACCAAAACACCGATGTGACTGATTCCCTTGACCATTTGACTCATGCCTGCCTCCTTCGGCGCTCTCCTAAGGTGAACCATCATGCATGGTTAGGCCGGCGGAGTCATTGATCTGGTGCAAGTGCGGCACGGCGAGACGCAGACTTTTCGATCGCGTTGCGGCAAACTGGCAAAGTCCGTTGATCGAAGGGAGTGGGAGCATGACGAGCGGCGCACGCGGCTGGTCCATGAGGATGGTTCTGATCTCGGCCGCTTTGGCCGGATATTTCACGTGCAGCCCATTGACCGGCAGCGCCCAAGCCGGCGGGCCGTTGACTTTGATTCCGGCCCACGGTCCGTTGGAAATCAGCGGCGTCGCGGCGCTGCCCGACGGTAAGCGTTATGCGGTCGTCGGCGACGACACCGATCGCCACGGCCGCATATGGCCGGGCGGGGCAGCCTGGAAAGTAAAACCGAAAATCGGAGATATGGAATCCGTCGATGTCGCCGTGGCGCCGGACGGCGAAGTGCTTTGGCTGGTGCTTGGTGAGGACGACCGGCTGCTTGCCGAGCCGAGAGACAAGCACGCAAGACACCAATTGGGCGAAGCGTTCCGGGAAGTCTGTGGGCGTGGCCTCGAAGGGTTGACCCTGCGTCATCACGACGACAAGTGGCAGGCGGTCGTGCTTTGGGAGGGTGGCTTCTACGACCCGGACGATTGCGATGACAATGACAAAGATCTGCCCGGCACGACGGGCTTTGCTATTCCTAAGATTGCCCTTGTCGCATGGCAAAAAGGTAAAGGGCCTTCAGACATATCGCCGCCCATAGAGCTCGACGTGCCGGCCGCGCCAAACGGCCGTTTCCGGGCGACGGACGTCGCTTGGCACGGCGACGAGATCATCGTGCTGCTGGGCGCAACAGGCGCCGGCGGCAGGCCGCCATACGCCCACACCTGGCTGCAACGCTTCGATCTCACCGGCAACATAGTCGGCGCGCCGGTGAAACTGGAAGACGACTGGGGCGACTTTCGCAAGCACAAGAACTGGGAAGCGCTCGATACCACGCCGGACGGACAGCATCTGGTCATGGGCTATGACGGCAAACGCGGCTCTTCGACCCTGGTCGTGTTCGAAAACCCGTTCAATTAAACCCAAAGCGTTGGAATTTTGGAGATATCATCGTCAATCCGGCGAGCGGATCGGCTGTCATCTGTCAATAACGTCAACGGCATGAGAGAAGCACCGTGAAAATATTCCTCGATGTTGATGGCGTGATCATTGACGGCTGGCACGCCAAGCCGGAGCGTCGAAAACCGTGGAACGCAACCATTGAACAGGATCTCGGCGTTAGTCGCGAGGCGTTTCAGCAGGCGTTCTTCAAGGCCCCACACCGTGGCACGGATTCGCCGATGGAATCCTGCATCAGGGGCGACGGCGACTTGAAGGACATCCTGACCGAACTCCTTCCAACACTGGGTTATGACGGCTCTGTCGACGCTTTCGTGGCGTACTGGTTCGCTAAAGACTCCACCATCAACCAAGATGTCATTGAGATCGCGAAACGCCTCAGGCAACGTCAGGGCGTTGAGCTCTACATTGCGACCGGTCAGGAACATTATCGGGCAGCGTATCTGTGGAATGATCTCGGCCTAAAAGACCTGTTCGACGATATGTTCTACAGTGCCCGCTTAGGATTATCCAAAATCCGCACCGAATTCTTTGCCGACATCAATGCCCGGCTTGGTATCGGCGCCGACGAACAGCCGCTCTTTTTCGATGACAGCGAAGCGGTCGTCACGGCGGCACGCGACGCCGGATGGGACGCCCACATCTTTGACACCATCGAAGACCTGTCGCGAAATTCACGCGTGGTCGAAATTCTTCAAGACTAGCGCGGCATCGTCAGCGACGGTACATGCTGACCAGCCGAGCGATCAGCACCGCCGCATAAAGCACGCCGGTGATCGACTCCAGCGCCGACCAGATGCGCGCCAGTTTGGACACCGGCGTAATATCGCCATAACCCAACGTAGACAACGTGGTCAGGCTGAAATAGAGAAAACTGTCGAAGTCGTTTCGGTTGGCAACGGCAAAAGAGCCCGGCTCCAAACCCTCGATTAAGTAAAAAAGCGCCGCCCAGGTTACCGCCATCAGCAGGTAGACGGCCAGCGCGCCGGACAAGATTTCGGCGTCCGCACGTTCCGCCTTGAATACCTCAACCAACACCAGACCGATAACCAGGAAATTTACGGCAATCGTCAGCGCAATGCTGATCATCGACGGCAAAGTATGGCGATCCGGTCCGTATATCCAGAATATGACCGCGGCCGGAAACGCTAGCGCGATCGCCAGCGCCATTGCATGTTTATTGCCCGAAGCAGCGTATACCGCAGCCAACAACGTGAAGGTAAAGAGAAGCGACAGCAGGTACTGGCTGTAGACCGCGTAGTCAGCGACTGGCACCAGAATTAATATTGCCGCCAATGATGCGAGCAGACAACGGAAGCGATACTGTCGGACAACGGCATGAGGCATTTGGCAAATTCCAACGTTTGGTCGACAAGGGCCAGGTTGGTCGCGGACCAAAATCAGCTGGAGAATAGCAGCCGCTGACCGTATCTTCGCAAGAGGCATATTCGTCAATGCATGAAATATGCGGCATCCGAGGGGAACATGATGAGGATTGTAGCATCCACTACTGCGTCGCTGGCTTTGGCCGCGTTATTGGCGGCGGCACCTGCAGGCGCCCAGGAGATTTGCCAGGGCTTCGGTCCGCAAACGCCGCGCGATATTTCCCAGCTCACCGGAGAAAACAGGGGCACGTTCACGTTCGCCCCGCCATCGTCGGCGTTGAACCTCTGCAACATTCACACTCACACCAACGCCGAACACAAAGGACCGGGATTTTCGGTGTTTGCCGGAGACGGCGAGCATGGCGGATACAAGTGCAACGAAACCGACAGCCTGACCGCGGCGGAATTGGAAGATCCAGCAGATGGCCACGGTGCGTTCCACGGTATTAAGCCGGGCGACACCATCGAAGTGCATTGGGTACATACGTCATGCGACGTCCGGCCTGGAGAAGGTCTGGGGTCCTGCCTGAGCAAAGCCTGCGCCAACCCTCAGGTCCGCGTAGAAACACAAGTGTTTCTTGTCGTGAACGACCCAACCGCCCTGAATTTCTCAGATTTTGCCTATGCCGGAAACCCAGTGAACGGTTTGCACCAGGCCAAGTCCCTGCCGGCCGGTACGGGCAAGCCCGTGGTTTTCAGAGGCTCGACCACCGGACCGAAATTCACGCAATCCGTTTGCTCGCCCTACCAGGTGACCTGGAGCGTGCGCCCGCAATGCGCAAAAGTCGATGTGGGCTCCCTCTACAAATGGGCCGAAGACGGCAATGTCTTCAACGAAAACCACTCCCATGGCGTGCGCCAACTGGTAACCGCACCGGCGCTGCTCGCTCCTATAAAGTGAGGGCTGAGACGGCAAGCCGTACCGTCTTCTGGAGACGACTTAAACCTACGGAAACACAACGACGCGTGCACCACACACCGGTATTGACAGCGCCCGATACTTCGCCGTTTCTTGTGTGAGTGTCCCGATCAAACTGGGACTTGGGAGACTGCTCGTGAAAGGCCAGAACGTCATTGTCCTATGCTCCGACGAGCATGCCCGCTCGGCCATGGGCGCCTATGGTCACGGCGTGGTCAAGACGCCGACCCTGGACCGGCTGTCGGCGCGCGGCACGCGCTTCGAGAAGGCCTACAGCCCCTCGCCCATCTGCGTGCCGGCGCGGGCCAGCCTGGCGACCGGAACCCATGTGTTCGAGCATCGCTGCTGGTCTTCCGCGGAGCCTTATCGCGGTCACGTCGAAAGCTGGATGCACCGGCTCCGGGACGTCGGTCACGCCGTGGTCTCCGTCGGCAAGCTGCACTTTCGTTCGAGCGATGACGACAACGGCTTTTCTGAAGAAATCGCGCCGATGCATGTGGCGGGGGACGGCCGCGGCTGGTTGCATGGCCTGTTACGCGATCCGCTGCCCGAGTACCCGGAAGCGGCGGAACTCGCGGCCGCCCTCGGCCCCGGTGACAGCGCCTATGCCGACTACGACCGCGAGATCACCGCCGAGGCATGCCGTTGGCTGCGGCGTTATCCGAAGCGCATCAAGGACCGGCCTTGGGTGCTGTTCGTGTCGTTCGTCAGCCCGCACTATCCGCTGCTGGCGCCGCAACGCTTTTTCGACCTCTATGGCGATTCGGCGATCCCCGACCCGATCAACGGGCTGGAGGAACGCCGGCCCGACCATCCGGTGCTCGATGAAATGGCGCGGTTCTGGAACTACGACGAATATTTCGACCCGGAAACCCGGCGCCTCGCCCGGCGCTCTTATTACGGCCTCTGCAGCTTCCTCGACGACAACGTCCGCCAGGTGTTGGAAGCCTTGGAGGAATCCGGCCGAGCCCGGGACACCGACATACTTTATATGAGCGATCACGGCGACATGCTGGGCGATCATGGCTTCTGGACCAAGTCGGTGATGTATGAAGGCGCGGTCGGCGTGCCGATGATCCTGACCGGGCCGGAGGTACCGATCGGCGTCAACCGGACGCCGGTGTCGCTGACCGATGTCGCCGCCACCATCGAGCAGTCGGTCAAGGTCGATCGCGGAGCGACTGTCGAGCCCTGGCAGGGCCGGCCGCTGCAGGGCTTCATCGATACGCCGGAACCCGATCGCTTCGTCTTAAGCGAATACCATGACGGCGGCAGCCCGACCGGATTCTTCATGATCCGCCACGGCGACTGGAAATACGTCCACTATGTTGGCGATCATCCCGACCAGCTGTTCGATTTGGCGAGCGATCCCATGGAGTGCCGCGACCTCGGCGCGGACCGGCGGCTTGAAGGCACACGCGAGCGCCTGCATGGCTTGCTTTGCCGCATGCTGGACCCGGATTCCGTCAACGCCGAAGCCTTTGCCGACCAAGCCAAGCTGCTGGAAAGCCTCGGTGGTCGGGAATTAGTTTTGGCGCAGCCAAGCTTCAACTATACGCCTGTCGGCTGAGGAGGATGCCATGAGCCAGCGCTTCGGCGCCATTCGCCAAAACGGCTACGTCGTGCCGGATTTGGCCGCCGCCATGCACCATTGGGCGGCGGTGCTCGGTGTCGGCCCGTGGCAGGTGATCGACCCGCTGCCGGTAACCGACGCCCGGTATCGTGGCCAACCGACCGCGGCGGCGGCGGCCATCGCGCTCGGCTATTCCGGCGACCTGCAGATCGAGCTCATCCAGCCGCTGAACGACGCGCCCTCACCCTACACTGATTTTTTGGCGGCCTGCCCGACCGGCGGTTTGCAGCATGTCTCGTCCTGGCCGGCAACGGCCGATTATGACGCGGCTCTGGCGGCTTTCACCGCCACCGGCGGCGGCGTGCTGTTCGAAGGCACGGTCGGCAGCACGCGCTTCGTCTATCTCGACACCATCGGCACGCTTGGCACCTGCTTCGAAATGGCCGATTTGAGCGCCGGCACCCGCCGCCTGTTCGACAGCATCCGGCAAGCCGCACTAGACTGGGACGGCCAGACAGTGACAATAGTCTGAAGGACGGTTTGAATGACGGGATTGCTCACCGAAGAGATGCGCGCATGGATTGGCCGGTCGGCGCCGCCGAAGCGGGTCGAGGTCCACCGCAGCGACATCGTCAAATATTCCATCGCCACCGAGCAGCGTCTGGAGAAGTACCGGACCGGCGACGAGGCACCGCCGATGTTTTTGTTCGGCGCGCTCAGGCCGGTGGTGCCGATGGATGAACTCGGTCCCGACGGTCTTCCCACCGCCAGTTTCCTGCCCGATCTGCCGCTTAAGCGTGTCATGGCCGGCGGCACGGACACCACCTATCACCGGCCGATACGGCCGGGCGACGTGTTGATCTGTACCCGCACCCTGGCCGATATGTACGAAAAGCAGGGGTCGACCGGACCGCTGATTTTCGTGGTTTACAAGATGGCGGTGCAGAGCGAGGACGGCAAGCCGATCGCCGATGAAATCCAAACCCAAATCCTGCGGTGAACGACATGAAGACCATTGACGCAATCGAAGTGGGCGCCGCCCTGCCGGAGCGGGAACACACGGCAACCAATGTTTCCTTGTTTCTCTACAACGCCACCATCTGGAATGCCCATCGCATCCATTACGATGAGCCCTACGCCACCGACGTTGAAAAGCATCCCGGCGTGGTCATCGACGGGCCACTGCAAGGCGATTGGCTGACCCAAACCGTGCTGGAATGGATCGGCGAGGACGCCGACTTGGTACGGTTTCAATATTCCAACCGCAAGGCCTCCCATCTCGGCGACCGACTGGTGTCGGGCGGCTCCGTCAAGGCCGTCGACCCGGCCAGCCGGGAAGTGACCTTGGAGATCTTCATCAAGGACACCGACGGCACGGTCACGACACCGGGCAGTGCCGTGGTCCGTTTTAAAGGCTAGAGGCCGATGGGCAACGTCGAACGCTGCGATAAGACACTGCCGCTGAACGAGATGATTTTCTACGTCCGCAAGGACGCGGCGCTCCGCGAACGCTGGCTGACCGACTTGGAAGCCATGTGCCGGGAGTTCGGCTGCTCGGATACAGAAATCGACGCCCTGACCGCGGTCGACGTGCGCCGCCTGATGGATATCGGCGTGCATCAGTATCTCATCCCGCACATTCTGCGGCTGTTCTATGGCGTGACCGGCATGACCAACACCCATCCGGCGATGTTGGCCTACCAAAAGGCATTTCCTGAGGAAACCCAGTCGGCGCTTGAAGGTACCATCTGGCAGGATCGGGAGGACGGCTGATGGCAGAGGTTGTCGCGGCTATGGCCATGACCCATTCGCCGGGTTTGTGCGGCTGGTTCGATGCCGCGCCCGAGGACGAACAACAGGCGGCGTCGGCGGCGTTCGCCGACATGCGCGCCCATTTGGCCGAGCGCGAGGTCGACCTGATGGTGCTGTTCGCCAACGATCACCTGCTCAACTGGCCGCTCGGCAACACCCCGGAATACACTGTCGGCATCGACCCAAGCCACGGTGGGCCGGCGGACTGGTACGACGATTGGCTCAAGCTCGACAAATATACCGTGCCTGGCCATGCGGATTTTGCCCGCTTCATGGTCAATGAAGCGGCCCGCAACGGCCTCGCCATGGCCTATAAGCGCGACATGCAGTTCGACGACGGCATTTCCGTGCCGGTCATGCATCTCAATCCCGAAACCACGATCCCGATCGTGCCGGTGACCATGAACTGCACCGTGCCGCCGATCCCCGAGCCGCGCCGCGCCTATTGGGTTGGTCAGGTCATGCGCCGCGTGGTCGAGGCCTATGACGGCGCCGGCCGCATCGCCATCGTCGGCACCGGCGGTCTGTCGCACGAACCGGGCGGCCCGCGCTATTTCTTCATCGACGCCGACTTCGACCGCTGGTTCCTGAAGATGCTGGAACAAGGTGACCACGAGGCCCTAATGGCGGAGTGCACCTTGGAACGCATGGAGGAAGCCGGCTCTGGCGGTACCGCCGAACTGCTGAGCTGGTTCGTTACCATGGCCTTCACCACCGGCCCCGCCCGCGTGCTGACTTATATCGCCTCCCATACCTGGCGCTCGGGCACCGGCATGGTGATCTGGCCGGAAATCAGGAAAACGCCATGAGCCGCCAATACGAACTGGATGCCGAAACCATTCATCAGGCCTGGGACAAGGACATAACGCCGCGGCTCACCATCGATGCCGGCGACACTGTCGTCTTCCACACCCGTGACGCCGCCAATAATTATTACAGCCCGGAATCCACGGCCGAAGACGTGGTCAATCGCGGCCCGTTCGTCGGTCACCCGCTGACCGGGCCGGTCAAGGTGCGCGGCGCCGAGCCCGGCGATGTCCTGGTGGTTAAGATCGTCGACATGGAACTGGCCGCGCCGTTCGGCTGGACCGCGGTCCGGCCGGGTGCCGGTCTGTTGCCGGAGAACGAGATCCGGCAACCGCATTTGCAGATCTGGGACCTTTCCGACGGCCGCCATGCGCGCATGCGCCAACGCGACGACATCGCCGTGCCGATCGCGCCGTTCCCCGGCATCCTCGGCAACGCGTTGGATATGGACGGTCCGCAATCGACCATGCCGCCGCGGGAAAACGGCGGCAACATGGACAACAAACATCTTACGGTCGGCTCGACGCTCTATCTGCCGGTCCTGGTCGAGGGCGCGCTGTTCTCCACCGGCGATGCCCATGCCGCCCAGGGCGATGGCGAGGTTTGCGTCACGGCGGTCGAGACCTGGTCCAAAATCACCTTGCATTTCGACGTGATGGATCAAGCGAAGTTCGAGGAGCCACGGCTCCGGACCGCCGGCCCATTGGCGCTCAGCACCAATACTGCGCCGTACTACGCAACGACGGCACAAGGCCCTGATCTCTACGCCTCGGCGCAACAGGCGACACGCTACATGATCGATCATCTGATGACCGAGCGCGGCCTGACCTGGGGCGAGGCTTACGTGCTCTGTTCCGTCGCCGTCGACCTCAAGATTTCCGAGATCGTCGACAGGCCGAACTGGCTGGTTAGCGCTTTTCTGCCGGAGAGCGTTTTTGTCCGCTGATCGTCCATGAAGGCGGCACCCTTCGACTACGTCCGTGCCAGCGACATCGACGAGGTCTGTCGCCTGCTGCACGACGCCGACGGCGAGGCGCAAATCATCGCCGGCGGGCAAAGCCTGGTCCCGCTGATGGCGGCGCGCATGGCCCGACCGGCGCTGCTCATCGATATCAATCGCATTACCGCGCTCAGTGGCATCGTCGTCGAAGACGGGCACCTGCGGATCGGCGCCTGCACACGCCAGCGTGCAGTTGAGCAATCGGCCGAAGCGGCGAACGCCTGCCCGCTGCTGACCAAGGCGATAGGCCAGATCGGCCACATTCAGACGCGCAATCGCGGCACCGTTGGCGGCAGCCTTTGCCAGGCCGATCCGGCCTCGGAAATTCCGTTGGTCGCCGTCACCCTGGGCGCGACGCTAACCGTTCAAGGGCCTTCGGGTGAGCGCAGCCTACCGGCGCGTGAATTTTTCTACGCGACCATGACCACGGCAATGGCTTCGGACGACTGCTTGACCGCCGTCACGTTTCCGGTTTGGCAGGATCGGCGGGTCGGCTCGTCCTTCCACGAAGTGTCCGTGCGCCGCGGTGATTTCGCCCTGGTTTCGGCGGCGGCGCAACTGGCGCTTGATGATGACGGGGTCTGCCGCCGCGCCGTATTAGGTTTGGGTGCGGTGGCGCCATGCCCGATTTTCCTCGAATCAGCGTCCAAAGCACTTATAGGCCACACGCCGACTGACGACGATATCGACCGGATCGCCGCTATGGCGGTTGCCCAAATCGAGCCGGATTCCGACGTCCACGCCAGCGCCGATTACCGCCGGCGCGTGGCGCCAAAACTGTTGCGCAGGGCTCTGAACGACGCCCTGGTCGAAGCGCGGTCCAAGCCGTCATGAGCGACCGCCAGGATATCACGCTCACCGTCAACGGCGTTCCGGTTCGGGACAACATAGAGCCGCGAACCACGCTGTTGGATTTCCTGCGCGACCAGGTCGGCCTGACCGGCACCCACGCCGGCTGCGAACACGGCGTCTGCGGTGTCTGTGCCGTGTTGGTGGACGGCACACCGATGCGTTCTTGCTTGCTATTCGCGGTGCAGCTGCACGGCGCCGCGGTCACCACGGTCGAAGGCTTGAACCAGGCGGACGGGTCCTTAAGTCCGATCCAGGACGCCTTCTGCGAGACCCACGGCATGCAGTGCGGCTATTGTACACCAGGCATGCTGATCGCCGTGCATGATTTGCTGGCGCACAATCCCGACCCGGACGATGAAGCCATTCGCGAGGCGATCGGCGGCACGCTTTGCCGCTGCACCGGCTACGGCCAGATCATCGAAGCAGTGCGCCTCGCCGCCGCCCGCCTCCGGCAGGCCGTTCCGGCCGAGGATATCGACCAATGAGCGCCGGATCTTTCCGCCAGATCGGCCGCAAGCAGCGGGTACGCGAAGACCGGCGTTTCGTCAGCGGCGATGGCCGTTACGTCGCCGATATCATCTTTCCGAATTTGGCGCATGTAGCGCTGGTGACCAGCCCTCACGCCTGCGCTCGGATCCTCGCCGTTGACGACAGCGCGGCACTGGCCGCGCCCGGCGTCGTGGCCGTACTCTGGGGCGATACTCTGGCGGCGGCGACGAAACCCTTGGCCAATTCGCTGGATACACCAGGCGTCGAATGCTACCCGCTGGCGGTCGGCGTGGTTCGCTATGTCGGCGAATGGGTCGCCGCGGTGGTCGCCGAGACGCGCCAGGCTGCCGAGGACGCCGCCGAACTGATTGCCGTCGATTACGAACCTCAGGCCGCGGTGCTGACCGCCGAAACAGCCCTCGACCCGGCCTCGCCGCCGGTCCATGCGGGCCACGGCAGTAATGTGCTCTATAACCGCACATTTGTCTGGGGCGACGTCGACGCGCACTTTGCCGAAGCCGCCCACCAACTCGGCTTCCGCGCCGTCTGGCGCCGCAATGCCACGGTGCCGCTCGAGACGTTCGGCGTGATGGCACGTTGGCATGCGGGCGACGGCCTGTTGGATGTCTGGGCGTCGATCCAAATGCCGTCCTACCCAGAACAGATCGCCGGTGCGTTGGACCTTAAGACCAGCGCGGTCCGGGTTCATTACGACGTCGACGTCGGCGGCAGCTACGGCGTCAAACGCGGCATCAAGCATACGGTGTTGGTTGGCCATCTCACGCGGCTGCTCGGTCGGCCGGTGCGTCTGATCGAAGACCGCCTGGAAAATCTCGTGGGCGGCGACGCCCACGGCCCCGACCGCCTGTTCGATGTCGCGGTTGCCTACGATGACCGAGGTGCGATCAAGTCAATGCGACTGCGCGTCGTCGAGGACGTCGGCGGTCATACCGGCCGGGCACCGCTGCAACTCGGCAAGCCGGTCAGTGCCATTGTCGGACCTTATCGGATTGCCAGCGTCGCCTACGAAGCGATCGCCGTGTCGACCAACAAAACCGGCCAAACCGCGGTACGCGGCTTCGGCCAGGCGCCGACCAATTTCGTCATCGAAATGGCCATCGACAAGGTCGCCCGCACCCTTGGTCTCGATCGTTTGGCGGTGCGCCGCCGCAATTTCATTCCGACAGAGGCCTTTCCCTATCTGATCCCAAGCGGCTCCACATACGACAGCGGCGACTACCATACGGTGCTGGACAAAGCGGTCGCGCTCGCCGGATACGAAGCCTTGGAAAAAAAGCGCGACGCGCTCCGCGCCAACGGTCTGCTGGCCGGCATTGGCATCGCCACGTGCCTCGAGCCGGGCGGCGGCAATTCAGCGTTCGAGCCTTTGCTCAACCCGAAGAACAAAACCACCACGTGGCCGGAATCCTGCCGCATCAGTGTCGGGCGCGATGGTGCCGTTTCGGCCTTCATCACGACCTCGACGGCGGGCCAAGGCCACGAGACTTTGGTCGCCACCATCGTTGCCGAAGAACTCGATCTGCCTTTCGATGCCATTCGCGTGGTGCATTCGGATTCGCTCTCCGGCCTGCCCGGCAACAGCCCGGTGGCGAGCCGCATGGCGATCATGTTGGGCGGTGCCGCCACCGGCGCGGCGCGCAAGATCCGCGACCAGGCGTTGGCAATCGCCGGCCGGCAACTCGACCGCGAACCGACCGAACTCGAACTCAGGGACGGCTTCGCCCAAGTGAAATCGGCACCCGCCGAGCGGATCGCCTGGACGGACATCGCCTTCATTGCCCACCGCTTTGATCATTTGATGCCGGCGGAACAGGAACCGGGCTTGCAGGCAAGCTTTGTCTGGCAGGTGCCCATGGGTGGTGCCTTGCCGAGCGCCGACGGCCGGGTGCAGATGTATCCTTGTTATTCTTTCGCAGCCCATATCGTGCTGGCCACGATCGACCCGGATACCGGCGTGGTCGCATTACCGGATTACGCGATTGCCCATGATTGCGGCACGGTGATCAATCCGGACATCGTCAAGGGCATGGTGCTCGGCGGCACGGCGCACGGTATCGGCGCGGCGCTTTACGAAACCTTCCTCTACGACGAAACCGGTCAGTTGATCACCGGCTCGTTCGCGGATTATCCGATGCCAAGCGCCCATGAGGTCCCGGATATCAAGCTGGTCGAACACTGCACGCCATCGCCGCATACCTCGCATGGCCAGAAGGGTGTTGGTGAAGGCGGCTATTTGGCGGCGCCGGCCGCCATCGCCAGTGCGGTCAACGCTGCCTTGGCGGTGCGCGGCCTGGAGATCCTGACCCTGCCGATGCGGCCGGTCGATCTTGAAGCGTTGCTGAACGGCAATGACTAACGTACCAGGAACCGAATTATGATCATCGACATCCATGCCCATTATTTGCCGCAGTCGATCCTCGACAGCCTAAGCGTGGGCGCCGCGGCCTTTCCCAACGTACGGACCATTACGGAAGGCGACTCGGTCCGGTTCGCTTTCGCCGGCCATGAACCGACCCGGCCGGTCATGGGCAAGCTTCGCGAAACCGCGAATCGCCACGCCTGGTTACGCGAGCGCAAAATCGATTTGCAGTTGGCCGGCGGCTGGCTCGACGCCTTCGGCTATGAACTCACCGGCGACGAAGGCGCCGACTGGAGCCGGTTCCTGAATGAGGCGACGGCCGAGGCGGCACGCGCTGTGGACGACCTGCTACCGTTGGCAACCGTTCCCATGCAGGACGGCGCCCAAGCCGCCGCCGTACTCGGCGAAGCGATTGATGCGGGCTTCGTCGGCGCGATGATTGGCACCCAGCCGAAGGGCAATCACGGTAATTTGGATGATCCGGGCCTCGACCCATTCTGGCAAGCGGCGGCCGAGTTGTCCGTGCCGGTCTTCGTCCACCCGATGTTCGGCTCCGACGACATGCGGCTGCATGACATGGGCATGATGAACGCGGTCGGCCGGGTTACCGACACCACCATCGCTATTTCCAGGCTATTGCTGAGCGGCCATCTGACCCGCTATCCCGGCCTGAAGCTGGTGATCGCGACGGGCGGCGCGGCGCTGCCCTTCATGCTCGGGCGGCTGGTACGCAACAAGGAAGTGTTCGGCGATGCGGTCTCCGACCCGGTCGAAGGCTTCCACACTCTGTATTTCGACAGCATCGTTTTCCGGACCGACGCCCTGCATTTCCTCTGCGATATGGTCGGCGTCGACCGGGTGATGATGGGCTCCGACTATCCGTTCCCGATCGGCGATCCGGCGCCGACCCGGGTCGTTGAAGAATCAAAATACAGCGACGCCGAGAAAACCGCATTGCTTGGCGGCAACGCCCGCTCGTTATTCCGGCTCTGACAGCCCGGCCTCTTCCAGCAGCCAGTCGCGGAACAGGGCGAGCCGGGGATCGCGGGTCTTGGTCGCCGGATAGACCAAATGAAACGGCCTTCCCGATTTGCGGCTGACGTCGAACAGCCTGACCAGACGGCCTTGCGCCAAATCGTCCTCAACCAAGGCGCCGATTCCCATGGCGACGCCGAGGCCTTCGATCGCGCCTTGAAAGGCGAGATTGAGGCTATCGAATTGCGGCCCGCCCAATTCGACGCCGTCGATGCCGACTTCGGCCAGCCATCGTTGCCAGTCCAACGGGCGCGGGGCACTGTGAAGTAGCGTCTGGTTGCGCAAGTCCGCGGGCTCTTTGACGGCGGCGGCGATGGCCGGCCCGCTGACCGGAAAGACCTCGACATCGACCAATTTGTGGGACATCAGGCCCTGCAGAACACCGCCTTCGCGGCCGACGCGAATGGCCAAATCGTAATCGCCGGACCGAAAGTCCACGGGATTGAGTGAGGTCGTCAAGCGAACGTCGATCTCCGGATGGCGATCGTAGAACCGGCCCCAGCGCGGGATCAGCCATCGGATGGCAAAGGTCGGATAAACGCAAATAGACACGGTGCCGACGCGACGCGAGCCTTTGATACGCGCGGTTGCCGCAGCCAGGCGTTCCAGCGGCTCGCGCACTTCCTCCAGATATTCCCGGCCCAGCATGGTCAAGGCAACCTGTTTGTGGCGGCGCACGAACAAGGTCACGCCGAGATGGTCCTCAAGATTTTGAATTTGCCGGCTGACTGCCCCCGGCGTGACGTTGAGTTCCTGGGATGCGCGTGCAAAGCTCAAGTATCGGCCGGCGGCCTCAAATGCTCTAACCGCGGAAAACGGCGGAAAATCCGACAATATCCATCTCATCTTTAATTGAGAAAAACTCACTCAAATCCTACCAAGATTTCGTTTGCCCGACAACCATCGATCCGTCACATTGCCGACGCAGAGCCAACAATGGGGACGGTTCGAAAACAATGGGACCCGCAGCATGAACGACGCCGCCGTGAATATCGATCACCCGAACTATTCGCCTTCCGACTGGTTGGCGCCGGATTGCCATGGCCTCAATTTCTTTGAGATCGACAATTCCATCCGCGATCTGATCACGCTGTACCTGCCTGACGACCTGCGGGCCCATATGACGCCGCACTTCCACAGGCTGGGCGAACTGGCCGGCGGCAAGCTGGACGAGTGGGCCAAGCTGGCCGACCGCCATACGCCGATCTTGCATCGCCGCGATTCTTACGGCCGCGACCAGGACTGGATCGAGTTCCATCCCGCCTACCGGGAAATGGAGAAAGTCGCGTTCCAGGACTTCGGCATCCATTGCATGGCCCACAACAAAGGCGTTCTCGGCTGGCCGGAAAAGGTGCCGCAGATCGCCAAATACATTTTCCAGTATCTGTTCGTGCAGGCCGAATTCGGCCTGATGTGCCCGATCTCGGTGATCGACACCTCGACGGTGCTGATCGAGAAATACGGCAGCGATGAGGTCAAACAGAAGTTCCTGGGGCGCATGCGCAGCCAGGACCCGGATCAGCTTCTGAAAAGCGCCCAGTTCATGACCGAAAAAACCGGCGGGTCCGACGTCGGCAACATCGAGTTGACCGCCAAGTTCGAGAACGGTCACTGGCGGATCTACGGCGAAAAGTGGTTTTGCTCCTGCGCCGACGGCGACGTCGCCTTGTTGCTGGCGCGGCCGGAAGGCGCACCGGGCGGCAGCGGCGGCCTCGGTCTGTTTGCCTTGCCGCGCACCTTGGACGACGGCAGCCGCAACGCCTACACCATCGTTCGCTTAAAAGACAAACTCGGCACCAAATCCATGGCCTCCGGCGAGATCACGTTCAACGGTGCGATCGTCTATCCGCTCGGCGAAGTCGGGGCACATCCCAATCGCGGCTTGAAGCAAATGATGGATCAGGTGAATTTGTCGCGGCTCTCCCACGGCGTCCGTGCCTCGGCGATGATGCGGCGCTGTCTCAACGAAGCCCTGGCCGTGGCCCGCAATCGCCAAGCCTTCGGCAAGACGTTGATGGACATGCCGCTGCTGCGCCGCCAACTGATGAAGATCCTGGTGCCGACCGAGCAATCCTTGTCGGTATTCCTGTACGCTGCCCGCTTGATGCAGGCGGCGGCGGCCGGCGACGAAAAAGCCGAGCGGCGGCTTCGCATCGTCACGCCGCTGTTGAAGTTCCGGGCCTGCCGCGACAACATCACCGTGGCCCAAGGGTCCATGGAAGTGCGCGGTGGCAACGGCTTTATCGAGGATTGGATCAATCCCCGGCTGGTGCGCGACGCCTTCACCGGCGTGCTCTGGGAAGGTACCTCCAACATTAACGCGCTCGACGTCACCACCCGGGCGATCGCCAAAGTCAGCGCCCATGAGGACCTCGCCGAAGATTTGCACGATCTCGCGGCCAACACGCCGGGCCTGCCCGGTCAGGTCCGCGGCTCGCTTGCCTCGACCGTCGATCAGGCGACCGCCTTCGCCGCAGAGGTCGCGGCCAGCGGCAACGAGACCTTGGCGCGCCGCGCCTCGGACGCGCTCTACAACACCATGGGCGCGGTCCTGATGTCATCGGAAGGCGCCCGGCTTGGCCAGGCCGGCGGCGACGCCCGGCGCATGATCACCGCGCGCATGCTGATCGACCACAAGCTCCGGCCGCAGGACCCGCTATCCGCCGCCCAAGGCGTCAACGAGCAAGAGGCCGTGTCCCTGGTGCTCGGCGAAGCGCCGGTCGATTTGGCAACGGCACAGGAGATTGCCGCGGCCTAGGGCCGAATTTTTCGGTAACAGCCAAGGCAAAAGGCGCTACTATTCGGCGGCATTCGAAACCCGCTTGAGTCGCCCTATGTCCGCCGCCCCCCACGCCGCCGAACCGTCGGCGCGTCTTCGACAGGCCATCCGTGCCGCCACTCTCGCCGATGAAGCGGCCGCGGTCGCCAACCGCGTGGTGAGTACTGGGCTGAGCGTCGACGATCGCCAGGCCATCAGCCGGCAGGCAACCGACTTGGTTCGCGCTATTCGGCAAGGCGCCAAGCCCGGCATCATGGAAACCTTTCTCGCCGAGTACGGGCTTTCCACTGACGAGGGCGTCGCCTTAATGTGCCTGGCCGAAGCCTTGCTTCGGGTGCCCGACCCGCTGACCATCGACGACCTCATCCAAGACAAGATCACGCCGGCCGATTGGGGCAAGCATCTCGGTCAATCGAGCTCGCCGCTGGTCAATGCCTCGACCTGGGCGCTGATGTTGACCGGCCGGGTTCTCGCCGATACCCGCGGCGACAATCTGATCACGACTATGCGCGGCATTGTCCGGCGCCTCGGCGAGCCGGTGGTGCGGACCGCGGTATCCCAGGCGATGCGGGAACTGGGCGAGCAGTTTGTGCTCGGCCGCAGCATCGACGAAGCCGCCGAGCGCGCCCGTGCCCTGGAAGCACAGGGCTACACCTATTCCTACGACATGCTGGGCGAAGCGGCGCGGACGGACACGGATGCGAAGCGCTACCACATCGCCTATTCCGACGCCATCTCGAGCTTGGCCGGCCAGTGCCGGAGCGACGACGTGCGCGATAATCCGGGCATTTCGGTCAAGCTGTCGGCGCTGCATCCGCGCTACGAGTTCGGCCAAGCCCGGCACATGATGCCGATCCTGGCGGCGCGTACCCGGTCGCTGGCGCTGCTCGCCAAAAGCGCCAATATGGGCTTCAACATCGACGCCGAGGAAGCCGATCGCCTTGATTTGTCGCTCGACCTGATCGAACAGGTGCTGGCCGAACCGGCCCTCGCCGATTGGGACGGCTTCGGTATCGTCGTCCAAGCCTACGGTTTACGGGCGCCGTATGTCCTTGGTTGGCTGCATGAGTTGAGCCGGCGCCTCGATCGCCGCATCATGGTACGGCTGGTCAAAGGTGCCTATTGGGACAGCGAAATCAAACGCGCGCATGTCTTGGGGTTAGCCGGCTTTCCGGTTTACACCCGGAAGGCGGCAACCGACGTTGCCTATATTGCCTGCGCCCGACAATTGTTTGCCATGACCGATCGGGTTTATCCGCAATTCGCGACACATAACGCCCACACCGTAAGCGCCATCTTGCACATGGCCGGAGCCGGCCGCTACGAGTTCCAGCGCCTGCACGGCATGGGCGAGGCGCTCTACGAGACGCTGCGCGCCGGCGATGGCGATCACCGCTGCCGCATCTACGCACCGGTCGGCGCCCACGAGGACCTACTCGCCTATCTGGTGCGGCGATTATTGGAAAACGGCGCCAACAGTTCCTTCGTGCATCAAATCGTCGACGAAGACGTGCCGGCCGAAGCCATCGCCCGAGACCCGATCGCCACCGTCGAATCCTGGGGTAAAACTATTGCCAACCCGGCTATCGTGACCCCCGCCGACCTCTATGGCGCGGACCGGCGCGCGGCCAAAGGCTGGGATCTGACCGACCCGGGCACGGTCGCCGACCTGGACCGGGCACGCGCGGCGTTCGCCAAAGCGACTTGGCAGGCCGGCCCCATGACGGCCGGTCCGTCCGCGGTGACCGACCGCCCGCGGGCCGTACGGAACCCGGCCAAAGCAAGCGACGTCGTCGGCCATGTTACCGACGCCAGCGACGCTGACGTTTCCGCCGCCGTTGCGGTCGCGGCGGCGGCACAAGCGGACTGGGCGGCGTGGCCGGTCGCCGAGCGTGCCGCCACATTGCGACGCCTGGCCGATCTTTATGAACACCATGCGCCCGAGCTGTTCGCCCTAGCCGCAAGGGAAGCCGGCAAGACCCTCGCCGACGGCGTCGCCGAAGTGCGCGAGGCGGTCGATTTCTGCCGCTATTATGCGACGCAAGCGGAACGGCTGGAACACAGCGATCCCGATCTCCGCGCGCGCGGCGTCATCGCCTGCATCTCGCCCTGGAACTTTCCGCTCGCGATCTTCAGCGGACAGATTGCGGCCGCCCTGGCGACCGGCAACGCGGTCATTGCCAAGCCAGCCGAGCAGACGCCGCTGATCGCCGCGCGCGCGGTTCAAATGATGCACGAAGCAGGCATCCCCGAGGCCGTCATGCAACTGCTGCCCGGCGATGGCGCGACCGTGGGCGCGCGGTTGGTATCGACACCCGGCATCGACGGCGTGCTGTTCACCGGCTCGACGGAGACCGCCCGGTTAATCAATCGCGCCATGGCCGACACTCTGCCGCCGGATGCTCCGTTGATCGCCGAGACCGGCGGGCTCAACGCCATGATCGTCGATTCCTCCGCGCTGCCGGAACAGGCGGTTCGCGACATTATCGCCTCGGCCTTCCAAAGTGCCGGACAGCGCTGTTCGGCGTTGCGGCTTCTCTATCTTCAGAAGGATGTCGAAGAACGGGTGCTGGCCATGTTGATCGGGGCCATGGATGCCCTGACCCTTGGCGATCCTTGGTCACTCGCCACCGACGTCGGACCGGTCATCGACGCGGAGGCCAAAGCCGGGATCGACGATCACTGCCAGGCCCATGATCAGGCCGGCGCGCGGCTCAAACGGTTTGACATGCCGGCCGACGCCGCTGATGGCTTGTTCGTGGCGCCGGCTGTCTACCGGATTTCCGGCATCGACGCGCTGGAGCGTGAAATCTTCGGACCGGTCCTGCATGTCGCATCGTTCGACGCAGCCGAACTTGACCAGGTGCTCGAGGCGATCAACGCCCGCGGCTATGGCCTGACCCTCGGCCTACATACCCGGATCGATGACCGGGTGCAGCGCGTGGTCGACCAGGCACGCGTCGGCAACCTCTACGTCAACCGCAACCAAATCGGCGCGGTCGTCGGATCACAGCCATTTGGCGGCGAAGGCTTGTCCGGCACCGGCCCGAAGGCCGGCGGTCCGCATTATCTCCGCCGATTGCTGAAGCACCGCGACCATGGCAGGGTACCGGTGGCGGCGGCCGACGGCGGCCCGACGCCGCGCATCGGCGCCAAGGCGTTGACCAAGGCCTTGGCCGCCATCGCCGCCCAACCGGCAGACCGGCCACGGCCGGCCCCGGTCGATCTGCCAGGGCCGACCGGCGAAAGCAACCGCTTTACCCTGCATCCCCGCGGCCCATTCGTTTGCGTATCCGAGCCCGGTTGCGGTATCAGCAATGCCCTCTCAGACCTGGCCAGGGCCGCCCTCGAATGCGGCGCCGGAATCGTCATGGTGGCACCCGGTGCCGCCACCTGGGCGACGAAACAGGCGATCCCAGGCGCTAGAATTCGCGGCATCGACGGCAGCCTCGGCCGCGACGCACTGGCCGAAGCCACGGGCTTAGCCGGCGTCATCTCCAGCGGATCGGAAGACCACCTCCGGCGGCTCCGGCAGATCCTCAGCGCCCGCGACGGCCCGATTCTGCCCCTGGTCACCCCCGGCGACGATCCGTCAGTCTTTTGGGTCGAGCGCACCTTGTCCGTCGACACCACGGCTGCCGGCGGCAATGCGAGTTTACTGGCGGAGACCGCGGACTAAGGAACCGGTGCTCAGCACCAGTTTTCCGCCGTCATCAACTCTGATAATCAGGCGTGTCGAATGACAGTCTGCGGATAGAATTGATCTCTGATTTTGGCGTTTAGAATGACGACGAGTTTTCGCATGACGGCGATCAGTGCGACAAGGGGCTTTT
>Ga0315336_1001191_pt1 | contig 54482 bp, 49 predicted proteins | sample ASW5metaG_FD_204512 | JGI IMG/M metagenome (GOLD analysis project Ga0315336, IMG submission 204512) | Ammonia-oxidizing marine archaeal communities from Monterey Bay, California, United States - ASW #5 | ecosystem: Environmental > Aquatic > Marine > Intertidal zone | place: USA: California...
TGGAAAAGTAGGTCGCCGCCTTCTTTGAGCTCCTTTACAGCAATGTAAAGGAGCTTTTTTTATGTCAAAAAACTCCAACATCACTTTTACACGATTGAGCGTGGTAGCTAAACCCAATGAATTTGTAAAATACACACTACAAATTCATTGGGTTTATCTGTTTGTACATCTAAGAGCTGACTTCAAGCTACAAAAATGCGGGCTTCTATTGTTATACAAAGATGAACCAGCCACTTCTTTACGTTAGGAATGTACGGTTTAATTTAATCTGATCCGTACCACTAGTGCACTAAGACTTCTCGATACGATCCCGATTACCATCGGGATCACTCGAAGTGACAAACGATGCAACAGCGATAGAATGAATATCCTTTTTGTGCCTAAGAGTCGCACAAAAAGATAGCAATGATAGCGCGGGAGTTGCCCAAAAAATCTAATGGAACATTGCTTTCATGATAATCCTGATTCCCTTGAAGAGCAGATAGATGGTGGCTCCCATGGCGATAATACCCAAGGGAAGGAATACGTACAGCGGAATTACCTCCTTGTTCAGAAATGCGAAGGTTAAAATATAAGTGGTTAACACCAACAGGGGTAGTGCCAAGGCCAGTCTTTTTAAACCACTGACCAATAGTTTTTTATCGGTGAATTTTTGATTGGTTTCAGGATCCTTCATTTCGATATGCATTCACAGCTTTGCGGACACTGCCATGTTCATTGAGCAGAAAAGCGGCTTCATCCTCTTTAATTCCCAGTTCGTCCATGATCATTCGGGTGCCGCGATCCACCAGTTTGTTATTGCTTAACTGCATGTCCACCATTTTGTTGCCTTTTACTTTTCCCAACTGGATCATGGCCGTGGTGGAGATCATATTTAGCACCAATTTTTGAGCAGTTCCCGCCTTCATTCGAGTGCTTCCGGTCACAAATTCTGGGCCTACTACCACAACGACCGGAAATTTAGCAGTGAGCGCCAACGGACTTCCAGCATTGCAGGTGATAGCTCCGGTAGTGATCCCATGTTCATTGCACTTTTCCAACGCACCAATGACATAGGGTGTTGTACCCGAAGCCGCTATCCCAATGACCACATCGTTTTTGGTGATCTTCTCTTCTTGTAGATCGGACCAACCTTGTTGCTTCGAATCTTCAGCAAACTCGACGGCCTTTCGAATGGCAGCATCGCCCCCGGCCATCAAACCAATGACCAAGCCATGCGGCACCCCAAAGGTGGGCGGACACTCGCTGGCATCCAAAATGCCTAGTCGGCCGCTGGTGCCAGCGCCAATGTAAAACAGTCTTCCACCATTTTTGAGTTTCTCTGCAACTAATTCAGCCAGAGATATAATTTGAGGCATCGCTTTTTCCACGACCATGGGAACCGTTTTATCTTCCGAATTGATATTTCGAAGTAATTCCTCAACCGACATCTTTTCCAGATGTTCGTAGTTGGAGTCCTGTTCTGTGGTTTTGGAAAACGTCAATTTCTTCATTTTTGTTGTAGTTCAAAAGTACGGATAATAGCCTATATTTAACCTTGCTAACTACAATTTATATGTCTGCACTGCTTGAGAAGGCTATCTCGGTTTTAGAAAATAATTGGAAAGATTCTTTTACGATTCCTTGCGAAGGCCTCTATCCTTTTCAGTGGAATTGGGACTCCGGATTTATAGCCATAGGCTGGGCGCACGTCGATCTGGACCGGGCGAAAAAGGAGATACAATCCTTGCTGAAAGGACAATGGAGCAATGGATTTTTACCGCATATTATCTTTCATAATGAATCGGACACCTATTTTCCAGGGCCTGAAGTTCACGGTGTCGCCGTTAATCCTAATAGTCCGGAAGTTAAAACATCAGGCATCACACAACCCCCGGTTTTGGGGTTCGTCCTTGAAGAAATTTATCATATTGCCAAAGACAAGGCAGATGTGTTGTCTTTCGTTGATGCAGTGTTTGATTCGGTGTACCTCAACCATCATTACTTTTATACGCATAGGGATCCAAACAATGAAGGATTGGCATATATCTGTCATAATTGGGAGGCCGGAACCGATAACACCCCGGTTTGGGATTTTATATGGGATACCTTTTCTGTGCCCGACTATGAACTGGATCGCCGTGATACCCAACTTGTGGATGCTACTCACAGACCGACGAACAAGGAATATCAGTACTATATTCATCTCATAAATCTATTTAAGGAATGGAAATACGATGACCAACTGATTAGTGAAAAGTCGCCTTTTCTTGTTCAGGATCCGCTGTTCAACAGTATGTTGATAGCGTCCAACGAAAGTTTGATTAAGCTTGGAAAACTGTTGAATCGGGATAAGGAGGTGGCTCAATTAGAAACTTGGACCTCTTTGGCCAAAGCATCAATGAACTCCAAACTTTACGATCCTGCTTCTTGTGCATATGTGTATTATGACCTTCGGAATGATAGAAAATACAGTCATACTTCGTCTTCAAGTTTCGCACCACTGTTCGCAGGAGTTCCTTCAAAAAAGATTGCATCCGAATTAGTCTCACATTTCAGAAAAGGAAGTTTTAGCGGGCCTAATAATGAATTTTATCTCTGTGCCTCCTTTGACCCCAGCAGTGAAATGTTCAACTCAAAAAAATATTGGCGAGGTCCCATCTGGATCAATTTGAATTGGATCGTCTACCGCGGATTAAAAAAATACGGTTTTAACATGGAGGCGGAAACCGTTAAAAGCGATACCCTTCATCTCATAAAAAAGTATGGGTTTTACGAATATTTTGAACCGTCTAAAAGATCGAATGAACTGCTGCAAAAGGGCTATGGAGGGAATAATTTTTCCTGGAGTGCGGCCCTAACCATAGATTTTCTAACCAACCACAATTAATATATGAATTGGCTCGACTATACCATCGTCATTAGTTATATCATTTTCTTTTTGGGGATGGGCTATTTTTTCAAGAATAATAAAGATTCCAAAGACTATTTTCTCGGAGGGCGAAGCCTGGGCTGGTTTCCGTTGAGTTTATCGACCATGGCCACCCAATTATCGGCCATTAGTTTTATTTCGGCTCCGGCCTTTGTTGGGATAAAATTAGCTGGCGGTATGAAATGGCTCACCTTTGAGTTCGTGGTTCCCCTCGCCATGATATGTATTATGTTGTTCATCATTCCACCACTCTTTCGATCAGGAGTTGTGAGCATTTACGAATTTGTCGAACGCAGATTCTCAGCTTCGACCCGATTGATCTTAAGCGTAGTTTTTCAAATTAGCCGTGCTTTGGGAACCGGGGTCATGGTATACACCATCGCTCTTATTTTACAGGCCATCCTGGATATTGATTATATCTACACGGTGTTGATCATTAGTGTGATCACGATTATTTATAGTTGGCAGGGGGGAATGAAGGCTGTAGTTTGGGGGGATGCCATCCAAATGATCCTGTTGTTTGGAGGTTTGCTGGTATGTTTATTCTATGGGTGGCAACTGGTTCAGCAGGCAGGGGGCCTTCCCAACGGCTTTGATGCGGAACGTCTTCAAGTCATCGATTTTAATTTTGGCATTGGGAAGGATCAGGAATATGGTTTTTGGCCCATGATCATCGGTGGTTTTTTCTTGTATGTTTCTTACTATGGATGCGACCAGACACAGGCGCAGCGTATGTTGTCGGCAAAAAATGAAAAGACCATCAGACAGTTATTATTAGCCAATGGTTTACTTCGCTTTCCTGTCGTCCTCATTTATTGCACCATGGGACTCATCATTGGAGCGCTGGTCACTTTGGCTCCCGATTTTTTGGCTCAGATCGCCGAAACCACTCAGAAACATTTTCCGGAAGCTGCTGTGAATGGAGGAGTTAAAGCAGATTTGATGATTCCGGTTTTTATAATTAAATACTTACCGCATGGTTTTATTGGATTGCTAATGGTAGCCATACTTTCTGCAGCAATGTCATCCCTGAGTTCAACGGTTAATTCGTTATCGGCTGTAAGTGTAGAAGACTTCTTTAACAGAGGTAAGAAGCGCCTGGAACAGGCTCGATATATGAAAATATCAAAGTGGGCAGTGGTCTTCTGGGGAGTGGTATGTATTGCCTGTTCCTTTTTGTTTGGGGCGAGTAAAAGTGCGGTGATCGAGATCATTAATGCCATCGGTTCCGTGTTTTACGGACCTGTATTAGTGACATTCATATTAGCAATCTTTTCCAAAAAGGTGAATCATATTGGAATGAATGCCGGGATTATCAGTGCCGTGCTCATCAACCTTGTATTCTCTAAAACTATTCAGGAGATGGTGGGGATCGATCTGGGGTTTGATATCTTTTGGATTTGGCTCAACTTTACCGGGGTATTGATTTCGCTGATAGTTGCCTATCTGGTTTCCAGTTTGAGCTCGACTCCTGTCAAATTGGAGACGGGAATTGATTTTAAGATCAAAAAGAGTGATATTTTTTCCAAGGAAGTATATATTCTGAGTGCATTCTTTGTGGTAATCATTGTGTTCAGCTTTTTCATACCTCAAATTTTCGGCTGATATGAATGTTGTGATAGCGCCGGACGCCTTTAAGGATTGTTTAACTGCTTCGGAAGTGGCCGAGGCCATGAAAGAAGGGGTTTTATCAGTTGATCATTCCGCTCAGTGTCACATCATCAAGGCATCGGATGGCGGAGAAGGGTTTCTGCAGGCGGTAGCCACCTATATTTCCGTAGTAAAACCAATTACCACAAAAACTGTGGATCCGCTTGGAAGAGAGATCACGGCAACTTATTTGTACGACGGAGACAAAAAAACGGCCTATATCGAATTGGCCCAAGCTTCCGGCCTCGAATTATTGTCGGAAACAGATCGTAACCCAATGATCACCTCTACCTACGGTACCGGTTTGCAAATTAAGCATGCGATCGCTCTGGGTGCCGTCTCCATTTACATTGGAATTGGCGGAAGCGCAACCAACGACGGAGGAACCGGACTTGCCCACGCCCTGGGCTATCACTTTTTTGATTCCGAAGGTAATTCCCTCAAGCCAACGGGTAGCAATTTGCACAAAATCTCAAAAATCACGAAACCTGATCCTGCACACCAAAACATAGAATTTTACGCGGTTAACGATGTGCTGAATCCCCTATTTGGCGATTCGGGAGCTGCGTTTACGTACGCTCGACAAAAAGGAGCCGGTGATCATGAAATCATATTACTAAATGACGGACTCGTACACCTGGACAAGGTAATTAGCGGGCAATGGAATTTGCATGAAGCTGAGACACCCGGGTCGGGTGCCGCCGGTGGAACTGCCTTCGGACTCAAATGTTTTTTTGGTGCCCGTTATATCAGCGGAGCCAAATTTATACTCACACTCTCAAATTTTGAAACCTTGCTAAAAAAAGAGAAGATCGATCTCATTCTTACCGGAGAGGGAAAAATCGACCATCAAACTGCCTTTGGTAAGTTTGTCTTCGGAATTGCTCAGGAAGCAAAACGAACACAAATACCTGTGGTAGCCGTATGTGGGAAGTTGGATGCAAGCCCTTCAGAAGTAAAAAACATTGGCTTGCACATGGCGTTGCAGATCTATGATCCTAAGCAACCACCGGGGTATAGCTATGAGCACGCGGCTGAGCTTGTGACCAGCAAAACGAACCTCGCATTAAAGCAAATCTTACAGTAAGGTCGTCTAGTCAATAATCACGGTCTGTTTAAATTCCTGTACGACCGCAAAATATCCCAGAGCAAAATTATTAGGATCGTTCGTATTGTCAAAGGTGCCGTCGTTGTCAATATTGGTAGCATTGATAAAATTTCCACGCACCGTGATCGATGGGGTTTCAAAAGGTCCAAAGTCTTCACTTTGTTCAATGAGGTTGTCCATATACAACGCAAAAGGCTCGTCAACCCCCATGATGCTCACTTCCACCTCGTCACCCGAATTTAAGTTCTCGTCATAGAAATAGGAAAATGAGAATTGCTGTCCCTGATAGAATTCATCTTCGGTGACCAGGAAATTCCCGAAATCAAAATCGAATAAATTGAAATCGTCTCTACCGCCATCGTCGGTAAAAGTGATGATAATTTCGGTGTCGTCCTCGTCAAACAAAGTTCCTTCTCCTATCTCGATGTTGTCAATGGGTACCGTGGGAACAAATTGTGCTTCTGCGACATAAAACTCATCTTCAAAATCAACTTGCAGAAATAAACGGCCTTCGGTAAGATAGGTCGTGGGAAACAATCGGGTGTAAATACCGGTTCCCTCATCCTCCTCAATAAGTACCGGAGGATCGGTTCCCCCAAGCGGAAAATCCAGATTGGTCAAGGTTATTTGCTGCAAATTGACCGGTGGGAGGGATTCGAAAAAGGAGTTCGTTTCACTCACCTTTACCGTAACCAAAGTAGTAGTCTGTAGCGTGTCTAAGCGTACAAGCGCATCTATAATAAGTCGCGGGTCTTCCGAAGGTAGATCCACGTCAATCACGTCTTCACAGGAATTTAGACCTGTTAGCAACACCAGACTCACAAGCATATACAAATACCTTTTCATAGTCCTAAAATTTAAAATTATACGTCACCGAAGGAACAATACCAAAGATCGAAGTTCTAATGGCCTCGTTCACTCCGGTGTCTACATTTTGCCTGAAATTGATGGCAGCTGCATTTCTTCTATTGTAAAGATTGTACACACTGAAAACCCACTCACTCTGCCATTTCCGATCTTTATTTTTCGTTGGCGTAAGCGTTGCTGAAATATCAATGCGATGGTAGTCCGGCAGTCGTTCCAGATTTCGTAGCCCAAAATAAGGGATCACGATCTCCTGAAATTCAAATTGTCCAATGGGATAATTGGTAGGTCGCCCGGTTTGGTAAACAAAATTGGAGTTGATGCTCCACTTGTTGTTGATCTCATAATTTAAATACACCGAAATATCATGAGGCTTGTCGTAGGGTGTATTGTACCAAGCACTGTTATTGATCCCTATCTCGCCTTCGGTACGGCCGGGAGTGCGTTGCTCCGACTTGGACAAGGTATACGCCAACCAACCTTGTAGTTTCCCCGTATTCTTCCGAAGTAAAACCTCCCATCCATAGGCGCGCGCTTCTCCGTTCAGGATGACTTGCTCAATGGCATTGTTAGCGATTAGATTAGCGCCATCGATATAATCGATCCTATTCTGAATGTCTTTGTAAAAAACCTCTGTTTCCAAAGTATAATCGCGATCGAACAAATTCTTGAAAAATCCGAAAGCGTATTGATCCAACAGTTGTGGTTCGATATAAGGACCGCTGGGAGTCCATACATCGAGCGGAGTTGGTGAGCTCGTATTCGAAATGAGGTGTAAATATTGTGACAATCTCGTATAACTCGCCTTTATGGAATGGTCGGCGTCGAACGAATATGCCATCGAAATACGTGGTTCGAAATTAGTGAAAGAAGCCAGTTGTTCGGAGCGTTTTGGGTTGATTACTTCGGAAGGCTCCGCTTCTTGGTAAATGAGTAGAAAGGGATCGAAAAGGACCGGATTGCCATTATCATAGAGATTGAATTCATCCTGCCCAAACCGAATGAAATGGCTCACCCGCAGACCGTACTCAACGCTTAAATGCGAATTGATCTCATGTTCCAGATCTACGTAGATGGCCGATTCGTTTGCGTACTTCTTTATGAGCTGTTCCTCAACAATTCCCGAATCCGGACCATTGGGTTTGATCTTGCCCGGATTGAAACTGTAATAAATATTGTTGATGCCATAATTTACTTGAAACTTGTCAGTGAGATAGTGTTTCAGATCGTATTTCAGATTAAAATTCTGAATCCCCGAATTCCATTCAAAGCCTACAAAATCGAGTTCGAGGCCGTAGAAATAGTCGGAGTAGATCAGGGAAAGGTTGGAGAATAGTTTATCTGAAAAAATATGGTTCCAACGAAAATTTCCCACGGCGTTCCCATAGGTGTTGACAAAACTATCGTTGACACTAAAGAGGTCTCTTCCGAAGTAACCCGAAAGAAAAATAGAATTTTTATCATTGATCCGGTAGCTTAACTTCGTGTTGAGATCGTAAAAGTAGGCGCTGTTATCAATATTAAAAAGCGGCAAAAATAAATGGGCATAGGAAGATCTGCCGCCAACCAGAAAAGCCGATTTATCCTTTACAATAGGTCCTTCCACGAGCAGTCTGCTGGCCACTGCTCCAATCCCACCGGTAACTTTTAATTCTTTCGAATTTCCTTCCTTCTGAAAGATTTCCAACACCGAAGACACCCGTCCGCCATACCGAGAAGGTATCCCACCTTTGAATAATTTCACATCCTTGATGGCGTCCGGATTAAATACCGAAAAGAAACCAAACAGGTGAGAGGAGTTAAAAATGGTAGCCTCATCGAGTAAGATCAGGTTCTGATCTACCGCGCCACCTCGCACGTTGAAACCAGATGAGCCTTCTCCCGCATTGGTGACACCGGGCAACAATAACAGCGATTTCACTACATCTGCTTCACCCAACAAAACAGGAATTTTCTTTATGGTTGAAGTTTTTAGTGTGTTCACGCTCATTTGCGGAGCTCGGATACTGGCACGCTCCACATCGGCACTTATGATAACTTCTTCCAATTGTTCCGTATCGGTTTCAAGAGACAGATTCTGCGTAATGTTTTGATCGAGTAAAAGCGTGATACGTTTGGGGGTAAAGCCCAAACTGCTGTAAATTACCTCGTATTCTCCTTCCGGTAAGGTGATAGAATAAAATCCATATTCGTTGGTGATGGCTCCGGTTTGCAATTCGGGGATGATCACGTTTACTCCAATAAGCGTTTCTCCCGTGGCGGTTTCACTGACGGTTCCGTTGATGGTAAACTTATTTTGTGCAGAGGCGAGGATCGTTCCGAAGAACAAAAAAAGGAAGAAAAGTTTTTTCAAATTGTGCCGTTTCACCAAAAATAACGATAAATGAAATCATAAAAAAGCCCTCATATTCAGAGGGCTTCGATTTAACATAAGTTTAGGCTACTATAATTTCGCCAGAATAGCATTGAAGGTCTCACTGGGTCTCATCTCGCTAGAAACCAAAGACTCGACCGGTAAATAATAACCACCAATATCCACGGGTGCGCCTTGAGCGGCGTTTAGTTCATTCAAAATGGTTTCTTCATTGGCGGCAAGTTCCTGCGCAATGGGGGCAAAGGTGTCTTTGAGATCCAAGTCGGTGTTTTGTGCTGCGAGTGCCTCGGCCCAATACATGGCCAAATAGAAATGACTTCCCCGATTGTCCAATTCGTTGACCTTTCGGGAAGGACCTTTTTTATTTTCCAATAATTTTTCGGTGGCGTCGTCCAATGCCTCACTCATTACAATCGCTTTCGGATTGTTATTGATGGTTCCCAAATGATCCAGAGAAACAGCCAAAGCTAAAAACTCACCCAGTGAATCCCATCGCAAATGACCTTCTTTAGTAAACTGCTGCACATGCTTGGGCGCGGATCCCCCGGCGCCGGTCTCGAACAAACCGCCACCATTCATGAGTGGAACGATCGATAACATTTTAGCACTGGTCCCCAATTCCAAAATGGGAAAAAGATCGGTTAAGTAGTCACGAAGCACGTTTCCGGTTACCGATATCGTGTTCTCTCCCTTCTTCACTCGCTCAAGGGTATAAGCGGTAGCCTTTTCAGGAGAAAGGATCTTGATCTCCATTCCACTGGGGTCATGCTGTGGAAGGTATTGCTTTACTTTATTGATGATCTGTGCATCGTGTGCACGATCTTCATCCAACCAAAATACAATAGGCCATCCGGTGGCGCGTCCGCGACTCACCGCCAACTTGACCCAGTCTTGAATGGGCGCGTCCTTCACCTGACACATTCTCCATAGGTCGCCCTTTTCCACATTGTGCTTCATGATGGTGTTGCCGTTATTATCCACAACTTGCACAGTTCCATCACTTGGGATCTCAAAAGTCTTGTCGTGCGACCCATATTCTTCGGCTTTTTGAGCCATCAATCCAACGTTGGGAACGGTTCCCATGGTTGTGGGATCGAAGGCTCCATGCTTTTTACAAAAATCAAAGGTTTCCTGATAGATCCCGGCATAACTACTGTCAGGAATCACCGCCTTGGTGTCTTGAAGTTCTCCGGCAGGGTTCCACATTTGCCCGGAAGTCCGGATCATTGCCGGCATGGAAGCATCAATAATAATGTCGCTGGGCACGTGTAGATTGGTAATTCCCTTGTCACTATTCACCATAGCTATATCGGGTCCATTCTCGAAGGCAGCTTTAATATCGGTCTCGATCGCTGTTCTTTTTTCCGGAGCGACCTCCTCCAACTTGCTCAGCAGATCTCCGAATCCGTTATTCACGTCCACTCCAATCTCCTCGAAGGTGTCTTGGTATTTTTCGAACAATTCAGCAAAGAATACACGAACCGCATGTCCAAAAATGATGGGATCGCTCACCTTCATCATGGTGGCTTTCATATGTAATGAAAAGAGTAGTCCTTTCTCTTTGGCATCTTTTACTTGAGTCGCGAGAAACGACAGCAACGCTTTTTTACTAAGAGTAGCGGCATCCACGATCTCCCCTGCCAACACGGGTACCGATTCTTTCAAAACTACTTCGTTGCCTGCGTTGTCATTCAAAATTATTTTTAGACTTCCTGCGTTTTCGATGGTAACCGATTTTTCATTATGTCGAAAGTCGCCATGGCTCATTGTGGCCACATGCGATTGGGAATTCGAACTCCAGGCTCCCATGCTATGTGGGTTTTTCTTGGCGTAATTCTTTACCGCTTTGGGTGCTCTGCGATCGCTATTCCCTTCGCGCAGCACCGGATTGACGGCACTACCTTTAATTTTGTCGTATGTAGATTTTATTTTTTGTTCCTCCTCGCTTTCCGGCTCTTCAGGATAGCTGGGTAAGGCATACCCCTTGGCCTGTAGTTCTTCGATGGCGTCGGTTAACTGTGGAACCGAAGCACTAATGTTGGGAAGTTTGATAATATTGGCTTCCGGCTGTTTGGCCAGTTCACCCAGTTCCGAAAGTGCATCACCCACTCGCTGCTCCTCGCTTAGGTATTCAGGGAAGTTGGCAAGGATTCGTCCTGCCAATGAAATATCCCGGGTTTCGACGGCAATATTTCCGGTACCGGTAAAAGCTTTGACAATTGGGAGAAAGGATTGGGTGGCTAAGGCGGGTGCCTCATCGGTTTTGGTGTAAATGATCTTCGCAGCTTTTGTCATGTGTCTTTCGAGGATTAGGAATAGTAGTTATTGATACCGTATGCTATAACATTCCGGCTGGCAAAGATAGTGAATTGAAGAGGTGTTTGAAAGTGCCTGGAAGAAGTATTTTAAGAGGGGATAGGCGAAGAAACACAGGCTTTCAAGAAGTTTCCTAAAACAAGAAAAGCCATAACATTGTGCGTGAACACTTTGCTATGGCTTCTTGTGAGACTTACCGTTACCGACTATCCACCGAGATGGATCGAGGCAAGTTTATTAAAGACCTGCAGCCGTGATATGTCTCAAGAACAGAGATTTTCGAATCTATTGATAAAAACCAATCTATCTTCTGAATCAATGCTCAAACTTTCTTTCCTCTAGTGACTGTTGCACCGTGCAGTAACAACTGTCATTTCAAACAATTTAAGAAAGCTTTATAAAGAACGTTACTTTATTTCGTCTCCATGAGTTGCCTCATTTTGACTGTCTCCACGAGTTGCCTCGTTTTGACTATCTCCGTGAGTTGCCCCACTTCGATATATCGCATCGGGTTGCCCCGTTTTGATTGTACTAAAGTAATAGAACAATTCTAATTACCAAATTTTATAAGCTACTTAATATTAACATCTTATCAACCTGGGTTATTAACAATTGTCAATAAAAAAAGCGACCCCGTATTGGGACCGCTTTTGTATGAGTTTCGCCGTGGCGACTACATTCTTTTTTCTCGAATTCTTGCCTTCTTACCGGTAAGTCCTCTAAAGTAGTAGATACGTTTTCTACGTACACTTCCTTTTTTATTGATCTCAACTTTTTGCAATGCCGGCATATTGATAGGGAAAATACGCTCCACTCCAACGGTACCAGACATTTTTCTAATCGTAAAAGTTTGAGTTAATCCTGTTCCTTTTACCTGGATCACAGTTCCTCTAAAAAACTGAGTTCTTTTTTTATCTCCTTCACGAATCTCGTAATACACCGTAATAGTATCACCAGCTCCAAATTTTGGAAATTCATTTTTTGTTACAAATTCGTCCTGGACAAATTTTACCAACTCTTCCATGGTTATAAGTTTACTTATTTAGTCTATACCAACATTCACGTCTATCGCCAGAGGTTGATGTAAATCGTGTGCAAAAATAACGGTTTTTACCGTTCCCGCAAGGGTTTCTTAGCTTTTTTTACCTACTTATTTCTTAGACATTTTCATTCTTTTGGGCGTTCCGCGAAGTAGTCGTGTAGTAAGCTTCGCTTTACTACCACGACACTTCACGACCGGGCTATCCGTTTCAATTTTTTTTATTTGTCTCCTTGAGCACAGTCGAAAGGTCTTGACAAATAAAAAAGGATTTCCACTACTATCCTTCGCACTCCATAGCCTCTGGCGACGGAGTGCCTAACGCAACCTCAGGCCTCGGGAAATAACTTCCCAAATTTTTTGGGTAAGGGTGCTGCTATCGAAACCTCCTTTTTGGTGACCGGATGCTCAAATTGCAACGAATGCGCATGCAAATACAATCCTTTCCCTTTTAATACCGTTCCCGGGATTCCGTATCGATGGTCCCCTAAAATTGGATTGCCTATCTCCGATAAATGTTTCCGAAGTTGGTGTCGTCTACCGGTATGTGGATGAAGTCTTACTAAATTCAGAAACTCGAATCGGGGAGAGGCAATCGATTCCAACTTCGTGAACTCGGATCGAGATGCCTTGCCATCAATGGGTGTTTCTATCGTTCCGGATTCGCTCATGCTTCCCATCGTGACTGCCATATACGATTTGGATATCAATCGGTTTTCAAACAATTGATTCAATTCCATCAGCAGGGTTGCCGTTTTACTTACCAACAATGCGCCGGTGGTGGGATAATCGAGTCGGTGGATGGGATCGGGTCGGGACAAAGCATCGGGTTGTGTACTTTTCTTCAGATTAAAACTCAGCGCATTTTCAATCGTGTACAACTTGTTTCCACTCACCAAAATACCAGCCGGTTTATTGATGACCGCCAAATGATCGTCTTCAAAAAGTACTTCCAATTCAAAGTCGAGTTCGGGTTTTTTATCGTCTAGGTCCTGAAACAGATCAATGGTCTCACCCCCGATAATCCAATCCCCAGTGTAGCCTCTTTCAGAATTAATAAAAACCAAGCCCTTTTTGATCGCATTTTTTACCGCCTTTCTGGAAACCAACCTCCGAAACAATCCCACCCCGTATTCCTGCAGCCGCACCTTTTGCGACAACTCCGGAACCCGGTGGCTTTCGATTTTCAATAAATTCTTGGAAACTGTCATGGCCAATCATAAATTAGAACCACATTTAACTAACAACTATTCTTCCAACAAATCCGGTCTTCGTTCCTGAGTTCGTTTCATAGCTTGTTCTTCCCTCCAGGCTTCGATTTTCGCAGTGTGGCCACTCAACAAAATCTCGGGGACCTTTTCTCCTTTATAGTTAGCCGGGCGCGTGTAAATAGGTGGTGCCAACAATTGATCCTGAAACGAATCGGTTAAAGCACTGGTCTCATTGCCTAACACGCCGGGGATCAATCTAATGATCGCATCACACAACACGGCAGCGGCCAATTCGCCACCACTCAATACAAAATCTCCAATTGAGATCTCGCGGGTCACGAATAGATCTCGCACACGCTGATCCACACCTTTATAATGACCACACAAAATAATAATGTTTTCCTTCAAGGAAAGTTCGTTCGCCATACTTTGGTGGAGCGTTTCTCCGTCCGGCGTCATATAGATCACTTCACTGTAATCGCGTTTTGATTTCAGTTCACTGATACATTTATCTATGGGTTCGATCATCATGACCATACCGGCACCTCCGCCAAACTGATAGTCGTCGATCTGCTTGTAATTATTGGAGCTAAAATCCCTAAGATTGTGCATCTCTATCTCGACCAAGCCTTTTTCGATGGCTCTTTTCAGAATAGAAGCTTCAAACGGACTTGTAAGGAGTTCGGGCAATACGGTGATGATATCAATTCGCATTACATAAAATCTTTTTTCGCTTGGCAACGCTCGATCGAAGTTTTAGCTCGCTCTAATACGTTCTTATCCAGCGTACTCATTCCGGTCTTTTTATAGTGCTCGATGGCCTCATCAAGTTTTCCTTGCTGCTCGTACATGATCGCATATTCGTTATAGATAGTGGCCAATGTGATACCCGGAATTCCTACGGCGCGATCCAACAGATCCTTTAATTCATCCCACTTATTAAGCGTAGAGAGTAGGATGGCATAATTATAATAGACACTCGGATACATAGGAGTTTTTTCAATACACAATTTGTAGAGTGTTTCTCCCTTTTCATATTCCTTAAACTTTACCTCGTAGAGATAGCCCAAATGATTGTATGCCTTCCCAAAATTGGGGTCAATGTCAATTATTTTTTCCAACAGATTGGAGGCGTCCTCATACTTCCCATTTTTGATTTCGAGATTCGCCTGATCCAGCATCTCTTCCAATTTTGTCAAGTGATCCATAGCATAATGATTAGATGGTAAAAATACGAGAAATACGGCAAATTATACCGTCCAGGTGTAATGATTTACTTCGGTATCGAGCACCCAGCCAAGTCGCTTGTACAAGTTTTGGGCGGGATTATCAACCGCCGTTTCCAAAGTGAGTCCTTTACTTCCGGTTTCTCTAGCATATTGTTGCGCTCTTTGCAACAAAGCGGCTCCTACGCCCTGTTTCCGACCTTCTGCGGCTACATACAGGTCGTTCAATATATAAGTAAGCTGCAGCGATACCGAGGAGTAGCTGGGATATAGCTGCGTAAATCCCATTCCCGTTCCGGCATCATCGAGCGCCAAAAAGATTACCGAATCTTCCAACTCAAACCGCTGCTCCAAAAATCGATCCGAAGCCTCCAAGTTGGATGCTTGTTTGTAGAATATACGGTAGGCATCCAAAAGTGGGACAAGCATTTCCATATGGTCTTTTGTGGCTCTTAAGATGTTCATGCGATATCCAATTGATGGAACTAAAGATATAAAATATGGACTATAGACTTTCCTATTGCCCTAGAAAGAAAACGTTTTTTTATCTTTAGACAACAATCAAACTCTCCATTATATGAAAAGACGTTCTTTTATCAAAAAGTCGGCAGCAGCAGGAGCTGCATTTACCATTGTGCCCAGTTTTGTTTTGGGCGGTAACCATGTTCCACCCAGCGATACGTTGTATATAGGAGCGGTTGGTATTGGAGGACGCGGTGCCGGAGTTATTAATGGGCTGAATGAAACCGGTAAGGTGAAATTTGTGGCGCTATGTGATGTGGATGATAAGCGCGCCGGTGGTACGTATTTGGCGCACCCAAAGGCGCAACGATATAAAGACTTTCGAAAGATCTACGACAACCACTTAAAGGATATTGACGCGATCATGGTGGCTACTCCTGATCATACCCATGCGGTGATCTCCCTTCCTTTTATGAGGGAGAATAAACATGCCTACTGCGAAAAACCACTCACTCATAACATCTATGAAGCCCGGATGATGGCTAAAGTAGCAGCTGAACAGGGAATTGTCACCCAAATGGGTAATCAGGGATCTTCGAGTGATGGCATCCGCTTGGCTCAGGAAATGCTCGATGCGGGAGTGATTGGTAAAGTACATCGCGTAGATTGTTGGACCAATCGTCCAGTTTGGCCGCAGGGCTTTAGAAGTATTACTGAAAAGGAAGTCATTCCCGAAACTTTGGATTGGGATCTGTGGTTGGGCCCGGCCGAGATGCGCAATTACAATTCGGGGTATTTACCCTTTAAATGGCGCGGATTCTGGGACTTTGGAACCGGTGCCATGGGTGATATGGGATGCCATATTATGGAAACACCCTTCAAAACTCTTGGCTTAGGGTTCCCCTATGAAGCCGAAGCAAGTTGTACCACGGTTTGGTCCGGAGATTTTGTCGAAGCCGACTATAAAGGAACCTGTCCGCCTTCGTCTATTGTCCGATTAAAATTTGATACCGAAAAGCACGGAGATCTTTCATTGAACTGGTACGACGGCGGGATCATGCCGGATCTTCCACCCGAATTGGGGGATGGTGACAGCCCGGGTGGTAATGGAGGTGGAAGTATTTTCCATGGAAGTGAAGGGATCATGGTCACAGACACCTATTCCGGTAACCCTCGATTGTTACCTTCAGAAAGAATGAAAGACTTTACTGCACCGGCGCAGACTCTGGCTCGAGTAACTGCAAGTCATCAAGGCGAATGGGTGAATGCCTGCCTCAATGGTGGAACTGCGTCTTCGCCATTCTCCTATGGAGGCCCGCTCACCGAAGCAGTCTTAATGGGGAATCTCGCCATCAAGGCCTATCAACAAAAAGTGTTGAAAGAAGGTAGCAAGCCCGATGGATGGGCGCCTTTCCTATACCCGGGACGCCGCACCATAAAATGGGATGGTGCTAATATGAAGGTCACCAACTATGATGAGGCCAACAAGTGGGTGAAGCGGAACTACAGAGCAGGTTGGGAGTTGTGATAATTGCGACGCAATTTGTGTTACTTTCTATATGCTAAAATATCTGACATATGTGTTACGACATTAAAGCCAGTTTGGAAGCGCAATTAAACAGGGCGCGTCGAGAGAATGATTATCAGGCTATCGATGAGATCCTGGAGAAATTAGCTCCGCTAACCGATCTTCCCATCTATCATGCCTCGGGATTTAGTCATCCGGAACTACTTATTTATACAGATCGATCACCAAACTTCCCCGAAGTAGCTACCTGGGGATTGGTTCCGCACTGGGTGAAGGATGAGGTTCAGCTGAAAAAGCTGTGGAACAACACTTTGAACGCCCGGGGCGAAACCATTTTTGAAAAACCTTCCTTTCGGATGGCAGCCGAAAATAATCGTTGTATCATTTATGTAGACGGATTTTACGAGCATCACCATTCCAACGGGAAGACCTATCCATTTTTTATTCAGAATAAAAATAAAAAACCATTGGCATTAGCAGGATTATGGAGCGAATGGCGTGATCCCGAAACCGGCGGTGTTACGAATACCTTTACCATTGTGACTACCACCGGGAATGACCTGATGGCAAAGATCCATAATAACCCCAAACTCAAAGAACCCAGAATGCCACTTATTTTACCCCAAGAGTTGGAGGATAAATGGTTGCAATCCGTCGACGACCAATTAGATCAAAAGGCAATTGAGGAATTGATACAGTCCTATCCTTCAGAAGAACTACAAGGCCATACGGTCAATAGGCTTCGAGGCAAAGAATATGCCGGAAATGTGGAAGGGATCTCACAACCCTTTGTATACGACGAACTCGTTTTTTAATGCATACGTTTTAATTATATTTATATAACTAACTGATTTATAAAATTATACGTAACTTTATAAGTTGCTGAATTATTTTATTTCTGAAACAAATGCAGCGAAAATTTAAAATACTAACCTCATGAAAACCAATCTAATTTTTTTAACCATCGCCCTATTCTTTGTTCCGATTATTTATTATTCGGCATTCAGTTCAACCGAAAACTCAACTGAATCCTCCAAAAAAGCAGCCTATCGATTTGTGAAATGTACGGCGGCCAAATTCATATTGAATGTAGCCGATAGTACCAAGCAGATCGCACCGCTCTTCGAAGATCTGGGGAACTATTCATATAAAATTGACACAAAAAACGGTAGAGCGCAACAATTTTTTAATCAGGGAATGCGACTCACGTTCGCGTTCAACCATGCCGAAGCACATCGCTCTTTTATGGAAGCATCGCGATTGGACAAGTTGGCTGCCATGACCTTTTGGGGGCAGGCCTATGCACTTGGTCCCAATATCAATGATCCGCAACCGGACGACGAGCGAAAGAAAACATACAATGAGGCGATGGCCAAGGCGAAGAAATTAGCTGATAATGCTACTGCTCGAGATCAAGCGTTGATCAATGCACTTTCGCATCGATATAGCACCGATCTTGAAAAAGATGTGGCCGAACTCAATATGGCTTATATGAAGGCCATGGGCAAGGTGGCCATGCAGTATCCCAATGATGCTGATGTTTTGGTCTTGTATGCAGCCTCGGTCATGAATACCGTTCCATGGAATTACTGGGACAAGGAAGGAAATCCATCGCCTAATATTCCCGAAGCCAAAGCAGCGTTGGAAAAAGCCATGCTGATCAATCCCGATCATCCGGGAGCGCATCATTATTATATCCACATGGTGGAGTTGCCAAAACCTGATCTGGGAGTTCCCAGTGCGGAAAAATTGGGGGCACTAATGCCAGGAGCCGGACACCTTATTCACATGCCTTCTCATATTTATATAAGGGTTGGTCGTTATCAAGATGCAGTACGAGTAAATCAGGAAGCTATTTTGGCCGATGAAGATTATATTTCGCAGTGCTATTCGCAAGGAATGTACCCCTTGGGTTACTATCCTCATAACATTCACTTTTTATGGTCTGCAGCAAGTCTACTGGGTGACAGTGGTGTCGCCATTGAGGCCGCCAAGAAAACTGCAGAAAAAGTCCCCATGGGGGAGTTGGTTGATCTTCCGTTTCTGCAAAATTTTGCAGCAACTCCACTATTGGCCTATACGCGTTTTGGGAAATGGAATGAAATTTTGACGATTCCAAAACCCAACGATGATCTAAAACACATCAAACTCATTTGGCACTATGCCCGGGGGATCGCCTTTACGAGAAAGAACAATTTGGTGGAAGCCAAAGAAGAATTGGATGCCCTGGCAACTTTGATCGACGATCCTGCCTTGGAAGAGTTGATCGCTACCGGCTTCGATTCGAGCAAGACTATTGCACAGATCGCCTATGAAGTGGTTGCCGGCGAAATGGCGGCAGCAGGGGGAGATCTGGAGCGCTCTATCGAGCATTTGACGAAAGCTGTCGAGATGGAAGATGCCCTTATTTATAATGAACCGGCAGCTTGGTACATCCCTACTCGGCAGAATTTGGGTGCTGTATTGTTGGAAGCAAACAAATTTTCAGAAGCAGAGAAAGTGTACCGGGAAGATCTGAAAAAACTTCGTCATAATGGCTGGTCACTCATGGGCTTATACCAAAGTTTGTTGGCTCAGGACAAACTCATGGAAGCTAAAAAAGTTAAAGCCGAGTACGATAAAGCATGGAAAGATGCAGATATTACTATCTCGACATCGATACTTTAAAAAAAGTTTTATAAGTTTAGGGAACGAAGCCGGGCTAATGCTTCACCTAGAATAGTGATTCAATAAAAAACCCATTGATAGTTTCAATGGGTTTTGTTTTTCTGAAAAGTACTATTACTAATAATAGGTATAACGTCTTACCTTAGAGATGTACTTCGCCAATCTAATAACCTGATGGCTGTACCCATATTCGTTGTCGTACCAAACATATAATACTACATTTTTACCATCCTTGGTTACAATGGTAGCGTTGCTGTCGTAAATGGATGGGGCAGAGGAACCCACGATATCGCTGGAGACCAATTCGTTGTTCAAACTGTACTTGATCTGTTCGACAAGGTCTCCTTCCAAAGCATATTTTTTCATGATCGCATTGAGCCCATCTTTGGAAGTAGGTGTTTCCAATTCCAATTTTAGGATAGCCAAAGAACCATTAGGTACCGGTACACGAATGGCATTGGAGGTAAGTTTGCCTTCAAAGGAGGGCAGCGCCTTACTTACAGCCTGACCGGCTCCTGTTTCGGTGATGACCATGTTAAGGGCCGCAGCTCTACCTCTTCTGTATTTGCTATGCATATTGTCAACCAGATTCTGGTCATTGGTATACGCATGGATTGTTTCCAAATGTCCCTGGACCACACCCAAGCTATCCTCAACAGCTTTTAATACCGGAGTGATCGCGTTGGTCGTACAGGATGCAGCGGAGAATATGTTTAGTTCATCCGGGTTATTCTCGGCATGATTCACCCCGTGAACAATATTGGGAACTCCCTTTCCGGGAGCGGTCAATAGTACTTTGCTGGTACCTTTTGCAGCCAAATGTCTGCTAAGTGCCTCCTTGTCCCGAAACGCACCGGTATTGTCTATGACCAGCGCATCTTCAATTCCGTATTGCGTATAATCGATGTCCTCAGGGGCATTGGCAGAGATCACATGGACAGTCGTTCCATTGATCACCAGTGCTTTATTTTCCAGATCAATTCCTACCGTACCGGGAAAATCTCCATGCACCGAGTCGTACTGTAAGAGTGAAGCTCTTTTTTCGAGGACTGTTTGATCAACCGTGCCGCGAGTAACAATAGCTCTTAGTCGCATCTGACTCCCCATCCCGGTTCGAGACATTAATTCACGGGCCAATAAACGGCCAATTCGTCCAAAACCATAAAGAACCACGTCTTTGGGAGTAATGTCCTTTTTGTTATTAGCGCCATTCAATTTATCGCTTACAAACGCCAGAGCATCCTGATATTTGTTGTCTTCCAAATGGTATTCGTAGGTTAATTTTCCAATATCGAGTTTGGCAGGAGGAAGGTTTAAGGTTATAATAGCCTGAGCGATCTCTACGGAGTCGAAGATAGAAATAGGCTTCTGGACAAATTCACCTGCGTATTCATGCAGGTTCAGGATCTCACTTACGTTACGGTCTATCAGTTGGTTTCTGAAAAGCACCAACTCAATAGATTTATCGTACCATAAGTCACTTATTATTTTAATAAATTCGACGGTGGCCTTTCGTCGGTCAGTTTGAAAAGAAAGTTCTTTTTCATAAACTTCATCAAAGCTCATAGGTATCATTTTTAGGGTTTCCAATAAATTGGAAATTCAAGGGTTCAAATTTTTTGCAAAAATACATAACTAAAACGTTTTCGAAGCTGAAATATTGAAAAATAAATAGCCCGTCAAAAAATGAATCTCGACGGGCTACTGCTTCAAAATAAACTACCTTTATTTGAAGATGAAAGAGTTGAGTTCTCCTTGTTGATTCACAAAGGTCAACTTTATGGCTTCGTTGTATTCGCGATTGGCCATTATCTTTTTCAGATCGTCTATATTTCTAACCGGCTGCTCATTCAGCTTTGTGATAATAGCTCCTTCAAGACCGTACTGTTGCATATCTCTTGATACCGCATCCGAAATAATTACTCCGTAAGGCAGCCCAAAGGCTCTTAATTGTTCCTTGTTGGTATTTCGAACTTCCAGTCCAAGATCTTCGATCACATAGGTCACTATTTTCACCAGCGTAACCGGAATTACCTTGCGCTTCCCATTCCGAAGAATAGTAACATCCACAACATCATTGGGACGTTTGGATCCTAAATAACCAGCGAGATCAGAGAATTTAGCGATCTTAAATCCGTCAATTCGCTTGATGATATCTCCTTGTTCAATACCGCCTTTATCCGCGCCACTACCGTCCTCAATTCCGTTAACATAGACACCTTCGGTTTCAGTCACTCCATAATATTCGGCGCTGGCAGAATTTAAACTACCTCCTGTAATTCCTAAGATACCACGTTGAACACCACCGTATTCAATAATATCTTCTACGATCTTTCTCGCTGTGTTTGAAGGCACCGCGAACGAATACCCCACATAAGAACCTGTTTCACTGGTAATGGCGGTATTGATCCCTACCAACTGTCCTTTAGTGTTCACCAAAGCACCACCACTGTTACCTCTGTTCACGGCAGCGTCCGTCTGAATAAAAGACTGCGAATTGCCATCCGTCTCATCGAGATCTCTTGATTTGGCGCTTACGATTCCGGCTGTGACCGTTGAGGTGAGCATAAACGGATTTCCAACCGCCAGAACCCATTCACCAATTTTCACATTGTTCGAATCGGCAAAAGGCACGAAAGGCAATTGTCCGTCCGGCTCAATTTTAATAAGCGCGATATCAGTTTTTGGATCGGTACCAATTAATTCTGCTTTGTAAGTTTTATTGTTATTGAGGATGACTTGAAGCTCCGAAGCATTATCGATCACGTGATTGTTGGTGATAATAAATCCATCCGGACTAATGATTACTCCACTTCCCGAACCGATCATGGTACGTGGTGAGCCTCTAAAAAAGTCCCGCATACTAGTGGGGGCCTGACTCACGGTTTTATTTTTAACATGCACAACGGCATGTACTGTTTTTTCGGCGGCCTCGGTGAAATCAAGTTCACTTTTTGCTGCTTCAAAACTAGAAAGATTGGTAGGTACGAACGTGGGCATTTCCTGCTTTTGTTCTGTAAAGGCTGTTTGGGTGGTATCTTCAACAAAAAGTTTGTATCCCCCTAATGTCATGGCACCGGCTACCAATGCCACGGCAAATAAACGTGCTGTTTGTCGCATAAATTCAATTTTTAGATTCCTAAATGTAACTATTAAAAGACCGCTATATTGTTAAAATGTTTCAGATTTAACTCCCATTTAACACATTTTTTCTCCCCTCTAAAGTGCTTGGTTTTTATACCTTTGCCATTCGATGCAAATTGAATTTTATAAATACCAGGGAACCGGAAACGATTTTATCTTTATAGACAATCGACAACAAAACTTCCGCAAGAATGATACCAATTTGGTGGCTGCCATGTGCGACCGAAAATTTGGCATAGGAGCTGACGGATTGATCTTGTTAGAGGATCACGCTACTGCCGATTTCAAAATGGTGTATTACAATGCCGATGGTAATTTGAGTTCCATGTGTGGAAACGGTGGTAGATGTATCGTTCATTTTGCAAGGTTTTTGGGTATTATAACTTCGGAAGCCACCTTCGAGGCGGTAGATGGATTACACCATGCGACTCTCGTGAGTGACGAAGTTTCACTTCAAATGAATGACGTTTCAGAAGTAAAAATCAATGAGGACGCCGTTTTCCTGGATACCGGATCTCCCCATCATGTGATGATGGTTGACAATTTGACCGATTTCGACGTCTATTCCGAAGGGAAAAAAATACGTCACGAGCAATACGGAAACGAAGGAGCCAACGTTAATTTTGTAGCACAAATCGACAACAATACTTTTTCGGTACGAACCTATGAACGTGGCGTGGAAGATGAAACGCTTTCCTGCGGTACCGGAGTTACGGCTGTCGCTATTGCTATGCACGCTATTGGAAAAACAGATGCGCACAGAGTTGATCTGAAAACCCCGGGCGGTGAGTTGGAGGTCTCTTTTCAGAAAACGAAAAATGGCTACATAGAAGTTTTTTTGAAAGGCGCCGCAACACAAGTTTTTAAAGGAATTTGGAAATGAATATACTAACAGGCAAAGACATTTATTTACGAGCCTTGGAGCCGGGAGATCTTGATTTTCTGTATCGTCTTGAAAACGATGAATCGGTATGGGAGATAAGCAATACGGCGACGCCGTATTCAAAATTTGTACTTAAGCAATATCTGGACAATGCACACCGCGACATTTATGAGGTCAAACAATTACGGTTAGTGATCTGTGTGACCGAAAGTGATACCGTGATTGGTTTTATCGACCTGTTCGACTTCGATCCTAAGCATCATCGTGCAGGTGTTGGGATTATTATTTTTTCTGAAAAGGACCGGCAAAAGGGATACGCCTCACAAGCGTTGGCGGTGCTGACCACTTATGCCTTTGCGCACTTAGGTGTCCGACAATTATATGCAAACATCACTGAAGATAATAGTACGAGTATTCAATTATTCGAAAAACTGGGGTATACCCGTTCCGGTGTGAAACGGGATTGGATCCATGCAGCCGGAGGTTATAAAAACGAATTATTCTATCAATATTTCAATGAAAAAACTTAAAAAGCTTTTAGTGATTGTGGCATTGGTTGGAGTCGTTGTCATGGCGGGATTCTCCTATTTTGTCTATACCAATATTTTTGTATCAAATACCGCCTTTAACAATGAGGAGGCACATATATATATAGGTACAAATGCTACTTTTAATGATGTTAAAGACGAATTGGAACCCCTTTTGGAGGATATGGAGAGTTTTGAGACCGTAGCGAATCGTAAAGGGTACGTCTCAAACGTTAAAGCCGGACATTTTGTGATCAAAAAAGGCATGAATAACAATGAGATCATCAATACCATACGCCTCATCAATGTCCCTATCAAGATCAAGTTTAACAATCAGGAGCGATTGGAGAACCTCGCCGGCCAAATCGCGAATCAGTTGGAGGCAGACAGCCTTTCATTATTGACGGCTATGAAGGATACTTCATTTTTAGAGAAATCGGGGTTTAACTTGCAAACTGCCTTGGGCATGTACGTTCCTAATACGTACGAAGTGTATTGGAATTCCTCACCGGAGGATTTTCGGGATAAGATGTTGCAGGAATACAATGCGTTTTGGACCGAAAGCCGAAATAGCAAGGCCCAGAAACTCGGGTTGTCAAGAGACGAGATCATGTCATTGGCGGCTATCGTTCAGAAGGAAACGGCAAAGGTCGATGAGCGGCCCAGAGTTGCAGGCTTATATGTAAACCGAATTAAAAGAGGGATGCCCCTCCAGGCCGACCCCACTATTATTTATGCGAAGAAACTTTCGGAAGGGGATTTCGATCAGGTTATTAAGCGGGTCTTATATCGCGATTTGGAAATCGATTCGAAATACAACACCTATAAAAATGTGGGTGTGCCTCCCGGTCCTATTACGATGCCGGATATTTCTTCCATTGATGCGGTATTGAACCACGAAAAGCATGATTATTTATTTATGGTCGCCAATGTGCAGAATTTTGGGTATCACAAGTTTGCCAAGACTTTGTCTCAGCATAACGCAAACCGGCGTGAATATGTGCGATGGATCAATTCACAGGGGGTGAATCGATAAAATTCATCAAAAGGTCAGTCGTCCTGAGATTTTTGCATTTCAACTAATTGTACGAAATTAAGTACAAATATTTTAATTTTTGTACTATATTTCCTATAGATTTGAAGTCAATTAGTGTTGATAAGGTCGTTAACTACTTTCTTCATTTCACCCACTTCATACCGTAATCCTACCTATTTTTGTTACAGATTTGTTAATGAAAGTTTCGATTTATCCCCTTATTTTGTGTTTTTAACAAACTTTAACAGGTTTTACTGATAATACATAAAATATATCGTACTTTTGCACGCTGAAATTAGAACAAGTAGTATTTGTTCAAAATTTTGACTCAAATGAAACGTAACTTTTTGCGAATCAACTTTATTATCCTTGTTGTGGCAGTTATCACAGCAGGATTTTCTTCAAAAAATGGTGTGGATCTATCGCACTATATTTTATCTGAGGACGCTATGTGCTATTATGTTCCTACTGAAGACGAAATAGCCCCTGTTCGATCTGATTCTCGATTTAATTTGTTTTTAGGAAAAACCTATGTTGGTTTCAAGGAGGCTTTGGCTTTTAAAGAATCTCAGGGACGTTACGGAGTGATCAATAAATATGGGTATATGGGAAAATACCAATTTGGAAGATCTACCCTGGAAATGATCGGAATTCGAAATACCGATTCTTTTCTCAACGATACTCGTTTACAAGAGAATGCTTTTAATGCCAATACCGCCCGAAACAAGTGGATCCTTAGAAGAGACATTCGCAGATATGAGGGTAGATATATTGGTGGTGTAAAAGTGACAGAGTCTGGAATTTTGGCAGCGGCTCACTTAGCCGGCCCTGGAAACGTAAAAAAATACCTTCGGAGCGGAGGTACTGTGACTTTTGAGGATGCTTTTGGTACATCCATACGTTATTATCTGAAGAAATTTTCGGGATATGATACTTCGTTTGTAATTCCGAAGCGACGACCTAAAGTACTTTAGTTTATTTGTTTTGTAGTTGGGTAGTCTTGTAGTGGGATTGTTTTGTAGTTGCTCAATTACTGTTTTCTGGACACACGTACATCGTATACCGTACATCGTAAATTGCGCATCGTACAAAGCACCTCGTGCCTTGAGCTTCCAATCAAAAATATTTACTTCTGAATAATAAACAACGCAGGTCGTTTATTGAGATCCACTTTGGTTTGTTTCCAGTCCTCGGCAGTTTGCGTTTTGATATACTCGCTAGGCAATGAAATGTCACAAGCCACACAGAGCCGTGTTTGTGGCTGCAGGGTGGTCATTAGGCTTTCCATGAGTTGATTATTGCGATAAGGGGTTTCGATGAACAATTGCGATTGATCCATTTCCTGCGATAGACGCTCCAGACGTTTGATCTCTTTCTTACGGTCTTTTTTGTCGATGGGCAAATATCCGTTAAAGGCAAAATTCTGACCGTTAAAACCACTTGCCATCATGGCCATCAATATCGAGGAGGGCCCTACCAAAGGGACTACTTTTATTCCTTTGATATGCGCCTGCTCGACGACAGCAGCTCCAGGGTCTGCAATTCCCGGGCACCCGGCATCGCTGATCACGCCCACATCCTTTCCGTCGAAGCATGGGTTAAGCATTTCCGGTATTTCTGAATCGTCCGTATACTTATTTATAATGGAAAAATGCAAATCGGGTTGTGACTTTCGGGGCACCATGCTTTTAATAAAGCTACGAGCATTCTTTTCGTGTTCCACTACATAATGATCAATTTCCTCAATGGCCTTTTTTACGGAGAGCGGCAGCACCTCCAGAGGAGCTGTGTCTCCAAGTGGACATGGAATGAGATATAGATTTCCGGGTTTTGCGTCCATAGATGTGAGTGGAATGCTAGATTTAGGTGTGTCTGCTAATTAATGGCGCTAATTTACTAAAATAAATAAAGTAACCCTTTTTCAAAATCAGTTACGGTTTTGAGAAAGGGCGCTTCTATGTTGCTCGTGTTTCGGTTATTGAACGATCAATTTTTTTACTGAAACTCCATTTTCGGAGGTCACCCGTACCAAATAAATTCCTTGTGCAAATGCAGCGGTTTCGATCTCTTTGGAGGCGGCAGCAATATTTTCTTCAGAATAAAGAATACTGCCTTTCAGATCAAGAATTTGAACAGTTCCCAAGGCACCCCTTCCAACTTTCATCGTGAACCAATCACCGGCAGGATTAGGGAAGATTGTTAGCGGAATAGAATTCATATCCTCCACCCCAAGTATTTCACCTTTGATCTTAAAAATGGTACCGTTATAGTTAACAATGTACAGCTCACCGTCGGCATCCTGTCCAAAACTGGACCAGTTGCCGCCAAAGGTCCCAAGACTAGTATAATTTCCGGCGGGATCTACAGTAACGATAAGTCCGGTCCCAAAGTCGGCTGCAAAATAATACCCCATGATATTGTCATAGATAGTTCCACGGTATACGTATCCTCCGGTGATCGAAGTTCCGGTAGGGTGCGGATATTCGGCAATGGGAAATTTCATGGTACTGGGATCGGGACAGTTGGCTGTATTAAAAGGTAAATTGCCTTCGTAACATCTCCAGCCATAATTGACTCCCGCCTCACCAATTTCCGCTTTATTGATTTCTTCACGGGCTCCTTGGCCCACATCGGCGATCCAAAGGTCATCGGTTTCACTGTCAAAGGAAAATTTCCAAGGATTTCTCAAACCATAGGCCCAGATCTCTTCAGCTTTTGATGGATCTCCGGCGAACGGATTATCTCCCGGAATACCATAGTTGTTTCCACCTCCGGGATTATCAACATCAATACGCAGTAATTTTCCAAGGAGCAGTTCGGTGTTTTGAGCTCTATTTCCCGGATCACCACCACTTCCTCCGTCTCCCGAAGAAATGTATAAGAACCCATCTGGACCAAAATTAAGTGCGCCTCCATTATGATTGGGGAAGGGCTGATTGTAGTCAATGATCTGGAATTCAGAACCGGGATCCGCAATATCGGGATCACCACTTACTGAAAATCGGGAGATCTGCGTATCACCTCCGCTATCTGAATAATGCACATAGAAGTATCCGTTATTTGTATAATCTGGATGAAAAGTAAGTCCTAGTAAGCCCTTCTCACTTCCCGTATCGATCAAGCTGGAGATATTTAAAAACGGGGTTCCGTTAGTACTGCCATCCGAATTAAGGACTTTAATTCGGCCGCCTTGTTCCACAACAAACAATCGATCATCTCCGGCACTCTGCAGATCTACAGGTGATGAGAAGCCACTGGCGAAAGATTCTAAAGTGATGTTCTGAGAAAAAAGATTTGAGGATATAAGTGCTGTAAGAAGCACGGTCATAATTTTGTTCATAGCGTTACGTTTGCTCTAATTTAGTGAAAACCTCTCGAAGTAGAAATTATAGTCGTCTCACAATATTCTCACAGGCTTCATCCAGCATCTGAAATACCTTTTCAAATCCGTGGTCGCCACCGTAATACGGATCTGGGACATCGACGTTTTCACCGGGAAAGATCTCATCTAAAATGAGTTGTACTTTTTGTTCTTCGGAAATGGAACTCGCTAATTTCACCACGTCGCGGTAGTTGCTATTGTCCATAACGAATATATGATCGTAGATCTCGAAGTCGTAAGTTGAAAATTTCTTACCGCGTTGGTCGGTGATGTCTAATCCATTTTGTCGTGCAATGGCAATGCTCCTTGGATCGGGTAATTCGCCTACGTGCCAACCGCCGGTACCTGCAGATTCGACCAACACTTTATTGGGATCGACCTTCGATTTTAGAATTCCTTCCGCTAATGGAGATCTGCAAATATTCCCAAGGCAGACCATTAATACTTTTGTCTTCAATGTGTTTTTTTCTGAAATGTAAAAATAAGAAATAAAAAATCCCGCCGGAAGCAGGATTTTTAAAGTGTCAATTTTTTATTGAGATCTTCGACGTACTTCCGAAATTGCTTATCCGTGCTTGATAAATTATCTACTGTCTTGCACGCATGCAATACCGTAGCATGGTCTCGTTGCCCTATTTGAGATCCAATTGATGCCAAGGAGGCCTTGGTAAATTTTTTGGCAAAAAACATCGCCAATTGCCTCGCCTGAACGATATGGCGTTTTCTGGTTTTAGACTGAAGTGTCTCCACATCCATTTGGAAGTATTCGCTTACCACTTTTTGGATGTAGTCAATAGATACTTCACGTTTGGTGTGTTTCACATAATTGTCCACGATCTTTTTGGCAAGGTCGATCGTGATCTCCCGCTTATTAAATGACGAATGGGCGATTAGTGAAATAATTGCGCCTTCCAATTCGCGTATATTGGTTTTAATATTGTTGGCCAGAAATTCTACGATCTCTTCGGGCATTTCCACGCCGTCTCGGTATAGTTTGTTCTTGATGATCGCAACCCGAGTGTCATAATCTGGATGATTCAGCTCCGCAGACAATCCCCATTTAAAGCGTGAGAGGAGGCGTTGCTCAATGTCGATCATATCCACCGGTGCCTTATCGCTGGTAAGAATCACCTGTTTTCCATTTTGATGGAGGTGGTTGAAAATATGGAAGAACACATCTTGGGTACCTGCTTTTCCGGAGAGCAACTGAATATCATCCACGATGAGCACATCAATGATCTGATAGAAATGAATAAAATCGTTTCGATTATTCTTCTTTACACTCTCAATATATTGTTGGGTGAACTTTTCGGCTGAAATATAAAGTACCGTCTTTTCCGGATACTTTTCTTTAATGTCCACACCAATGGCATGGGCCAAGTGTGTTTTACCCAAACCAACTCCTCCGAAAATTAAAAGTGGATTGAAAGAAGTTCCTCCCGGCTTATTGGCAACTGCCAATCCTGCCGAACGGGCCAACCGATTCGATTCGCCTTCCAGGAAATTTTCAAAACTATAATTGGGATTGAGCTGAGACTCGATCTTAACATTACGAATACCGGGAATCACAAACGGATTTTTCAACTCCGGACTTTTGTTCTTTAGAGGTACATCCACCTCCTGCGATTTAACCTGAGATCTGTTTGAACTGGGTATTCGTTCTGTAAACGGCTGTTTGTTGCCGTAGGTGTTTTCCATTTTTATGATGTACACCAACTTAGCTGTGCTTCCCAATTCTTTGGTCAAGGCAACTTTAAGCAACTTCACATAATGCTCTTCCAACCACTCATAAAAAAATTTACTGGGAACTTGAATGCTTAAAGCGGTATCGGTAAGTTTGACTGCTTTGATAGGTTCGAACCATGTTTTGTAGGCCTGAGTGGAGATATTATCTTCAATAAAGGACAAACATTTGTTCCAAACCGTTTCGGCAGTTTTACCCATAGTGGCTGTAAGAGGTTTTTTTGTTAGTTAAATTGCTTCGTCAAAAAAGAGAGAAAATGGAAGTTCTCTAACGATTTCTTAACAATGCAAATATGTGAACAATTAAGTGAAAAAAAAAATAGTTTGGTATTGATTTTCTAGTTTTTTTTTCTCATACTGTAGTAGATTCTCACTTTAAAAAAAGTTACCCCTTTTTATCCCATTCTTTTGTGAAAGAAAATACCACCAAATTACGAGTTCGTTATGGCGAAACCGATCAAATGGGGGTGGTTTATTATGGAAATTATGCTCAATATTTAGAGCAAGGAAGAACCGAATGGCTACGTGAATTGGGGTTTTCCTACAAATGGATGGAAGAAAACGACGTGTTGCTTCCGGTCACTCAATTGCATATCGATTTTAAACTTCCGGCCCGATATGATGACGTAATTTCCATCACCACAAGGCTTAGGAAACTTCCTACTTTTAAAATTGACTTCGATTATGAAATTCACAACGAGAAAGGTGAGCTTTTGGTAACTGCCTCAACCACATTGGTTTTTATAAATGCGATCACAAATAAGTTAACAAGAGCTCCAAATTATCTCCTTGATAAACTTTCTTGAAAATTAAATTTCTAGTCTACTAATTTCAGAGGGTCAGGCGTCTATTTTTTTGATTTTCACTTTGTAGGTTTGCTCAAATAATTGAAAAATACGGGAAGCGTCTTTTGATCGAATCGAGAAATGTATCTCACAATTCAATTCCATTTTTTGTGAGACGATGGTTAGATTCTCATCCTTGATCAGCCGCATCACAGTGTTCATCTCGGGGTAGTCGAAATTTATCTGAAATACTACGTCTATAGTTCGTTCAGCCACCTTGCTGGCTTCCAAGGCCATTTGCGCGGTGGTTTTATACGCCTGGATCAATCCTCCAACTCCTAGTTTGGTCCCGCCAAAATAGCGCACAACCACCACCAAGGTATTGGTTAGGTCGTAGGATTGTAATTGTCCGTATATGGGCATTCCTGCACTATTATTGGGCTCGCCGTCGTCATTGGCACGATAGTTTTCATAGTTTTTTCCCAATTGCCATGCGTAACACCAATGCCGGGCTGAGTGATGTTTCTTTTTTAGTGCATTCAAGTGTTCTTTTATTTCTTCTTCGGAAGTTACCGGAAAGGCGAAACCGTAAAATTTACTGCCCCGATCCTTGTATAGCTGTTCCGGCGCTGCTTGTACGATGGTCTTATATGTATCCTTTTCCGAAGTCATTGTACATGTGCAATTGCAAAGACGAACAAACTGAAAATGGCAAGATCGATCCCCAACCAATTTTTTGGCAGGAGCCGCTCCTTGAATACGACGATCCCAACCAATGTTGATAGTAATACAATGAGTACATTGTTTACTGTAAATATCCCAGAACTGTCCAAGAGTCCACTTCGAAGTGCCTTTACCAAAAAGTAGATGGAAAAATAGTTGGGTATACCCAAGGCTATTCCTCCCAATACGTTTTTTAATCTGAATCTAAACTTTCCTCTCACAGCTTGAAAGATTAGAACTAAAAGTCCTATTCCCGCGGCTGCCGCAAATATGCTAGCTGAAAATATGGGTACCTCATTTTCCTTTACAAAAGCGTCTTCCAGATATTTGATGCTGGTATCTACCATTCCGCTGCCCAAGAAAACCAACAACGGAAGAAGGATCGTGTTCTTTGAAACCGAAACTTGCCGTTCTCCCTTAATGGAAACCAAATAAACAGCGATCAGAGCAAGCACAATGCCCAAAAGTTTAAGAATACCCAGACTTTCTTTATAATAAGCCAGTCCAAAAAGAATAGGAATAATCAAACTCATTTTGGTGGCTACCGACACTACGGAAAGCCCACTGCGTTGTGTGGTAAGCGCCATTAGGTTAAAGACAATAATAAAAAGTGCCCCCAGTGCCATTGAATAATAAAACCAATTGAATTGCGGGATTTCTTTCAGAACAATGTTCCCATCAAAAGCTATTAAACCACTAATGCAGGCCATGATATAATTAACCACGATGGCATGAAGAATATTGATATGATACTTCCCAAAGAGTTTGAACACCACAAAGATAAGGGTGGATGCTAATATGCTAAACAGCAAATAGATCAATGGGCAGGGTTTTTAAAGTGTTGCAGGAGATCGCCTTCTAATGTCTCTTCATAGAGTAGTTTACCGTCAAATTTTGGCGCCGCGATTCCTTGAGCAAAGATAGTGTTTCCGGTAAAGACCTTGGCTTCATCCCAAAGCCCTGAATCCATAAATGTTTGCAGGGTTTGACTTCCGCCTTCCACAATGAGACTTTGAATTCCGTACCTATATAATATATCGCATATTTGCTGCGCCAGGTCACTTGCAAAATTGATCCTCTCATAAGTCGCGTGACTCTTAATTTCAACAACCTGTTCGGTAAGCACCAAAGTAGAGGCCGCATCATCGAAGACCCGAGCAGTCGTAGGAATTTTTAGGGATCGGTCCAAGACCACACGCAATGGTGAAGAACCCTCCCAATCTCGGGTAGTTAAACAAGGGTTGTCTTCAAGTACGGTATTTGTTCCAACAAGGATAGCCTGCTCCTCAGCACGCATTTTATGTACCCATTGCCGTGAATTATTAGAAGTGATCCAAACGGGTGTTTGTCCATCACGTTCTTTCGGTGCGATGAATCCATCTAGGGTCTGCGCCCATTTTAAATAGATATAAGGTCTTTTTTTATTCTGAAATGTAAAGAACCGTTTGTTAAGTTTGTTACATTCGGTTGAGAGGATGCCCACACTGACTTCACAACCCGAACCCTTTAATCTTTGAATTCCTTGTCCGGCGACTTTAGTGTTGGGATCTTCCGTTCCAATGACCACTTTTTTAATTCCCTTCTCGATAATGAGGTTGGCACAGGGCGGAGTCTTGCCAAAATGACTGCAAGGCTCAAGGTTTACGTACAATGTGGCTTCAGGCAATACGTGTGGATCGGTTACGCTTGCTATGGCGAGCACCTCGGCATGCGGCTGCCCAGCCCGGTAATGCCAACCCTCACCAATGATTTTATTGTTATAAACTATGACACTTCCCACCAACGGATTGGGATACGTAGAGCCCAAACCATTTTTTGCCAATTGAAGACAGCGTTGCATGTATTTTTCGTGATCATTCACGAGGTAAAAATACGAGGAATCTTCAAGGAATAACAATAAATAATTATGCGTAATTTTGAAGCATTCGATTCATGTTAATGCAACACTTAAGAGCGAATGAATTATCAAATTAGATCCATTGAAAAGAAAGATAATCCGTTTGTAGCGACGATAATTAGATCGGTACTGCTGGAATTAGGGGTGCCAAAAGTAGGAACTGCTTATGAAGACACCTCATTGGATTGTATGTTCGAAACCTACGCCAAGGACAGATCTCATTTTTTCGTGATCGAAGAAGATGGAAAAGTGCTGGGTGGTGGTGGTGTGGCACCTTTGGCGAATTACGATGGCAATGTTTGTGAACTACAGAAAATGTATTTCCTGCCCGAGGCTCGAGGTCGTAAAATTGGCACCCAGTTGATCGATATCTGCCTGGATAAGGCGCGGGAATTGGGCTTTGAGGGCTGCTATCTGGAGACCATGTCGTATATGAAAGCTGCTCAGAAATTATATACGAATTACGGATTTAAACTGCTGGAAGGCCCTATGGGAGACACCGGACATCATGCTTGTGGGGTACACATGATCAAGGAGTTGGGTTAGTGGGGTAGTTTTTTAGTTTTGTAGTACTGTAGTGGGGTGGTTTGATTGAAATAATAAAATACAAGGAGCAAAGAGAAAAGAACCAAGAACCAAGAAAAAAGAGCATAGACGAAAATTCGCATATCTTCAATCAACAATCGTCTATCCTCTATCGTCCATGACCATTAAAGAACTTAAATCCCAATTTTCAAAGGAACTTTCAGGACTATATCCTTCGGAAGAATTGCAATCTTTCTTTTCCTTACTTTCAGAATTTATTCTGAATTACAGTCGGCTGGACACTGTAGTAAATGCCGCCGAGGCCATTTCGGAAGAAAACCTATCAAGATTCGAAAATGCGATCGAGCGATTGAAAGGGTACGAACCCATACAATATATTATAGGTAAAACCGAATTTTATGGTTTGCCTCTAACTCTGAATCCAAACACGCTTATACCCAGACCGGAAACCGAAGAACTGGTAAGTTGGATTCTCGAAGACCAAAAGCAACTCTGGGGTGGTTCAATACTCGATATAGGAACAGGGTCAGGCTGTATTGCCATCGCCCTTGCCAAAAATCTATCCAAAGCCAGTGTGGAGGCATTGGATGTTTCTCCTGAAGCCTTAGAAGTGGCAGCCGAGAATACAATGAACAATAAGGTGTCTGTCGAGTTTTATGAAATGGATATTCTCACCACAGATCACTTGCCCAAGAATTATGATGTGATCGTTTCGAACCCACCCTATGTTCGGGAGCTTGAAAAAGAAATGATGCACACCAATGTGTTAAAGCATGAGCCACCAACGGCTCTTTTTGTGAGTAATGAGGAACCGCTGTTATTTTATCGCAATATTGCCATGTTGGCGTTAAAACATTTATCCTCATCGGGTAAACTTTACTTCGAGATAAATGAGTATCTTAGAGAGGAGTTAACAGACTTACTTCAAAATTTGGGTTTTTCAACTATTGTCGCGCGAAAGGATATTTTTGGAAAAGACCGGATGCTTCGATGTAATGTTTAAAAAATTTGAAATTTGAAATCACTTCAGAACATATGTGTTTTTTGTGGAAGCAGCGACGGTAATGATCAAGAAATTACGATTGCTGCCCAGCGTCTGGGTAAATTACTTTCAGAAAAAAATATAACCCTGGTGTATGGTGCAGCAAAAATAGGGGTCATGGGGACATTGGCCGAGGTGGTTTTGGAAAATAAAGGAAAAGTAGTTGGCATCATTCCACAGTTTCTAAAGAAAAAAGAGGTGGTTCATCTCGGACTGACTCGGCTCATCACTACAGACACCATGCACGAGCGCAAACTGAAGATGCAGGAGATTAGTGATGGTTTTATAGCATTACCGGGCGGTTTTGGAACTCTGGAAGAATTGTTCGAGATCATTACCTGGTTGCAACTAGGCCTGCACGATAAACCTATTGGACTGCTTAATGTCAACGGATTCTACGATCACCTTTTAAAGTTATTGGAAACGATGGTGGTGAAAGGTTTGCTTAAGATGGAGAATTACGAATTACTACTAGTAGACACTTCGGTCGAAAATTTAATACGTAAAATGCAAGACTTCAAAGCTCCACAGATCCCAAAATGGTTAAGTCCCGCCCGGGCCTAATACAAGTTATCAACTATTCACTTTGTTTTTTTAACAGAACCCCTTTTCTTTTCTTTAAATGGCTACATTGATTGCCATTAACCATCAAAATTATCCCATCAATTGATACTCAATATCTTAAGGTAAAAGCCTCTATCAAGGAGGCTTTTACCGTAATAACTATTGCCTAAATTGATTTAACTTCAAGGGCTATTATTTACAAATATTTATGAACCAAACACAAACATTTATTAATTACAAACAAACGTAAAATGAAAACAAAAAAACTAATCTTAATTTTAATGATTACTGTATTTTCCTTCAGTCTAAGTGCGCAGGACAATACACCACAAAATGCCAATTACGTTGGCACCGTTTCCTCAGTCGAATATGTCACTTCCATGGCATCGAGGCCAAATGACATGATTCCTTCAGACAATTCCATGAAGGAGGCCAAAGACAAACGTTCTTTAGGAAATCTCATGGCTATTGGAGACGATCCCCAAACAGAGGACGATTATTTCGTTCGGAATAGAAATGAAATGGAACAAAGCGTTAACCGAGCACCGGCCAGCCTGGTTTTTGACGCTTATTCTTCGGGTTCACAGCCAACCGACCCTTCCTTGGCGATAGGCCCCAACCATGTGATGGTTGTTTTTAATACAGGTTTTGCTATTTATGATAAAGCCGGAAATCAGTTACAGGGACAGACTTCCCCTAACCCGGCTATTTTTCCTTCGGGAGGATGTTGTGACCTAACAGCCTCATACGATAATGCCGCAGACCGATGGGTACTCACCTTTTTAGGAAGTGGTGCTCAAATAGCCGTTTCAGATGGACCCAATCCGTTGACCGCCGGTTGGTACATCTATAATATATCCGCCATCAACGATTATCAAAAATTATCCGTTTGGAGTGACGGTTACTATATGACTGATAACACCAGTTCTTCCAACAGAGTTTGGGCACTGGAAAGAGACGCTATGTTAGCAGGTGACTCGGGAGCGCAGATCATTGGATTTAATCTTCCCGGAATTTCCACCAGCGGATTTTACAGCCCACAGGCTTTTAATGTGACCAACAATAATCTCCCGGCAGCCGGAGGCGCACCAATTGTTTACCTTCAGGATGACGCCTGGGGTGGAGTGAGCACCGATCATGTAAAACTTTGGACCATCGACGTGAACTGGGCAAGTCCAGGGAGCTCGACCGTATCTGCGGCTCAGCAGATCAATACTACCTCCTTTATAAGTGTATTTGATGGAGGAAGCTTTTCCAACCTATCACAACCCGGTGGAGGATCAGCGATCGACGCTTTGCAGGCTACGATTATGAATCAGGCGCAGTTCCGAAAATTTGGTAGCCACAATTCGGCTGTATTTAATTTTGTAGTTGATGCCGACGCATCTTCTGGTGAATTGGCTGCAGTTCGTTGGATCGAGTTACGTCAAAGTGGAGACAATCAACCCTGGTCCTTGTATCAGGAAGGAACCTACACGGCTCCCGATGGGCGACATGCCTGGAACGCAAGTTTGGCCATGGACGGACAAGGAAATATTGGGATGGGATATTCGTCCATGTCGGGTCCCTCAACACCTTCAACCGTTCGCGTAAGTTCCTATTTTACAGGACGATTGAGCGGAGATCCACTTGGTACTATGACCAGTGCCGAAGAAGTGATCGCCAATGGAAACCAGAATTTCTCAGGAACCCGATACGGAGATTATAGTAAGATCGATGTGGACCCGTCGGACGATTCTTCGTTCTGGTTCATTAATGAATATATGAATAGCGGACGTAAAGGAGTGGTTGGTAAATTTCAAATTCAAGCCGGACCGCCTGATACCGAAGCACCCACCGATCCTACCAACCTAACGGCAAGTAGTATTACTGATAATAGCGCAACTCTCAGCTGGACGGCCTCTACAGACAACGTGGGTGTCACCCAATACAACATATCCATCGATGGCAATGTTGTTGGGACTTCGGGAACGACTTCGTTCAACGTAACCGGATTGGCTCCATTGACAAATTACAATGCCTCGGTGACTGCGCAGGATGCTGCCGGAAACGTTTCGGGAAGTGCCACGACTTCATTTACGACCATCGATGGACCGGGCGCGCAATACTGTGATTCGGCAAGTACCAATATTAATGATGAGTATATTGGACGTGTTCAGTTGAACACTATTGACAACTCATCGGGAGGACAATTTTATACCGATTTCACCGCCATTTCAACCAACCTTTCCGAAGGCCAATCATATACGGTGATCGTAACTCCGGTTTGGACGGGTACAATTTACAATGAAGGTTATGCTGTATGGATCGATTATAATAACGATGCCGATTTCGACGATGCAGGAGAATTGGTTTGGTCCAAAGCACCTTCGACGGATACTCCCAACAGCGGGAATTTCACCGTGCCAAGTGGTACTTCTGAAAGCTCTGTTCGAATGAGAGTTTCGATGAAGTATAACGGAATTCCAACTTCCTGTGAAACATTCACCTATGGCGAAGTGGAAGACTATACCGTGAACCTAAGCGCCGGCGGTGGTGGAGATACAACCCCACCCACCAATCCAACGAACTTGACGGCATCGAACATTACAGATACGACCGTTGATCTCGATTGGAACGCATCAACAGACAATGTTGGGGTTACGGGATATGAGGTTTTCCTTGATGGAAGTAGTATTGGAACGGTAACAGGAACGGCGGCGAATATTACAGGCTTGACCTCGAATACGTCCTATGCATTTACAGTGCGTGCCTTTGATGCAGCCGGAAATAATTCAGGCTTCAGTAATACAGCCAATGTAACAACCACCGGTGGTACTGGTGGACCGGGTGTAATTGCCGGTTACTATTTTGAAACCGGCCTGGAAGGTTGGATCGATGGTGGTAGCGACTGCGTTCGTTTTAACAATTCCTCGCGAGCCTGGGAAGGAAGCTACTCGATTCGAATTCGAGATAATTCCTCTTCATCCAATGCGGTATCACCTACATTGGACCTAAGTGGAAACAGTCAGATCACCATTGAATTCCACACCTATTCGAGAGGCATGGAAGTAGGAGAAAACTTCTTTGTTGAATTCTGGAATGGAAGTAACTACCAGATCATTGGAGATTATGCAAGAGGAACCGATTTCAATAATAACGCTTTCTTTACCGATACCATCGTATTGGATTCGGGTACTTATAATTTTAATGCCAACAACAGATTCCGTTTCCGAAATGACGCTAGTGTAAATAACGATCAGATCTATTTTGATGCGGTTGTTATCTCTGGTGACAATGTATCGGCTGCGCCTATTTTACCTAATGCCAACGAGACAGTAGGTGGTAGAGTGGTTTCATTCTCGCGAAGCAGTGATCAAAACATAAAATTGTATCCCAACCCAACTAATTCGGTATTGAATATCGATATTTTGGATGGAAGTTTTGATGAGATCTCCGTGTTCTCAACTACGGGAATGTTGATCAAGCAGATAGAACCTAATGGAAACAAGTTAACCATCGACGTAAGTCAGTTTGCTACGGGAATGTACTTTATTAGATTTGTTTCAAACGGCCTGGCCGTTACCAAGCGATTTATCAAGGAGTAAGATTCCTGTTACACTTTTAAAAAAGGGCCTCCAATATGGAGGCCTTTTTTTGTTGCTAATATGCTACTTCGGAATTGTGGAATGAGATATTAATTTTTGTTATAAAACAGCGAACTTAAAATTTAGTAAATTTGTTTTCTTCGGAATGACAAGAGACATAATAAACATAAATGACTTTACTATTTTGGTGGAAGAGGCCAAGACAGATAAGCCAACAATAGATTCATGTGCTTTCGAAGAACCTATAATCGCTGTTGCTTTTTACGGTTCCGGGAATGTTGAATTGACAGTAAAATATGATAACGAACAAAAGGAGTTCAATCATACCAAAGGCTTAGCGCTTTCGTTTTATGCCGATGAAAAGGTTGAATTTGTACATGCTGTTTCGGCTACAAAACCTTTAGAAAGCATTGTCATAGCAACAGCTGCGACGACCTTGGAGAATCTCCCAAATCAAGAAGGTGAATTGTTCGGAGAAATGCTAAATCAGTTAGTAAATCCTTCCGGTCATTACGTAGAAGGCCCTAGTTTCATTATGACCCCGGCAATGCAATCCATTGTAGATTCTTTGTTTCATATTCAATATGAGGGTAAGACACGAATGATGTTTTTTAGAAGTCAGATCACAACTTTACTCTCCCATTTTTTTGGTCAACTGGCATTACTTAAAACTGAAAAAATTAAAACCGGCGAACGTGAAAAGTTAAATCAAGCAAGAGATATATTATTGAACAATATCGATAATCCACCATCTTTGAACGAAATTTCAAAGAAAATAGGCCTTAATATATTCAAACTTAAAAAAGAGTTTAAAGCATTTTTCGGGGTTCCGGTATTTAAATATCTTCAAAACGAACGCTTGTCATTAGCTCATCAACTGATCAGAGATCAAGAATCGACAGTTCAAGAAGCTGCCTGGCATGTTGGCTATGATAGTCTAAGTTCCTTCTCCAATGCCTTCGAAAAAAAGTTTGGCTATCGGCCAAGCCAGATCAAATAAATAACTTTTCGAACCAATTTTAATCCTTTTAAGACAAACCTCTCTTTTGTCTTGATCATAGTTTTGTCTTGTAATCAAAAATTATATAGACATGAAAACTAAACGCGCAATTTTAATAGGTATAGCCATTTGGATGATTGGAATCCTTTTTTATTCACTATCACAGTTTGTACCCATTCTGGAAAATGCAGAAACACAGGCAAACATTGTATTGTTTGTTGTAGTCATGCCATTAGTCTGGTTGGGATGTGCTTACTATTACAAGAAAGATGACAATACCCATGGCTTAAAAGTAGGTCAGACAATGCTACTCACTGCTGTTGCCCTTGATGCAGTAATAACGGTCCCCATTTTTGTGATCCCAAATGGAGGAAATCACTATAGTTTCTTTACTTCTCTGGGGTTCTGGATCATAGCCTTCGAATTTCTGGCAGTGGCAGCTTTGTACTGGTATGCTCGAGTATATCCTCACAACCTAACATCAAAACTATAGATCATGAGTTTCACTTTTGAAAATATAACAATGATTGGACTCGTTTTATTAACCGGATTGTCAGCTGGCTTGTGCTTTACTTGGGCGAATGCCGTTAGCCCGGGAATTGGCAGATTGGATGACTCAAGCTACTTATTGTCTATTCAAAGTATGAATAGAACCATTTTAAATCCCTTGTTTTTTATCGTCTTTTTCGGACCGTTTTTCCTTGCGGCTGTCAATTTATATGTCTTTAAAGATGCAGCGAGTTCATTTCTTTGGTTAGTAGGCATTGCAATGGCAATTTACTTTTTGGGACTTGTATTGGTAACTATCATCGGAAATGTACCCCTAAATGAAATTTTAGATAGAACAGATATTAGTTCGGCGAGTACTGAAGAATTACGATCCTTGAGAGATACTTTTGAAGCTAAATGGAACCGATTTCATCTTATTAGGACGGTAAGCGCCATCACTTCTTTTGTGTTGCTCCTTATAAGTTTCACCCAAACGATACATAAATAATAGATAAACAATTTAAAACACATATAAATTATGGAAACTAAAAGCAACATTTTGGTTATTGGCGGAACTGGAAAAACAGGACGCAAAATAGTAGACAAATTAACCAAAGCTGGTCATAACGTAAGAATAGGTTCACGATCTGCCTCACGGTCATTCGATTGGAACGACTCCGAAACCTATAAAACAGCAATGCAAGGCATGGAGAAGGTCTACATTACATTTCAACCCGATTTGGCTGTTCCCGGAGCCTTAGAAGCCATAGAGAAACTAACAAAACAGGCAAAACGGTGTGGCGTAAAAAAATTAGTGCTGTTATCCGGAAAAGGTGAAAGAGAAGCAGAGCTTTGTGAGCAAGTCGTAATCCACTCGGGTATAGATTATACCATCGTTCGTGCTAGTTGGTTTAATCAAAATTTCAGTGAAAGTTTTTTCTTAGAGCCAATTTTAGAAGGATTGGTTGCTTTACCACAAGCAGATGTAAAAATTCCATTTGTGGATACCAATGATTTGGCAGCTGTGGCAGTAGCAGCATTGTTAAATGATGCACATAATGGCGAAATATATCAGATCACCGGACCGAGGCTGCTTACATTTAGAGAAGCCATCCAAGAGATTTCCGAGGCAACAAATAGAACGATTGCGTTTACACCCATTTCGCTGGCAGCTTATGCAAATGCTATGAAAGAACAGGGTGTGCCTTCAGATTTTGTATGGTTGGTTGAATATTTATTCTCAGAAGTACTAGGCAATCCCCGTAATTCTGAAATTACTCACGATATTGAAAGGGTGTTAGGGAGACAAGGAAAAGACTTTTCAGACTATGCAAAAGAAACTGCAGCAACCGGAGTTTGGAGTCCGAAAATCATAGCTTAATACAATCATAAAACTATGCCACATTTTATAATTGACTGTTCCGAATCCGTTATTTCACTAAAATCCCCGAAGGCGATAATGCAAAGCGTTTATGATGTGGCAGCGGCTTCGGGACTTTTCGAAGAAGGAGATATTAAGGTTAGGATCCATCCATTTGAGCACTATACTATTGGAAATACGAAGGCCAATTTTCTGCATATTTTTGCAAACATCATGGAAGGAAGAAATAGCAAACAAAAAAGAATGCTATCGCAAGGTATCATTTCAGAATTAAAAAAAATGTTTCCAGAGGTTCCTATTATTTCCATTAACATTAGAGATTTCGAAAAAGCAACCTACTGTAATAGATCAATGGTTTAGTATGTATTTTTTTTAGAGAATCACAAATTAAGTAAACTCGAATCGAGATGATATTCTACTTCGGAATTGTATAGGAAAGAGGAATCAATTTTTATATTTGTGTAATGAATTCCGAAGAAAAAATCAAAGCCCTCCGTAAAGAGCTGCGCGAGCACAATTACAACTACTACGTGCTCGATAATCCAACGATCAGTGATTACGATTTCGATATAAAATTGAAAGAACTCCAAGGACTCGAGGCCGCCCACCCGGAATTCTATGACGCCAATTCACCAACGCTTCGAGTAGGTGGCGAGGTGACCAAGAATTTTGAAACCGTTGCTCATACCTATAGAATGTATTCCCTCGATAACAGTTATTCGAAAGAGGATCTGGAAGACTGGGAAAAGCGCATCCATAAAATGGTGGACGGAAAAGTAAGCTATACCTGCGAACTTAAATACGACGGAGCCTCCATGAGCCTGACCTATGAAAACGGAACTTTGGTGCGGGCAGTAACCCGTGGCGACGGATTTCAAGGCGATAACGTGACAACGAACGTAAAAACGATCAAATCGGTGCCACTACAGTTAAAAGGAGATTATCCCCCCAAATTTGAAATACGGGGTGAGATCGTGCTTCCATTTGCGGGCTTTAATAAAATGAATGAGGAGCGCATTGACGTTGGAGAAGAGCCGTATCGAAACCCAAGAAACACCGCCTCAGGAAGTCTGAAATTACAAGACAGCAGCGAGGTCGCCAAAAGACCTTTGGAGTGTTTGTTATACAGTATCAAAGGAGAACGCTTGGGCATAACAACACAGTTTGAAAACCTTGAAAAAGCCCGTCAATGGGGTTTTAAGGTCCCTACAGAGGCTAGGTTGGCTCATAGTATCGATGAGGTATTAGAGTACATTGCCTATTGGGATGTGCATCGGCATGACCTCCCTTATGAAACCGATGGAGTAGTGGTGAAGGTGAATGACCTGCAGCAACAAGAAGAACTGGGTTATACGGCTAAAGCACCACGTTGGGCGATGGCCTATAAATTTAAAGCCGAGCAGGCCTCCACCCGACTCGAACAAATTACCTATCAGGTGGGCCGAACGGGAGCCATCACTCCGGTGGCCAATTTGGAACCGGTGGAGCTGGCAGGAACCGTGGTCAAACGAGCTTCGTTACACAATGCCGATCAGATCGCGAAACTGGATATTCGGGAAGGGGATACGGTCTATGTGGAAAAAGGAGGGGAGATTATTCCCAAGATCATGGGTGTGGATTTAAGTCAGAGGCCGGCCAACTCGCAACCTACTCAATACATCACTCATTGCCCCGAATGCAGGACGGAGCTCATCCGTACCGAAGGGGAGGCACAGCATTATTGCCCCAATGATGAGGGTTGTCCGCCTCAGATTATTGGTAGGATACAGCATTATATTTCCCGAAAAGCCATGGATATTGAAGGTCTGGGTGGTGAAACGGTTGCACTTTTGGTGGAGAATGGACTCATTACCAATTATGCCGATCTATACCAACTTACAGTTGAGCAGGTGATCCCGTTGGAGCGAATGGCCGAGAAAAGTGCTGAGAATTTAGTGAACGGGATTGAGGCTTCCAAGCAGATTCCTTTTGAGCGGGTGTTGTTCGCTCTGGGAATTCGGTATGTTGGGGAGACGGTGGCCAAGAAACTTGCGAAACACTTCAAAAGTATAGATGCGCTGTCGGTTGCTTCGGAGGAGGAACTGGTGCAGGTTGACGAAATTGGCGACCGGATCGCTCAAAGTGTGGTGGCATTTTTCTCTTCTGAAGAAAATAAAAACACGGTAGAACGGTTAAAAGAGTATGGGGTCCAACTGAAGATCTCGGAGGCAGAGCTTGCCAATCAAACAGACCGACTCCAGGGCAGCACTTTTGTTGTTTCGGGGGTGTTCACCAAAGTGACGCGTACCGAACTTAAAAAGCTTATTGAGGACAACGGCGGCAAAGTGTCGAGTAGTATTTCGAGTAAGACGGGTTATGTGGTTGCCGGTGAAAATATGGGCCCCAGTAAGCGAACCAAGGCGGAAGATCTGGGCGTTCCCATTATTTCGGAGGATGATTTTTTGGAAATGATCTCTTGATTTTTCAGAAATAAATCACAGAACTCGTATTTTTGTAAAGCAGCTTACTCCCGTTATGTTTGAAAAGTTAAAAAGAAGGTCTTTACGCAAGTTGACAGAACGAAACTTGGCGAATCGAGATTTGTCTCAGGTAAATTCGAAGATGAAAACTTTGGGATTTCTGGTCGACGAGAAATTGTTTTCGGAGTTCGAGAAGCTGGAGGATTTTTATAAAGACCTGAATTTAATTCCGAAGGACGTAAAAGTATTTTCATTTATTGAGGTGAAGCGTAAGTTGCCCTCACTGCGGCATAACCAAGTGCAGTGCAAGGATTTCAATTGGAAGGGCGAGATGCACAATCAGAACGCCAACGAGTTTATCGATCGCAATTTTGATGTCTTGGTTGGCTACTATGAAGGTAAGAATGAATTTCTGGATGCGCTAATTTCCCAAAGCAGGGCGAAGTTTAAAGTTGGATTTTCGGGAGCGGACGATCGACTGTTCGATTTGATCATTTCCATAAAACCAACCGCAGTGGATGCCTTTAGAGTGGAATTGAAAAAATACCTGACCATTTTGGGGAAGATATAAAAGACAAAAGACAAAAGACAAAAGACAAAAGACAAAAGACAAAAGACACTTAACAATAAACAACTATCAACTACCAACTATCAACCAAAAACCATAAACTAGAATGGATCAATTTAAAGGAACCGGAGTCGCATTAGTCACCCCTTTTACGGAAAATGGAGAGGTGGACATCGCTGGTTTGGAAAAGGTGGTGAATTATCAAATCGACAATGGGATCGAGTATTTGGTTGTTTTGGGCACCACCGGGGAGAGTGTCACACTTTCCAAGTCTGAAAAACAAATGGTTATGCATACGGTTGCGGCCATAAATGATGGAAGATTGCCCTTGGTTATTGGTATTGGAGGAAATAACACCCAAGCGATCATTGAAGAGTTGGCGTACTGGGATCTTTCAAAGTATGATGCAATTCTTTCGGTTTCTCCGGCTTACAACAAGCCGAGTCAGGAAGGGATTTACCAGCATTTTGCGGCCATTGCAAAGGCGTCACCGCTACCTGTCATTTTATACAATGTACCCGGCCGAACAGCTTCCAATATGCTCCCGGAGACGGTCATTAGATTGGCGACCGATTTTGATAACATCATTGGGGTAAAGGAAGCGGCAGGAACTATTGAGCAAGCTATGCGGATGATCGATGGCACTCCGGATGGTTTTATGGTCATTAGTGGTGAGGACATGATCGCCCTGCCCATGACACTTGCAGGAGGTGTGGGAGTAATTTCGGTGATCGCACAAGGTTTACCAAAGGAATTTTCCGATATGATCCGTTACGGACTAAGCCGAAAAGTAGATGAGGCCTATGCCATTCAGTATAAAATAATGCCGGCCATCGACTACGCATTCGAAGAAGGCAATCCCGCCGGGATCAAGGCAATATTGAGTAAATTAGGCATCTGCGGAGATACGCTTCGACTTCCCTTAGTGAACGTTAGCGATCAATTGCAAGCCAAAATCAACGCTTTTATTGATTCTTTTTAATTCTGAATAGCCCAAGAGGCGTTAAAGTTTTCAGAATAAACCCTAAAACAGCTGAGACTTGCAATATTTTAGCGGGATAATAAGTTTTTGTAATCACGTATAATTCACTACTTTTGCACGATGTTTTTTAAATCTATGAGAACGAGCCTTTTATTTGTATTTGCAGCCCTTTTGTTGACCTCCTGTGGAGAATATCAAAAGCTGCTTCGGTCTGACGACACCCCTAAAAAATATGCAGCGATGGATTCGCTCTACGAGGCAGGGAAATACAAGAAGGCATTGAAGATCATGGAACAGATCGTTCCTTTATACAGAGGAAAACCTCAGGCGGAACCATTGATGTTCAAATATGCGAACACATTTTACCAATTGGAGGACTATTATCTGGCCGGCTATCAATTTGAACGTTTTGAAACTTCATTCCCAAAAAGTGATAGCATCGAAGTCGCGGCCTTCAAGAGTGCCAGAAGTTATTACGAACTCTCGCCACGATATTCTTTGGATCAAAAGGATACAAATAAGGCATTGGAGAAACTACAAAATTACATCAATAAGTATCCTAATTCGGGGAATCGATTGGAGGCCAACGCCCTTGTGAAGGAACTTCGTGAGAAACTCGAGAAAAAGGATTACGAGGTGGCCGTGCAATATTTAGAAACTGCCGAATCGTTAGGGACGTTTGCTCCGGCCATCGAGGCTTTTGATAATTTTATTGCGGATCACCCGGGATCGAGCTACCGCAAAGATGCCTTCTTTGGAAGATTACAAGCGCAATACTTACTCGCCATTAACAGTGTGCCGTCCAAGGTGGAAGCTCGTTTGAAGTCGGCTAAAAAATACTACGATAGTTTTGCAAAATATTATAGTGAGACTGCCTTGAATGAAGATGCCACGGAGATCTTGATGGATATCGAGAAAAGGTTATCTCAAACTGAAACAGCAATTAATTAAGAATTATGAGTGATATAAAGAATTCTGAAGCACCTATCAATACAACAACTATTGATAAAAATTTAATCGATGCGCCTACTAACAATATCTATGAGGCGATATCTATTATCTCGAAAAGAGCCAACCAGATCAACGGTGATATCAAAAAGGAGCTTTTAGAGAAATTGGATGAATTTGCTACTTACAACGATAGCCTTGAGGAGATCTTTGAGAACAAGGAGCAGATTGAAGTGTCCAAATTCTACGAGAAACTTCCAAAGCCACACGCGCTTGCCGTACAAGAATGGTTAGAGAATAAGATCTACTACCGAAATACGCAGGACGAAGAAATCGAAAAATAAGCGCCATGTCTGTATTGAGCGGTAAAAAAGTATTACTCGGCGTCACGGCGGGTATTGCCGCTTACAAAAGTGCTTTTTTAGTTCGATTACTTATTAAAAAAGGAGCCGAAGTAAAAGTAGTAATGACTCCTTCGGCCAAAGAGTTTGTAACTCCGTTAACCCTCTCTACACTTTCTAAAAATGAAGTGTATGCTTCGTTTACCAACGAAGATGATGATAACGCCCAATGGAACAATCATGTTGAGCTTGGTCTTTGGGCCGATCTGTTTATCATCGCGCCCGCTACGGCAAACACCCTCTCCAAAATGTCTCAGGGCACTAGCGATAACTTGTTGATAGCGACCTATCTTTCGGCGAAATGCCCGGTCTATGTGGCTCCGGCGATGGATCTGGACATGTACAAACATCCTTCGACTGCCGAGACCTTTAAAAAATTAGAATCGTTTGATAATATCATCATTCCTGCAGCCCATGGTGAATTGGCCAGTGGACTGGTAGGGCAGGGCCGAATGGCAGAACCCGAAGCCATCGTGGACTTTTTGGAAAAGGATATTTCATCTAAATTACCTCTACGTGGAAAACATATTTTGATTACTGCTGGTCCAACCTACGAGGCCATAGATCCGGTACGTTTTATTGGAAATCACTCGAGTGGGAAAATGGGCTTTGCGATCGCAATGGCCGCGGCTGAAATGGGTGCGGCAGTGAGTTTGATCTCCGGGCCAACGAGCCTTCGAATGGACCACAGTGCGGTAGAATTGGTGCCGGTGACTTCGGCAGCAGAAATGTATGAGGCGGTTCACGACCGATTTGAAAAAACAGACGTCGCCATTTTGAGTGCAGCAGTTGCAGATTATCGCCCGGCAAAAGTGGCCGATCAAAAAATCAAAAAGAAGGAAGGTGCACTTACCATTCAGCTTGAAAAAACAAAAGACATACTGGCATCACTTGGCGAAACAAAAGAAAAGCAGTTCTTAGTCGGATTTGCGCTCGAGACCCAAAATGAGTTGGAATATGCAAAAACCAAACTTGAGAAAAAGAATTTAGATTTAATTGTATTAAATTCGCTAAATGACCCCGGAGCGGGATTTGGCGTGGATACCAATAAGGTAACTTTTATTACCCGTGACAATAAAGTGATTCCTTTTGAAGTTAAGACTAAGAAAGAAGTCGCCAACGATATTTTAGAACATATTATACAATCACTCAATGCGTAGAATTTTATTTTTAATTACGTTATTAGTTACAACAGTAGGATTACAGGCTCAGGAGCTCAATGCCACCGTTACAATTGATGCCGAACAAACCGGACAACCCAATGCTCAGGTATTTAGAACTCTGGAGACCGAGTTGACCGAATTTTTGAACAACACCAATTGGACAGATCGTGAGTATAAGAATCAGGAGCGGATCGATTGTAATTTCACACTCATTATCCAAAGCTACGAGTCTACTTCTTTTCAAGGGACGCTTCAAGTACAATCTTCAAGACCGGTATATGGATCGGTTTATGACTCTCCTGTTTACAATTATAACGACAGACAGTTTAGCTTCGATTACAGTGAGTTTCAGCCGTTGGTTTTCAACATTAATAATTTCGATTCCAATTTGGTTTCCGTATTGGCTTACCATGTTTACACGGTGATCGGCCTGGATGCAGATACTTTTGCACTCCAAGCAGGAACCGAATATTTTTCTATCGCGAAGCAGATTGTGAACACGGCAGCATCGAGCAATTTTGCCGGATGGAAACCAGCCGATGGAACGCAATCCAGATATCGTTGGAACGATGCCGTTTTGAGCAACGTTTATAAAGAATTTCATGAGGCATTGTATACCTACCACCGTCATGGATTGGATAAGATGGATGTGCCTACGCAGGCGGAAGGAAAGAATAATATCATCAATGCCATCGCCAGCTTAAAAAATATAAACGATCGTCGTCCCAACTCATTCCTCATTCGAACATTCTTCGATGCCAAGACCGATGAGATCGAACGTGTATTTAACGGAGGGCCCAGGGTAGATATCAACACACTCATAGAAAATCTAAATCGGTTGGCGCCCACCCGACGTAGCAATTGGAGCAAAATAAAATTATAAGCTGCTTTTTTGCAGAAAATGTAAAACTCCCTTACTTTAGAGGGAGTTTTTTTATAGAACAAAACCACTAAAATTACTACAAGATTGATCACCTCCCTCGCCATAAAAAACTATGCCCTCATCGAAGATATTCGGGTGGAGTTTAGTTCGGGTTTGACGATCATCACCGGAGAAACAGGAGCAGGAAAGTCTATTTTACTGGGAGCGCTGGGATTGGTTTTAGGAAAGCGAGCCGACTTAAAAGTAGTAAAGGACCCATCTAGCAAATGTGTGATCGAGGCGGAGTTTTCGTTGGGGAACTATCAACTTGAATCACTTTTTTCTGAAAATAATCTCGATTATGAATCGCATACCATTTTACGCCGGGAAATTTTGCCCAGCGGTAAGTCGCGTGCCTTTGTGAACGATACCCCGGTCACCTTACAACAAGTACAAACGCTGGGAGCGCGGTTGATCGATGTTCATAGTCAGAACGATACGCAATCCCTTTTGACGGAGGCCTATCAAATGGAGGTGGTGGATGCACTGGCGGGAAACGGCTCTTTGCTGACTGATTATGTGAATAAGCTTAATCAATTTAAGGAGCACAGTCGGCAGTTATCTCAATTAATTTCTGAAAAGGAACTCGCAGCCAAGGAGTTGGATTACCATATTTTTTTACATACTGAATTGTCCGATGCTAAGCTAAAGACCCTCGACCAACAAACCTTGGAAGAAACCTATGAAAAATTGAATCATACGGAGGAGATCCAGGAATCGATGGGTAGATTGCAGGGATTGTTAACCGAAGAATCCTCAGGGACTTTGGCAACTTCGAATGCGGCGCGAGCGTTGTTGGGTAGGATAAAGAATTTCTCTTCGGAATATGCCACACTTTGGGATCGTTTGAATGCAGTTATTATTGAATTAGAGGATATTAGTGAAGAAATTGAAAATGCCGCAAATGGTCTTGAGGCAGATCCTAAGTTGCTTTCCGAAGTAAACGAAAAGTTGCAGGCCCTTCACAATTTGCAACAAAAACATACGGTCGCTTCGGTGGAAGAATTAATTAAAATTGAAGAGGATCTGGCAACAAAGATCGATACGTCTTCAACGATCGACGAACGTATTGAGGTGTTACAAAAAGAAGTAGAAATTGCCATAGATGAAACTCAGGCACTCGCCCTTCAGCTAAATCAAAAAAGAAAAAAAGCCATTCCTGTTTTGAAGGAAAAGTTGGAACACTTTTTAAAGGATCTGGGATTGCCCAATGCTCGTTTTGAGTTTGAGTTACAACCGATCGAGGATTTCAGAAAAAATGGAAATGCGATATTGGATCTGCTTTTTACTGCCAATAAAGGAACGGTTCCGGGACCGCTGAATAGGGTTGCTTCGGGCGGAGAGATGAGCAGGATCATGCTGGCGGTGAAAGCCGTGTTGACGCAGTATAAAAAATTACCAACCGTTATTTTTGATGAAATTGATACAGGAGTTTCTGGGGAGATCGCGCACAAAATGGCGGAGATCATGAACGAGATGAGTATTAAGATGCAGTTGCTGAGTATTACCCATTTGCCACAGATCGCGGCGAAGGGAGATCATCATAAACGTGTCTATAAGACCGAGAATAATGATGTGACTTCTACCCAAATAAAAGAATTGACACCGGAGGAGCGCATCATTGAGATCGCACAAATGATCGGGGGAAGTTCGGTGAGTGATTCGGCGATCGCACACGCCAAACAATTATTGAATTAAATGTATATTTGACCCCACCGAGTGGAGGTTATGTCATATGGTATACCGCTGAAGGATTCACTTTCATGAAGAGCGTTTATAAATTAGTTTCAGAATAAAAAATACAACCAACTATGTCATATAATTTATTAAAAGGAAAACGAGGAATCATTTTTGGAGCTTTGGATGAACATTCCATCGCTTGGAAAACCGCTGAAAGAGTACATGAAGAAGGCGGAAGCATCGTATTGACCAATGCACCTATCGCCATGCGCATGGGTGCGATCAATCAATTGGCTGAAAAGATCGGGGCGCAGATCGTACCGGCAGATGCTACCAATATTGAAGACCTGGAGAACCTCGTGGATCAAGCGACCGAGATCTTAGGGGGCAAGTTGGATTTTGTCCTACATTCCATTGGTATGTCCGTGAACGTGAGAAAAGGTAAGGCGTACACAGATCAGAATTACGACTGGACTGGTAAAGGCTGGGATGTTTCTGCACTATCGTTTCACAAGACCATGCAGGTATTGTATAAAAAGGACGCGATGAATGAGTGGGGTAGTATTGTTGCTCTGACTTATATGGCTGCCCAGCGGGTGTTTCCGGATTATAATGATATGGCGGACAACAAGGCCTATTTGGAATCGATCGCCCGAAGTTTCGGATATTTCTTCGGAAGGGATAAAAAGGTACGGGTGAACACCATTTCACAATCTCCAACTCCTACTACAGCCGGTCAGGGTGTAAAAGGATTTGATGGTTTTATTGCTTATGCCGAAAAAATGTCTCCACTTGGAAATGCTACGGCCCTGGATTGTGCTAATTATACGGTGTCACTTTTTAGTGATCTTACGAAGCGAGTCACGCTTCAGAATTTATACAACGATGGAGGATTTTCGAACATGGGTGTAAGCAACGAAGTGATGGATGCTTTTATGAATGAATAGAAATTGTATAGGATCTAAAATTTCAACCTGCTGAAAAAGCAGGTTTTTTTGTTTTTAAACGGATAAAAACGAGCGTTCATCGGTTAAAAAATCTTGTCTTTAAAAAGCTTTGAAAATCCCTTTTTTTTGGATAATTTTAGTAGGTATTAACTACTTAAATTAATTTGAAATTATGAGAAACTTTACTTTTTTAATTGCATTATTAATGTGTTCCGTTGGCTTTAGCCAATCGGCGCTCAGTGATTACGGTGCGGATAGCAACACGGTGATGTATGAGCGGGGAATCGTTAAAAAGAACCTCCCTATGGTAGATATTTTGAACACTGATGTTGTTTCGAATACCGAGGGATCTAGTAACACTGTGATGCAGCAACGGGGAATCGTTAGAAAAGACATTCCTATTATTGATATTTCGGATACAGATCTTCGTTCCAATGTAAGTGTTGGCAGTAATACTGTGTATTATAGTGCTCCTTTACTTTTTCAAGATCTAGTTGCGATTCAGCAAGAGCTGGACGCCAGTGCTATGGACCGAGCGGAGAATCCTCCCTCAGAGAATAACTTTACCGTACGACCTCGGATCACGCGGTCTATGGCAAATATTATTCCGAACGCAGGAGCCACAGAGACTTTTGCTGTAGTTCCCGGAGATTTTTTCTATGACCCAACCGACGGTGTAACCGGTGGTGTTGGCGGTGATTGTTCAACTACTTCCTCAGGAGATCCCGGAGATTATCCAAATTGTGGTTGTACAACAGTTACTACCTTGACCGGTACCGATCTTGAGGTCGAGTTTCTTGAATTTAGAGTTTTTGGGACCTTTGATGTATTAGTCATTTATGATGGTCCGGATACGGCCTCTCCTATACTTTATGATAGTAATACAAATTCAGATACCGATACATTGGCAGGTATGATCGTAGAAAATGGTTCTGCCGTGTTTAGTGCATCAGCAGGTGCTTTAACGTTTGAGTTTCTTGCAACAACAGTTGTAAACACCTGTGGTTGGGAAGTAGAAGTACTTTCCGGTGGCGGTGGTGGCGGATCTTCCTGCGACCAGATGACCGTTACTCCGGCCGGTGGTGTTGAGAACGGACGTGGATGTAGCGCCAACAACAACTGGACAGCAGCCAACGACTTTATCGTAGCGGCAGGAGAAGATGCAGAAGTAACTTCTATTGTAGCTAATATCTTGGTAAGCCCAGGTGCAACTATTCTTTCTGCAGACGTAGGTCTTTGGGATGATGCTCCCGGAATACCCGGAACCAACTTAGATACTCAAGCAGCGGTAGTACCAACCTCACAACCGGTGATCGGTTCTGCCTTTGGGTTGGATATTTTAGCAGTAACGCTTGATGTAACACCATTGGCCATGCCTGGTGATGCAGGAAGTGATACCAGCTATTGGATCTCTTTACAGGTGACAACTTCGGATGGATTGAATGCCTTCTGGGAAGATCAGTCACTAGATGTAATTGGAGAATTCCTTGCTTTTGAAAATAACGGAGCAGGATGGACGATTCCTGTAGCCAGAGATGGTGTATATACTTATGTTGCTAACTGTACTCCAATTGGAGGCGGTGGTCCTTGTGACCAGATGACCGTTACTCCGGCCGGTGGTGTTGAGAACGGACGTGGATGTAGCGCCAACAACAACTGGACAGCAGCCAACGACTTTATCGTAGCGGCAGGAGAAGATGCAGAAGTAACTTCTATTGTAGCTAATATCTTGGTAAGCCCAGGTGCAACTATTCTTTCTGCAGACGTAGGTCTTTGGGATGATGCTCCCGGAATACCCGGAACCAACTTAGATACTCAAGCAGCGGTAGTACCAACCTCACAACCGGTGATCGGTTCTGCCTTTGGGTTGGATATTTTAGCAGTAACGCTTGATGTAACACCATTGGCCATGCCTGGTGATGCAGGAAGTGATACCAGCTATTGGATCTCTTTACAGGTGACAACTTCGGATGGATTGAATGCCTTCTGGGAAGATCAGTCACTAGATGTAATTGGAGAATTCCTTGCTTTTGAAAATAACGGAGCAGGATGGACGATTCCTGTAGCCAGAGATGGTGTATATACTTATGTTGCTAACTGTACTCCAATTGGCGGAGGACCCACAAACGACGAATGTGCCGGAGCAACTCCTGTTGCCTGTAACGATATCGTTGTTGGAACTACTGCCGATAATACTGACACAGGTGGAAACCCTGCACCGGATGAGTGGTATAGCTTCACTGGAGCTGGAACTCCTCAGGTAGTTACGCTATCCCTTTGTGATGGTGGAACGGATTATGATTCTTTCCTACGAGTATTTGATGCTT
>Ga0315336_1001192_pt1 | contig 54414 bp, 50 predicted proteins | sample ASW5metaG_FD_204512 | JGI IMG/M metagenome (GOLD analysis project Ga0315336, IMG submission 204512) | Ammonia-oxidizing marine archaeal communities from Monterey Bay, California, United States - ASW #5 | ecosystem: Environmental > Aquatic > Marine > Intertidal zone | place: USA: California...
ATGACACCCGCCATGGCGGCATTACCCACCTGAAAGCGTTTGGTCCAGGCGCTATTGACCAGAAACTGCATCGACCCGGCCGACTGACTCAGGCAGATGCCCATTGCCATTGCGAGCTGCTCAGGGGACAGCCCTAGAGTGCGCCCGGCGGCAACAGCCGCACCAAACGCTCCGGTCGTCGCGGTGGGATGAAATCCCCGGTCATAATGATCAGCGGGCTTGAGCGCCCGTCCCAGGCGGCACATCACCTCGTAGCCCGCAATCACACCGGCAAGCACTCCGGCCCCATCGGTGCCGGCCATTTGCCCTGCTGCCAGGGCCGCCGCCAGCACCGGTGCTGTCGGGTGTACCGTGGCAGCAATATGGGTGTCGTCGAAATCCAGGCTATGGATCAGCGAGCCATTAATCAACGCAGCCGCGGGAAACGCATAGCCTTTTTCATCCGCAAAGACACTCGCTGTGCCGTTATCCATGCCCATGCGGGCGACTGCAGCGAGCAGTGCCGGCGTGGATTCGGCCTCTTTTCTTGCGCGGATCGCAATCCCGCTGCTGTCGGTCACCAGCAAAGCAGCGCGTTGTGCGACCGCACTCGGAAGGTCTTCTATTTTTACCTGGCTCGCAAACTCGCAAAGTGTTGCGGTGATGCTTTTTTCTTGCACGAATGTTCCTCAGACATTCCACGGGCCCAAGATGCCGCTGGCTGGGCAAGGTTAGTGACCCGTGAATTTTGCCTTTCTTTTCTCGTTGAATGCGGCAATCCCTTCGCGCCGGTCCTGGGTAGGCACGGTCTCGTTGTATGACGCGAGTTCCACCTCATAATCTTCTTTCAGCGAAGCAAATCCCGCGTTATTGATCGCCCTCAAGGCACCGCGAACCGCCACCGGGCCGTTGTCTGCAATCCGCTGGGCGACTGCCTTTACCATATCGAGCAGAGCCTCTGACTCATAGAGCTCATTGACTAATCCCCACTGGAGCGCCTGCTCGGCGCTGAAGGGTTTACCCGTGAGGATGATTTCTTTGGCCCTGCGGATACCGACCGCCCGCGGAAGATACTGGGTGCCCGCCATCCCGGGCATGATCCCGAGCGTCGTTTCCGTAAGGGCGAACCGGGCATGTTTAGCCGCATAGGCAAAGTCGCAGGCCAACGTGAGTTCCGTGCCGCCCCCGAAGGCGGCGCCGTTAATAGCGCCAAGGATCGGTACCGGGCAATCCATCAGCGCCCGTGCCAGATCTTCAAAAACGACATGCTGTTCGTACCACTCTTTATCTGTCATGCCGTGGCGCTGCTTGAGATCACCACCGGCACAGAATGCCCGTTCACCCGCGCCGGTCAGGATGATGCATCGGGCTTCCCGTGCGCCTGAGACAAAATCACCGAACACCTCCAGCAGTTCCTCTGCCATCCGGGTATTGAAGGCATTGGCAACTTCCGGCCGATTTAAGGTCACCCAGACCAGGTGATCTTCTTGATCCACAATGATCGTTTCGAAGCTTTCCTTCATGATGCAGTACTGTTTTCCTTAAATCAGGCTCTGCGCTGAATGGGACTTCTACCCGCCAGCCTTAAGCATCCTGTCCCAGTTCGATTGCTACTTCGCGTCCAGTTCCGCAAAAACTTTTTTCGCGATTCGGTGACACTCCACTGCCACCGGCACGCCGCAGTAAATCGCGATCTGATTCAGAATGGCTTTGAGTTCGTCACGGCTGACGCCATTGACCAAGGCACCCCGAAAATGCAGTTCCCACTCATGCATCCGGTTAAGCGCTGCGATCATCGAGACATTGAGCATGCTACGCGTCTTCCGGTCCAGCGTTTCGTCACCCCAGACCGCTCCCCAGCAGTATTCAGTCAGCAATTCCTGAAAATCCCGGGCGAATTCGCTGGCGTTAGCCAGCGCATTATCGACATACTCGGCTCCGAGCACGTCCCGGCGTGTCGCCAAGCCCTTGTCAAAGCGTTCCTGATCCATAGAAATCTCCAATAAGAAAGAAGCGTAATTATGCCCTGTAGCGTACTCAAATAACGGGTCAGAAACCCTCCTGAGCAGTGAAGGCGGCTTTTACTACACCCTAACGGTTGGCTTTGAGAAACTCAATGAGCCGGCGGTTGACCATCTCCGGCGCTTCCCACGACGCAAGATGGTGCAGGCCAGGCAATATGGCAAGTTCGGCATTGGCGAGGTCAGCCGCCATCCTTTTGGCGATAGCGGGCGTTGACCCGGGGTCATTCTCACCTGTCAGAACAAGCGCCGGACAGAAAACGTGTTTCAGGGCATCCTGGACGATCACATCCGCCTCCACTAGTGCCGCGTACGCCTCGATATAGGCTTGCCGGTCATTTGCCAGCAATTTGCTGCGGATCAACTCCACCCGATCCGGAAACTGTTTCTTGAATACATCGTCAAACCATCGATTCACTGCCGCTCTGGCAATCGGGTCAAGACCCTCGTCGCGGGTAAGCTCAAGGCGATCACGCATTCCGGCGAGTTCCTCTTCGGTTCGCCGATACACCGTATTCATCAATACCAGCGTTTTCAGGTGTGAGGGCGAACCCCCGGCAAACGCCTGGCTGATCACACCACCCATGGATAGACCCACAAGATGCAGCTGCTCAATCTTGAGGTAGGTCAGCAGCTGTTCCAGTTGTGCAACAAAGGTCGTGATGTTTTTGACGGGCCGACGCTTAGAACGCCCATGCCCGAGCATGTCATAGCGCACCACGCAGAACGATTCACCCAGCGCCGCCATCTGCGGTTCCCACATGGTGTGGTCGAGTCCCACGCCATGGATCATCACCACAGGGATATCAGTCGGCCCGCTGCCGCTGATCTCGTACCAGGTACCGTCAGGGCTGAGCCCGCTTTGGGCGCATTTGTCTCTCATAGGCGAAATTCAACTGGATGACAGCCGGTGGAAAAAGGTATAACTATGTTACTTTAACTTCCACTTGAGTCTTCCCCTCCCAATGCGCCACCCAAAGAAAACGATTATCGGCGATCCGCTGGTGATTAACGGTCGGCAACTGTCTCTGTCGCGTGCCGTCAGGGCCGGTGATTTTGTTTTCCTGACCGGCCAGATACCTATGCAGGATGGTCAGGTCATGACGACCGGAAGCATCGAGGAACAGACCCGCGCCTGCCTCGACAGTATCCGCCAGACGCTAGCCGAAGCGAACTGTGGCCTTCAGGATATTGTCAAATCAATGGTCTGGCTGAAATCACGGGAAGACTTTCCCGGCTTCGACTCAGTCTATGCGGAGTATTTCCCGGAAGGTCCACCGGCGCGTTCCGCCCTGGTCAGTGATTTTCTTGTGGATATCCGGGTGGAGATTGAGTGCATTGCCTACCAACCACAAATTTAGTACGAACTGAAACCCGCATGGATTGAAAAAGGAAAAGCCAATGGCTGAGCTAAAGCAGTACCAGATGTATATCGACGGGAAATGGGTGGATGCCGAAAACGGTGTAACTTTTACCAGCGTCAACCCTGCTACAGGGGAAACCTGGGCCGAGGTGCCCGAGGCATCAGAAGCCGACGTAGGTCGGGCAGTAGAAGCCGCGCACCGTGCATTCAGCGAAGGGCCGTGGTCCACGCTGACGCCAACAGCCAGGGGCAAGATGCTGCGCCGCCTTGCCGAGATCCTGGCGGAGCATTCTGAACCGCTTGGCCGCTGTGAGACGGTCGATACCGGAAAACTGTTCAAGGAAACCCGGTGGCAGGCCAACTATATCTCCGACTTCTTTCAATACTATGCAGGCCTTGCCGACAAGGTGAGCGGGGAGACCCTGCCGATCGACAAGCCCGACATGATGGCCATGACGCTGCGCGAGCCGCTTGGCGTTGTTGCCGCCGTGGTGCCGTGGAATTCGCAGCTGTTTCTCGTCGCCGTCAAGATCGGCCCGGCACTGGCCGCCGGTAACACGGTCGTACTCAAGGCTTCTGAACATGCTTCCGCGCCGATGCTTGAGTTCGCCCGGGTGTTTGAGGAAGCGGGCTTTCCTCCCGGGGTATTCAACGTTGTCACCGGGCATGGTGAACCGTGCGGGCGTGCACTGACCAGCCATCCGCTGGTCGACCGCGTCAGCTTCACGGGCGGGCCGGAAACCGCCCGGCATGTCATCCGCAACAGTGCCGAGAACTTCGCCGAGGTCTCTCTTGAGCTCGGTGGCAAATCACCGGTGATGGTATTTGAAGACGCTGATCTTGAAAGTGCCGTTAACGGCGTGCTCCTCAGTATCTTCAGTGCCAGCGGGCAAAGCTGCGTGGCCGGTTCCCGACTGCTGCTGCAGGAATCGATCCGTGAAGAGGTGCTGTCGCGGGTCGCGGAAAAGGCGGCCCAGATCCGGATCGGGGATCCACTGGATGAGAACAGCCAGATGGGTCCGCTTGCCACCGAGGCGCAACTCAGCAATATCCGATCGACCCTGGCCGATGCCACTGCGAACGGTGCCAGCGTCCGCTACGGCGGGAATACGCCCAAGGGTCTGGAAACCGGCTGGTACATAGAGCCCACCATCGTGGACTGCCCCAACCAGGACATCAGCATCGTGCGCAAGGAACTTTTTGGCCCCGTCGTCAGCGCGCTTGGGTTTCGCGATGAAGCCGAGGCTCTTGCTCTCGCTAACGATACCAACTTTGGCCTTGCGAGCGGCATCTTTACCCGGGATGTCGGTCGGGCACTTCGGATCAGCAAGGCGATCCGGGCCGGGATCGTCTGGGTCAACATCTACCGGGTGGTATCACCGATTGCGCCGTTCGGTGGATTTAAAGACAGCGGCCACGGCCGAGAATCCGGCATGGAGGCAATTTATGATTACACCCGTCCCAAGACAGTGTGGCTGAATACCTCGCCGGAGCCGATCGCAGACCCCTTTGTCATGCGCTGATACAGATCAGGGACATTCACCAGGAGAGTGATAGACTCTTCGCGCGCCAAGCGGAGGACTCAGGGAAATCCATGAAATTTCAGTTAGCCATCAATATGGAACGTATCACCCCGGATACCGATATGGCCGAGGTCGAACGCCACACGCTGGAGATGGTCCAGATGGCCGACGCGGGGGGGTTTCATATCGTCTGGGCTGCGGAACACCATGGGCTGGAGATGACCATTGCGCCCAATCCATTCCAGATTCTCACCTGGTGGGCGGCGCATACCGACCGCATCCGTCTTGGCACCGCAGTCGTGGTCGCGCCCTACTGGCATCCGATCAACGTTGCCGGTGAAGCGGCTCTTTTGGATCTATACAGTAACGGCCGGCTGGAGTTTGGTATCGGGTCCGGTGCCTACCAGCGTGAGTTTGACAGAATGCATGCCGGCCTCAAGCAGACCGATGCCTGGCGCTACATGCAGGAGATGCTTCCTGCGATCAAAGCCCTGTGGCAGGGAGACTATGCCCACGAAGGCGAATACTGGCGCTTTCCTGAGGCGACTTCTGTGCCTAAGCCCCTGCAAAAGCCGCACCCGCCCATCTGGGTAGCGGCAAGGGCCCCGATCACCTATGAATACGCCGTCAAGAACCAGTGCAACATCATGTCATGGCCGCTGACCCGGCCGATGAGTGAGGTCGAGACCTATCTCGAACGCCTGCAGACGGCCCTCGATGAAAATCCGGGTCAGACACGACCTATCTTCTCTGCGATGCGGCACACCTGCGTTTACGACGACAAAGAAGACTGGATGGTCCCGGTTGAAGCCGCGCGGCGTCAGTTGGCGCAGTTTGAAAATCTGTTTAAAAACGCTGGCGGTGTTGAGAATGGTTTCCCCGCAATGATCGACTTATCAACTTTGGAGAACCGGGACGAATACGACCCCAGGATGCTGCATGAACATCTGATGTTCGGAACGCCCGAAGAGGTGATCGGCAAACTGCGCCTTTATGACAACTTGGGTGTCGACCAGTTTACATACTACGCGAGCCTCGGTCTTGGCATGAAGGAGCAGAAACGCTCCCTGGAACTCTTCATTAATGAAGTGATGCCCGAGTTTGCGGAGAATTAATCGGGAAGCCGCGCCGGGCTGTGAAATCAAACGCCGGCGCACCCCGCCCTACAGTCAGTAACTACCCTTAAGTCAGGTTCAGTTTCTCACGAGCCTCGTCCGCATCGCATATCCGCCCGCCCAGGTCACGAATGATGCGAACGGCTTTTTCCACCAGTTCCGCATTGCTCGCGGGCACACCCTTTTCAAGATAAAGATTATCTTCAAGCCCAACGCGGACATTGCCGCCCAGCAGCATGGCCTGAGCCACCATCGGCATCTGCGTACGGCTGATACCAAATCCTGACCAGACAACATCCTTGGGCAGCTGACTCACCATTGCCGTCATCGTCGCCGAATCCGCGCCCGCCCCCCAGGGAATGCCGAGACAGACCTGATACATCGCCGGTCCTTTGATAAGCCCTTCGGAGACCATCTGGTTTGCAAAGCGCAGATGACCTAGATCAAAAACCTCCATCTCGGGCTTGACCCCAATTTCTGCGTACCGCGCGGCCATGGTGCGCAACATGTTCGGCGTCTGGACATAAACATAATTGGCGTTGTCGAAGTTGATCGTGCCGCAGTCGAGTGTCGCAATATCCGGCCGCAGCATTTCAACGTGCGCCATACGCTGCTCCGCACTGATGAGATCAGTGCCCTCTCCCGGGACTTGCGGGTTGTCATCATCGACTACCAGATCACCGCCCATACCGGCAGTCAGGTTGATTAGCACATTTCTGCCGCTGTTTCTGACCAGCTCTACCGTCTCCTTGAAGAGGTTGATGTCCCGACTGCCCTTACCGGTCTCGGGATCGCGCACATGCAGGTGCACAATTGCCGCACCGGCATCTGCAGCCTCAATGGCCGAGTTAGCGATCTGCTCGGGTGTGACCGGTATTGCCGGGTGCTTATCCACCGTATCTCCGGCACCGGTTACTGCGCAGGTCACGACTACATTAGTGTTTATGGCCATATGTCCTTTTCCTCCTGAAATTTACCAGTGGATGTGATGCTGCTGGCGAATCATCGACTATTCATTACCCATCCGTGGCCACCCATCTTCCTCGGGTGGATACCAGTGCTCTTTAAGCACCTTTTGAATCTCTGCAAGACAGCGATCACGCCGACGTTCCATTTCACCGAAAACCCGCTCGCCGGACTCTTCCTCACAGCCCTCAACGATGCGTCTTTTCAGTTCATCGGTCAATACCGGGGCTTTCATGTGTGACCATGGAAGTTCCAGGGCTGGGCCAAACTGTTCAATCGTGTGGCGCATTCCGCCCGGACCACCACCGAGGTGCCAGGCTAGAAATGTCCCCATGAATGCCCAGCGCAGTCCCGGACCGCCGGTGACCGCCGCGTCGATCTCGGCCACCGTCGCTACGCCCTCGTCAATGAGATGCAGGGCCTCGCGGTACAGTGATTCCTGCAGACGGTCGGCGATATAGGCTTCAATCTCGCGGCGCACATGTAGCGGCCGCATGCCGATTGACCGGTAGAAATCTCCAGCTCGGGTAATCGCGGGCTGCGAGGTGTGTTCACTGCCCACGATCTCAACCAGGGGTAGTAGATAGACCGGTGCAAACGGATGGCCGATCATCAAACGCTCCGGGTGGGTACACCTCGACTGCAGACGGCTGGGCAGTAAGCCGGACGAGCTCGATGCGATCACGGTATCGATACGGGCATGCTGGCTGATCTCCTCGTGGACAGCAATCTTGAGGTCCTCGCGCTCGGGCACATTTTCCTGAATAAAATCCGCATCGCTGACTGCTTCCGCGATGTCATCGGCGAACTGCAGCTGACCCCTCTCGCCGGGCAAGAGGCCGGTATCTTCGAGCACCGGCCAGGCATCGTCCACCATCTTTTCCACGTAGTCACGGGCCTCGGCCCTAGGATCGGTCAGGGTGACCTCAAGGCCATTTGCGAGGCATCGTGTCGCCCAGCCCCCACCGATGACACCACCGCCCACCAACGCAATCTTTTTAATACCGTGATCTGTCATACGCTCCTCATCTCTTTACTGTAGAAACCACTATTCGCCCTTGAATACCGGCTTACGTTTCTCAACAAAAGCCTGTACTCCCTCTTTGGCATCTTCGGAGCGCAGCATTTTCCGATAGGTCGGCAGATCACCGGTACGCATAGTCTGGAACGCGCCCTCAATCGTATCGGCCTCGATCGCGCGTAACACTTCCTTGATGGTCTGCACCGCAAGGGGTGCAGAGTCCGCAATCTGCTGCGCCCACGCCCGCGCCGTTGTCATCAAATCGGCTGTCGGCACAACGGCATTGATCAAACCATGCCGCGCGGCTTCTTCGGCCCCCATCTTCCGACCCAGCCACAGCATCTCCAACGCAACGTTATAGGGCACCCGCCGGGGTAATCGCTGAATGGCCCCGGCATCGGGGACAATGCCAAGGGGCATCTCCGGCAGCTGGAAGAAAATGTGGTCGGCAGCAATCACAAGATCACAGGACATCACCAGTTCAAAACCACCACCAATTGCGTGCCCGTTAACCGCTGCAATCACCGGTTTGTTGAGATGCCACATCTCCGTAAGCCCTGCAAAACCCCCCGGCAGATCGGCATCCGCTTCCCACCAGTTGTCGAGCTGCTGTTCGCCGCTGTCAAGCGCCTTAAGGTCCCAGCCCGCAGAGAATATTTTTTCACCACTAGCGGTCACCAGACCCACACGGAGTTCAGGATCGTCCCGCAGCGTCACCACGGCTTCGTTGATCCTGCGGCTCAGATCAAAGTCGATGGCGTTGACTTTCGGGCGGTTCAACTGAATCTCCAATACGCCGCCGCGGCGGCTTACCTTGAGTTCGTTCGATCGATCTTCCATTGCACTTTCAGCCCTGATTCCCCGTATTTCACAGGGTGTGAATTACGCGACGCACATTATGTGCAATAACCCGCACAAAGCAATATTATCTGAGCCCACCTTTTGCACCGCTGCGCCCTGCGAGGACCTGTCCGTGCCTCGGCTGCGCTGGGACCCTTCTCCCGGGAGAGATATGGATATCGAATTAACCAGCGAACAACGTATGCTCGCGGATTCCGTCGGCGCCTTTGTTTCGGAGGAGCTGCTTCCTCTGGAGGTCGAAGTGGAACGTGCCGGGGAGGTCAGCGCCGAACAGGGCGACAAGATCAAGCGCAAAGCCATCGAGATGGGCTTTTATGCAGCCAACCTGCCGGAGTCTGTCGGCGGAGGGGGTCTCGACTACACCAGTCTTGCCATTATGGAACGCGAGTTCGGCAAGGTATCCCATGCGCTGCAAGGTTTTGCCTGGCGGCCGACGGAATTGCTGATGGCATGCGATGATGAGCAAAAAGCACGTTATCTCTTTCCCTGCGTGACAGGCGAGAAGGTCGAGTGCTTCGCCATCACCGAACCCGGCGCCGGCTCCGACATTATGTCCATGACCACCCGCGCGAAGCGCGAAGACAGCGACTGGGTCATCAACGGATCGAAACACTTCGTCAGCAGTCATATCGAACCGGACTTTGCAATTGTTTTTGCCGCAACCGGAACCGACGACACTCCGCGCGGTCCGCGCAAACGGGTCAGCGCTTTTCTGGTGGACCGGGGACATCCGGGTTTTGAGATCACGCGGGGACCCCGGTGTGTCAGCCAGCGCGCCTATCTCAACTTTGTCCTCTCCTTTAATGACTGTCGCGTCAGCGAAGCGCAAATGCTGGGCGACGAGGGTGAAGGCCTGATACTGGCCGACAAATGGATCAAGATGGGCCGGGTATGGGTAGGCGCCGGTTGCTGTGGACGGGCCGAGCGACTTCTTGAGTTATCGCTGGACTGGGCCGCGAACCGTAAACAGTTCGACCAGCCGATTGGAAAGTTCCAGGGGACCTCTTTCAAACTCGCCGACATGGCCACCGAACTTCAGGCCGCCGATCTTCTGGTGATGCACGCTGCCCGCAAGGCGGATACCGGACAGATGACGCCTGCCGATGCAGCCATGTGTAAACTGTTTGCCTCCGAGATGCTGCACCGACTTGCCGATCATGCGGTACAGATCCATGGCGGGATGGGCCTGATGGAGGATCTCCCCATCGAACGGCTGTGGCGCGATGCGAGGCTGGAGCGTATCTGGGAGGGCACCTCGGAGATTCAGCGGCATATCATCAGCCGATCACTGCTGAGGCCGCTTGGCGCGTGAGTCCCACCCGGCGTACCAACCTGCGGCGGCTGCTTGCGCCCCGGCACATCGCTTTTGTTGGCGGAGACTCCGCGGTTTTTGCTGCCGGGCAATGCGCCGCGGGCCATTTTCAGGGTGAGATCTGGGGCCTTAATCCGCAACCCGACCGTTTCGGCTCGATCCCGAGTTATACCAGTGTCGAGGCACTGCCCGAGGCGCCCGACGCCGTTTTTCTGGCGGTTCCCCGGCAGGGGGTTCCGGCAGTCGTCGCCGCGTTAAGGGAAAAAGGCGCCGGTGGGATCGTCTGCTACTCCGCAGGATTCGGTGAACTGGGTGATGACGGCGCTGACCTTGAACGCAAACTGATCAGCGCCTGCGGTGATATGGCCCTGGCGGGACCGAACGTCTTCGGACTGCTCAACTACATCACGGGCGCGCACCTTTGGCCTTTCAGCCACGGGGGGAAACCTGTCGAGCGCGGTCCGGCAATCCTCTCGCAGTCGGGTATGCTCTCGGGTTACCTGCTGACCAACCGTCGGTCTGTCCATTTTTCCTACGTGATCGGGGCCGGAAATCAGTCTGTCCTGGGCGTTGAGGACTATCTTGATTATCTTGCCGACGACCCCGCCGTGACCGGCTTTGGTCTCTACATAGAAACCCTGAGAAACATTCCACGCTTTGCCGAAGCTGTCGGGCGGGCACTCGACCGGGGGGTGCCCGTGGTAGCGCTTAAGGCAGGTCGATCAGCGCTCGCGGCACAAACGGCGCTCACCCACACCGGATCGCTAACGGGACAGGATGTGCTTTACCAGTCACTCTTTGACAGGATCGGTGTGGCCCGGGTCTCAAGCCCGAGCCTACTGCTCGAAACCCTGCAGATGCTGACCACCGCGGGAGCACCGAAAGGATCGCGTCTCGCAGCCTTTACCTGCTCGGGGGGTGATGTCGCCATGCTGGCGGACTGTGCCGAACAGGAGGGACTTATTTTTGATCCCCCTGATGAGGCAACCAAACGCAAGCTGCGCCAGTGGCTTCCGGAAATTGCCACGGTCGGCAATCCGCTCGACTACACCACGCCGCTGTGGGGCCATGAGGACACCCTGGAAAAGGTTTTTGCCGCCGCCCTGGCCCCGGGCTATGACGCAGCACTTCTGGTGCAGGACTATCCGCCGCCCGATCTGGGTGAGGACCGACCCTACTACCAGGCCGATGCCCGGGCATTCATGCGCGCAACAGCAAACGCGTCGATCCCCGCTGCGGTGTGCTCCAGCCTGCCCGAGAATCTTGACGCTGACACCCAGCGCACGCTGATCGAAAACGGCGTAGCACCGCTGCAAGGGATTGGTGAAGCCACTGCGGCGATCCGCGCCGCGGCGGTATTCGGCGAAGCGCTGGGAAAAAGAAAGCGCGGCGGCGACCACTTGATTCCGTCTTGCCATCCAGTCGAGCGCGGCCAAACCGTTCTGCTGGATGAGTGGCAGGGCAAGCAATTGCTGGCGGCCCATCAGGTACGAATCCCGCAGGGCGAACTTTGTTCTACCCACGATGCTGCCGAGACGGCCCGGCAAATCGGGTTTCCCGTCGCGTTGAAACTCGTCAGCAGTGCCCTGCCTCATAAGAGTGATCACGGCATAGTGCGTCTTAACCTTTGCGATACCGATGACATCGGCGGGATTGCTGAGGATGTCCTGTCACTTGGCTCCAAAGCACTGGGCCGCCCTGTCGAGGACCGGATTCTGATCGAACCGATGGCAGATGGTCTCATCGCAGAGCTTCTGATCGGTGTTCAGAATGACCCGCAGTTCGGCCTCGTGATGACGGTTGCCCCAGGCGGTACGCTGGTCGAACTCATGGCGGATGCCGCGACTGTGCTGCTGCCTGCCCAACCGACTGATCTCATGGAAGCGCTTTCAACACTCAGGGTAATGTCACTGCTGCAGGGCTATCGCGGTTGTGCCAAAGCGGACCTTGATGGACTGGTGGATACGTTAATAAAGGTGAACACCATGGCCCTCGACCTTGCGCACACGCTGATCGAGATGGATATCAACCCACTATGGGTAACGGAACACGGCTCGATTGCGGTCGATGCGCTTATCCGGGTAAGTGATCTCAATGCCCTACCGGCCACCCCGAATTAACCTCTGTCATCGAGATGAAACCTGACGACGTGGGCGCGCTTATTCTTCTGGACTACGACGGCGTCATCGTGGACTCTGCCCAACCGGTGCTGGATGAAACTGCCGTCTTCTGTAACACCCACGGAATTCCCTTCAACCTTGACCTCTCTGACTTTGACCGGCTAAACCCCGCAACCTTCACCATGCTGGCCAAAGTCTGCGGGATACCAGAGCCACGCCACCGTGAGTACGGCCGTTATCTCTTTGATACACTGCAGAACGGAGCCCGGCGCATCCCGCTCTTTTCGGGGATCAAGGACATGCTGGAGGATCTCAGTATGCGCCACACCCTGTGTGTGGTCACGGCCAACCATGCTGACGTCGTTCGAACCCGCCTTGTGCACGAAGGGCTGCAGGACTGTATAGATACCTATTTTGGCAGTAACCGGCCCGGCACCAAGGCGGATCACATCCGTGCAGCCCTCACCCAATATGCTGTCCCGCCGGACCGCGCATGGATGGTGGGTGACTCCATCAGCGACATCGAGGCGGCGCGTGCTGGCGGCGTAAACAGCATCGCGGTGAGTTGGGGATGGCAATCCGGTAGTCTGCTGCAGAATCACGAGCCGGATATGCTCTTTGACACGCCAGCCGGCATGCACGGCTTCTTTAAGGCGTTGGCGGATACCCAGAGCTCATGAACACGCTCGCGCATCTGTATCTCTCCGGAGACGACCCTGAACTGATACTGGGAAACTTTATCGGTGACTCAGTACGCGGTGACGAGTTCTCACAACTTGACGAACGGGTCCAGCAGGGCGTCATGCTTCACCGCAAGATCGATCGCTTCACCGATAAACACCCGGTCTTTCGGCAAATCTGCGCACTGATGCGGGAGGATTTCGGCCGCTATTGTTCTGTGGTGGCCGATGTCTTTCTCGATCATTTTCTCGCACGGGAATGGGAACGCTTTGATGCACGGCCACTAGAGGACTACATCCGCTGGATCCACCAGATACTCGCCCGCCGTATCGATACGTGCCCCGAGCGGTCCAGAAGATACTTCCGATATCTGAACACCACCGACACGCTGTTGCACTACCGGTCGACAGAAGGGATCAGTCAAACGCTCTCACAAATGGCAAAGCGGGCCCGTTACGATTCGGGGATGGAAAACGCGGGTGCCGTGTTGCTACGACGATACCCAAGACTCGAAGAAGGATTTGAGCTCTTCTTTCCGGAACTGGTGCGGTTTGCCTCGGGGGAAAGGCGCCTCGCTACCTGACGCCCTCAGGCAGAACCCGCGTTCGCGTCGAAAGGCGTGTGATAGTAGTCGCTCTCCGTCGCCGACTGGCGGACCTGTTCGGTGAGCCTCTGCAGGCGTTTTTCTGCCATGTCGACTTCTGTACAGGATTCACAGCCGGGGTCGCCGCAGGGTTGATGTGCGTACAGCCAGAACTGAATGGCGCCCGCCAGAAGACCGGACGCGACTTCCCAACTATCCGAATCGGCGTCCTGCTCCAGCAACTGGTTTCCGAGCTCGATCATACGCTCGGCGGCAGCATCAAAATGGCGTGTATCCTCTTCAAAATCCATGACTCTCTCCGGTCTGGAACCGACCCCAAAAGGTTCTGCATGTAGGCAAGAGATTCTAACGGCTTACCCGCCATGGTTCGACTTCTTGAGCGCTTACCATCCTTAATCACAAAGGCAAGCACCCGATAGCTTCTGTCACCCGTTATGGTAGATCTGATATTCGAAGTGGCGTCAAGAAAACAAGAATGCAGGAGATCTGCCCAGCCTCTAAACAGCGTGCTTGGCCGATTTACGCCTAAGGATTGAAATTATTTCAGAGGAGTTTTGTATCACCTCTTCCACTGTGACGGAAGTGGTAATGGCAGTGGCAAAATAAGTTAGAAGTTCGAGATACGATTCCCGAGAAAACGTGTGGTAGTGCATTTCACACGCGGCCATATCTTCATTTTTAACTCTTCTTTCTATTTCCTCAGACGTTGGATGTAGATAATCCGGATCACGTTCTTCACAAATTGCCCGCTCTGATATGTTGATCCATTCCCGAAGGTGTTCTCTATTTCTCTCCAGTATCTCATCTTCTGCATTGCTCAGATAAAGTTGATAATCATCTTGCAAATGCTCAATCGTGGTTAGATGCCTTCCTTTGTCAAAACATCTTTCCGCCACCGGGATGGTGACAAAAAGAATACCGTCTGGGCGTAGAACGCGAACCCAATTTGCCAGTACTTGAATCGGATTAGGTGAATGTTCTAGAACATGATTCGCAACTACAAAGTCATAAGAATCGTCTTCTATAGAGGAAAGCTCGAAGCCATCATCGATAATGGCGACAGGGACAATGTCCATAGCAGGAAGTTTTGGGAATTTCTCAATACTATGTTCCCTAGTTACACAATCAACGTATAGGACCGTCACAGTCTCTGGCACTTTTAATGGTCTATGTAGGGCTCCTATCTCGAGTCCTGTACCATTCAGCCACTTCCGGGACAACCTTTCGCGCTTGTCGAAGAACTTATCTCTTAAACCCCTAAGAGGTTTTTTAATTTTGTTAAGATTCTTCAAGGCACTTAAATTTTGGATACCGATTCGGTTTCAGCAACTGGCGCCATAGGGCCTCAACAACGGCGAACATCGAAGCGACGTCTGCGCGTGGGCAAAAGATTTTAACGGCTTACCAGCCACAGGTCGAAGGGTCGGATTCTTCGGAATCATTTCTGACCAGGATCCTGCCAAGAGAAGGCTGTCGTATAGTTCGAGTAGGTCAGGTTCAGCAGCGAGGGTGGAGAAAACTTCAAGTGCAAACTGTCAGGATCAATCTCTATAGCGATACCCAATCGCAACCCACGCCAGGCATGCGCCAGGCAATGGCTCAGGCGGAGGTCGGTGATGAACAGCACCGGCTCGACCCCAGCGTCAACCGCTTGTGCGAGCAGGTCGCCGAACTTCTCGGAAAAGAAGATGCGGTCTTTCTACCCTCAGGGACCATGTGTAATCAGATTGCACTCGCAGCCCACTGTAGCGCAGGCGATGAAATCATTGCCGACCGCTCTGCCCACATCATCAATTTCGAAGCAGGCGGGCCGGCATCCCTGGCAAGAGCTATTGTCTATCCCTTGGAGGGCAGGAGTGGCATTTTTGGGCCAGATGATGTTGAGGATGCGATCAGAAGCGGATCGCTTCACGCGCCGAGATCCCGCCTGGTCGTTGTTGAGCAGACATCGAATCTCGGTGGTGGTTCGGTCTGGCCGTTGAAACAACTGCAGGCGGTTTCGAAGGTTGCCCGTGACAACGATCTCAGTCTTCACATGGACGGCGCACGACTGATGAACGCGGTGGTGGCAGCCGGAGTTTCGGCTGCCGAATTTGCTGCAACCGTGGATTCGGTCTGGCTCGATCTCAGTAAGGGCCTTGGCTGCCCTGTCGGCGCTGTCTTGGCGGGAAGTCGGGAATTTATTCATGAGGCCTGGCGGTGGAAACACAGGATCGGGGGTGCAATGCGCCAGGCCGGCGTGATTGCGGCTGCCGGAAGTTGGGCTCTGAAACATCATGTGGATCGTCTGACGGAAGATCACGAAAATGCGGGGCTCCTTGCTGATCGGGTTTCGGCACTCGATGGAGTCGCTCTGATCAATGACAAGATCGAGACCAACATGGTGTTCTTTGACGTCTCAGGGACAAACTTGAGTGCGCCTGAGATCTCTGCCCGGTTGCGTGAAAGAGGGATCTGGATCGGCGCTTTTGATCAGAAAAAAATGCGGGCGGTCACACATCTCGATGTGGGACGGGAGGATATCATCGAGGCAAGCGATACCCTGGCAGACATCCTTGCGCAATAGTTGGACAAGACCGAGAACGGTCCGAACCGCTCTTAACCCGCCTGCCAGACCACCGGATAGCGGTCGCTGTCGAGCATAATGCCGTTCTGATGCGCATCTGAACAAAGGCTGGCGTTGGTTCCAACCCGGGTGTCGTAAACGACATCATCACCTGTGTAGCGGATCGCGTAGCCGCGCCGGCGGCGGCTTTGATGTTGGTTGCCACCCGAACCATGAACCGTGAGGCCGTGAAACACATAGGCATCTCCCGGCTGTAGATCCCAACTGACAATTTCATAGTCCGCCCGCTGGTTCTGGATATCCGGCATCGGCTCATAGTCAGGATTGGCCGGGTACTCATCCTGACCGACCGTGTCGCCAAAGGCCTCGGGCTGAAACCAGCGGTCCCAGCGATGCGAGCCGGCAATAAACTCAAGCGCACCGCTGTCATGACTGACAGGATCCAATGCGATCCAGAAGCTCAGGACCTGCCGCCCTCGGATCGGCCAGTAGGGCTGGTCGTTATGCCATCGGGTCCGGTTTAGAGTCCCTGGCTCCTTGACGAACAGCTGGTCGTACAGCAGGTTTATTTTTTGTGACGCCAGGAACCGTGCCGCAATCTGCGGTAACGCCGATGCGAGGCAGAATTCCCGGAAGGTCCTGTCGTGCTCCCACAGGCGCAGGTTGCCATGAAAGCGGCCGCGATCGCCTTCGCTTTTGTAGCCGTGATAGAAGGGGCCGGGCGAGCGGATGTCTTCCTCTATCGCGCGGGAGAGTTCCGCCAGCCAGTGGGCATCGACGCACTGGCGGATCACTGTCGCACCGAGATCCTGATACTCGGTGATCTGTTTTTCCAAAAGGCGGCTAGATGAGGTCACTACGTCTTTGGGCACGGGCGCGGTACCAACATTGGTTTTGGAGTACTTATGTTACATACTTGCGGGCGATCCGATCCGACCTTGATTTCAGGAAATTCCTACGATGCGCTACCGACCTTTGAGTGATACGGGCATAGACGTCTCCGTTGTCTGCCTTGGCACCATGACCTGGGGTGAACAGAACACCCGCGAGGAAGGATTTGCGCAGATGGACCACGCCCTCACCCACGGGATCAATTTTTTTGATACGGCTGAGATGTATCCCGTTGATGTCCGACCTGAGACCTATGGACACACCGAAATCATCATCGGAGAATGGCTCAGCGAGCGTCAGTGCCGTAACGACGTCGTTCTTGCGAGCAAGGTCTGCGGGCCGGGGCGCCACCATGTCCGTGGCGGTGACTGCCGCTTCACCCGGGAGACGATTCACGTTGCGTGTGAAGAAAGTCTCAAGCGGCTGCGCACTGATTATCTGGATCTTTACCAGTTGCACTGGCCGGATCGCGGCTGGACCGATTTCAAAAGCCTCGGGCAAACCAGCGAGATTGAGGATGCCGGCGCAGACCGGGTGGAAACTTTGGCCGCGCTCGATGAACTGATTCAGGCCGGGAAGATCCGCTCCTGGGGTATATCAAATGAAAGCGCCTGGGGCACAATGGATTTTGTCGCCCGCGCCGATGCGGCCGGGGTCAGCCGTCCAGCCAGTATCCAGAATGCCTACAGCCTGCTCAATCGCAAGTTTGAATTGGCCCTTGCGGAGATTGCATTGCGTGAGCGTGTCGGCCTGCTGGCCTATGCGCCGGTTGCAGCCGGCGTGCTGACCGGGAAATACCTTGATGATACCCGGCCACCCGGCGCGCGCAACACCCTGTGGCCGTCGAACACGCGCTACTTTGGCGAGCAGGCAAAATCTGCCACCCGCGCATACGTAGACCTTGCGGCCGAACTCGGAACCCACCCCGAAGTGCTCGCACATGCCTTTGTGCTGACCCGTCCGTTTTTGACGGCATCAATCGTCGGTGCCACACAGATATGGCACCTCGATCGCGCGCTTGAAGCCCTGGACTTCGAGATTGACGAGGAAGTGCAGTCCCGCCTTGAGGCAATGCATCGTCAGTATCTGGTGCCCGCACCCTGAAACCATCACTAACGGTAAGCGACGGACGCTACACACATGACTACAGCCCTGACCCAGGCACCGCGGGTGCCCTCAAGGACGTTGCTCGATTTTCCGCTGGTACTGGATCTCGATCAGCTCGACGCCGATATCGCGATCCTTGGTATTCCGTATGGGCTGCCTTACCGACCCCACGAAATGGCCAATGATCAGAGTCTTGCGCCGGATGCGATCCGGCAGGGCCCGAGTTATGTGCCCTACACCCTGACCAGTTACGACTGGGACCTGGGCGGGTATCTGCTCGACGGGCGGGACATTAAGGTGGTGGACTGCGGCAACGTGACGGCTGATCTTAACGATCACCAGGAGCACTACCGTCGTGCAGAAGCGGCCGCCCGAAAGATTCTCGCCAACGGCGCCACCCTGATCACGCTGGGCGGGGATCACGGTATCCCGATTCCCGTGATGCGCGCCCTTGAGCGTGACGAAACCATTACCCTGGTGCACGTCGATGCTCATATCGACTGGCGCGATGAGGTCAACGGGGTCCGCGAAGGCTACTCGAGCCCGATACGGCGCGCCTCAGAGATGGACTGGTTCGGCCACATCGTACAGATCGGCATCCGCGCCAACGGCAGCGCCCGGGAGCAAGAAGTGAACGATGCTCAAGTCTACGGCGCCGACATCATCACAGCCTATGAGATGCACGAAATCGGCATGTCAGCCGTGCTGGACAGAATCCCCGATGGCGGGCCCTACTATCTGACCATTGATGCCGACGGAATCGATCCAACCATCATGCCTGCGGTAATGGCCCAGGCGCCGGGCGGACTCGACTGGGTGCAGACACGCCAGTTGATCCATGGACTGACCAAAAAGGGCCGGGTGCTGGGTATGGATCTCGTGGAGATTGCGCCCTCTTATGATCACGGTCACATCACCATCACCCACGCGGAGCGGTTGATCTGTAACTTCATCGGCGCCTGCGTGCGCGCAGGCTATTACGACTGAAAAAAAGCGGAGCCTTTCAGTCAGCTCCGCAGTGATCTGCGAGTACCCCCAGCAGATCATCGACCTGTGACTCGGTGGTGTTCCAGGCAGTCACAAAGCGCACCGCCTGGCCGTCAAGTTCTTCATCGTTGACCGGTATGCCCTGCGCGGACAGCCGCTCGATCAGCGCCGCGGGCATGCTGACAAACACCTCGTTGGACTGCGTCGGGTAGGCGAGTTCAAGGCTGGACAGTTCCCCCATTCCTTTGCTCAGGCGATGCGCCATCGCGTTGGCCTGACGGGCGTTGTGCAGCCATGTGTCATCCGTCAGGTAGCCGGTAAACTGGGACGAGATAAAGCGGCTCTTGGAGAGCAGCTGGCCGGCGCGTTTTTGCAGGAAGGGAAAATCCCCCACCAGTTCCGGCCTGAAGAACACCACAGCCTCTGCGGCAAGGCAGCCGTTTTTGGTACCGCCGAAACACAGGACATCGATGCCTGCCTGCCAGGTCATCTGTGCCGGCGTCACATCCAGCGTCACAAGCGCATTGGCAAAGCGGGCGCCGTCCATGTGCATACTGAGTCCGTGGGCATGCGCGACCGTGGCAATAGCCTGAATCTCCGCAAGCGAATAGACGGTGCCAGACTCACAGGCCTGTGTGATACTGACAGTGGACGGCTGGGCATGATGGACGTTGCCTGCACCGTAGATGGTCTCTTCCAGCGCCTTTGCCGTGATGCGCCCGTTTGTCCCCGGCATATCAATGAGTTTTGCCCCGCCGGTGAACATCTCCGGCGCGCCGCACTCGTCCGTATTGATATGCGCAAGTTCGTGGCAGAAGATTTTTCCAAACGCCGGGGTCAGCGTAGAAAGTGCGAGCGCATTGGCAGCTGTACCGGTGGTGACCGGGAACACCGTGACCGGCGTTTCAAAAACCTCTTCCAGCTTGACGGCAAGATCTTTGGTCCATGGATCTTCGCCGTACGAAGGGCTGTTGGTCTCATTAGCCTTTGCCAGCGCGTCCATGACCTCCGGACAGGCGCTGGAAATATTGTCGGACGCAAAGGTATTGATCGAGGGCATCGTCTCAAGTACTCAATAACCGGGGGGTTGGGTCAGTCAATGACGATCAGTTCGCGGCGCACATTGCAAAGGCGCTCCCCGCCGCGTTCGGTCACGACAAAAGGTTCGGACACGGCGGCACCGATGGCCTCGAGCCAGACACCCGACTGGAAATGAAAGCACATACCGCTTTGCAGAACGGTGGTATCCCCCGGGCGCAGACTGGCGGTGCGCTCTCCCCAGTCCGGCGGATAATTGACCCCGATCGAATAACCCACCCGGCTTTCCTTGTGATAGCCGTTGCGGTTAAGCACTTTCTGCCATATCGCCTCAACTTCCTCGCAGATAGCACCAGGCCGAGCGGTCTGAAGCGCCGCATCGACACCTTCGACAATGGTCTCGGTCAGTTTTGTAACCTCGGGAGGCGGACTACCGAGATACAGGGTACGGGTCAGGGGGGCCTGGTAATGATGACGGGCGCCACCGAGTTCCATCATCACCAGGGTGTCATTGGGCAGTGGGTGCTCTGACCAGGTGAGGTGCGGGGTACTGGTTCCTTCCCCGACCTGGATCAGCGGACACAGGCTCGAGTAGTTCCCATAGCGGCCCTCGACTCCCATCACCTGTGCGTGATACACCTCGGCGATGATTTCGTACTCGGGCACGCCGGGTGCGATCTTGGCGATCGCCCGGTTCATCACCGCACTGACCGTCTCGCCGGCTTCACGCATATAGACGAGTTCCGCTTCGGACTTCACCAGACGTTCCCAGTTGACCAGCTGATCGGTATCAGACAGCGTCACGTTGGGCAGACCTTTCACCAGATGTGCGTGGGCGCGGGCAGTGTAGTAATGGGCATCCAACTCCACACCGATCCGATGCTTGCCCCAGCCCCTCTCATCAATCAATGCGGCGAGGTCGTCGTACGGGTGCTCGGTGGGGTGATGGATCAGGGTTTCCGAAAAGGTGGTGACATTCTCCGGTGGAATGTCGGTCGTAATGTGGGCAGCTTTGGCATCCTGCGGCCGGCCGAACCAGATGGGTGCCTCCTCCTCAAGATGCAGCAACACCGCCTGGGGCGTGTAAAAAGACCAGCCGTCAAACCCCGTTAGCCAGTTCATATTCGCCGGATCCTGACAGATGATGAGATCGAACCCCTTGTCTGCCATGCTTTGCTTGGCCTTAGCAACCCGACGGTCGTATTCTGCTTTTTGAAAAGGTTTGGTGTATTGCATGTCTTTCAGCTCGGATAAAAGCAAGGTGGACAGAGTTTCCGATCAGTCGACGGTGGCTGCGATAATCGCCAGAAAATCCCCGGGTCGGATCAGGCAGGGGAAGTGTCTTCCCATGAAAAGGCCGTCCACTTTTGCGTGATATTCCACGGGCGCAACTCCGCTACGGTCGGTATCATAAATCACCGCCAGAAGATCGCCCTTTTTGATTTTTGCCCCGAGGTCATGGCGCATTTCAATGAGCCCTCTATGCTCGGAGGTAATGAAGCAGTCCGGATTCATCGTATCGAGATTGACCGACGGACCGCTTTCGGGTTCTCCGGCGAGAATACCGGCGTGCCTAAGGACGTTAGTGATTCCGCGCCGTGCGATATGCACCGTAGTCGCGCTCGCGGAACCGCCGCCGCCAAGTTCCGTGCTGACAAAAACCTTGCCCTGATTCTCGGCCGCGGTGTCATACAGATGCGCCGCATCGGGCTCCAACAGCATCAGGGTATAAGGCGCATTGAAGGCTTGTACCGCGGCCACACATCTCGCCTGCTGATCCTTGTCATCAAGAATATGGGCCGCCCCGAACGGCAAAAACTCCATGGTCTTGCCGCCTGAGTGGATGTCGATCACAACTTCGGCCATCGGCAGTAAGGTGCGGGAGAAATAGTCGGCAATAATCTCGGTAATTGTGCCCTCGGGATCTCCGGGAAACACCCGGTTCATGTTTCCGCCATCGATCCAGGATGTGCGCTTACCAGCCTTAAAGGCGGGATAGTTCATCGCCGGCACAATGATCACCCGGCCGCTGATGTCATTTGGGCTGAGCGTATGGGTCATGCCCCAGAGCGCAATCGGGCCTTCGTACTCGTCGCCGTGGTTGGCACCGGTAAGGAGTGCGGTAGGTCCTGCGCCGTTCTTGATCACGGTAACCGGCACCATGACGGCGCCCCATGCGGAGTCATCGCCCGAATACGGCGCCTTCAGAAATCCGTGCTGGATTCCATCCTGCTCAAAATCCACTGTCGGGTGAATCGGGTTATCTCTCATTGTTGTTTCCTTTTGTTAGATCAGATCCGCGAGGCTGGCACATTTACGTCTGCGTCTCTTTTTCCTGATGCGCAAATATAGAGGTGTATCCATCCGACCAGTCCGGCGGCATCGGCACATGCAACTCCTCGTGGTGAGCATAGCCGGGCTCTTCCCCGCGGACCAGCAAACCATAGCGTGAACTGGGATACGCGGGCGCGGTATACGGTATTGCGTCCGCCGCACTATAGGTGATCACCAGGACGGGGCGGCCCTGCCTGCTCTGATTCTGTCGGGACCCGTGAATGGTCCGACTGTGATGCACGCTCACAGTTCCAGCGGGACCCGTGACCGCAATCGGCCCATCCGGTCCCGCGTCCGCGAGATCCTGCTCCCGGATCGCGCCGGTCCACGCACCGCGATCGTCGTAGTGTTCGAATATCGGGCCCCGATGGCTGCCGGCATACAGTTCAAGCGGTCCCTGCTCCAGGGCAACATCTTCGAGGAACAGCAGAAACTGCATGGTCCCCGAATGCGTATGGGGATAAAAGACAAGATCCTGATGCCATTTCACCTCGGCACCGCCGCCCGCCCACTTGAAATTCAGCATGATCTCCCGGAACCGGACATTGGGCCCAACAAGGTCAGCGGCGATATCCGGGATCACCGAATCCACACAGACCCCCCAGAATTCAAAATCAAGATCATCAAGATAAGCGGCGCGGCGCAATCGGGGACTATCCGCACTGTGATTGCTTTCCAGATCAATCTCTTTGGAAGACTCGGCCAGTTCGCGGGTTTTATCAACAATACGGTCCGCAGCAGCCCGCAGGGGGACTAAGTCTTCAGCGTCAATCAGGGAAGGGAAAACAAGATAACCCTGCTCGTAATAATGCTCGCGCTGGGCCTGATCCAGAAAAGCCGGCGCCCTTGCAAAGATTTCCTCAAGTTTCATCGTCCCTCCTGAAGTCTCCCTCCAACGAGAAACTGTCCGCGTAGCTGTTACGCCCGCAAAGATCGACACCACGCATCAGATAGAGCGGCAGCCTTTGGAAATTTCTCAACTCTTGCGCATCAAGCGATGGGTACGGGTTCGACGCGATCTGCTCCTGCTCTATCTCCCTGTCATAGTAGGAACTCGTGGGCATGAATCTTAAGGTCATGCCGCGGCGCGGATGATCCGATAGATTCGGTTCGGAGCCGTGGACGAGATACACATCATGCAGGGAGATCTGCCCTGCTTCCATCACTATATCCACTGCATCCGATTCTTCGAACTCAGTTTGAGTAAGTTCCTGATTCAACGCAAGACCGGGTGCGTTATTCACCTCATGCTGCCTTAGCGTCTTATCCCTGTGCGAGCCGGGGATTACCCGCAGACACCCGTTTTCGCGCGTTGCATCGTCGATGGCCATCCATACCGTACAGTTCGCCAGAGGCCGCATCGCCCAGTACTCACCATCCTGATGCCAGGGGGTACGGGTTCCCACCCGGGCAGGTTTGGCGAAAAAACTCGAATTCCACAGGGCAAAGTCCTTGCCGATCACCTGGCCGACCATGGTCAGGATGGCCTCATCGTGGGCGAATTCCAGGAAGCCCGGCTCCAAAGGCAGCACCGCCGGGCAGTAATCAGAAAACACGGGGTAGCGCTCGATGAACCGGCCGTGCGCCGCACGGATGTCGGTCAGGGTTTTCTCGTTCAGCCGGTAATCCGGTATCACGAAACCCTCTTCGCGGTACTTCGCGAGCTGCGCGTCGGTAAGAGGAGAATCGGCCAAAAGCGTATTGGGGCGAAGCGGCTCTATCGAAGGCCGGCGCTACAACAGATCCATCGTCAGCAGCCGACCATAACCCTCCATCGGCGCCGCGTAGCCCGCCGTGCGAACCGCTTCCCAGAAGAGCGCTTGATTGGCGCAAACAACGGGCTTATCCAGCATCCGTTCTATCTCATCGACCACATCCACGGCACGAATGGCCGTACAGGAGATAAACAGCGCGTCGGCATCATCGCGGTCCGCCTCCTTTGCCGCGCTGATGATGGCCTCCGGCGGAATACGTGCCATATCGTTGTCATCAGCAAAGAGGAAACTCGTAGCCGCAGTGACCCGCGGTCCATGCTCCTCGATATAACCGACCAGAGACTCATTGACGTCATCCGTATAGGGCGTCAGCACCGCAATCTGCTCCGCATTAAATTGCCTGAGGGCTCTCAGTCCGGCGGTAATCGGCGTGATGACCGGTATTCCCGGCCGGACGGTGTGAATACTGTCGGCGACTGTGTCGTATCCCATGGCCGTGGTGCCCGAGGTGCAGCAATACACCATCGCATCGAGCCGACCGTCCGGAATAATCAGCGAAGCGGCGTCCGCGAGGCGCGGACCCATCGTCCTGAGATTCTCAACCGTGCAGGGATTGACATTGAGGACCCGTGACACAAAAACCGCCACCTGATCTCCGGGACGCATATTCATAAAGTCACGCTCCACCGCGTAATCGCTTGCCAGCGCGATCAACCCGATCCGGTGACGGCCAGGCCCGTCATCGAGCGTTGTCTGTGTCTTCAGCGGAGTGGCAGCAAATGCTGGTTCCGGGTGGGTAGATGGGACTGAACTCATGATCAAATCCGGTTGCACTATCCAAGAACTCGGGCAAGATCCTCGCACAAGTCCTCAGGATCTTCCAGCCCAACCGAAAGGCGATACACCCCGTCTCCGGCGAATTCCCGATAGGCAGCGAGTTGCTCGCCCGAAAGGCCATAGCTCGATGCCATCAGGTCATCCGTGCCCATCCAGCAGATCAGGCTTCGATGATGCCCAAGGGAAACCGCGTAATGGATGACCTCAAGATCTGACATCATCTGCTGCGCAAGATCAGCACCTTTATCAACTTGAAAGGAGAGCATTCCGGAAAAATTGTCCATCTGCTTTCTTGCTAGATCGTGATGCGGATGACTAGAAAGACCTGGATAGAGGATCTTGGTCACCTTGGGATGCGCCTGAAGATACTGCGCAACAGCCAATGCATTGGCTTCGTGTGCCTGCATCCGTAAAGGAAGTGTAGCAAGCCCCCGGTTAATCAACCACGCGTTGAATGGGCTGATCACGCCGCCCATATGAATCTGGCCATCGGTTTCGATCGCGCGCATGTGCTCTTCCGACGCCAGCACTGCGCCGCCCATGGCATCGCCATGACCGCAGCAGTACTTGGTCAGCGAATGAATCACATAATCCGCACCAAGCATAATGGGGCGCGTCGCCATGGGCGTGGCAAAAGTCGAATCAATCGCCAGCCGGGCGTCGCGTCGATGAGCAATCTCGGCCACAGCAGCGATATCTGTGATCCGCATCGTCGGGTTGGCTGGCGTTTCTCCCCACACGAGGACGGCCTCGGATGTCACAGCCTGCTCAACCGCATCGAGGTCGGAGAAATTCGCCGTCACGACATCAACACCCATACGGGCTAGGTCATTACGGGCAAGTTCTGCCGTACCGGGATAATTTGTATCACTCATGACCAGGCGATCGCCGGCTTTCAGGACACTGAACAGCACCGCCGAAGTCGCCGCCATGCCCGAGGCAAAACATCTGCATGCCGGCGCCTCCTCAAGAACCGCCAGTTTGTCTTCCAGTTGCTGGACCGTAGGGTTGCGCCAGCGGCTGTAGATAAATGGCGCCTCGTCCGGAATATCGTAGGCCGAAAAGCCCACCGGCTCATCGAGTACAAATGTGCTCGACATCACGATGTTGGGGGCGGATGCCCGGGTAACCGGGTCTGGCGCCTCACCGGCATGTACCGCCAGGGTGCGGGTTTTTCTGTTCTTCTGATTGTGCTGTTGGGTCATGGCGATACCGTTAATGAATGGTCAGCGTTCGCTGGTATGACGGATGTTGTTCGATTTTCTTTCGGCACTCCGTGCCACAAAATGCATTGGCGCTAGCGAATCTCCAACACCGGATCGCCGAGTATATCCATCAGGGGATCAACCCCCAAACCAGGCACTGGCGGAGCGGTCATGTAGCCATCTGAAAGTTGTGGACCGCCCTCGGCGATCGCGACGCTTGCGTAGTCATGAAATGCGGACGACTGAAAATGAAATGCCTTCGGAGTCGATTGCGCCAGATGGGCAATCGCAGAGGTCGCAATCTCTCCTCCCCAGCTGTCTTCTATTGTCATGACGATACCCAGATGAATGCAAAGATCGCGCACTTGTCGCGCTCGGGTGAGACCTCCCATCCGGTTGATCTTGAGATTGATGAGATCCATCGCATTGTCCCGGTATCCGCGCAATAAGATCGGCAATCCGTCCATACACTCATCCAGAATGAACGGCAGATTCGTGTGCCGGCGCACCGCAAGGCACTCCTCATAACTGAGGCAGGGCTGCTCAATAAAGCAGGACAACTGCCGCTCGCGGAACATCTGTTGAACAGCGCTCACGACGCGCAGGGCTTCGTGCTGCTTCCATCCGGTGTTGGCATCCGCATCCACAACATCGCCGGGCTGCATCTGGGCAAGCACTCGTTTGAAACGCTCTATATCGGTCTCAGGATGTTCTCCTACCTTGATCTGGAAATGATCAAACCCCGAGTTACGGTATTCAACAAAACGCTCTGCCATAAGGCCTGGGTCCGCACGGGCCACAACCTTAAAAAGCTTCACCCGTTCCTGGAGTTTGCCGCCCAGTAACTGGTAGACCGGCATGCCTGTTGCCTTGCCCAGGATATCCCAGCATGCCATATCGATTGCCGACTTGACGTAAGGATGACCCTTGAGCAGTTCATCCATTTTGAGATTGATCCTGTCGAGTTGAGTGGGATCCTCGCCAATGAGGCCGGGAGCGAGCACCGACACGCCGGTACGTACCCCTTCGGCGTATGCCGCCAGATAAGACGGTCCCAACGGACAGCTTTCTCCCGCGCCCGTTAAACCCTCATCGGTATCAATCAGGACTACCGTGCTATCAAAAGACGAGAATGACTGGGTCGACCAGCTGTACGAGCCCTCCTTCATCGGCAGGTCGACCTGAAATACGCGGATTCGGGAGATCTTCACTGGATTATCCTTTTCAATAAGTTCAAGCACTCACGCTAAGCGTTATCCGTTGCCGCTCTCTGTTCAGCATGCCGAGCCGCAGCTTCAGACACGGCATCAGCATCAAGTTCAAATCCAAGACCCGGTGCGTTGAACAAACCGAGTTTAGCGTCCTTTAGCGAAAGATCCGGGCTGGCAATTACATCCGAGGTAAGCAGGTGATTCATGTACTGATTGGCGTCGTCCAAGTTGGGAATCGCAAGCCCTGCCTGATGCGCCGCACAGGTCGTGATGCCGGTCTCGTACAAGCCATGAAGGCAGATATTGAGTCCGCCGATCTTCGCGGCGGCCGCCGCTTCCATAAGAGGACCGATGCCACCCGTTTCGTGCAGACCAAGCACGATGAGGTCCGCCGCCTGCATTTGTGTCACCTGGCAAACATCGACCGCATTGAATACGCATTGATCCGCTGCAATTGCAATAGGGCTTGCATCCTTGATCTGTTTAAGAGCGCTCAGGCTGCGGTGATTACAAGGCTGCTCGATCATCTCGGGGTTAAACGCTTTCAGACGAGCGATCATGCGAATTGCCGAAAGCGTATCCCAGGCTTCGTTTGGATCAAGGCGCAAACGGATATCAGGACCCACCGCTTCACGGACCTGTCTTACGATCTCAACATCGAGCTCGTCATCACGACCCACCTTGCAGTAAATCGTGCGATGACCCTGCTGCACCAGAGTCACTGCGTCTTTAGCAAGGTCCTGAGGTTCAGAGCCCTGAATAAATCCGAAATACTCAACGTATTCGCGCTGAGCGCCGCCCAGCAGTTCAACAACTGGCCGATCAAGGAGTTTTCCCTGCAGATCCCAAAGCGCCATTTCCAGCCCGGCCAGCACCTGCCCGCCAAAGCGCGGTGCGCTGCAGTTTCCGCGAAACTGAAACAGGGACTGATAACAAAGCGTCATCAGGCGTTCTCGATCAAAGATGGACTGGCCGACCAAATGTCTTGCCGCCTCTTCAACAAAGGCCTGAACCCCCTTGGCGGTGGGTGTTGCCAAGGACTCCCCGAAACCTACTAACCCCGTCTCCGTGTGGATCTCAATCAGCAGCACCTCGGCACCTTGTGTCACCCCTTGAGACCAGTAATACGGCTGAGCATAAGGAACCAAAAGTGCAGTAGTGTGTATGTCTTTGATTCTCATCAGAATCCCTCGCCTCAATGATAAGCGTCTCTTAAGCCGTTACTCCGATGTTTTTTACACGAAGTAGTTTAGGTTTTCTAAACCTCCAGATGAGAAAAACCTTGCTTTGGCGTCGGCTGACCCTTTAGGATTGGGTGTAACACTATTTCAATAGTATTAGTGTGCTTTATCTAAAGTCACCCTCGATGTAGACACAAATTCACTGTTGGTATTGGTAGAGGATAAATACGATGAAAAAATCAAAGATCGAACAGATCATTCATCAGGACACCGTCCTGAAGGAGGCGCTGAGTGATCCTCGAGTCACACGCCGTGACTTTCTTGCTTTTGCGGGTGCGATGGGTCTTTCCACCGCAATAGGGAGCGCCCTTTGGTCCGGTCGGGCGCTTGCTGCCGGTCCGAAACGTGGCGGTCATATGGTCTCCGGCCTGAATGGCGCTAATACATCCGACTCACTGGATCCGGGATTGTTCATGGATACCTACATGATCAGCGTTAGCCGCTCGTTCCGTGACAGTCTGGTGAATGTCGCGCAGGACAACAGCATGGAGCCGGCGCTGGCCGAAAGCTGGGAAGCCAGCCCCGATGCGAAGGTCTGGCGCTTCAACATCCGCCAGGGAATTGAGTTCCATAACGGGAAGTCGCTGACAACCGATGATGTCGTGGCGTCCATCAACTTCCACCGCGGCGAAGATACGACTTCCGCTGCTAAAGGCGTCTTCTCCGGCATCACCGATGTACGGGTTGACGGACACGCCGTAATCGTCGAATTGGCTGACGGCAATGCTGACTGTCCGGCGCTCTTCACGGATTATCACTTCAACATCTTACCTTCCAAGGACGGCAAGGCTGATGCGCTGTCGCCGCATGGAACCGGGCCTTACTTGCTGAAAGAGTTCGAGCCAGGTGTCAAAACAACCCTTGAGCGTAACCCTAACGCGTGGCACGGCGACGGTGGCGCCTATGCTGACTCGCATGAGGTCATCGCGATTCTGGACGATACAGCGCGTCAAAGTGCACTCATCAGTGGATCCGTAGAGGTCATCAACCGGCCTCCACTCAAGGGTATTGCGCGCCTGAAGAAAGTCAAAGGCGTGAACATTCTTGCCCCTGCGAGCAATCTGGCTTACACACATCCCATGCGCATGGATGTGGCGCCCTTTGACAACATGGATTTTCGGACCGCGCTCAAACTCTCGACACCGCGCCAGGAGTTCATCGACAAAGTACTCTTCGGCTACGGCGCTATCGGCAATGACCAGCCGCTTGGACCGCAGATGACGAGTTACAACCCCGATCTTAAGGTTGACTATGACCTCGACAAGGCCAAGCACCACCTAAAAAAGGCGGGCCTGGAAGGCGTCAAAGTCGACCTCAGTGCATCAGACACTGCCTATGGTGGCGCCCTGGATGCGGCACAACTGTTCCAGCAACATTGGGCCAAGATCGGCGTGAACCTGAACATCATCAAAGAGCCCCAGGATGGTTACTGGAATAATGTCTGGAACGTGAAACCGTTCTGTGCCTGCTACTGGGGTCCGCGGCCCGTCGAGGACATGATCCTGTCGATCTGTTACCTCTCCAGCTCTCCGTGGAACGACACCGTGATCCAGAATGCTCGGGTCGACGAGCTCGTGGTCGCTGCCCGCGGCGAATTGGATCAGGCAAAACGTAAAGCCATGTACCAGGACGTACAGCAGATCATCTCCGCCGAGGGCGGAACGATCATCCCGGCATTCGGCTCTGACGTAGCAGCCCACCGTGATACGGTTGGGGTTGGCGATCAGCTCGGTGGCGGCTGGGAGATGGATGGAGGTCACTTCCTCAAAAGATGGTGGAAAGCGTGAGGGCTTTTCCCTGATTGACTAATTAAGCGGCCTTCGGGCCGCTTATTTTTTCACTTACGCTTTAGTGCGCTGCCTACTAATACCTGCTTGTTGCTTGGCGCGGTACGTGCTGGTGAAGTAACCTCGATATGCAAGTTTGCTCTTTCTGCGTTACATTGATGTCAGCGACATAGACGCTTAATTCACTGAAAAGCAATGAATAGAATTCTTCTAATGGTGTTGCAACGCTTCGGCCTTGGATTGCTAACGCTATTTGTGGTGTCTATTATTATTTTCATCGGAGTCGAATTTCTGCCAGGAGACATCGCAGAAGCTTTATTGGGGCAAGGCGCTAGTCCTGAAAATGTCGCGGCCTTGCGCCATGAATTAGGTCTGGACCGTCCTGCTCATATCCGCTACATCGACTGGTGGGCGGGCGTTATGGAAGGCGACCTTGGAACTTCGCTTGCCAACCGACGGGACATCGCAGGGTTAATTACCATGCGGCTTTCGAATACCCTTTTTCTCGCACTGACAGCAGCGGCTATATCAGTCCCTCTTGCATTGATTCTTGGAGTCCTAGCAGCTCTTTATCGAAATAGCATCTACGACCGATCCGTGAATGTCGTAACCTTGGGTGCTGTATCAGCACCTGAATTTCTGACGGCTTATGTGCTGATACTCTACTTCTCGGTAAAACTTGGCTGGTTTCCGAGTCTTTCGAATATCGACGCGAACACGTCGTTTATTGACAAACTCCACCAAGTCACCCTCCCAGCTGTTACTTTGATGGCGGTAATTCTCGCCTATATGATGCGGATGGTTCGTGCTTCCATCATCAATTTACTGGCAAGCGCGTACATCGAAATGGCTCATCTGAAAGGTATGCCAAAGTTGCGGGTCATCGTTAAACATGCGCTGCCTAACGCATGGGCACCGATCGCAAACATAATTGCAATCAGTCTTGCTTATCTGGTCGTGGGTGTTGTTGTTGTCGAGGTTGTATTTATCTATCCGGGCCTGGGTCAGTTAATGGTTGATTCTGTTTCCAACCGTGATATTCCAGTTGTCCAAGCCTGCGCCATGATCTTTGCCGGCACCTATATCCTGCTGAACCTGACGGCGGATATCGTTTCGATCTGTACCAACCCGCGGCTGCTGCACCCCAAATGACGGCTCAAGACGCAACTCCGCTAGATCCGCAGATCGGTCGACCACGAAGTACGCGTCTGCAAGGTGTATTCCGGGAGATTTTAAAGGCCCCGATTACGGCTAAATTCGGAATTCTGGTTATTCTGGTTTATGGCTTTGTGGCGATATTCGCCCCGGTACTGACCCCTTATGCCGAAACGGAGATCGTTGGGCCCCAGTTTGATGTCTGGGGTGAGCAATTTATTCTGGGTACGGATGGGCTCGGCCGTGACATGCTCACGCGGCTCTTGTTCGGGGCACGCAACACCGTCGGCATTGCCTTCATCACAACGGTTCTTGCATTTGTAATCGGTGGATTAACTGGCCTCTTTGCTGCTATCTATAGCGGATGGTTTGATCAACTGGCAAGTCGCGTGGTCGATGTGCTGATGGCGATCCCCCAGCTTATTTTCGCCTTGATGCTACTGACGATCTTTGGCACTTCGATTCCTACACTGATTATTGTGATCGCAACGCTTGATGCAACCCGAATCTTCCGCGTGACCCGGGCGGTCAGCCTGAACGTAGTTGTGCTGGATTACTTCGAAGCGGCCCGACTGCGGGGCGAGCGAATGTTCTGGCTCTGTATCAGGGAAATTCTGCCCAACATCATGGCGCCGCTGATGGCTGAGTTTGGCCTGCGATTTTGCTTCGTCTTTCTGATGATTGCCGCCCTTAGTTTCCTTGGGCTGGGGATCCAGCCGCCGACGGCGGACTGGGGTTCGATGGTGCGCGAAAACGCCGTCCTGATCACTTATGGAGACATTACTCCTATTCTGCCGGCAATCGCGATTGCCATTCTGACGCTCGGCGTCAACTTTCTGGTCGACTGGTTCCTGCACAAGTCCAGCGGCCTCAAGGACGGACATTAACGATGTCGTGTGGCGCATGTGCTAATGACTGACCGACTGCTAGAAATCCGCAACCTTGAGATCGATGGTGAAAGCGACGAGGTCTGGCATGAGATCATCAAGGGTCTTGATCTCGACCTCGACCGGGGAGAAGTGCTGGGGTTGATTGGCGAATCCGGTGCAGGCAAATCCACGCTGGGCCTTGCCGCAATGAATTTTGCCCGACCGGGATGCCGTATCCGCGGGGGTACGATTCGGTTCGATGGCCAAGAACTCACTGCGCAGCCGGAGACGACCCTGCGGAAACTGCGCGGTGTCCGTATCGCCTATGTCGCACAGAGTGCAGCAGCGTCTTTCAATCCGGCGCACCAACTGATCGATCAGTTCTCCGAGATCCCGGTGGTGCACAACGTCAAAAACCGTCAAGAGGCGGAATCCGACGCGAAAGACCTGTACCGGCGGGTGCTGCTTCCCGACCCCGACGCTATCGGCTACCGCTATCCCCATCAGGTATCCGGCGGGCAACTGCAGCGGGCGATGACCGCCATGGCATTATCCTGCCGGCCCGATCTGATCATTTTTGATGAGCCGACCACGGCGCTCGACGTAACGACCCAGATCGAGGTACTCACAACGATCCGCGATATTGTCCGCGAGTTCAATACCGCTGCCATTTATATCTCGCATGATCTGGCCGTGGTTGCCCAGATGGCAGACCGGATCATGGTATTGCGCTACGGAGAGTTGGTCGAAGAGGCGACAACCCGCGAAATGATGACAGATCCCAAGATGGACTACACCAAGTCGTTATGGGCTGTTCGATCGTTCAAGAAAGAAACAGAAACCACCGCGACAGAAATCAATCCGGTGGTCAAGGTCGATAACGTGACCGCGGGGTACGGACAGGAGGACATCCTCAAGAATGTGACTTTTGAGATTCATCGCGGACAGACAGTCGCCATCGTCGGTGAATCCGGCAGCGGCAAAAGCACGGCAGCCCGGGTCATCACCGGACTGCTGCCGCCGCGCCTTGGCAACATTCAACTCAACGGAGAGGTCTTGCCCAAAAGTTTCAAGGCCCGAAACAAAGACCAGTTGCGTCACGTCCAGATGATCTACCAGATGGCTGATACTGCGCTGAATCCCCGGCAGCGAATCCGCAGCATCATCGGCAGGCCACTGAGCTTCTATCTGAATCTCACCGGACAAAAACGAGAAGAACGGATACGGGAACTGTTGTCCCTGATTGAACTGGAGCCGGACCTGTACATCGACCGCTTTCCCGATGAACTCTCAGGCGGTCAGAAGCAGCGGGTCAGCATTGCCCGAGCGCTCGCGGCGGAGCCCGAGTTCATTATCTGTGACGAGGTCACCTCTGCTCTTGATCAACTCGTTGCAGAAGGAATTCTTCGGCTGCTCGACCGGCTGCAACGGGAATTCAATCTCGCCTACATGTTTATCACCCACGACCTCGCAACCGTCAAGGCTATTGCGGATAACGTGGTGGTGATGCTGCAGGGCTCGATTGTTGAACAGGGGCCGAAAACGGATGTGTTCTCACCTCCCCATCACGAATACACCGAACTGCTGCTGTCATCGGTACCCGAGATGGACCCCGACTGGCTTAATGAACTGATCATGCACCGCGAGAAGCACGGTGTGATGGCATCTACCTCGACTTCCTGACGGCGGACCAGCGACGGTGCACAGCGCGCGCCGGTCAGGGCCTTACGTGGGGACCGAAGGGTGTTGTGGTCAGCACTTCTGCGCCGTTGGCGCCGAGCAGAACTGTATTTGAAATAAAGTAGTTTCCCCTGCCGGTCTCGGTAAACCATGACATCAGATGGAAGGTCATGCCTTCTCGCATCTGGCGGTCGGAATCATGGCGCAGGCCCGTCACCCGCGGTCCGCCGGTCCACGCCGGCGGAAAACCGATACCAACCAGATACCCGCAATGATGGCGGCGATACTCGGGCATGCCGGCCGCATCCACAACCGATTGCCAGCCGTTGTAGACATCTTTTGCCCTGGCGCCCACCTTGAGCGCCTTCAGCGTCGCATCAAATGCCTTGCCGCATAACTGTGCCATCTTCGCGTCTTCATCAGAAATCCTGCCGATATTGACCAGCCTGCCCATCGGCGCGTTGTAGCGCGCCACGCAACCAGCCACTTCGAGAAAGACCGCTTCGTGATGCTGCCCGTCCCCCCAGGTCGTGTGCTCTTCCGCCATCCGGTGAAACGGGCGCAAAAAGGGGCCAAAGCCCGGTGGCGTTCCCCCTGCCCGGGTCATGGCCGAAAGGCACTCGGCCGCGACATCTGCCTCACGTGCGCCGTCGTGAATGGCGTCAATTGCTGCCTGGGTACCGGCATCTGAGGCCACTGCGGCCTTTCTCATGTAGTCCTGCTCCTGCTCGGATTTCACCAGCCGCACCTCATCCAGCACGCCCGTGATATCTACCCACGATCCCGCATCAATCTCACGCTTCAAGACTTCGCCCATTGCGTACGAAAGTCCTGCCGACCCCGCCTCCAAGCCGATGGTCTTGCCCGAGGTATTGCCCTTCAGGTACTTGATCACGAGCTCGGCCGCGGTCTCGGAATCCGTGTGCCCGATAAATGTCGCATTGCGAACCTGATGACGAATGACCACATGCTCCATGGCCCGGGTCACGAGCACCAGATCACCATCGGCGGGCACGATCAGCATATGGGGCGCGAAATATCCCCAGTGATCCAATCCCGTGAGATAAAACACATGCTCCGGTGCACTCAGCAGTATCAGATCGAGACTGCGGGTCGCCATTTCCTCGCGGGTGGCCGCCACGCGACGGGAAAGTTCATCATCCGTAAAGGGGTTTGAATGCATATTCCGCTCCTGCCCTGAAAGCCCCGAAATCCTGTACGCAGAAGCCGGGGCGTTAGCCGCGCCCTACGAAAGGCATATCCCGAGCCATCACGTTCATGAAAAGTACATTGGTATCGAGTGGCAGCTGGGCCATGTGCAGTACGCTGGTTGCGACATGATGGACATCCATCAATGGCTCGGCCAGCACGGTCCCGTTGGGCTGGCGCGTTCCCTCTCCCAGCGGTTTTGCCATTTCCGTCAGGGCGTTTCCGATATCAATCTGGCCGCAGGCAATGTTGTGCTGGCGCCCGTCCAGGGCCAGGCTGCGGGTCAAGCCCGACATGGCGTGCTTACTGACGGTATAGGGCGCACTGTTGACGCGTGGCACATAGGCCGAGATCGAGCCGTTGTTGATAATCCGTCCGCCCTTGGGATCCTGCGCTTTCATCTGCCCAAATGCACGACGGGCGCACAAAAAAGCGCCGTGCACATTGGTCTCAAGCACTGCCTGCCATTCCGAAACATCAAGCTCGTCAACATCAACCGCCCGCGCGCCGATGCCCGCATTGTTGAACAGAAGATCGAGTCGGCCAAAACAGTTTATGGCAGCATCGAAAAGACCGTCAACGTCTGCGGCCAGTCGAACATCCGCCTGATGACACAGAATCCGCCCCGAGTCTGCACCGGAATCTGACGCTGCTTCTTCCAGCAGTTCGCTTCGCCGGCCGGTCAGCGTCACACAGTAACCGTTACGAAGCAGTATCTGCGCGACTGCCCTACCGACCCCCGTGCCGGCACCCGTAACCAACGCCATCTTGGGTTGCTCTGCCATGCTGTTGATTTTGCCCTATACCGAGAAGATGTTTTCTGAAGAAAGGTATTTCATGATCTGCTCGACGAGGACCTCGGGGGCGTGCTCTGCCGCCTGCAGGATGATATCGGGGTTGCTGGGCGCCTCGTAGATGGAGTCGATCCCGGTAAAGTTTTTTAACTCGCCCGCGCGCGCTTTCTTGTAAAGGCCTTTGGGATCGCGGGACTCACAGACCGCAAGCGGTGTATCTACAAACACCTCGACAAACCGGATGTCGCCAGCAACCTCCCGGGCCATCATCCGCTCGTTTTCAAATGGCGAAATAAAAGAGGCAATAACGACAAGCCCGGCGTCAGCCATCAGCGTTGCTACCTCGGCGACACGACGAATGTTCTCTACCCGGTCGGCATCGGTAAAGCCGAGGTCCCTGCAAAGACCATGACGCACGTTGTCTCCATCGAGAAGATATGTGTGGCGCCCCACACCGTGGAGTTCTTGCTCAAGAGCATCCGCCACCGTTGATTTTCCTGATCCCGACAGGCCGGTAAACCAGATCACGCAAGGCTGGTGGCTGTGAGCACGAGCCCGGGCAGACTGATCGATCTTGGCCTGGTGCCAGGAGATATTGGCTCCCCGGCGAAGTGCGAAATCGATAATGCAGATGCCGAGAATCTCAGCGCCTGACGCATCAACAAACAAAACCACAGGCGGGGGTTTTGTTTCGCTTTCCGGATCACAGGAGATGGCTTCGTCAAGCGCAATCTTGCAGTAGGCGATCTGCCCCTTGTTCAACACCTTCGCAGCAAGGTGTTCACTGCTTTGCTGATCTATCTCAAAGGTCAGGTCAGTAACCTGTACGCTGAATTCCTGCCCGGCACTCGCGGCGCGATAACTGCGCTCGGGCAGCATCGGGTCAGCAGCGATCCAGATCAGATGGCAGGCAAACTGATCGGCCGGCGCCGCGGTTTGGGAGTCGCCTGCCGGGAGATGGGCCGCGAGCGTCCTCAGTTCATCGGGCGGGCGGACAGCATAATCCAGCAGCGCCTGTACCAGTTCGGTCTGCGTCGTGTCTGATGTGCCGCTACTCAAAAGTATTTGCCTCTTCGGGACTTGGAGATATCAGGAATCCAGCAGTTCGGCTTCGAGCGGGAAAGTCGACAACAGATCATAACCGCCCTCCGTCACCAGAATCTGCTGCTCGAGTTTAACGCCATCGCGCTCACCGGTAGCGCCCATGTAACTCTCAACACAGATCACCATATCCTTCTCGATGACACCGTCGTACGGATTGTCCCCCCGGAATGCGGGCTTGACCTGGGGGTATTCGTCGGACATGCCCACACCGTGGATCACGCAGGGGTAAGCATTCTGGTGAAATTCCTCTGCCGGCATATAAGCACGTTTTTGGAATTCGCTTAAGCTGATGCCGGGACGGATCAAGGCAAGATTATGGCTGATCTCCTCCCAAGCAAGCTGGTAGAGTTCGCGCTGCCTTGCCGTTGCTCTCGCGGGACCGCAAAGAAAGGTCCGGGAGACATCGGCAAAATAACCGCGCGGCCCCACCATATCGGTATCCAAACCGACCAGATCCCCGGATTCAACCTGTCGAGGCGACGCTTCCTGGAGCCAGGGATTGATCCGTGGTCCCGATGCCAGCATGCGGCCTTCGTGCCAGTCTCCGTTGTTCACAAGATTGGTGTAATTAAGTAGTCCCCACAACTTGAGTTCACTGACGCCAGGCTGTATCGCCTGCTTCAGTCGGGCGATTCCATGCTCAGCGACCGCGACCGCCCAGCGGATACAGTTGATCTCATCGGGCGACTTGATCACCCGGGCGGGTTCGCTGATCAGCACCCCGTCAATAACCTCAAGCCCCCGTTCTGCAAACGCGCGGGTAATACTGGGATTCACATACTCCACCGCGACCCGGCGGTTATCGGTGCCGATCTCGTTCAGGTAGTTGACGACATCATCGGCCAGCACTGCTGCGTACTCGGCAAGCCGTTCCGCCCCGTCAAAATAGGAAATGGGTCTTCCCCGGCGTGCCTCGTCGGCCCATGACGACCCACCCATTGCGCCATGTATCACCGTGGGCCCCTTGGCTGAAAGAAAGACATAGGTCTGGGGCATGTGGGACTGGAATAGCGGATAGTCCCGGTAGTTCACGACGTAGCGCAGGCTGACCGGGCTCACCAGCAGGCACATGGCGGCGCCGGTTTTTTCGAGTTGCTCGCGCAGGCGCGCTAAGCGCCAATGGTGCAGGCGGTCGTCATCAACCGGCTGCGGCTGGCGATGCCGGGCGAGATCGCTCCAATCGTCAGTCCAGATCATGGTGTCCGGATTCATACCCACGATAGTGTCAGTCGAAGAAGTCACGCAAATGCCCAGACATAATTCGGGCCGAAACGCCGATTCGGTGGAGCGGGTGCAAAGGAATAGCCCGAAGCGATTCGGCTGAAATCGCCGTAACCCGATCTGTTAACGCAAGTGCTAACTGCTTTCCCATCATGGTTGCCATCGGGACGCCCCGACCGTTATATCCAAGTCCGGCATAAACATTATCGGAAAGTTTGAGTAACATCGGCCGCTGATGAGAAGTAATTCCGACGTACCCCGCCCAGTCATATTCCCAATCTGCTCCTGCAATCTGGGGGAAAAGACGCCGTGCCTTGGATCTCAAATGAGTCGTATTTAAGGAGCCAATCTCACCGGAAAGGGTGCCACGCCAGCCAAAAATAAGGCGATTCGTTTCATCGATACGATAGTACGCCGGCACACCTGCGTATTCTCCCACCACTTGCCTTTTCGGAAGCAAAGTCGATGCGACCATCTCCGGCAGGGGACACGTCGCTGTTAGCATGCTGGCAACCGGGACAATCGTTCGAGAAAGCCCTGGCCAAAGGTTATCCGTGTAACCATTGGTGGCAAGCACCAAACGCCTGCACTTAACGCTTCCGGCAGGGGTCAAGACCTGCCAGCCTTTTCCATTCGGACGAATTCTGGTTGCACGGGAGTTGCCATAAATAGTGATGCCCCGCTCGTGACAGGCCCGGGCCAATCCACGACTGTAGGACAACGGGTGCAAGCTTCCGCCGCGACCATCACACATGCCCAAATCATAATGAGTTGTCCCGATCATTTCCGACGTAGCACTCTGCCCCAACAGTCGCACATCCTCACCCGCTTCCGCCCAGAATCTCGACCATTCGGTCAGATAACGAATCGCTTTAGGCCCTTTACCTGTGATGATCGAACCACTTCTGTGCGCCTGACAATTAATCTGGTACTTTTCGACAAGATCAAATACCAACTGAACAGCCCCGCCCAATGTCTCGATGAAGGTCTTGAACTGACCGCCGGGATATAGCCCCTTTAAGGCAGCAAGATCTGGTTTCCATTGAACATGTATCTGGCCACCGTTACGACCGGAACAACCCCAGCCTGGTTGTGCCTGATCAATAATCACGACCTCGTTAACATCATCGACGGCGTGCAGCGCAGTTGATAAACCTGTATAGCCCGCACCAACAATCAGAAGATCCGTTTCGATATCTTGGTTTAACTTAGGACAATCCGGAACCGATTCCACGGTCGACCGCCATAAACTGTCTGGCCACTGAGTTTTCTGCACAGTCACTGGTTACTTCAGCCTTGTGTCATACGCAAAGAGTTTGTTACTTCCCGAAAAACCAACGGACTACGAAATCATCCGCATAGTGTCTGAAAACACCTGTTAGGCCTGGTGAGACCCCCCTAGTGAGCGGGTAGCTACGAACAGTGTAATCCTACTAATACCAGGCGTCCTCCATCGAGGCCTTTTTCCGCGCGACAAAATCGATGAGGGCCTCGTTGATACCTTCATCCATCGACGGCGTTTCATATTCGGCAAGAACCCTTTTGGCACTTTCGCTCGCCCGTTTTTGCATATCCACGGCGCCCTGTTCACTCCACTGTTCAAAAGGTGCAGCATCACAGAGCTCCGACATGAAGTTTGTCGTTTTGTAGTGCCGCATGGTGTGTGCGGTACCTAAAAAAGTGTTACCGATACCACTTTCAACGTAGGCATCACGGGCAAGCTGTTCATCGGTAATGCTGAGCCCATCGATCATCCCGGCCATGACACCACACTGCTGTGTATCCACCATGAATTTTTCATAACTGATCGTGAGTCCGCTCTCGAGCCAGCCCGCGGCCTGGAAAATAAAATTGGCTCCCGCCATCACACCGCAGGTCATGGCGTTGATGGATTCCTGGGCTGCCTGAGCATCGACAACCTTGGATGCTGTCAGCAGCCCTCCACAACGAAAAGGAATTCCGACACGGCGCGCGAGTTGTGCAATCGCGAACGTGGCAAGGCTCGATTCGAATGTACCGAAAGTCGGGGCTCCAGACTTGAGATCTATCGTGGTTAAAAAAGCGCCATAGACGACGGGGGCCCCCGATCGCACCAGTTGCGTCAGCGCAATGCCGACCATGACCTCGGCATGACACTGTGCAATGAGTGCTGGTTGCGTCACGGGACTCATAGCTCCTGCGATGACGAAAGACGAGATGACGTTTCCCTGATTGGCTGCGGCATATGTGCGCAGGGCACCGCTCATGATGTGGTCGTAGACCAGCGGCGAGTTGACGTTGATGTTGCCCTGGATAACCAGATGATCACGCATGAAAGACTCGCCGAACACCAGTTCCGCCATTGCGATCGAGTCCTTTGCGCGCTCGGGTGCGGTGACCGAGCCCATGAAGGGTTGATCCCCGTAACGAAGGTGGGCATAGACCATATCGAGATGGCGCTTGTTCACCGGGATATCCACGGGCTCACAGATGGTTCCACTCTGGTGGTGCAACCAGGGTGACTGGTGGGTCAGCTTTACAAAATTGCGAAAGTCCTCGATGGTCGCGTAGCGTCTCCCCCCGTCGAGATCCGACACAAAAGGCGGCCCATAGGCACCGCCAAAGACCAGATGATTGTCGCCAAACTCGATGCTGCGCGCGGGATTTCGCGCATGCATGGTGTAGGTTTTGGGCGCGGTTTCACAGAGCGCACGCAGATGACCCCGGTCAAAACGCAGGCGCTCACCGTCGACCGTAGCGCCCGCATCACGGAACAGATCGAGCGCCACAGGATCACCACGTATCTCGATCCCGATCTCACTCAGCAGCCAGTCGGCGTGATCTTCAAGACCACAGAGGGCCTCCTCATCGAGCATCTCATAGGGAGGGATACGTCGGGTCAAAAAGGCAGAGGCTGACCCCTGCTGCGGCTCACCCGGATCAGCCGCTTTGGTCCGACGACGCGTTCGGTTCATCGCTGTGGTAACTCCATGCGGTACCCATCCCGTTCCAGTCTTCCAGGCCGGAGCCCAGCTCTTGATGGCGTGACGCCAGTGCCGAGGTGCGTGTTGATTCGGTCATGAGCTTCCTCCTGATTAGATTCTGTTAACCGGGTCAAGTCGCCAACGAGAAAGGCTCGGTCACAATGTTACCTACGTGGCGCTTGTCGATAAAAGCCTGCTGGGCCGCATGGAACTCCTCCAACGGATAGGTGGCCGCCAGTAGTGGCCGGATCTCACTGCGTTCAATATATCCCACCAGATCCTCGAACACGCCCGGCGGCGGTACGGTCGCACCGGTAAACGTCAGATCCCGAAGATAGAACGTACGCAGATCAAACTCGACGATAGGCCCGGCGATGGCACCGGCACAGGTATAACGGCCGCCGCGTACCAGCGCGCTGATCAACTGCGGCCAAAGTGCACCGCCGACAACATCCGCAACTACATCTACTGAGTCTTTGCCGGTTGCCTCGAGGAGCGCGGTGCCAAGATCGCCTCGGGCACGGTCGATCACTGCCGAAGGCCCGATGGCTTTAACATCATCAGCCTTGTCAGCGCCGCACAAGGCAACACATTCGGCACCGCGGCGGTTGGCGAGCTGGATCAGTGCAGAGCCCACACCCCCGGAGGCCCCGGTAACCAGTACGATATCTCCGGCGGTGACTGCAGCCCGGTTCAGCATATTCTCGGCAGTCACATAAGAGCAGGCGAAGGTTGCAAGTTCGACATCCGACATCGTTGCATCAACAGGATGAACCTGCCGATGGGCAACTTTGGTGTACTGGGCATAACCGCCATCGCATTCGCTACCGAAGTAGCCTGCTTTTGACCGGTTCAGCGGATCGTCCCAGTCGCGAAGCCAGCCATCGATCATCACCCGTTTGCCGAGCAGTGACTGTTCGGCGCTATCACCCACACTGAGCACTGTCCCAACGGCATCGGCTCCCTGAATGCGTGGAAACGATACGGATGCGCCACCCCAGGTGCCGTCCTCGCCTTCGGCCCCCGTCAGGGCATCACCAGTGGTTGCGTCACTATTGCCCTTGGAGTACCAGGCGCTTCGGGTATTGACGTCGGTGTTGTTAAGGCCACAGGCAGCGACGCGGATCAGCACTTCATCCGTCCCTGGTACAGGAACCGGCCAGTCACGGTGAAATTCCAGTTTGTCCAGCCCGCCGTGGCCGGTCAGAACCACAGCATGCATCGTATCCGGGATGTCCTTTGTCATTGTTATCGCTGCTCCAAGCCTTAATCGACAAAAAATGTTTTATGTATGCGCCCGACGGTCGACCAAACTATTCGCCGAACACCGCCACCGGATCTCCCAACAGGTTCTCATCCGGCGCGAATCCAAGACCCGGCTGGTCCGGAACAAAGAGATCACCATTTGCGCTGCGGGGACCTCTTCCCGGGGCAATATCAACGGTCAGCATGTCCTGACAGGCCCAGCAGCCGAGGCGAAACTCCTCTGGCGTGCTCTGTGCGAGCGCAGCCGCCTCGGCGTCTGCCATGGCCGAACCTCCCGTCGCCATGACATAGACCTGAATACCGTGCGCGATAGCGATGTCGCGGATACGCCTGGCCTTGGTCAGCCCCCCGACCCGGTTGATCTTGATATTGGCGACTTCGGCGATACCCTCCTTTGCAATCCTCACCATATCGTTGACGCTCACCAAGGTTTCATCAACCGAGATCGGTGAGCGCGTCACACTGCGCAGCGCCTTGATATCGTCAGTCGTTTCGCAGGGCTGTTCAAAAGTCACACCGAGATCTGCAACCGCGTTCATGACCATGACCGCCTCGCGGCGGGTCCAGGCACGGTTGACGTCATACAGCATCCGCTCATCTGCAAGCCGGTGTTCCTCGATGTAGCGGACGCGCTGGATATCAAGATCAGTGTTGCTGCCCCCGACCTTGACGGAATGCCCGCAGTAGCCGAGCTCACGGTATTTCTGGATGAGCGCCAGCATCGATTCCGGAGAGCCGCTAGATACCGACGACATCACTCGCGTTGGTGTTCCAAAGCATCCGCCTAGAAGATTCGGCAAGGACTGTCCGGTTGCCTGCCCGGCGATATCGAGGCACGCCATGTCAATCGGAGACTTTACGTAGGGGTGGCCAGGCAGGGTCTGGTCCATCAGGTATTCGATACGACCGGGTTGCCTCGGATCAGCCCCGATCAGAACCGGCGCCAGAGTCTCGATGCCGGCCCGTATTCCCGGACCGTGTGCCGGCACGTAGGTGTGTCCCCAGGGCGTGCCTTCGCCCCAGCCGCTGATGCCTTCGTCGGTGTCGACCCTGACGAAAGTCGCATCGAGCACTTCGAACTTCAGCCGACCACCCGAAAGCCAGTAAGGCTCGGACAGCGGTAAATCCTTCTGGTAGACGGAGATCTGTTTGATTTTCATGTCAGGAATCTGAATACACAGCGAGCGGTTCTCCGAGTGTATCGGACAGCGGGGTGACGCCGAGTCCCGGATTCGTGCTCGCATACAGCCTGCCCTCGCGAACCTCAGGCGGAGGTTCACCAGTAGATGCAGTGTTGTAGTTATGCAGATCCGTGGTGTTATACAAATACGACTCCGGGCACGACGCCGCAAAATGGGAGACCGCGGCGGTGGTGATTTCTCCCCCCCAGGTATCTTCGCAGACCACCGAGAGACCATGCTCGACCAGGTAGTCCCTGATCCGACGCGCCTTGGTGAGACCGCCAAGATTTGAGATCTTGAGACAAACCACCTCAGCGGCCCGGTCTGCCACCAGGCGCTCAGCCATCTTGAGGTCGGTAATGCATTCGTCGAGCTTCATGGGGAGATCACAGCGCGAGCGCACATGCAGGCACTCCTCGTAACTGGTGCAGGGCTGCTCAATCATGACTCCGGTGGCGCGCACTTCCCGTACCACCTGCACCGCCTCCCTCACTGTCCAGCCGCGGTTGGCATCGGCAAAAGCACTCTCCCCGGGCTCGAGGACTGCTGCCGCCGTGTGGATCCGGTCGATATCACCCTTCCAGTCGTTACCGACCTTTATCTGAAACTGCCGGTAGCCGGTAGCCCGGTGCTGGGCCATCTCCCGATTCACTTCGTCAGGCGACTTTTGCGGCACCACGCGATACATCGGTCCGCCGTCGGTCAAAACCCCGCCCATTAGCACGCTCACCGGCTGTCCACAGTCCTGACCCAAAATATCCCAGCAGGCGGCGTCGAGGGCCGATTTCGCGTATGCGTGACCCGTTAATGCCTCATCCATAAGTCGCTCGATGCGATGAATGTGCCGCGGGTCCCGACCGATCACGGCAGGCGCAAGGCGCGCCAAGGCTGGAATCACGCCTTCCGGATAAGCGGCAAGATAGTTACCGCCGATGGGGCAGCTCTCACCACAGCCGCTGATGCCGGCATCTGTCTCCACAACAATAATTGTTGTAGACGCAACCCGAATGGCGTTTCCCTTTCCCCAGAAATAAGTTCCGCCTACATAAGGCAAATCCACCTGATAGGCCCTGATGGAGGTGATCTTCATTGGCGAATAACCGCTATGCGTTCAAGGACGTATTGGCAGGCTGAAGCCGGTGCGCGTGAAGATGCTGATAGTGTGGCAACACCTCTTCATATAACTCTTTCGCGTAATCGGGAGCCGTGTTGATGTCGGTAAATCCGGGCTCTTGAGGAGCAAGCCCGGTCGAGTCCTTCAGCTTCTCGTGCCAGGAACCCTCGTCGAACCAACTGTAGTTCTCAGTGACAGAGCCCGGTTCCCAGGTGAGGGCTTCAGGCACAAAGTCGATACCGACAGCCTCACAGTACGCCGCCACCATGGTCTCGGGATCGCGCAGCAGATCATCGCTGTCCAACACGGGCGGCGCCTTTCCGTCACGATCACAGAGCCGATCGAACAACTGACGCTGTTCCAGAAATGCCAGTTCTTTTAAATGAACATCCGGCCAGCGCTTTTGCACGCTAGTGACCACCTTGGCGGGATCGCGTATCAGAAAAGAATGATTGAAGTATTCAAGAAAGTCATCCGTCCAGTAGTTCTCAATGTAATGCGGAAAGTCCTTGGAAAATACCGGGCCCTTGGCTGCTGCGGATTTCATGCGGGACCAGACCACCTCAAAGGTGAGTCCCGGTTTTCTTGGGCTCTCTGGAGTGAGCCGTGGCCAGAGAGCGCCGTCTCCTTCGTACCACCATTCGCCGAAGGGCTCGTGAAGGCACTGCATATCACCGCGCTGGCGCATCATCCATTCAAAGGCGGTTGAGGTCGACCGGGGCGTTGACCACAACACGAGAATCTTGTGCATTTTCTATGCCGCCTCTAACGAAGAAAGCAGTTGGCCCTGTTGCGTTACCGGAGCGAGACCCAGCGTCTTGAAAACCCGCCAGTAAAGGGCGTTGTCATGACTGATCATCGGCTTTCCGAGCATGGCCTCGATGGCGACTTCATGATGCACTGGCCGCTGCGCCTGACCATCAGGACCGGAGCGGAAGTTGCACATGCCGTTGATCAGATAGGCATCAGCATGGGGCGCCTGCTCTGCAACATACTGAAAACTTTTCTCAGCAAGGTCGCCATCGAAACACCAGATACATTCGTTGATCTCTTCCTGAGTATCAAACCAGCCCTGGTCATGGAAGTTGCCGGCCCAGACAACATCGAAGCCCGCTTCTTTCAGGAACGCAACGGTCCCCTGCCACCAGTCGCGGTGGTGATAGGCCGCGTTCAGGGCCACCCTCTCGATGTTCTGATCCCGCAGTGCCTCCACCATTGCGTAACCTGCCATATGAAAAGGCGTGTCGTATTTCTCGCTCAGCATTTCACAGTGGTCACGAACACCCATCACGCCCAGACCACTGGCGTGCACCCAGTTGGAGCCGACCTGACCGCAGACATCGGCACCATTGTTGGCCATGCAGTGCACAAACTCTTCAAGCAGGTCGAAGTTCTGCCGGCGCTGATCGAGCCGGTGAGCATAGTCGGGCACGTGCAGCATTCGCCCGTGTACCCCGACAGAATCGGGCGCCATACGCCCAAAATCAGACGGCGCCGCGTCCCAGTCATACGGCGGGCAGGTGAACCCCACCTGATACGGAAAGAGTTTGTTTTTAGGCTCCGCCCAGTGGGCCGGCTTGGTGTAGGTATCCATGATCAGTGCTCCACGGCCTCACGCATCCACTGCTGTAATGCCTTTATTGAGTGCTCTGAATTGACGCCCCCGGCCGGGTCTACCACCAGCGGGCCCGGACGGTAACCGCGGTTGTTAAATCCCCGCTGCTGGGACTCAACGAGGTGAATATCCTCTTCGACAGTAGTCTCACGGTCCTGCAGCGCCAGGTCGTGGATAACCTTTGAACTGATCCCATCAGCCGTATACCAGCCCCGAGCAACAGTGACTGTGTCTACAGCTGTTGGCTGCCAGTGATAGGTATTGAGAATGTTTCCCGGATAAACCTGGAACGAAAATGTCGGCCACAGGTACCAGGATGAATAATCTCCGGCGTGCTTATTGGCCGAAAGGTCTATGGGGTAGCTCATCTTCTCGAGATTCTGGCACTCGGTGGTGTGGCGAAGACAATAGCCCTGCGGCTGGATGTCATAGGTATCGGGCTTGATGACGCCGGTGGAAAACGTCGGGTGGTTGAGCCGGCAGTGATAACACTCGGAGTAGTTCTCGACCGACACCTTCCAGTTGCATTTTTCATCGACCCAGATGGTCTCGACGGGCTGCAGGCGGTCGATCTTGGGAACATAGGCACGCAACTCGGCCTCAACGCCGGGATACCAGTCCTCCATCGGCTCGGCATCGTCATCGAGATTGACAAAAATGAACCCGCAAAATTCCTGGGTACGCACCGGGGTCAGGCAGATCTTCTCCCGGACCTCAGTGGACACCACTTCGGTATTCGGCCCACGCAAAAGATGCCCGTCCAAATGATAGGACCATGCATGATAGGGACAGACCAACGTCTTCTTGCCCTCACCCTGTCCTTCTACGAGCTGATGGGCGCGGTGCTGGCAGACGTTATAAAACGTACGCAGAACGTTCTGGTTGTCGCGGATACAAAAGAGCGCCTGTCCTGCGATCTCAAAACTGAAGTAATCCCCGGGTTTCGCCGCCTGTGAGACGTGGCCCGCGTACTGCCAGGTCCGAGCAAAAAGATCGCCGCGTTCCGTCTGGTAAATCGACTCGCTAGTGTAATAGGCAGCATCCAGGGAAAAAGTGATCTCACTGGGGTTTACCGATGATGCTTCACGACGCATTTGATATTACCTATCTCCCAAGTAGATACCCATCTCGCGACGGCGCTGATGAAAGCGCTCTATGCTCGCGATCACCGAGTCGTCGGCATCCGCGATCACAAATGCCATCAATGATTCCAACAGAGCTGAAAGCGCGACAGTCGAAATAAACATTAAGGGCGTATCAACGGATATCTGAAACTGATAATCCGCCCCTTCAAATATCGGTGACGCAGGGCTGTCTGATATCGCAATGATCGTCACTCCCTGCGTGCGCGCTGCCTCTACTGCCTCTGCTACTTCCCGACGGTAAGGCTTGAAAGTCATGGCGAGCAGTACATCCTGACTATCGGCACGAACCAGACTATCCACTGGCACTGAACCTTCCTGGGGTATCGAGACAACATTATCAATTGCCATATTGGCGAGATAAGCAAAATTAGTAGCCACTGCATTGACCAGACCTACACCCAGTACGTAAGTCTTGCGCGCGTTCACAATTTCATCCGCTGCGGCCTTCAGATCGGCTGGCATATTTTTGGCATACAGTTTTTCTATATTGGCAATAGTCGCGGCAGCACCCTCTGCATAAATGCTATCCGGCAGGCCTCCAGAACTGAGCGACTGCAACCATTTCGCCTGATCGCGATACACATAATCACCGTGACGAATCTGCTCACGAAACGGCTTGCGAAAATTCTCGTAGCCCTCAAAACCGATCCTGCGCGCCATTCGAACCAACGAGTTTGGTTTGACCCTCGCCTTACCGGCGATCTCACGGATCGAGCTAACCCCGATCTCATTGGGATTCTCAAGAACATAAGCTGCGGTTTTCTGCAGTTCTGGCGTGAGGCTCGGCAGGGCCTCAGTCAGATGCTGCAATACTTGTGCTGGCTCAGACATTGACTTAATTGGTACACTTGTTTCTTTCATAAGATTAATTGTACACTTGTACCTTTCTTTATGCGACACCTGCAGACGCTTGATTTAGTTCGGTTAATGCAGAGTCCAAATCAGCAACCGTCCCCTGGTGTCTTTGGCTATTACCCATGTACGAAAACCTTTTTGAGCCAATAAGTCTCGGTCCAACCGAGCTAAGAAACAGGATATTTAACCCGCCACATGGGACAACGCTGGGGGCCGACGGTCTCGTTAGCGATGAACTCATCGCCTACCATGAGGCTCGGGCAAAAGGAGGGGCTGGGCTGATTATCCTGGAGGGTATGGCTTTCCACCCAAGCTTTGCTTTTGAATCGGCTTATCTCAATGCCGGGCGTGATGACATTATCCCTGGCATGACAGAGTTGTCCCGCGCCTGCAGTGCGCATGGTACAGCTGTTTTTGGCCAGCTATTTCATGCGGGCCGATCAGTTCGGTACAGTCATGATGGGTCCCGCCCATTAGTCTTCTCAGCGTCCGATACTCCCGATGACCGCTATCGGGTGGTACCAATCCCCATGCCCAACGACATGATCTGGGAAGTCATTGAAAGTTACGCTACGGCAGCCGCGCGTCTTGCTGAAGCCGGACTTGATGGCATTGAAATACTGGCCAGCCAGGGATACCTGATCGGACAGTTTCTTAATCCCATCACAAACCGCCGTGATGATGAGTTTGGTGGCAGTCTAGAAAACCGTATGCGGTTTCTATCCGAATCTATCGCAAGAACCCGTGGGGCTATTGGGAATTCAAAAGCACTCGGCATTCGAATCACGCTTGATGAGAAAACTCAATTCGGCATCGAGGCAGGAGAGGCGATCAAAGTCTGCCAGATCCTGGAGAACGAGGGTCACCTGGATTATTTCAGCGTAATCTCGGGCTCATCTTCCTCGCCCGATGGCTGGATCCATGTATTTCCCCCCATGGCGGTACCGCCGGCTTTTGTCGCCGATGATGCTGCACAACTTAAGTCTGTGGTTACCAAGCCAGTGCTCGTGGCAGGCCGTATCAACCAAGCCCAAACCGCGTCACAGATATTGAACGAAGGCAAAGCAGACATGATCGGCATGGTACGCGCCTTGATCTCGGATCCGGAATTTCCCAATAAAGTGGCGGAGAACCGAAGTGAAGATATCCGGGCGTGCATCGGTTGTAACCAGGCCTGTGTCGGCCATCGCCTGACCCATCATCCTATCTCCTGTATACAGAATCCGGTCACCGGCCGGGAACTGGAATTTAGACCTCGATCAACGCAATCCAAACGATTGGTGTGGGTTATTGGTGGCGGGCCAGGCGGCATGAAGGCGGCTGTCACGGCCGCTGACCAAGGCCACGAAGTCGTCCTTTATGAAAAGCAATCCAAACTCGGCGGACAAGTCAATTTGGCTGAAAGACTGCCCGGCCGATCTGAATTTGGCGGTGTCACCACCAACCTGATGAACGAACTTGATCGCAGTTCTGTACAAGTCTGCTTATCGTCTTCAGCAAACCCAGAGGCATTTCACGCCATAGGACCCGATGTCGTCATCGTCAGTACGGGGGCTGTTCCCCGTCTACCTGAAGTTGAGGTCGCTGGCACACCGTTTTTCAGCGGATGGTCGGTCATCGCCGGCGAAAAACCCACAGGTCAGAATGTGGTGATTGCTGACTGGAGTTCCGATTGGTCCGCAATGGGCGTTGCTCACATGCTTGCATTGAGCGGCTATAAGGTCAGGCTTTTCTCAGGGGCAAGCACTTGTGGCGAGTCCATTCCAGCGATTGTTCGGGATCAATGGTTTGGTGAGCTCCAAAGTCTTAATGTCGAATTGACTTGCTATGCGAGATTTTTTGGAGCCGAAGACCAAACTGCATTTTTTCAACATACCATCAATGGTGAAGCCATCATTTGCGAAGATGTAGACGCGATTATCAGTTGCTACCCACCCCGGTCGAACGATGAATGTGAGTGGGTAAGTGACCTAAATACCCCTGATACCCCACCCTTTCAGATCAAAAAGATCGGTGATGCGTTAGCCCCTCGGACCGTTGAAGAGGCAGTCCTTGAGGGGTTTAAAGCGGCATGGATGATTGAGTAAATTCACTGCTGCCGGCAACAGGAATAATTCATGAATGGTAATCAGTGGTTCGACTCAACCCGGTGGGACCGTCTGAGCGCACCTACCGCAGAAGGGTCCACACTGCCCAACGCGGCTTATGTAGACCCCGGATTCTTCGAGGCGGAAAGAGACTGCGTATTTAAAAACAGTTGGGTCTTCGCTGAGTTTGCGCATCTTCTGGGCGAGGTGGGATCCGTCCGGCCGGTGGAGGTCGCGGGTCAATCCTTGCTGCTGACCAGAGATACCGACGGCATCATCAGGGCATTTCATAATGTCTGTATTCACCGCGGTGCGGCGCTCGTCGAAGAGCCCAAAACCAACTGCCGCAACATTGTCTGCCCGAACCACTCCTGGAGTTACAGCCTAAAGGGTAAGTTGCTGGCCCGACCCCATTTTTTTGGCGGGGATCAGCACGATACGCAACCGGCTGATTGCGCCACAACGAATCTTGTCGAGGTACCGTGCCATACCTGGTACGACTGGATATTTGTCAATATCGCCGGCAATGCCGGCCCATTCTCATCGTACATCGCGCCCGTACTTGAAAAGATCAGCGATTACGATCTGGATTCCCTCGGGCTCGGTGGCAGTTTGACTTTTGATATTCAGGCCAACTGGAAACTCGCGGTTGAGAATTTTATTGAGCCGTATCATGTATTTTCCTGCCACCCCTGGCTGCACTCGTTTGTGCCCATGGCCGAACGGGATGCGCCCACCTTTGAAGATCATATTCTGTCGTGCGGCTATTCATTTAAGAACACCGATCCCGCCCGCGGTGAAGGTCTTCCTTATTTTCCCGGCCTGCCGGAGCACAAGAAAAACCGCGGCGACTGGTTCGTGCTCTTTCCGAATTTCGCGTTTGAGATCTTTCCTGACCAGTTGGCGGTTTTGGTCACGACGCCGATCAGCGCCGAGTGCAGCAGGGAAACCATCAGTCTCTACTTTGTTGGTGACGGTGCGAGCGGTAAGCAGTATCAGGGTGCCCGCGAGGCGGTCATCAAAAACTGGCATGACCTTAACCTCGAAGACATCGGTATTCTGGAAAGAATGCAAAAGGGCCGCCTTTCAGACGGCTTTGATGGCGGCGTGCTCTCTCCCTACTGGGATCCGGTGCAGCAGCACTTTGCCCGCCTGATTTATCAGGCGATGGTCCCGGCGGGTCAATGATCGTCATCCCGTTTTGTAGAAGGAAACCGTCAGAAGACACCCGGTATCCGGCCTGTGCGCCTGAACAAGATTGAAATCTGGGATCTCAAGATCCCGTTTCGCGACGGACCCTACAAGATGTCCCACGTGATCCAGGAAACCACCTTCGGGCAGGCGCTGTGCCTGCATACCGACGAGGGCATCTGCGGGCTTGGAGAAGTAGTACCTGCCCCGGCGCTCGATCCGAAGCAGCGCCTTGCACACTATTCGGAAACGGCAACCTTGCTGCCTGAACTCATTGGCCAGTCAGAAGACCAACTGCATGCGCTTATCGAGCAGATTCAGAAAAAAGACCCGTCATGGAACGGGATTGCCTTTGGACTGGAGACGGCTTACTACGATCTTCTGGCCCGCCAATCCGGCCTGCCTTTTGCGGATATGCTGGGTGGCGCGCTTGACACCAGCATAGACGACTATTTTTCGATCTCCGAAGAACAAGTGGACTGCGTCCGGCAAAGAGTTTCAATGGCCGGGCCGCAACGCAATGTCATTCAGCTCAAGGTCGGGGTATACAGCCTGCAGCATGAACTCGGACTGATCAAAACGGCACTGGACCTGATGCAGGACTCGCAGACGCTGCTGGTCGATGCCAACGGCGGATGGTCGTTTGCACAGGCGAGTGAGGCAATCCGCGAGATCAAGGACTCCCGTCTGATCTGGGAGGAGCCTTGCGGCCTCTATGAAGACAACCGGCAGTTGATCGAGGCCTTCGATACCCCCCTGCTGCTGGACGGGCAGACCAGCACGGACTTCGATACTGCAAGGCGTGCGATCGACGATCGCATGGCATTTGGCATCTGCATCAAGCCGGCATTGATCGGTGGGCTCAGCACCGCCTGTCAAGTTCGAGACCTTTGCACAGGCGCCGGCATGAAAATGCGGATTGACGGGCCCTGGTGTGGCGACATCGCCAGCGCAGCTATCGTGAATCTTGCGATGGGCGCACCGCCCGATCTGCTGATCGCGGGATGCGATCTTCGCGAACCCTTGAGCCTGAAGCCGGACCTGAATGGGCTAACCCACACGACACCCACCCGAGTCTCGCCCTCCTTTCCTTACGGCTTTGCAGTCGACCGGGTTCGGGAGCAACTGGGTCCTGCTGAAATGGTCTGGACCTGAATCCGGATCGTGAAGCCGCCGAGTTCACATCATTGCAGTAAGAAAAAAGCTCAGATACCCTACCCGTTCTCTGCGAGCGACCGGGCAAGGTAAAACCTCAACTGTTATGTCTGATTCTGATCTTGTCATCGGTTTTGCGGTTCACGGTTGGGCCCCGCCGCCATTGCCAACACGGGAACCGATGGAGGGCGGCTACTGCCAGCTCATGCTGCTTGATCCCGGGGCGCATGCAGCGGACCTGTTTGATGCGTTCGCAGAAGATACCGACAACACAGACTGGGTCTACCTCCCCTACGGCCCTTTTGATTCCCCGTCGGCACTGAAAGCCTGGCTCGAGGAGATCGCCAGGAAGAGCGATCCGCTCTTCTATACGGTGATGGACCGGCAAAGCAAAGCGGTGGGGGTCGCGAGTTATTTGCGCATCACACCCGCCAGCGGCTCCATCGAGGTCGGACACATTCATTTCTCACCGCAGCTACAGACAACGCCCGCCGCGACCGAGGCCATGTACCTGATGATGCGGCATGCCTTTGCGCTTGGCTACCGTCGCTACGAATGGAAGTGCGACGCCCTCAACCAGCGATCACGGCGTGCCGCATTAAGGCTGGGTCTGTCCTTTGAGGGTGTCTTCCGCCAGGCAACGCTCTACAAAGGACGCAACCGGGATACCGCGTGGTACGCAACGATCGACCTGGAGTGGCCGCAACTGAAGGCGGCGTTTGAGGCCTGGCTTGATCCCGCCAACTTCGATGATTCCGGCCAACAAAAACAATCTCTGTCGGATCTGACGGCTCCCATCCTGGTGACTTCGGGATAAGCCTTCGGCTTTAACGGCAGGCGCTAGCCCCAGTGCGCCAACGCGGCCCGCGCCACCGGCCCGCCCCACTCCTGCAGGAAGTGCCCGCCCTCATTGACTTCAAGCGGCTCAGAGCAACCGCGAATGGTTTTTCGCAATGCTCTCATCGCCCGCGGCGTAATCACCGGATCTGTCATGCCGATCGCCATAAAGGTTTCCCCGACCCACTCTTCTGAAAGCCAGGCACGGGCGCTGCGTGAAAGGGCACCACCGGGAGCATCCGGATGCTCCGGCACCAGATCCGGAAAGGCCCGGGCGCCTGCTTTATAGGTCACATCCGGGAACGGCGCGTCATAAGCGGCTTTTTCGGCATCATTCAGATGTGGGCAGGCCCGGCCCAGAAGCTTGCCCGGCGCCATATCGGGGTTGTTCCGACACCACTCACGCCATGCCAGAAAGCCCTCCCCGAGCGGTTTGTCCCCGGTACCGAGCAAGGTATTCATCAGCAGGAGGCGTGAGAAACGGTGCG
>Ga0315336_1001193_pt1 | contig 54400 bp, 47 predicted proteins | sample ASW5metaG_FD_204512 | JGI IMG/M metagenome (GOLD analysis project Ga0315336, IMG submission 204512) | Ammonia-oxidizing marine archaeal communities from Monterey Bay, California, United States - ASW #5 | ecosystem: Environmental > Aquatic > Marine > Intertidal zone | place: USA: California...
TCAGCCAGAAGGCATGGCCCCACTCATTGAAGCCAACATTGACGAGGATGAGGAAGGGACCGATCACGGCCAGCACGTGCATGAAGGAGACGCCGCGCGCAAAGGTCGGGCACCGCGTCATGGCATAAATGAAGCTGCCGACGCCGAAGAAGAGGTACATCGGGATAATGCCGTAGAACAGCGTGATGTGGGTCGGACCAAAGGCCGAATCGCGCATCACCGTCTGATGCCATGAAGCATCCGCCTCAGTCATGAAGCCGACCGGGAACACGGCAAGCGTGTATGCGAGCAGCCAAAGCGCCATGTAGAACAGGTTCTTCAGCTCGGTCGCGGGCGTCATCGAGTCCATATCGCGAACGCGCGTGGCGATCAGATAACCCCAGCAGATAAGGCTAGCGGTGAAGATCACCGGCAACTGGATTATCAGCAGGTTCCACCAGTAGGTCTGGTACTCGGGCGACGTCGCATCAAGCCCCATAGAGAGACCGAAAACTTGCTGGTAGACATTATAGCCCGTGATGATCACAGCCAACGCCAGCGCAGCAACAACTATGTAGACCGGCGAAAACCGGTACTCCGGGGTGCTTTTGGCAACCGCGCCGGTAGCAGTATCGGATAGTGCCATTTCCTTCTCCTTCTAAGCGCCTTCCTAGGCGAACTTCGGTTCCTAAACCTTAGACGCCGAAGTTTTGTCTTCGGTGGCGTCCAGTAATGGGTCTTGGCTCGATACCCTATAACACTGCCACCTGGCACAATTCGCCGGTGCTGTTGAGCGAGCGCAAGCTTGGAAAGACGGCAAGCCACCTTTCCTTGGCCGACAGTGTCTCAAGCCATGACGTAAGCGTCAACTCAATTTGGCACTAAAAAACCGCATTGTTGCGCAACTTTGGACGCAATTAGCCATACTTGGTCATTGGGAAAATAATTCTTCTGAATCAATGCATTAGAGGATTACACCGGTAAGCACAGGCCCGCGTCTGCGCAAATTTTGGGCAGGCCTGGGCGGCTGGTTCGTTTACCTTGGCAACAGAATCGCTTTTACGAAACAGGGAATTGGCGTGCGGGAATTGTTCGCCTCGGAGCCTGTTGTCGCCCCTGGGATGTGACCGCGACCTATCTATAAAGGGGTTAAGTCTCGGCCATGGCCGCAAAGGCCGCGCGCAATATGTCCGCATGATCGAAGGCGAGTTCGATGTCGCGCCAATCACTAACCCATTCGGCAACGGCGGCGTCGAAACCAGCGGCAGGTTCGGCGGCGGCTATCTGGGTCATGAAGGCGACGGTGACCGTATGGCCACGCGGATCACGGCCAGGTTCCGAATAGACGCCGACGAGACGCAACGCCCCGGCGACGAGCCCGGTCTCTTCGGTGAACTCGCGGCGGCAGGCCTGTTCCACGCTCTCGCCAACCTCGACAAAACCGCCCGGCAAGGCATAGGCGTCTTGGTAAGGCGGGTGTTTGCGGCGGATCAACAAGACGCTTCCGCTCGGATCAAAGCAGACGCAATCGGTCGTGAGCGCGGGTCCGCGCGGTAAGGCGACCATGGACAACCCAACACCATCAGCGAAGCGGTGAGGTCAGGCGCCAAATCTATGGCGCCTGACACATTTGGCGCGGCGGGCTCCCTAGGACTCGCCCGAGGAATTTTTCTGCAGTTTTTCTCCAACCAGACAGAAGAGCTGCAGCGAGCGTTGCGTCTCCGGCTTGGACAACAGCGAGATCGCCGCCATCAAGCCTCCCTTGGCCGGGCGCTCTTGCACCTCGACCATCGCCTCGTCCATCGAGACCCTGACGTTGTCGACCAGCGCCGCCACTTCATCCGTGCCCAGGGTATTGACGGTATGCTCGACGAACTCGAACAGCCGCTCGATGATATTGTCGGTCGCTGCGCTGCGTGCGGCATGCAACAGCGCCACCGTCTCAAAGAGCGTTTGCAGGCCCCCGATGCGGTGCAGCTCGGTCAACTGATCGATGGCGTAATGCACAGCCTCCTTGGTTTCCTCGTCGTTGAGACGGTCGACGACCTCGAGCGCGTTGGCCCCGGTCGTCGAAAGACGCTCGACCATGTTGTCGGTCAACGCATCCTGGGCGGCCTGGGCAAGTCGTTCCAGCTCGCTATCCGGCTCGTTTTTCAGCAGTTTCCTTCCGTTGCTCATTATATCATTCCTACAAAAGACCACGCGCGGAGAGCCAGTAGAGGCGGTTATACGAGAGCTTGAACCAATGAATCATCTGCGATGGCGGCCCGGGATTCGGCGGCGTCTTGTAGTTGAACCAGACATAGGTTCCCGAATTGGACCCGGTCTCCACGAAGCAGAACACTTTGCCGTCGTATTTGCGGGCCATGCGGCCCTCGGTCACCAGCGAAGCGATATTGTCGATGATCGTATCTGCTTCGAAATGCGCCGTGGAACCGGCCTTCGAGATTGGAATATCGGTGGTGTCGCCGCAGATGAATATGTTCTTGCTGCCGACGTGCAACAGCGTTTCCTTATCGGTCTTCGCCCAACCGCCATCGCCAAGCTTTGAGTCGGTGACGACCTGGGCTCCGGAGTGGGGCGGGACGGTGACCAGCAAATCGTATTTCAGCGTGACGTCCTCTTCCGAGGTGATGGTCTTCTTTTTGGGATCAACGCTCTTGGTGTTGAAGAACGTCTCATATTTGATGCCGTACTTATCAAATTCCGGCTTCGTCCACATCGCTACGGGCTCGAGCGCGTGCAAGCGGCCAATTGGATAGGTGTAGGTGATTTCACACTTGTCCAGGATGCCCTTTTCATCGAAGTAGTCGCGCAACATGAAGACGATCTCGAGCGGTGCGACGGGGCATTTGTGCGGCGCGTTGATGTTTACGACGACCTTGCCACCCTCGAATTCATCGAGCGCCTCGCGCATCTTACGGGCGCCCTCAAGGTCGTAGAACCAATGAGCACCTTCGGTCATTCCGGGGATGGTGTCATGGCGCAGGCGCGAGCCCGTCGCCACCACGCAATAGTCAAAGCCGAAGGTTTTGCCCGATTCAGTCGTCACTTGGTTCTTCTTGGGGTCGATCTTTTTCACCGGATCGACGTAGAATTGAATTTTGCTGTTGAGCATCTTGCGCTGATCGCGGAACAGGTCCTGCTCGCGAATTCGGCCGAAGGGCACGTAAAGCAGGCCCGGCTGATACATGTGCTGATCGGTCGTGCCGAGCACCGTGATGCTCACTTCGTTTTTACGCAGTTGCCCGCTGAGCTGGCGCGCCAGTCCGTTGGCCACGATGGTGCCTGCTAGTCCACCACCGACTATCACTATTTGTTTTGTCATTTCAGGCGTCCTCCCTTTTCACTCTTCGAGCATGCTCGACGTGTCACGCTCGCTTGTTGTCGGCTCCGCCTGACGAAGCCGCGAAACTTGGAATGCGTCTATTTCATTTTCTTCACCACGATGCTCCAGTGATCGTCGACCTCTTTGATGCCGACCATCTTGTGTTTGACCTTGGCAACCCATTCGGGAATGTCTGCTGCAGACCCCTTATCGGAGGAGAGCACTTCAATGTCGTCGCCGATTTCGATCAATTTAATGGCCGCTATCAGCTCCATCAGCGGGCCCGGACAATAGGCGCCCCTGGCATCAACTGTTTTCAATTTAGCCATGTTCCATCATACCGTTTGCGGGTTCAGATCACTACCAACTGACCGTTTTCCGCGTCCGCCAGAAATTTTGTCAGGCCGGCGGGCGGATCGAATAAATCTTCAATAAGCTCGTCTTCAGACCAACCGGTGATGTCCATCGCCATCGAGCAGGGAAGCACTTTCATATCGCCAAGCATTTTTCCCTGCTGAAACAGCTGAATGGCATCGGGCGCGTTTTTTTCTGTGAGGAGCTTGGAAAATTCTCCCCCTTGATACTGGCTCTGCTGATCGCGCCGGAATGCAAACATTGCATTCATGCTGACAAAGACCTGAACGGGCCGCTCGGACACGGCCGCGACCGAGGCGATCATCCCCGCCATCTGGATCTTTTCGTGCTCGCCCGAACTTAAAACAACATAGAGGGGTGCGCCGCTCATCCCGTTTTCCTCAGCTTCGCGCGCGGATCATCCGATGGCTTGCGCGCCTCACAATTCAGCAATCTCGAAGTAAGAGGTTTCGAAAACTCTTGCTCCATGTCTAACGCGCAAGCGCTCTCCAACAGAACAGCGCTCGTTGCGGGTCTCCAGAATTTCTAGAAAAATGCGCCGCACGGCATGCGTGCAATTCAACGGAGGCAAACCAACAAATCACCCGACCCCTCCAAACCACCGAACCCGCAAAACGCAGGATTCACTCGATAAAAACCCGCTACACACCCGCTAAGAAACCAGCAGAGCCGTCATTGGTCAAGCGATACAAATTTTGCTTCTTATGAAGTTGGATAAGTATAAGGTTTTCAATGTAAGCCAATGTATGGCAAATTATGCTAGGATCATGCGAGAGAGCGTGACCGAACTAAATCTGTTTTTTTGTGGATTTGGTCGATTTACCAGGTGTCGTGACGGGTTCGTTTTGCCGGCGGGGTGGCTGAAAAACTGTAAGTTCTTAGCTTAATTTGGCGCCCAGAAAGGCTTAGTACGTCACGCGTGTTTGAATAAATTACGCCGTTTAATGGCGTAATCGGGAGGACGTTATATGAGTAATATTAAGCAAGAAGTTGTGTCTGCAAACGATACTTACGTGGCTGATTTTGGTGACAAGGGCAGTCTGCCGATGCCTCCTGGGCGCGGCTTTGCCATCCTCACCTGCATGGATGCCCGCCTTGATCCCGCAAAATATGCGGGCTTGGCCGAGGGCGACGCCCACGTGATCCGGAATGCGGGCGGCAGGGCAAGCGATGACGCGATCCGATCGCTCGTCATTTCCCATAAGCTGCTTGGAACCAACGAATGGTTTGTCATTCAGCACACCGATTGCGGCATGCTCACATTCACCGACGACATCATGCGGGGTCTTCTGGCCTCGAGCCTGGATACGTCATCGGTCGACGCGAGTGGATGGCACGATAACGGCAAGACGCCTGGATCGACCGAAGGCAATCACATCAGCTGGCTCACGATCAAGGACCTGGCCCAGAGCGTCGCGGAAGACGTCAACCGCATAAAGAACCATCCCCTGGTGCCGGACTATATCCCGGTTCACGGTTACATTTACGATTGCGGAACGGGCAAGATTAACGAGGTTCCGACCTAGATAATCGACCTGACCAATCGAACAGAGACGGTGATCGATCGATCGCCGTCTCTTTTTCTAAGATCCATTATCTTAGAAAAACGGATCCGGCTCAGGCGGCGTGTTGGCGTCGAAGCTCGGGTGCGGCCGGCGGGGTAAATCACTCATGAAGGCGCCCGAGGCGGACGCCCCGGTTCGAGGCGTCCGCCATCTGAACCCGGTGTCAGTCTATCGGTTGCGGCACAATCCTGAGATAGGGCTTGGGCGCCTTCCAACCATCGGGATAGGCCTTCTTGGCGTCCTCGTCGGAGACCGCCGGAACGATGATGACGTCCTCGCCCTGCTTCCAATTCACCGGCGTCGCGAGCTTGTGCTTGGCTGTCAGTTTGCAAGAATCGACCAGGCGCAAAACCTCGTCGAAGTTTCGGCCCGTGCTCATCGGGTATGAAATCACGGCCTTGATCGCCTTGTCGGGGCCGATGACATAAACGTTGCGCACGGTCGCATTGTCCATCGCCGTGCGGCCCTCGGCGCTGTCACCGGCGTCGGCCGGAAGCATGCCATAGAGCTTGGCAACGCTGAGATCAGTATCTCCAATCATAGGATAGTTGGGGGCATGACCCATCGTCTCTTCGATGTCCTTCGACCACTTCTCGTGGTTTTCGACAGGATCGATACTCAAGCCAATTATTTTGCAATCGCGCTTGTCAAATTCGGGCTTCAAGCCTGCCATATAGCCGAGCTCGGTGGTGCATACGGGCGTGAAATCCTTGGGATGTGAAAAAAGCACTCACCATGAATCGCCCATCCAATCATGAAAATTGATGGTGCCCTGGGTTGTTTCAGCTTGGAAATCCGGAGCGGCGCTACCGATCTGGAGTGTCATAATTTTCTCCCAACTTGTTACGCGTTCTCAGCCGATCAAATCGAAACATATCTCGGCACTAAACGCAGTCACATCATGCACTTCTGATATCAGATATGCGCAGCAGGCTACAACAGCTGCTGCAGGCGAAGGCGCATTCGCACCGTCGATGGGGGGCATGCCTAGGCTGCGTCGCGCTGTTCCCGGTCGGGTCTGGCCAGCTCGCTCAGCAATTCGCTGCGCCGGAGATCGGCTGTATTCGCCGTTCGTGCTTTGACGTGGCCATAGCCACGCACAGTCTCCGGCAGCTCGGCCAGCGCCACAGCGATATCAATATTTTCCGGCGACAGATCGGCGCCAATCTCATCGAGCGCCGCTTCATAATCTCTCAGCAGACGGCGTTCGAGCACGCGGTCTGAGGAGAATCGGAACGGGTCGAGCACGGTGTCCCTCAACATTTTCGCCGCCGCCAACAGCTTGAGCGCTCCCATCATCCATGATCCGAACCGGCGCTTTTTCGGTTGTCCCGTGACTGCGTCCATCTTGGCCAAAAGCGGTGGCGCCATGTGAAATTCGAGATGGAAGTCGCCCTCGAATTGGGCGTCGACTTGGCGGCGGAACGATCCATCTGTGTAGAGACGGGCCACCTCGTATTCGTCCTTTACCGCCAGCAGCTTAAAATAATAACGGGCAACCGCCTCGGTGAGAGCCGTTGACCCGGGCACCCTTTCGCGCTCCAAGCCTCCGACGACTTCAACGAGATCGCGATAGCGCTTGGCATAGGCCTTATTTTGATACGATGTCAGGTAGCGCTCGCGCCGCTCGATCAAGTCGTCGAGACTTTCCGATATGCGCCGATCGGGCAATCTCACGACACGGGGCGCGATAACCTCATCGACCGCATCGACGTCGTGAGCCGCAAGCCTGCCCCATCTAAATGCCCTTAGATTGCCGTCGACCGCGACGCCGTTCAGCCGAACTGCTTCCTCGAGGGCTGCCGAAGAGACCGGAATCTGGCCAAGCTGAAATGCGTAGCCCAACAGGAACATGTTGGCGGCGATGGTGTCGCCGATGAGGGTTCCGGCATAATTATGGGCATCGATGAAATGGGAATTCTTGGCGCCGGTACGAGCTCTCAGCATCTGCTTCATCTCGTCCATCGGAAGTTCGAGATCGGGTTTGCTGGTGAAGTCGGCCGTCATGACGTCGTGGCTGTTGACCACGGCGGTTGTGACGCCCTCGCGCATGGTGGTCAGCACCTTTTGTGATGCGGTGACGACGAGATCGCAGCCAAGCACCAGATCGGTGCCGGCGTTCGAGGCGCGTATGGCATGAATGTCGCCGGGCTCCTTGGCGACGCGTACATGGACCGCGACCGCGCCACCCTTTTGCGCCAATCCGGCCATGTCGATCACGCCAACGCCTTTGTTCTCCAAATGGGCCGCCATGCCGATCAACGCGCCGAGTGTCACCACACCCGTACCGCCGACGCCGGTGATGACCATTGAATAGGGTGAATCGAGATCACGGCTTGCGGGTTCGGGCAGGCCATCGGGGCCCGGCGGTTGCAGCATGTCCTGCTGGTTGCGGCTGAAGCTCTTTTTAAGCTGGCCGCCATGCACTGTGACAAAGCTCGGGCAAAATCCCTTGAGGCACGAGAAATCCTTGTTGCACGCCGACTGATCGATGGCCCGCTTGCGGCCATATTCGGTCTCGACGGGTATGATTGCGACGCAATTGGACTGAACGCCGCAATCGCCGCACCCTTCGCAGGCGAGTTCATTGATGACAACGCGTTTGGCTGGATCGGGATATTGGCCGCGTTTGCGTCGCCGGCGCTTTTCGGCCGCGCACGTCTGATCATAGATCAGCACGCTCACGCCCTTGACCGCGCTCAAAGTGTTCTGGACTTCGTTGAGTTCGTCCCTGTGGTGCACGCTGGTACCGGCCGGAAATTCTGCTTCGCTCGGATATTTATCCGGCTCATCGGTAACCACGACGACGCGTTTGGCGCCTTCAGCCGCCAATTGGCGCGCGATTTGGGGAACACTGGGAGCCCCGTCGAGGGCCTGCCCGCCGGTCATGGCGACGGCATCGTTGTAGAGCAGCTTGTAAGTCACGTTGGTTCCGGCAGCGATTGCGGCTCGAATCGCCAATGAACCTGAATGGATATAGGTGCCGTCGCCGATATTCTGATAGACGTGCTGGCGGTCTGAAAACGGAGCTTCGCCGATCCAATTGGCGCCCTCGCCGCCCATTTGGGTGAAGCCCTCTGTCGATCTGTCCATCCATTGCACCATGTAATGGCACCCGATACCGGCGTAGGCGCGCGCGCCGTCGGGAACGATCGTCGAGCTGCTGTGGGGACAGCCAGCGCAGAAATAGGGAACGCGCGTTGCGACCTCTGTCGTGTTGCGTGCCTGCTTGGCCGCGGCTTCCAACTCTTTCAGCCGCCCTGTGATCCCGGCGTCGCGCCGTTGCGCCACAATTCGTTTACCGATTGCCAGGGCAATTTCGACCGGCTCGAGCGCACCGTGGGCATGGAACAGGGTGTCGCCCTTTTCGTCGCGCTTGCCGAGAATAACTGGAGCATTGCGCTTGCCGTAAAGCTGCTCCCTGATTTGGGTTTCAATGAGCGAGCGCTTTTCTTCGACAACGATAATACGATCGAGGCCTTTGGCGAACCGCTCGATCCCATCGGGTTCGAGCGGCCATGTGACCGCCACCTTGTAAAGTCTCAGTCCGAGATCGGCGGCCTTTACTTCGTCGATTCCAAGCAGCTCCAAAGCCTCTGCGACGTCGAGATAACTTTTACCTGCCGTTACGATCCCGGTCTTCGGTTTGCGGCCGCCTTTCAGCAAAATCCGGTCGAGACCGTTGGCCTTTGTGAACGCCAGGACCGCCGGCCGCTTCTGCACGTGCAGGCGCTCTTCCTTGACGAGCGGCTCGTCGCCCAGACGGATATTGAGGCCGCCCGCCGGCATGTCGAAATCATCTGGCATCACGATCGCTACACGATCCAGGCCCGCGTCAATCGACCCGGTTTGCTCGATATTGTCTTTGACGCATTTGAGACCGACCCACACGCCGGCGAACCTCGAGAGCGCCCAACCAAAGAGTCCGTAATCGATAATTTCTTGAACACCGGCCGGATTGAGAATCGGCATCATGGCGTCGACAAAGGCGAATTCGGACTGATGAGCGGAGGTGGATGATTCACAGGTGTGATCGTCGCCCATCAGGGCCAGCACGCCGCCGAATTTTGACGTGCCCGCGTGGTTAGCGTGTCGAAAGACATCGCCGGAACGATCGACGCCTGGACCCTTGCCGTACCAGAGGCCGAAGACACCGTCATACTTGCCTTCGCCGCGCAGTTCTGCCTGTTGCGCGCCCCAGATGGCCGTGGCCGCCAAATCCTCGTTGATGCCGGGATTGAACACGATATCGGCTGCGGCCAACTCCGCGTGAGCTTGGCGCATTTGCTGATCCATGCCGCCGAGCGGCGAGCCCCGATACCCAGTGATGTAGCCGGCAGTGTTGAGGCCAGCCCGCTTGTCCAGGGCATGCTGCATGAGTGCCAGTCGAACGACCGCCTGGGTGCCGCTCACGAAAACACGATCTTGCGAGAGATCGTATTTATCATTCAGCCTGACTTGACGAAGCGATGCTTTGGAGGCGGCGGGAGCGTTTCGTGTCATGGTCTATAGATAGGTCATGGACCTGCATGGGTACAAGTTCACTGACGCGATAGAGCGCCGCTGGCCGGTCAATCGATGCTTGAGCGGCGCAATATGGACCTTAGCCGGACTGGATTTGGTCCATCAGAAGAGCAGATCGGGCAACGCTGCCAGAGATTCTATGACCGCTTTGGGAGTGCCCGGCAGATGCTCGGCCGGCTGGGCGAAGCGATTGAGGTGGACGACCTGCAAACCGTAATGGGCCCCACCGCAGACGTCCCAGCCATTGGCCGAAGTGAAACAAATATCCTCTGGCCCATGACCCATGCGGTCGACCGCAAGGTGATAGACCCCGGCATCGGGCTTATAGATGCCCACCGCCTCCACTGAAATCACATGATCGAGAAACTGGCCCAGACCTGCGGCGGAAACCGCCGCATCGAGCATCGCAGGAGAACCGTTCGACAGCAGCGCGGTGGTTAGGCCGGCATCTTTGAGCCGCCGCAGTGTTTCGGCGGCGTCATCATAGGCATCGAGCCCAAGATACAACTGCATCAAGCTCTCTCGCAGATCCGGGTTTTCGATGCCATGGGCGCCAAAGGCATAATCGAGCGCATCGCCGGTGACCTGCCAGAAATCCGCATGGACCTTCATCAGGCTTCGCAACCAAGTGTACTGCAACTGCTTGGCGCGCCATAAATCGGAAATGGCCTGCGCCTGGTCACCCAGCTCGCTCGCCACTCTCGTGGTGGGCGCATGAATGTCGAACAACGTGCCATAGGCGTCAAAGGCGCATGCCTTGATGCCTTTAAGTGAATTCATGGGCCCCGATATCCCAGCTTAAAACGGCCGTGCGGGTCCAAGCGAACCGACGAATAGGACGATACCGATCAGCATCACCAGCGTCGAACCGCCAATGGCGGTTGCCCGATAGATCCATTGGGTCCAACGGCCATCGCCGCCCGCGATCTTGTAGGCCAGCTGTTTCGATGCGACTGCCAGAACCGCCAGCGCCGAGACGGTGATAGCCGTACCCAGCGCCATGGCGAAGGTCGCGGCGATACCGGCCCAAAGAATGCCTTGTGCAATTGCAAATACCAGAACGACGAGGGCGCCCGTGCACGGCCGGACACCGACAGCCAGAACGATGGCCGCCATCTTCCGCAAGTCGAGCACGTCTTCGAGGTCGCGCGGGTCTGGCATATGGGCGTGTCCGCAGAATGAGCCATCTGCGTGATCGTGCCCGTGTGCATGGTTGTGCGCTCCGGCGCGTGGCCAAAATTGAGATATCAACAGCCAGGCCCCGATGAGCGCGATCAGAGCATAACTCGCCGTCTCCAAGGTGGCGGCCGCCTCCTTGATGGCCAGCCCCGCCGCATTGAGCGCAATGGCCAGAATGGCGACGATCGCGATGGCCGAAACCGCCTGAACTATGGATGCAAGGAAGCTCAGCAAAATGCCGCGTCTGACGGTTCGTTCGTTGGCCAGCACATAGGACGAGATGACCGCCTTGCCGTGACCTGGACCAACCGCATGCACGACGCCATAGACAAATCCCAGGCTGATCAGGAGCCAGGTTGCGAGCAGACTCTGCTCGGACTTGAGACGACGCACAGCTACTGCCAATTGGCGGTGAAGCGTTTGCTGGGTCGACCGCACCAGATGCCAAAAGCGCCCCAGTGATGATTGAGTTAGGGCAGTATCGGGGCTGCCGCCTGGCGCCTGGATGGCGCCGTTGCCGGCTGGCGCACCGAAGGGGGTGCGTTGTGCTTCGGCCGCGCCTGCGTTCCAGGTCAAGGCGCAGGCAAGCAGCGTGAGCGACAGCAGCAGGCTCAAAATGCGCGATTGTCTGACGATACGCACCACCGCGTCGGTCTCAATTGGTACCGCAGTCGATTGCAATCGTTTTAGCAAATTGGGACCCGAATTCGCTTGTGGCATCCAGAGAGGAATAGAACGCTTCGCCCAATTCCGAAAGCTTGACTTGTGCTGTCTTGGATTCGGCGAATTTAGGATGGCAGGACTTGGGCGCGGTCGACGCCAACATCACGGGATTTGATTTGTCGAAGTCGAAGGCGACGAAAAATGTAGGGTCGTAGATAGAGAACGTGACTTTTTGCGTCAGGGGATCGAGTGCCGTCTTCAACGGCAGCGTGAAGTGCAGCGTCAGAATACCATCCACATGGTCCAGCCGGTAATCACGCGGTTCCGCATGTGTCGCGTCATTGCCGTTCGCTTTGACGAACGTGAAGTAATCGAATTCCTGCAACGAGGAGACGTTTTCGGCCGCCAGTGGCTCAAGCTCGCCTTGGCTCAATGTGCCGTCGCCGTCCTTGTCCATGCCCTGGGTCGCGAAGGCGCTGTAAAATTCATCGAACGTCCAAGCATGGCGCAATCCCGTTATTCGCCCCGCCTTATCGTGGAGGACCTGGGTCTGCACCTTGACCCACACATGCGGGTGGGCTGCTGCACTGCCCGGAAGCAAGCTCAGAGCAGCTACGACAAACGCCATAATGGCTGGTGACAGCGCGCGGCGCGCGAGTGATCCGGCGTGCGCCGCTCTACCAATGGAGGCAGTCATGCAGTCTCCTTGTTTCACGAGGTCAGCCGGGCCGCTTCTGTGCGACTCGCGATAACGCTACTCCAATCTAACAAAATATCGGCGCAATTTGGGCCGCGCCATGCCGTCGCGCTGGCTTTATGTTATAAAGTAACATAAATGGATGCGCATGGAACGAACATAGACATTGGTATTGCAATGGGCCGGATCGCACGAAGTTTCGTTTTCTTGGTATCAATCTTAGCTTCCGGGGCGTTGTGGCCGGGCTGGTCGCAGCCCCGCCAAGCGTTGAAAATCGTCGCCACTATCGCGCCGATTCATTCGCTGGTGGCTGGCGTTACGGCGGGCGTGACCAAACCTATTTTGCTGATCCCAGGCGGCAGTTCGCCCCATTCGTTCAGCCTCAAGCCATCGGATGCCACGGCGCTGGCCCGAGCCGACATCATCGTACGCGTCGGCGAAACACTGGAAAGTTTTCTGGAACGCCCCCTGGCTGCACTCGGAAAGCAAGCAAAGATTGTTTCGCTGGACGAGATCGACGCTATGGGGCTGCTCGCTGCGCGTCAGGGCGGCGTGTGGGAGCATCACGATCATGAGAGCCACGGTGGCCATGAGCCACATAACCATGGGGCCGGCGCGCACAATCCCCATATTTGGCTCGATCCACGCAACGCGATCATCGCGGTCGATCGAATCGCCAAGACTGCAAGTGACTTGGATCCGGCCAACGCGCAGGCCTATCGGCAGAACGCGCAAGCACTGAAGGAGCGCTTGCGGCTGCTCGATGTTGAGCTGAAGACGACGACCGCGCCCATAACGAGCAATCCTTATGTGGTTTTCCATGACGCCTACATTTATTTCGAAAGGCGTTATGATCTCAGCCCCATCGGCGCCGTCACCGTATCGCCGGACCGAACGCCCGGGGCGCGGCGGCTGACTGAAATCAGGTCGAAGATCGCAGATCTTGGCGTCGTTTGCGTTTTTTCCGAACCGCAGTTCGAGCCGAAGCTGGTCGAAACCATAACCAGCGGGATGGCCGCGCGAAGTGCGGTTCTCGATCCGCTCGGCGCTGCTATCGAGCCCGGGCCGGATCACTACTTTACGCTGTTGCGCAACCTCGCCCGGACGCTAACCGATTGTCTTTCCAGCCAGCGTTGATTGGTGCAGACAAAACAAAACCGGGCGGCACGACGGCCGCCCGGTCGGTAATCCATTGCAGCACGCAGGCGTTCTAGTAGCGCGCGAATCTCCGCGGCGTCACGATCACGCGCGCGCCCACACGGGTGCGTTTGTAGAGATCGATGACGTGCTCGTTGTAAAGCCTGATGCAGCCATGGGTGACGTCCTTGCCGACTGTCCATGGCGCATCCGTGCCATGAATGCGGTAGAGCGTATCGCCCAAATACATCGCACGCACTCCAAGCGGATTGCGCGGGTGGCCGCCCGGCACGTGAGCCGGCAATTTGGGGTTTTCACGGCGCATATCGGGTGTCGGCGTCCAGGGGGGGTCGACGCGCTTGCGGCTGACATGGCTGACGCCCGACCAGCGCGCCTTGCCTGAGGGCACGCCGATTGGATAGCTGATCGCGGCGCCACGCTCGTGGATGAAATAAAGCCGCCGGTCGCCAAAGCTGACGACAATCGTGCCTGGTGCATAGCCTTCGTGAAAGCGGACAACATAGCTCTTGCTGTTGTAGCCGCCGCTGACGCCGCCAAACAGCGATCGAAACAACCCTTGGGCGGAAGCGCTTTCAGCACCAAAACCCAAAACCAGTGCCACTATCGCGGCCGTCGCAGCGTAATGCCTTAAATGTCTCATGGCGTTTACCCGTAAGTTCCCTTCATACTCAATACTATTGAACCTAGTTTGCGCTTGACGCACGCGCCACTTCTCCGCCCTTTACGTCCTTGACTTCGGCGACATTTTTCGGTGGAAGATCTTTGATATTGCGCAACACGAAAACCGGCGCGCCGATGTGGACCCGCTCGAACAGATCCTTGACGTCCTTGTTGTGCATGCGGATACAGCCGCTTGACGCCGCCCGGCCTATCGAGCTCGGTGCATTGGTTCCGTGAATGCGGTATTCGGTCCATCCAAGATAGATGGCTCTGGGTCCCAGCGGATTGCGCGGTCCAGGCGGCACGTAACGGGGATACCCCATGCGCCGCATACGGGCCGTCGGCGACCAGCCCGGGTTTTTGCGTTTGCTTTGGACGAACGATTCGCCGAACCATTGAAAGCCGGCCTTGCCGACGGCGACCGGATACTTGATCGCGCGCTGGTGTCCGAGCGAATAGTAGAGCTTGCGTCCCGCGGTATCGATGATGATCGATCCAATCGGATAGTCATGCTCTATCGAAACGGCGTCTCGTGCGTGCGCCGGACTAGCTGCGCCACCACAGAGCAAAAACGCCGCTAAAATAGCGAACGCACACGCCCTGTTCCTGAGCTGGATACTGCTCATACCACCCCCCAATTTTTGCACTGACTTGGTGCGACGACTCGATACGCAATACACTTCCGATCGCTCCATCAGCTTTTATCGTCCCCGCTTAACAACAAATATTGGATACAGCACCAAGCGGGTACAAGGGGCGAATGATCAGAATCCCAAGATCGGGCGTTATGGTTGACAATTTGTGAATGCGGTGTGTGATTTTGGTCACAGAAATCGGATCCTACATAAGCCAAGGGGATCCAGGAGTGTCTGCCAATCGACTATTTCGGGAACCGGCGGGCACAAAAATCTACTTTGTCACCGGCTCGACCCCGCAGCCTCCTGCATCGTTTGATTGCGAAAATTTAAGTTGCACGGCTGCTGGCGATCCGTTGACATTGGTGAGTCGGCGCTGCATCGACGGCGCGGCGTTTGTGAACACTACGGAGGATTACGCATGCCTGCCCGCAAGTCTGATTCAAAGGTATCCAGACGCCGATTTTTGAAGGGTGGCGCGCTCGCCGGCGGCACGGCCGCGGCGTCGGTTGCCTTTCCGCAGATCTCGCGCGCCGAGACGACGACGTTGAAAATGCAGACCTCCTGGGGCCCTGAGGAAATTTTTCAGGAATTTGCCCAGCAATATGTCGAACGCATCGAAAAGATGGCCGGCGGGCGGCTCAAGATCGACCTTTTGTCGGTCAAGGCGGTGGTCAATTACGATCAGGTTCAAGACGCCTGCCACAAGGGTGTGCTCGATGCAGCGCACACCGTAACCGCCTACTGGTACGGCAAAAACCGGGCGGCTTCGCTGTTTGGCACTGGACCAGTGTTCGGCGCCAACGCGGCGCAAATCCTGGCCTGGATCCATTTCGGCGGCGGCAAGGAGCTCTACCGCGAGCTCGTGCAGGATATTCTAAAACTCAACCTTGTCGGGTTTTTCGCAATGCCGATGCCGACCCAACCGCTTGGCTGGTTCAATAAGGAGATCACCTCTGTTGAAGACATGCAGGGGCTGAAATACCGGACTGTGGGCTTGGCGACCAACATCATGCAGGGCGTCGGCATGAAGGTGGTGGCCAAGGGCGGATCGGAGATTTTCGAGGCTATGGAGACCGGCGTTATCGATGCCTTCGAATACAACAATCCCACCGCCGACCGCCAGTTCAACGCGCAGGATCTTGCCAAGAATTACATGCTCGGCTCTTACCATCAGGCGGCCGAATTCATCGAAATCATCTTCAACAAGGACCGCTTCGAATCGCTTCCTGCCGAGCATCAAGCGATCCTCGAATATGCGGCCGAGGCCGCGAGCACGGCCAATTACGGTCTTGCCATGGATCGCTATTCCAACGATCTGCAGGGGCTCATGAATGATCATGACGTCAAGGTCTCGCGCACCCCGCCGGCGATCATGCAGGCGCAACTCGACTCATGGGACAAGGTCTTGAAGAAATTTGAGAAAGACCCGTTCTTCAATAAGGTCGTCAAGAGTCAGAGAGCCTGGTCGGAGCGGGTCGCCTTCTACGACATCATGAACTCGGCCGACTACAAACTCGCCTATCAACATTATTTTCCAGGCACGATCGGCTTCTAAAAAATCTGCTATATGGCGTTACGGCTGGGCGGGCCCGGATCGGCGGGCGCGCCCTGACAGCCATGGCCGTTGGACAGCTCACCGGGGGCGGCGTGCACAGCTTCATACACATCGTGGACCGGATCTCGGCGTCGGTCGGCAAGGCCTTCGCCTGGTGCATTTTGCTGATGACCTTCGTTATCGGTTACGAGGTCTTCGTGCGATATGTGCTGAATGACCCGACGTCGTTCGCCTACGACATCTCCTACATGATGTACGGCACACTTTTCATGATGGCCGGCGCCTACACGCTTTCGCGAGACGGTCATGTGCGGGGTGATGTGCTCTACCGCCTGTGGCGGCCTCAAACGCAGGCCAAGGTCGAGCTCGTTCTTTACGCGATGTTCTTTTTTCCCGGCGTCTTGGCCCTTGTGTTCGCCGGCTTCGAATATGCAGCTGAATCCTGGTCCTACCAGGAGGTGAGCAGCGCAAGCCCGGCGAACATCCCGATCTTTCAGCTCAAGGCCGTGATACCGGCAGCAGGCTCCCTGCTGTTGCTGCAAGGCATGGCCCAAGTCTGCAGATGCATCTTGTGCATTCGCGAGGGCCAATGGCCGCCGCATCTCGAAGACGTCGAGGAGATCGAAACCCGGATGTTGCGCGAGCAGGAGCGCGCCGAACAGTCCCACTCAATCTCAGGCGGCAAGCGCGATGGTGGTCCATGAGTGATCCGCAAGTCGCCGTGCTGATGCTCGCCATCTTCGTTTTCACAATCCTGCTGGGTTTTCCCATTTGTTTCACTTTGATGGCGATGGCCGTGTTCTTTGGCTACTACGCCTATTACGACGCCGAACGCATGAACTCGGTGTTCGACAATCCAATCTTCGATCTCTTCGTCAATCAGACCTATTCGGTCATCTCCAACGACGTGTTGACGGCCGTCCCGTTGTTTTTGTTCATGGGCTACATCATCGAGCGGGCGAACATTCTCGACCGTCTGTTTCACTCGTTGCATATCGCCGGCCATCGTATACCGGGCTCGATGGCGGTCGCAGCGCTTGCCACCTGTGCGCTGTTTGCCACCGCGACGGGCATCGTCGGCGCCGTGGTCACCCTGATGGGACTGCTTGCCTTTCCGGCGATGTTGAAGGCCCGCTACGACACGAGTTTCTCGGCCGGAGTGATCTGCGCGGGGGGGTGTTTGGGGATTCTGATCCCGCCCAGCATCATGTTGATCGTCTATGCCGCCACCACCAACGTCTCGATCGGCAGGCTGTATGCCGGCGCCATACTGCCTGGTTTTCTGCTGGCCGCGCTTTACATGATCTACGTGATCGGACGCGCAGCGCTCAATCCCAGTCTGGCGCCGAAACCCAGAGCAGAAGACATCGCCGACGCGTCGTTCGGCCAGATGGCGCTGATGCTGGCGACGTCCTTTTTTCCATTGGCGATTCTGATTCTGTCCGTGCTGGGTGCAATCTTGTTCGGGCTGGCAACGCCGGCCGAAGCGGCGTCGATCGGAGTGATTGGCGGAATGACCTTGGCCATTGCATACCGTCTTGCGGCGATTTCGGAAGGACAGATTGTGCCCGACTGGCCGGACCGGCGCCAAGGCCGGTCGGACGATTGGCTCTACGCATTGGGGATGGGAGGAGCGGCGACGCTCGTGCTGGGGCTCGTGGCGCTTTTGCTGCGCGCGCTCTTTGTCCAACTGAGCGGTCTTGATGCGCCTGATGAGCCGGGCTTTCTGATCAGACCCGGATTGGGTCTGCTGATCACGGCTGCCCTGGCCTTCATTCTGTCTCCGCGCGGGAACGCATCGGGGGTTTTAAATCGCCTCCAGATTCGATCCAAGGTGATGCGGCAAGTTGTCGGATTTGCCGGCCAGGGCGTGTTGATAGGGTTTGCCGCGGGACTTTTCTATACGGCCATTTTCGGTGTCCTGGGACTTGGCGAGCACTTCGACGATCGCCCATTCAATCCCTATGGGCTCGAGATCGGAACCTATGTCGGCCTGATCGGCTATTTCGCATGGCGAGTGATCGACAAGGATCGGCTGCAGGAGGCGGTCTATCTCACCGCGCGCACGTCGGCCATGGTTTGCTGGCTGTTCGTCGGCTCATGGACCTTCGCGTCGGTGTTTTCTTATATGGGCGGACACGAAATCATCAAGGATTACATCGTCTCCCTCGACCTCTCGCCCATCACGTTTCTAATCATGGCCCAGTTGATTATTTTCTTTCTGGGCTGGCCGCTCGAGTGGAGCGAGATCATCATCATTTTCGTTCCGATCTTCCTGCCCATGTTGCCGATCTTCGGCATCGACCCCCTGTTCTTCGGCATTCTGGTGGCGCTCAATCTGCAAACGTCGTTCCTGACGCCACCAATGGCCATGGCCGCTTATTATCTGAAGGGCGTGGCGCCGCCGCACGTCCAACTGATCGAAATCTTCAAGGGCGTGATGCCCTTTCTCTCAATGGTGTTGCTCGCCATGATCCTTCTCTACACGTTTCCGGAGCTAGCGCTTTGGTTGCCGAAGGTTTTTTACGGCAGATGAGCGTGGCGGGTTCAACGCGCACGAGGGCGAGCGCTCATGGCTTCTGATCCCCTCTTTCGTCTGTCGGCTTGTGAGGCGGTCGAACGTCTGGCGAGCGGCGAGATCACGTCGCTGGCGCTGGTCGAGAGCTGCCTCAGCCGCGTTGAAGAGGTCGATGATGACGTCCAGGCATGGGCCTTCATCGATCCTGACCTGGCCCGCGAGCAGGCCCGGACCGCCGATATGGCGCGTCGGACAGGCGGGCCACTGGGGCCGCTTCACGGACTTCCCGTCGCTATCAAGGACATCATCGACACCAGTTGGATGCCTTGTGAGAACGGCACGCCGCTCGATGCCGGCCGCCAGCCACGGGACGACGCGACGCTCATCTCTCTGCTACGGGAGGCCGGCGCCATCTTGCTCGGCAAGACGGTCACCACGGAGCTTGCCTTTTATCATCCGGGAAAGACGCGCAATCCCCATGACGCCGGCCGCACGCCGGGCGGCTCATCGAGCGGATCCGCCGCCGCCGTTGCCACACACATGACGCCGCTCGCCATCGGCAGCCAGACCAACGGATCGATGATCCGGCCCGCATCGTTCTGCGGTGTCGTCGGTTTCAAGCCGACCTTTGGCCTGATATCGCGACACGGCGTGCTCAAGCTTTCTCCCTCGCTCGACACGCTCGGTGTCTTCGCCAATACGGTCGAAGATTGCGCGCTTTTGGCTGACGCCTTGATGCGCTTCGATGCCCATGACGAGGCCATGGAGCCGCACGCGGGACTTCATCTTCTGGAGACCGCTCGCGCCGATCCGCCGGTTCGGCCAGCGATCGCTTTTATCAAGTCGCCGGTCTGGCAGGCCGCCCGGGAGCCGACGCGGGCCGGTTTTTCCGAGCTTGTCGCTGCTCTGGGCGAGGCGTGCCAGGAGGTCGAGTTGCCCGAGGTTTTCGGCAATGGCCTCGACTGGCATCGCGCCTTGATGAATGCCGAGATGGCTCAGCATCTGGGCTCATATGCCAGACGCGGACGCGGGCAGCTGAGTGACGTTCTGCTCGGTGTGCTCGATGATGGCGCCAAAGTGAGCGCGCTTGCCTATCAGGAGGCGCGCGATGGCCAGGATGTGCTGAACGCCGGTCTGGATGTTATTTTTGACCGCTTCGACGCGATCATCACGCCGGCGGCCGCTGGCGAAGCACCAGATGGACTGGGCGCCACCGGTGATCCGGCCTTTTGTACGATCTGGACCTATTGCGGAGTGCCCGCGATCAGCTTGCCTCTGCTGGAGGGGCCAAATGGCTTGCCCGTCGGGGTGCAGCTTGTTGGCCGCCGCCATGACGATGCCAGGCTGCTGCGGACCGCGCGTTGGCTTGCCGACGAGGTGACGGGCAGCCCATAACCGACCCGAGTAAACCGGAACGAGCCTCCACGATGATCATAGAGCGACTCCTGAACGTCTTATCGCTTCTTGCATTTGCCGTGTTTGTCGGCATCGTTTTGTGGTTCGTTCCAGAACCCGACCTGATCGTCATCATCGTGCTGGTCGTCGCCATTGTTGCCTATTTCGTGATCTCTGGCGCCAAGCTCAAATAGTCGGCTTGGAGTTAGCGCGGTAGCGTTGTGGTCTCGCTGCGCACGACGTTTTTGCGTCCTTCCGCGCCCATGAAGACCGCGAGCACACGGGCGGGCGTCGGGCCCTTGTTGACGCCGTCGTGCCGCACGTCCATGGCCTCCAGAAACGCGTCGCCTTTCTTGTAGGTCCGCACGCCCTTAGGGCCATAGTCGACCTGAAGTTCGCCTTCCAGCATATAGGCAAAAAGCGGGACGCCGTGTGTGTGCCAGCCGGTGGTTTCGCCTGGCAGCATCGTGACGATGACCGAGGTAATTTTCGCGGGCCCCTCGCTTGGATAGTGGACGGTTTCGCCCACAACAGTGCGATCGCCGGAGAACAGCGTGGTCACCTGTTTGTAGTCGTTATCGGTGGTGCGGGCATGGGAGGCGGTGATGGCAATGATCGCGGCCAATATGGCGGCTATGGCATATCGCATTGCAGAAGCCCTTTCCAGTGAACCTACGGTTTGCCGTGGTCCTCAGCTTTTTGGAACCCCATGGAGGGGAACGGCCAGTTCGACTTTTTCTGGCTCCAGACAAATCCGATCGCTGCAAGCCTGCAGCGTCAGCGCGACTTTGAGCGCGGAAGGAATATCTCTGGGCAACAAAACTATGAGATCGACGCGCCCCTCGTAGAGAGCAAGCTCGCGTTCGTGGAAGCTTAGCTTGCGGCGCGTGGCCTGCGGATAGACCACCACCGCCTTCGGCAGCCCGACAAGGGTGGTCTGGGTGGCGATGAATTTGTCTTCGAGGGGCTCGTTGGCGTTGATGTGCCAGCCGGGCGCAATGGTCAGGCGTATATTGAGCCGTCCTTCCGATCGCGCCAGTTTTGCCGATGCCCGAACGGTGCCTTTGGCCAGAAACTGTCGCGGTCCCGATTCACCGCGCAGCATCCGGTCGCCTGCCAACAGCGTATAGCCGCTGCTGTCGGGCGAGAGCAGCGCGATACCCGAAAGCGCACTCAGCAATGCTTCGCCTTGGATGCGATGATGGGGCGCCGGTCCGCGGCGCGTCAGCTTTGCAAACAGGTCAAGGGCTGCCGCGTTGCCCGAAGGGGTGCTGGAATCCGTGCGCATCTTGGGGCGGCCGATGGTCTGGCCATCTGTCGTCATGACGTAATCGCCGGTCTCCTTGTCGAGAAACCGCATGTTCATTTGGCTGACCAGGATTTCGGCGCGCCGAAGCCATTGGGGATCGTTGCTGAGATCATACAGCGCCACGAAAGCCAGCCCGATAAATGCATAGTCCTCCTGGCGGCCGTCGATGTCCGTCCGACCATCGAAATAGATGCGCTTCAGGCCGCCGGCGTCATAAAGCTTGCTCCAGATGAAGCCCGCCGCACGCAAAGCCGCCTCGCGAAACCGGCTGTCTCCCAGTTCGTCTGCTGCTTGGGCGAAGGCTAAAATCATCAACCCGTTCCATGCCGCCACGATCTTTTCGTCACGCATTGGCTGGGCGCGCTTGGCACGATGGGCGGCGAGGCGGCTTTTCAATCTTTGCGTTTCGGCCGCCATCTCGGCGGAACCGACCCGAAGCGCTGCCGTCAGTTCCTTGCGAGGTATTGGAAGATGCAACACCGATTTGCCCTGGGTGCCTTCCAACTCGGTGAAAGAGAAAATCTGCTCTGCTCTGGCCGCATCGTTTTCGCCCAATGCTTGGCGCAACTCCTGGGGCGTCCAGACATAGAACGCGCCCTCCTCGGTGGCCCCGTCGCCACTGCGGCTGTCGGCGTCGCGGGCGGAATAAAATCCGCCCTCGGGGTGGGTCAGGTCGGCGAGCACGTAATCGAGCGTATGGCGGGCGGCTTCCGCATATCTGGCTTCACCGGTCAGGCGAAAGGCCCACAACAAAACTTGGGTCAATTGGGCCTGGGTGTAGAGCATCTTTTCGAAATGCGGCACGCGCCATTGCGCATCGACCGCATAGCGATGAAAACCGCCTCCCACGTGGTCCTGGATGCCGCCATCAAGCATGCGGTCGAGGGTCAGGGTCACCGCGGAGAGCGCTTGGGCCGTACCATCCTTCTCGGCAAGACGGAGGAGAAACAACAGAAGCGGCGCTTGTGGAAATTTGGGCGCCGAGGAGAAGCCGCCGTTGAAGCTGTCCAGTTTCTGAAGGATTTTGCTTCCTGCCGCATCGATTGCCTGCGGCGTCAATTCGGCGGCCGCGACGCGCTTGGACATGACGGCATCGATCGAACTGGAGAGACCATCTGCGTCGGAGCGCAATTGGATCTCTTCGTCGCGCCACATATCGGCCACCCGCTGCACGATCGACTTGAACTCGCTCTGGGGAAAATAGGTGCCGGCAAAAAAAGGTTTGCGGTCGGGCGTCAGAAAGACGTTGTTGGGCCAGCCTCCTTGGCCGGTCAGGAGTTGGGTGGCGAGCATGTAAGTCTCGTCCACCTCTGGGCGTCGCTCACGATCGACCTTGATCGCAACAAAGTGACGGTTCAGCAGCCGCGCGATTCCCCGGTTCTCGTAACTCTCGCGGGCCATCACATGGCACCAATGGCAGGTCGAATAACCTATCGAGAGCAGAATGGGCTTGTTTTCGCGCCGGGCTTTTTCGAACGCTTCCTTGCCCCACGGATACCAATCGACCGGGTTGTGGGCATGTTGGCGTAAATAGGGTGACGCCTCGCCCAGCAGCCGATTTGCAGTTTCCCCGCTGGCAACCTTGTCCGCCGCCAAGGCCAACAAAGTGGTGGTGAGCCAAATCGCGATGGCAAGAACGATGCGCGTCACGTGGCCGCCTTGGTCGGGTGCTCGGTCATATTGGGCGCGAGCCTATACGACATGCACAAAAATTCGCGACCTAAAAAGAATCGTCTCGATGCCATTTGGGAGAAAGTTTAACGTCCGTCGTTGGGACGACCGGCTGCCGCCCTAGCAGGCGCAGCGCGTCGAGGCGCTTCCCTCCAGCGTCGGTCTGTGCCAATTCCTAATCCTATGTCGGTCATATCCAAACGTGCCTTGGCGGCGGCCTCCAGTTTTTCGACGCTCGAGAATTTCTATTTCCATTCGCGTTACGGCGAGCGGCGCGGAGACCCGCGAATCTGCGATTTCACCTTTGGCAACCCGCACGAGTTTCCGCTTCAGGGCCTGGTCGATTCAATTCAGACCCGCGCCGTACCTCACAACAAGGACTGGTACGCTTACAAGACGAGCGAGCCAGAACCGCGCGCATTTTTGGCAACAGCGATTTCCGATGAATTGGGCCTTGCATTCGAGCCCGAAGATATTGCGCTGACAGCCGGCGCGTTTGCGGCCATTGCCGTCACTTTCCGGCTGGTGTTGGACGCCGGCGACGAAGCGATTTTTTCGCTGCCACCGTGGTTCTGTTACGAACCGATGCTCAGGGCGGCCGACGCGGTGCCGGTCAAAGTGAATCTGGCGGGCGAGCGTTTCGACCTCGATTTGGAGGCAATCGAGGCGGCGATCACGCTAAAAACGCGGTTGGTGATCGTCAACACGCCCCACAACCCGACCGGGCGGATCTATGGGCGCGAGGAACTCAGCGCGCTGGCCGAGATCCTCGAACGCGCGTCCGAGCGCATGGGGCGGCGCATTTACCTGCTCTCCGATGAACCCTATCGGCGGATCAGATTCGATGGGCGCGGCTTCACGAGCCCGGCCGCGATCTATCCCTGGACGCTGATCTCTTACAGCTACGGCAAGGTGCTGCTGGCGCCGGGTCAGCGGCTAGGTTATCTCACCGTCTCACCCCTGATGCCGGCACCCGAACGCAAGGTTTTCCAGGACAACTTTTTTTCCGCCCAGATGTCGGTTGGTTGGTGCTTTCCAAATGCCCTGATGCAATACGCAATTCAAGATTTGGAGTCTCTCAGCATCGATATCGATGCCTTGACGCGCAAACGGGATCTGTTGATGCAGGCCCTGGAGGCGGCGGGCTACGACGTATTGCCGCCTGAGGGCACGTTCTATCTCTTCTGCAAGTGTCCCGATGCCGATGAGATGGCATTCTGGAATGGGCTTGCCGACCGCGACGTTTTCGTCTTGCCGGGTCATGTGATGGAGGTGCCGGGCTATTTCCGGATCAGCCTGACGGCCTCGCAGGACATGGTCGAGCGCGCCATTCCGGCTTTCACAGAGATGGCGAGAGCTGGCGCCTGAACGCCCAACCCGCTGCTTTGGCTATTTGCTGATGCGCAACTCGCTCAAGCCTATGGCGATTTCCTCGAAAATCGTCTGCAGCTGCGAGTTGTCGGGCGAATCGTAATACATGTTCGTGCTCGTCGCACAGTCACGCATCAGGTCCTTGATCGGCCCGTCGGAGAGCTGAAAGGTGATGGTGTAGAGGATGACGCCTTCGGCCTTGATGTTGTCGCACAAGGTCGTGGTCTTGGCATTCAGCGTTGCCTCGGCCTGGCTGCCATTGGTGGCGCCCAAATGGCCCGACTGGGCATAACCGAAGGCGTTGTAATAGGAATTGTTGTGGTTGCCGAGGCCACCGCCGACGCTGTTCTGGCCGTCGGTCAAGAGCACGATCGCCTTGATGTAGTCGTCGTCGTCATAGGCCGCGCCCTCGATGAAGGGTTCGTCGGGTGAAATCAGCCGCCAGCCCCAAGCCAGACCGGCCGGAATCACCGTACTGCCCGATGCGGTCATCAATTCGATGCCCGCTTGAACGTCGCCATGGGTGGCCGTGAGCGGCGTGACCTGCGGCGTCCAGCAGTTGAAGCTGGGCCCGTCGCTGCCCACCCAGCCGAGAAGGGCGTAATTGACGTATTTTCCGGTGTAGCGCTGGCGCGCGTCGTAGTCGAATTCGCCACCGGTGTAACCGTCGTCGGGGGCGTAGCGATTTGCATACCAGCCGTTGTCCGGCTCGTCAGGCGCAAAATATGGCGCCCACAGCGTGTCGGACGCTGCCACGGCCGGCGGCGTATCGGTTGTATCATAGGGCTCGTTGCGCGCCCGCACACAGCCGTTCCAACTCCGGTTGAGGATGTCATCGTAAAGCGTCAGCGCGTTGGTGCCGGCGGCAAAGTCCTCCCAGGCGATGGTGGAGAGCGCATTGGTATCGAGCCAGCCTGAATTGAGCTTGTCGGGCCCGATATTGACGGCGGCCGCGAAGGGCACCAGGCCGATCTTGACGTCACCATTGGCCGAGTGCTCGGCTTGCGGCATCAGAATATCCAACAGCGTGTTCGCCGCCGACTTCAGAGCATCGAGCTTGCCGCTCCAGCTCATCGAGCCGGTGTTGTCGAGCACCATCACGAGCTCGATTTTGCGATTGCGCTTTGAGACTTCGGTGGAGGCAGCGACATCGAGCTTGGTGATTGAAATCAGCCGCAAAAAGGTCGTGTCCACCGTTCCGGTGGCGGAAATCGTTACTTTGTCGTTTGTCGTGGCAACCGAAATCGTGGCCGATTGTCCGGGCGCCTTGTTGGCGTCAAAATAGGCCTGGGCTTGGGCCTCGATTTCCAATTCGCTCATATTGACCGCCGTCCCGGCGGCAAGGGCAGCGGCATCGATGGCGCTGGCGATGGTTTGTCGCGCGGCGAGTCCTCGCGAATAATCTATTGCCATGCCTATGACGACTAAGATCATAGGAAAGGCAATGGAGAACATAAACAGCACACTTCCCCTTTGATCGCGTGTAAAGCGGCCTAACATATCGTTATTCTCCAATACAATAATTCATCTATACAATAATCATAAAGATATAAGCTTTGATCTATTTTCATATATGAATTTTATTCAAATTTTATTTTTCCTTTGTGCTGCATATGACTCGCTGTTCTTTGCCTCTACCGCCTTGGCCTGGAGCCGTCTGACGCAACGCTGATGCTTTGCAGCGATGCCCGATCTTGACAAACACTCCGATTCGGCGTTAGAACAAATCAAGAACATATGGGAGGATCGAGTGGCGTTGAAGCGTTCTGTCGGTGGTCAGGAGATATCTGATGTGCTGTCAGGGTTGTTCGTGCGTACGCCAGTTGCAGGCGGGGTGGGTGCGCGTTTTGGCCTGATCGAGCGTTTGCGCGCGCGTATCCGCACAATCGAGCAGGCCCCCATGTCAGCCCCATGCTCCCCCGCGCATCATGACATGGGAAGCGCCCGCCCCGCCTGCATCCCGGCGCCCGCCGGCATACGCCACCCCCCCTCCACGAGCTCCCCATGGACCTTCGGCATCGACGAGATCGATAGCGCCCTTCCCTGGCAGGGTCTCGCGCTGGGCGGCGTGCACGAGATCCAGGCCGCCACCTATAGAGACAGCTGGGCGGCGCTCGGTTTCGGCCTCGCGCTCATCGCCCGGCGCATGATGAGCCTGGCAGACACCGACGAGGGACCGGCTCTGTGGGCCTCGACACGGAGCCGCGGACGCGAGTTCGGGCGTCCCCATGGTCCGGGCCTTTTCACCTTTGGGCTCGATCCAGACAGACTGATTCTGCTCGAAGCAGACCGCGATGGGGATCTGGCCTGGGCGCTCGAAGAGAGCCTGAAGGCGCGCGCGCTCGCTATTCTTCTGGGACAGATCGACGTTGCGGATTGGACGCTTGGGCGCCGCCTCGCGCTTGCAGCCCAGGCCCACCGCACGCCCTGCCTGATTGTCTCGGGCAGCAGAGCCTCCGGATCGAAACCTTCCGGATTGAGCGCCGCGTTTACCCGTTGGCGCGTGGCCGCGCTGGCCTCGGGCCCCTCTTTCCTGGACGAGCGCGCGCCCGGTGCGCCGCGCTGGCGGATCGATCTCGAGCGCTGCCGGTGGGGAAGGGGTGGGCGCAGTTGGGATGTGGAGTGGAGCTATGGCGCAGATTGTTTCCGTTTGGCTGCCCCATTGGCCGATCGAACGGCTGAAGCACGAGAGGGCCAAGCGTTTTTGCGCGCACGGGCTGGATGAGCGTCCTTTTGCGCTGGTCGGTGCGGGCGAAAAGGGCCTCAGACTGACGGCGGTCAACGCCGCCGCCGAACGGGAAAGTCTGCTGCCGGGCTTGGGTCTCGCCGACGCGCGTGCCCGTTACCCCCGGCTTCTCACCGACCCGGCCGAGCCTGAAAAAGACGCCGCCGCCCTGCTCCGGCTCGCCCACTGGTGCAACCGTTATAGTCCCTCATTCAACGTCGATGGAGCCTGCGGGCTGTGGATCGACGCAACCGGAGCAAGCCATCTCTTCGGCGGTCTGGAGGCGCTTGCCTTGGACCTTGAAGGCCGCCTCGCCCGCTTCGGTTTCACCGCCGGCATCGGCCTTGGGGCGACGCTCGGGGCCGCCTGGGCGCGGGCACGCTTTGCTCCCCTGCAGACCGATGCGCTCCTCGCCGGGCTCCCTGCCGAGGGCTTGCGGCTTTCGCCCGAGACGCTCGCGCTGCTCAAGCGCCTGGGGCTGCGCCGCATTGGCGACTTGGAGCGTTTGCCACGCACCGCCCTCAAGCGGCGGTTCCCCTCCAGGGACATCGCCGAGGCGGTGCTTGTCCGTCTCGATCAGGCCTTCGGCCGCCGCGATGAACCGCGTGCTCCGCTTAGCCCCCCATCCCGTTACGTCGCGCGTCGCGTCTTTCTCGAACCCTTGATTTCAAGCGCCGCCGTCGAAGCCGCGCTCGAAGCGCTCACCCGGGAGCTCGCAGGCCTGTTGGCGCGTACCCTGCAAGGTGCACGCGAGATCGCCCTCACCCTTTACCGCACCGACGGTACATGGGCTCAAGCTAGGGCGAGCTTCAGTGCGCCGTGCCGGGCTGGCGATCATTTCTCACGCCTGTTGAGCGAGAAGATCAAAGACGTCGATGCGGGCTTTGGCATCGATTGCCTGACCCTTGCCGCCACCGTCTCGGAAGCGTTGGGGTCCGAACAAAAAAGCTTGGTCGCGGAGAACAAACGCATATCCCCTCAACGCCTCATCGACCGGCTTACCAACCGCTTGTCGGCGGGCGGCGTCTTCGCCCTCGAGCCACGGGCAAGCCACATTCCCGAGCACGCCGAGGGGCGGCGCACGGCCTTGGCGGCGCGGCCCTCTTGGACCGGCACCCGGCCGCTCGCGCCACCGCGTCCCCCCTTCATGCTCGCACGCCCGGAGCTCATCTCGGTGATCGCCGAGGTCCCCGAGGGCCCGCCCATACGCTTCACTTGGCGGCGTCTGACCCGCCGAGTGATCCGCGCCCAAGGTCCCGAACGCATCGCGCCTGAGTGGTGGCGTGCAATCGCCTCAGGCCGCGACAGGGAAACAAACAAGAGGCGAGGAGTGACCGCTGGTCACGACAGGGAGCATAAAGCCTCCTCCCGCCTGCGCGACTATTACCGCATCGAAGACGAAGCCGGCGGGCGCTACTGGGTGTTCCGGGAGGGCCTCTATCAATCCCAAATCCAAGCAGGTCCGCCCCAATGGTATCTGCACGGGCTGTTTGAGTAGCTCCATGAGTACGCCCTACGCCGAGCTTCAGGTCACCACCAATTTCTCCTTCCTGCGCGGCGGATCGCATGCCCATGAACTCGTCGCACAAGCCAAGACGCTGGGTCATACGGCAATCGCCGTCACCGACCGCAACACGCTCTCCGGCGTCGTGCGCGCGCATGTCGCGGCCAAGCAGCACGATCTCAAGCTCATCATCGGCACGCGGCTCGATCTGCAAGACGGCCCAAGTCTGCTCGTCTACCCCAAGGACCGCACCGCCTATGGCCGGCTCTGCCGGCTGCTCACGCTTGGCCAACGGCGCGCGGCCAAGGGCGAATGCGAGCTTTATCTGGCCGATATCGCACCCCACGCAGAGGATCAGATTTTCGTCGCGCTGGCGCCCTCGCAAAGGGCGCTTGCGGCGAGCGAAATAGGCTTCTTCGAACCTCGCCTTCGCCACCTCAAGGCGAGCCTCGACGCGCCCCTCTATCTCGCCGCCAGCTTTCTCTACCGCGGCGACGACCGGGCGCGTATCGAGGCGCTTTCGCGGCTTGCACTTGCTTGCGCGACGCCGCTCACCGCCACCAATGACGTGCTCTATCACGATGCCGCCCGCCGCCCGCTCCAGGACGTGCTCACCTGCATCCGCGAGAAATGCCGGATCGACGAGGTGGGGCTTCAGCTCGAGGCAAACGCCGAGCGATGCCTCAAGACAGGGGACGAAATGGCGCGGCTCTTCGCGGGCCACGAGGCGGCGGTGGTTCGGACGGCCGAAATCGTAAAGGCGTGCCGCTTCTGCCTCGACGAGCTTGTCTACGAATATCCCGACGAGCCCGTTCTGGCCGGCAAGACGCCGCAAGACCACCTCGAGGACTTCACCTGGGAAGGCGCCCGCTGGCGTTTTCCAGCTGGCGTCCCCGACAAAGTCGCCCGGACCCTGGCCCGCGAGCTGGCCCTGATCGCCGACCTCAACTACGCGCCCTATTTCCTCACCGTCTACGACATCGTGAGGTTCGCCCGCGACAAGGCCATCCTGTGCCAAGGCCGCGGCTCGGCCGCCAATTCGGCCGTCTGTTATTGCCTCGGCATCACCAGCGTCGACCCCACTCAGATCGATCTGCTGTTTGAGCGTTTTGTCAGTCCCGAACGCAAGGAACCCCCAGATATCGACGTCGATTTCGAACACGAGCGCCGCGAGGAGGTGATCCAGTACATCTATGAGCGCTACGGGCGCGAGCGCGCTGGCCTGGCTGCCACCGTGATCTGCTACCGCTCGCGCTCGGCGCTGCGCGAAGTCGGCAAGGCCATGGGGCTCGAGGAGGACTCGCTTTCGGCTCTCTCGGCCATCATGTGGGGCATGCGCAAAGAAGGCGCGCCCGAGGGCCATATCCGCGAGGCGGGCCTTGATCCGGACGACCCGCTGCTCTGGCGGGTGGTGGAACTCGCCGATGAGCTGATCGGTTTTCCCCGCCACCTCTCCCAGCATGTCGGTGGCTTCGTGCTCACGCAAGGCCCGCTCTGCGAGGTCGTTCCCATCGCCAATGCGGCGATGGAGGGACGCACGGTGATCGAGTGGGACAAGGACGATCTCAACGCGCTTGGCCTCCTCAAGGTCGATGTGCTTGGGCTTGGCATGTTGAGCTGCATCCACAAATGCTTCGACCTTCTGGAGACCCATTATCACCGACCGCTGAGCCTCGCCTCGGTGCCGCGCGAGGATGGCGCCGTCTACGACATGTTATGCCGCGCCGATTCGCTCGGAGTCTTTCAGGTCGAAAGCCGGGCACAAATGAACATGCTGCCGCGCCTCAAACCACGTTGCTTCTACGATCTGGTGATCGAAGTGGCGATCGTCCGGCCAGGGCCCATCCAGGGCGATATGGTTCATCCTTATCTGCGCCGCCGCGATGGGTTGGAAAAAATTGAATACCCGCGGCCCGCGCCCGAACACGGCGCCCCTGACGAACTAGAGGATGTGCTCAGAAAAACCCTGGGCGTGCCGCTCTTCCAGGAGCAGGCGATGCGCATCGCAATCGTGGCGGCCCGGTTTTCGGCAGAAGAGGCCAATCAGCTGCGGCACGCCATGGCAACCTTCCGTCGCCGCGGCACCATCAATACGCTCAAGGACAAGTTCGTCTCGCGCATGGTCGCGCGCGGCTACAGCCCCGACATGGCCGAACGCTGCTTCAAACAGATCGAAGGTTTCGGCGAATACGGCTTCCCCGAATCCCATTCGGCAAGTTTTTCGCTGCTGGTTTACGTCTCCTCATGGCTGAAGTGTCACTATCCGGCCGCCTTCGCCTGCGCGCTTCTGAATTCCCAGCCCATGGGTTTCTATGCGCCCGCGCAAATCGTGCGCGATGCCCGCGAACACGGCGTCGAGGCACGCGAAGTGGACGTCAACGAAAGCGAATGGGACTGCACCCTGGAACCGGCAGATGCAAATGGGTGGGCCTTGCGGCTTGGCTTCCGCCAGATTGAAGGGTTGCGCGAATCCGATGCCATCAAGCTCATCGATACGCGGGCGACCGCGTCCCGGCCCTTCACCAACGTCGATGATCTCTGGCGCCGATCGGAGCTCTCTCGCAGCGTCCTTGAGCGGCTCGCCTCGGCCGACGCCTTCCGCTCGATGGGGCTCGACCGGCGTCAAGCGCTTTGGGAGGTGCGCGCGCTCGGCGAGGCCAAGCCCTTGCCGCTCTTCGCGCAGACCGAAGGACAGAATGCGGGCAAAGACCCGCAAGTCCAGCTCCCCGACATGCCCTTGTCCGAGCACGTGGTGAACGACTATCAGACGCTGCGTTTGTCCCTTAAGGCGCACCCCATGAGTTTTCTGAGGCGCGCGCTTGATGAGGAACGGGTCGCCACCTGCGACGACGTGAAGGCGCTTGGCGACGGCGCGCGCGTGACCCTCGCTGGTCTCGTGCTCGTGCGCCAACGCCCCGGCAGCGCCAAGGGCGTCATCTTCATGACGCTCGAGGATGAGACCGGGATCGCCAACGCGGTCGTCTGGCCAAAGGTGCTCGAGCGCTACCGCAAGACCGTGATCGGCTCCCGGCTCGTTCTGATCCGCGGCCGCATCCAGCGCCATGAGGAGATCATCCATATCATCGCTATGGAATTGGAGGACCGCAGTCCCTGGTTGCTGGCGCTGGCCGAGGGGACCCAGGATTTCGCCTCGCCCCTTGCGCGCGCCGACGAAGTGCGCCGTCCCGCGCCCGGCTCCTGGCATCCAAGCCGTCATCCAAGGGCCCAGCGCATCATCCCCAAGTTCCGGGATTTTCATTGAACCCGCCTCTGATCGAGGCCAAAGATGCCCCATGGTCATGCCCAAGAACATATTTCGCACACGCGCCGCCATACGGTGGAGGGCGCCGGCGCATTGGGCCGGTCTACTCGTCTTTCTTGCATTCGCATTCGCCAACCATCAGGCCGCGCGGGCCCAAGAGTCGACGCGCGCTGCGCCGGAGGCCGCCACGGGCGTTGCGCCAAAGTCCCTTGTCCGGGCAAAGACCCATATGGTGGCCGCAGCCCATCGGCTGGCCGCGGAGGCCGGCCGCGACATGCTGCGTCAAGGCGGCAGCGCCATTGATGCGGCCATAGCCGTCCAGCTCGTCCTCAACCTGGTGGAACCGCAATCATCGGGCATCGGCGGCGGCGCCTTCCTGCTTTACTGGGACCAGAGCGCGAAGAAACTCACGAGTTATGACGGCCGGGAGACGGCGCCGGCGGCGGCGAACGAAAACCTCTTTCTCACCGCATCGGGAAAACCGTTGAAATTCGGCGACGCCAAATCGAGCGGCATCAGTGTCGGCGTGCCTGGTGTGCTGCGCGCGCTGGAGCTGGCCCATAAGGAGCATGGCCGCTTGTCCTGGGCCAAACTTTTCCAGCCGGCCATCGCACACGCAAAAAAGGGCTTTGCCGTATCGCCACGGCTTACCAAGCTGCTCAAATGGCTGGGACCCGATAGATTTGACCCGGCCGCACGCGCCTACTTCTTCGATGCCGGGGGCTCGCCCCGCCCGCCGGGTCACATTCTGAAGAATCCCGACTTCGCGCAAACCTTGCAAGCGATCGCAGATGGCGGCGTCGATGTTTTTTATCGCGGCCCCATCGCACGCGCCATCGTCGAGCGGGTGGCCACGGCGCCGCGTCTGCCGGGCGCCATGAGCGCACAAGATCTCGCAGACTATTGGGCTAAAAAACGACCAGCCGTTTGCGTTCCCTATCGCGGTTACAGCGTGTGCGGCATGGGACCGCCGTCATCGGGCGGCATGGCTGTCGCCAAGGTTCTACGGCTCTTGGAGCCCTTCAACCTCGGAGACACGCCCCTTGGCACCCAGGCTCTTCATCTCATCGCCGAGGCTCAAAAACTGGCTTACGCCGACCGCCTCCGCTATCTGGGCGATCCCGATTTCACTGCCGTGCCAGCGGGTCTGCTCGACCCCGGCTATCTCGACAAACGCCGCACCCTCATCAAGTCCGACGCAGTCATGGGCGTGCCGCCTGCAGGAACGCCGCCCGGCGTGGCCGGTTTGCGGCCGGGGCAAGACGGCAGCCGGGAGCGCCCCGGCACCAGCCACATCTCGATCATCGACAAAAACGGCAATGCGCTCGCCATGACCACGACGATTGAATCGGCCTTCGGATCGCAGCTCATGGTCGATGGCTTCCTGCTCAACAACGAACTGACGGATTTTTCTTTCAGACCGCGTGATAAGGCCGGCGCGCCCGTCGCCAATAAGGTGGAGCCCGGCAAGCGACCCAGAAGTTCAATGTCGCCAACCATCGTTTTCGATGCGCAAGGGCGCGTCTGGGCGGTTCTGGGATCGCCGGGCGGAAGCAGGATCATTCTTTATGTGCTGAAATCCCTGATAGCGCTCATCGATTGGCAACAGGACGCGCAAGCCGCTGCGGCACTCGTAAATTTTGGCGCGCGCAAGGAGACCTTTGAGGTGGAGGCCGGAATCGACGGGGCTGCGATCGCCGCCCGGATGACGCTCAAATCGCACAAAGTACGGCCCGGCATGATGAACAGTGGCGCTCATATCATCACCGTTCGCGATGGTATGCTGGAGGGCGCCGCCGATCCCAGGCGCGAAGGCGTACCGCTCGGCGACTGATTGATTGCATCCAAGAGTTGGTTTCCAATGGGCTCGCCTTTGCCTGGGGCAGCGCGCAAACACAGAATTCAAAAGATCCGTTAGCACCCGTGTCAAAAAAACCAATCGTCATCCGCGGCGCGGGCATAACCGGCCTTTGGCAAGCGCTCACTTTGAGACGGCGCGGGCACGACGTCATTCTCATCGAGCGTTCGACCGAGCCGTTTGAAGGCTCCTGCAGTGCGGTTGCCGGCGCCATGCTGGCGCCCTATTGCGAGGAGGAAGCAAGCTGCCCTTTGATCCGGCAATTGAGTCTAAGATCCATCGACCTGTGGCGGGAGGTTTATCCCAAACTCACTTGCGCCGGCAGTTTGGTTGTGACGCCGCCGCGCGACCGGCGCGAGCTCGACCGTTTCGCGCGCCTTACGCAAGGTCACGAGCGCCTGACGGCAGATGGCCTCGGCGCGCTTGAGCCCGACCTGGCCGATCGTTTTTCACTTGCCTTGTATTATCAGGCTGAAGCCCACCTCGAACCACCGGCGGCGCTCAGCTTCCTGCTGAAAGAGGTCCAAGCGGCCGGCGTCGATGTGCACTTCGGCACAGAAGATGTGCCCAAGGCGTATGACCGGCTGATCGACTGCCGCGGGCTGGACGCCCGCGACGAGCTCGACGACCTGCGCGGTGTGCGCGGCGAACGCGTGATCATACGCACACAAGACGTCGAGCTGAAAAGACCCGTCCGTCTGCTGCACCCGCGTTTTCCAATTTATGTTGTGCCGTGGAGTGACCACCGGTTCATGGTGGGCGCGACGCAAATCGAGAGCGAAGCAATGAGCGGCTTGAGTGTGCGTTCGGCGCTCGAATTGCTTTCCACCGCCTATGCCCTGCATCCCGCATTCGGCGATGCTGAGATCGTCAATGTCGATGTGGGACTGCGCCCCGCGTTTTCCGATAATCTGCCCAGGATTGTTGTCAAAGGCGCCGATATCTATGTAAACGGTCTCTACCGCCATGGATTTATCCTGGCGCCGGCGTTGGCGGAGCTGGTGGCCGACCACCTTGCAAGCGGCGCCGAGCATCCGGAGGTTTTTGTTGCAGATAGTCGTGAACGGTGAGCCCACGGAAACTGTCGTGCGTACTCTGGCGGAACTGTGCGCGACGCTCGAATTGGGCTCTGATACAATCGCTACTGCGGTCAATGGCAGGTTCGTGCCGGCGCAGTCGCGCGCCGAACTTAAGTTGCGCGCCCACGACGAAATCGAAATCGTATCTCCCAGGCAGGGCGGCTGATGCTCAATCTCTACGGCAAGGACTTTTCAAGCAGGTTGCTGCTTGGCACTGCCGCCTATCCCTCGCCGCTCGTATTGCGGAACGCGGTCGAAGCTGCCGGCGCGCAAATCGTGACGGTTTCGCTTCGCCGCGAGTCTGCGCGGGAGCGGGCGGGTCAGCGGTTCTGGGATCTGATTAAGGACCTCGGCGTGGACGTGCTGCCCAACACAGCCGGCTGTCGCACGGTCAAAGATGCGGTGACGACGGCACACATGGCGCGCGAACTTTTTGCCACCTCTTGGATCAAACTCGAAGTGATAGGCAACGACGATACGCTTCAGCCCGATCTGTTCGGCCTCGTGGAGGCAGCCCGTATCCTGAACGATGACGGCTTCCAAATTTTTCCATACACCACAGAGGATCTGGGTGCGGCGGAGCGACTGGTTGACGCGGGATGCGAGGTGCTGATGCCGTGGGGAGCGCCCATCGGCTCGGGCCAGGGTCTCGCCAACGAGCGGGCGCTGGCCAGCATGCGCGCCTATTTTCCGGGCGTTCCTCTAATCGTCGATGCCGGTATCGGCGCGCCCTCCCATGCCGCCCAAGCGATGGAGATGGGATACGACGCCGTGCTGCTGAACACGGCAGTCGCCAAGGCGGGTGATCCGGCGGCCATGGCGTTGGCGTTCGCCAAGGGGATCGAGGCCGGTCGAATGGCCCTCAAGGCGGGCATGATGGAGCCGCGTGACATGGCAAGCCCGTCTACACCGGTTGCCGGCACGCCATTCTTCAAGCTGGATAATGCTTCATAGCTTCTACCCCGTATTGCCTGACTTGGGCTGGCTTCGACGGCTTGTACCCCTTGGCGTCCGTCTGGTTCAGCTTCGCCTGAAGGACGCTTCGGCCGACGAGGTGCGGAGGCAAATCACTGAAAGTCTGGCTCTCTGCCGGATCCATGATTGCCAGCTCATCGTCAACGACTATTGGCGCGAAGCGATCGAACTTGGAGCCGGCTTCATCCATTTGGGACAAGAAGATTTGGCCGCCGCCGACCTCGGCGCTATCCGTACCGCCGGTCTCAAACTTGGCGTCAGCACACACGACGAAAACGAGCTGGCGACAGCGCTCACCGTCCGTCCCGACTATGTCGCGCTTGGTCCAATCTATGAGACCAAACTAAAGGTGATGAAATGGAAGCCACAGGGACTGGCGCGCATCGGCGCGTGGAAAACCGCAATCACTTGTCCGCTGGTTGTCATCGGCGGAATTACGCTTGAGCGGGCTGAGGTCGTATACGCGGCCGGTGCGAATTCGATCGCGGTCGTCACCGATCTTGTTACCGATCCAGCGCCCGAAGAGCGCACGCGGCAATGGCTGTCGCTGGCAAAGGGCCAGATGCCAAGCCAACTGCCACAGCGCTGATCTGACAATAACTGTAGGCACCCCTGTCGTATCGGCGTTGACGGCGAGGGCTCGCCCGTGGGACGCTGATTCCTCTGTGCTGCGTAGTGATTATTTGTTGTGGTGTCTTGATTTGCGGGGCCTCCAAGTATGGAGTACCGACTGCGGCCCGATAGACCTTTGGGCGAGGAAGCGCGCAAGATTGCGCGCAGCCAGATCGATGCTGCGATCGGCGAACTCTCCAGCCCGCGCAACTCGGGTCGCAGCGTGCATGAAGCGCGCAAATGCCTCAAGCGCGTGAGGTCGCTTGTGTGTCTTCTGCGGCCCGCCCTTGGCGAAAAAACTTTCAAGCGTGAAGATCGCCGTATTCGAACCATCGCGCGCATGCTTTCGTCGGCCCGCGATTGCCAGGCCATGATCGAAACCGTTGGCCGGATCGAGTTGGAAGACGGGCGTGTTTGGGACGCGGCGGCGGCACAATCGCTAAAGTCGCAGCTGCATCGTGATCGCGATAAAGCCGAGTTTAAGCTCATGCGACACGGATTGCAGGAGGCCATCGATGGCTTGGGTTCGATGCGTGAGCACTACCGGACACTCAATTTGAAAATAGCTGCGCGGCACGTCGCCAAGGGTCTTGGCGAAACATATCGCCGTGGCCGCGAGGATTTTCAGATCTCCTTCAAGAAAAACCGGCACGAGGATTTTCACAGCTGGCGAAAAAGCGCCCAGCAACATTGGCGACAAATGCAGTTGTTCTGGCATGCCTGGCCGGCCGTCCTGGAAGCTCGCACCGAACTGGCTTGCGAGCTGTCCCAATTGTTGGGCCACGATCACGATCTTTCGGTTCTGATGAACCATGTGCGGCAAAAAACGGGACGCGGCGCCACGAGGGACAACAAGGTCTTGTTCGACTCCTGCAAGAGGCGCCAAAAGCTCATGCGTGCTTCTGCCCGCCTCCTCGGCGAACGGCTATTTGCAGAACGTCCGCGCGATTTCCGCAACCGAATGAACGCCTATTGGCGTGCGGCCCGAAGGCGCGATGCCAGTATCAAAGACGCTGCCGCCGACGGCCGGCCGATGCATCCGACAAATTCCGGTTCAGATGAGCATTCGACAGATTTGACGCGTTAGCCGCTAAAGCCGATTTTCCCTGCGCCAAGCCTCGAACATCAAAACGTTCCAAAGGACATATTGCCAGTTGCGGGTTCCATCCAGGTGCTCCCGCCATTTTTGTTGAATGGGCGCGGGATCGAGGTAGCCAGCGCGTTCAAGCGCATCTGGCGCAATCAGGTCTTCGCACCACTCCTTGAGAGGGCCGCGCAACCACTCGCTGATGGGCAAGCCAAATCCCATCTTGGGCCTCTCGATCAGCGCTTTGGGCACGTGGCGATAGAGCATTTGACGAAGCAGCCACTTGCCGTGGCCATTGCGTATTTTCATGGACATGGGCAAGCGCCACGAAAATTCCACGACCCGATGATCGAGCATCGGCACGCGGGCTTCCAAGGCGACTGCCATGCTGGCGCGGTCGACCTTGGTCAGAATGTCGCCAGGCAGATATGTCAGCGTATCGATGTATTGCATCCAATCAATATGGTCGTCGAAGCGAGCCATCAGGGAAGCATCCTGGTAAAGCCCTTTGGGCTCAGCCGCGCCCTTGACCAGCGCCCAGGCGCCGTCCCATTGGGAGACGAGATGGCGGTAATAACCCATCTCGTCCTCGCCCAGCACGACAGCCAGTTTGTGCAGCTTGTCGCCCGCCATACGTGGCCTGATCGATGCTGGCACCAGTTGGAAAAGCTTGCTCCAGCTGGTCGGTGAAATCGTCGTTATGACGCGTTGCAGCGCTTTGCGGCTCGAGATCGGAAGTCTGCGGGCGATGCTGGCGGCGCGAGCGCCTTGGGTATAGCGGTTATAGCCGGCAAAGAGCTCATCGCCGCCATCGCCCGAGAGCGCAACGGTGACGTGGGAGCGCGTCATCTGCGAGACCAAAAACGTCGGTATCTGCGACGAATCGGCAAAGGGCTCGTCGTAGATCGTCGGCAGTTTGGGGATCACGTTCTGGGCTTCTTCGGGCGTGACGTAGAGTTCGGTGTGATCCGTGCCCAGGTGTGCTGCCACCGCTTTGGCGTGATCGGCCTCGTTGTATTCGCTCTCGTTGAATCCGATGGAAAAGCTGCGAACGGGGGTTGAGCTGTGGGCTTGCATCAAGGCAACGGTCGCCGATGAATCGATACCGCCTGAGAGAAACGCCCCGAGCGGCACGTCGGCCACCATGCGCCGTTTGACCGCATCTCCCAACAGCGACTCCAACGCGTCGCAGGCCTCAGCGTCGGAGAGTTCCAGTGGCGAAGATCGCGCCTCGGCCACGGCGTCGGCCAGCGACCAATATTGACTGATGACGGGTTCACCGTCTGCGCCCAATTCGAGCATGGCGCCGGGTTCAAGTTTTTTCAGGCCCTTGTAGATGCATTGGGGCGACGGCAGATAGCTGAGGCGCATATAGGCAGCCAGTGCGTCCCGGTCGATTTCGCCGCGCCAATCAGGCAGCGCGACGAAGGCCTTCAACTCGGATGCAAACAGGAAACGCCCACCGTGATGGCCCCAATACAGCGGCTTGATGCCGAGACGGTCGCGCACCAGAACAAGCCGTTTGTTGCGCCGGTCCCAAAGGGCAAAGGCGAACATCCCGATTAAGCGCTTCACGGTGGCCGCGACGCCCCAGCGCGCGCAACCCACGACGATCACCTCGGTATCGGAATGGCCGAGGAATTTGCAGCCCGAACTTTCGAGCTCGCCGCGGAGTTCGGCCGCGTTATAGATCTCGCCGTTGTAGCTCAACACAAATCCGCCACAGCCCGACACCATGGGCTGGGCCCCGGCGGGCGAGAGATCGATGATCGCGAGACGGGTGTGGGCAAGCGCCACGCCATGCTCGGCGTCGACCCAAACGCCACTGTCATCGGGGCCGCGATGGGCAAGCGTGGCTGCCATCGCACGGCCCATGGCCTTAAGATCGGCTGCCAGTGCGGTGCCTTTGTTTTCAATTAGTCCGGCAATGCCGCACATGGACCCTCCACAGGGGCGTTCAAAAAGATTAGGCTTGATCGGCGGAAATGCGGAGCCACTCAAACCAGCATGTTGCGCATGCGGTCAAGTCACACCCTGATCGCAACTGTTTGCAACCTTCCATATTGGTGTTGGTAAAGCATGTGGGCTTGGACGCAATTGGAACGAGGCCGCGAGAGAATATGGTTGGAACGCTGACCAGCGACGAAGCGTGGCGCTATTACGAGCGCTTCGCGGTCAAGCAAGACCGCCAGGGCTGGTACGAGGACGCAGCACTCGATTGGTTAGTCGAGCATGGAAATTTCGAACAGGCCAACAGCGTGCTCGAAGTGGGATGCGGAACCGGACGTTTCGCCGCCAGACTGATCGACGGCCATCTTCCCGGACATGCCCTATATCTCGGCCTGGATATAAGCACCCGCATGCTGGCAATCGCTTGCGAAAAATTGGCGGGATCGGGCGCCCGGCTTTTGCAATGCGATGTGACGATGGCGCTTCCGGTTCGCGATGCAAGCGCCGACCGATTGATCGTCGCCTATGTCCTGGATCTGCTGTCGGAGGCCGAGGCCCGTGCGCTGGTTGGCGAGGCATCTCGTGTTCTCGTGCCCGGCGGCCTTCTCTGCCTTGCCAGCCTGGCGCGATCCCCATCAGGCGGTCTGGCGTGGGTCTCTTCGTGGCTCTGGACGATGGCGCAACGCTTGGCGCCTCTGCGTGTGGGCGGCTGCCGTCCCATCGATCTTGCTGGCATGCTCGAGGCCAATGTCTGGCACATTGAGGAGAGAACCACGGTGCGGCCCTGGAGCGTGGCGTCCGACGCGCTGGTCGCGCGACGCCTTTGATGCCTGCGCGACTAACCGATGGCGTGGTCGGCGAGTGCCTCCAAAGCACGTATCATGGCCGATGTATCCCAGTCGGCTCCGCCGCGCGCGACGCATCCCGACAGCAACTGTTGGGCACATGCGGCGCCCGGCAGCGCCACACCCATTTCACGCGCGCCAGCGAGCGCGATGTTCAAGTCCTTCTGGTGCAGCCCGATTCGAAAGCCCGGATCGAAGGCCCGCTCGATCATGCGCTCCCCATGGATTTCCAAAATCCGCGAGCCGGCGAAGCCGCCCATCAGCGCCTCGCGCACTGCATGCACATCGGCGCCCGCCTTTGAGGCAAATACCAGCGCTTCGCTTACGGCCTGAACGGTAACAGCCACGATGATCTGATTTGCGACTTTTGCCGTCTGCCCGTCGCCATTGCCGCCAATATGGGTGACCGTCTTGCCCATCAGTTCGAACAGCGGCATTGCCCGGGAAACCGCTGCCTCGGGTCCGCCGACCATAATGGTCAGCGTGCCGTCTCGGGCGCCGACATCGCCGCCCGAAACAGGCGCGTCCAGATAGTCGCATTCCAACTCGGCTATTCTGTGCGCAAAGGATTTCGTCGCAAGCGGTGAAATCGAACTCATGTCGATGACCGTCTTGCCAGGCGTCAAGCCGGCCGCGACACCGTCGTCCCTGAACAGCACGTCTTCGACGTCGGGTGTATCGGAGACCATTATGATCACGATCTCGGCGTTTTCGGCGACGGCCTTGGGCGAAGGCAGCACCTTCAAACTCTTGGCCAAAAGCGCCTCGGGCGCCGGGCTGCGGTGAATGGCGGTAGAGACCTCGTGTCCGCCCGCTATGAGATGACCCGCCATGGGCGCGCCCATTATGCCCAACCCCAGAAATCCAATTTTCATGTGCCTCGCCCCTCCTTAACCAATACCAATCCACGCGCCCGCCACCGGCTGCCATGCAACCTTGCTAAGTGATGACCAAGCTGACAAATTCGCCCCTTCGCCATCAATCAATTGATGGCGATAACCGCTAGCGCCGATGGGGAATTTGCGTGAACGAGATCATTCTACATCACTATCCACAGTCGCCAATGGCTGAAAAAGTGCGGCTTGCTTTCGGCTTCAAAGGACTAACCTGGCGATCAGTCGAGGTGCCGCGATTGCCGCCAAAGTCGGACCTGATTCCGCTGACCGGCGGATACCGGCGCGTTCCCGTCATGCAAATAGGCGCTGACGTCTATTGCGACACGCAGTGCATTCTGCCTGAGCTCGAGCGCCGCTTTGGCTCGCCAACTTTCTTTCCAGGCGCCAACAGCGGCGCGGCGCTGGCGTTGGCGCGCTGGTCTGATGACACGCTCTTTAGCCATGCGGTGCACATCGTCGTCGCGACAGCCGTGGAGACAATGCCGGCGGAGTGGGTGGAGGACCGAACGCAATTGATGTTCGGCTCTGGTCAACGGGCCGAGGATCTGATCGAGGACATTCCCGATCTGTCAGCCCAGTTACGCGGCCAGTTTGGATGGATCGACCAGCAATTGGCCGACAACGATTTCGTTCTGGGAAGCCAACCGAGTCTGCCCGATTTTTCGCTCTACCCTATTCCCTGGGTGCTGCGGGCCCGCTGGGACGGTGCGACCAAGCTGTTTGCCGGATTCAAGGCGCTCGAGTCTTGGGAGGCCCGCATGGCGGCGATCGGACACGGGGATCGGGAAGACATCGAATCGGCGGATGCGGTCGCGGCGGCTTTGGCGCACGAGCCGGAAACCCCTGAGCGAGGCGACCCAAACGACCCTCAAGGGTTGACCCCCGGTATGCGGGTCAAGGTGCGCGCCAGCGGATCGAACGGCGACGTGGATGTCGAGGGCATCGTGCGTTTGGTCGACTCCGATACCATCGCCCTGCTGCACGAAAACGACCGGGTAGGCACCGTTTGCATCAATTTTCCGCGCGTCGGCTACAGCGTAAGGCTCGCATGATCCGCATCCTCAAAACGCCCGTTCGCGGCCTTGGGCGGCAATTGGAACAAACCCATGCTCGGTCGTATCGGCGCATCCCTTAGCCATCTGGCAGAACGGATCGGATGGGCGCGCTCATTGGCCAGCGTCCTGTTGATCGCGTTTCTGGCGCTGCGGATCTGGGATCCGCTGCCGCTCGAATTGTTGCGCCTCAAGTTTTTTGACATCTATCAGGTGATCAAACCGCGCAAAATCAACTCGCACCCTGTGGTGATTGTCGATATCGACGAAGAAAGCCTCGAAGTGCTCGGCCAATGGCCGTGGCCCAGGGATTTGATTGCAGGCCTGATCGACAAAATCATGGCGGAGGGTGCGTTGGTGATCGCATTCGACATCGTGTTTCCGGAGCCCGACCGCACGTCGCCCGATCTGCTTGCCGAGAAAGTGCCCGGCCTGAGCGAGACGGCCAAGGAGGAGCTTCGAAAGGCGAGAAACCACGACGCACTGCTGGCCGAAGCGCTGCGCCGCTCGCGTGTGGTTCTGGGGCAATCGGCCTACAATCCGAGGGGATTGGTGTCGCGCAACGATATCGTACCGAAAGCCCCGCTTGCCTATATTGGGCAAGAACCGGGCCCTTTCCTGCTGACCTATCCCGAGCTCCTGCCCAACATCAAAACCCTGGAAGACGCCGCATCCGGGCGCGGCATGTTGACGGTTCTGCCGGAGGCCGATGGGGTCGTGCGTCGCGCGCCCCTGATCGTGCGGGCGAAAAATACCATCATCCCCGCCTTGTCTGTCGACACGCTGCGCGTGGCTGCGAGTCAATCCACACTGCTGGTAAAAAGCGACTCGATCGGCGTGCGCAGCGTCGTGGTCGCGGGCGTGGAGATCCCAACCGACCCCAATGGCCAATTGTGGATATATTTCTCGCAGCATGACCCCGCACGCTTCGTCTCGGCAAAAGACGTCTTCGAAGGTCGTGTCGACCGCAAGCGCCTGGAAAACAAATTCGTGCTGATCGGAACATCGGCAAGCGGGCTTTTTGATCTCAAGACCACGCCCACCGAACCCGTGATGGCAGGTGTCGAGGTGCAGGCCCAAGTGCTCGAAAACATGCTGAGCAAGTCCGTGCTCAACCGTCCGGGCTACGCCGTTGGCGCGGAGGTGTGGCTGGCCCTGCTCGTTGGGGTGGCGATAATTTTTCTGGTTCCAGTCTTCGGCGCGTTCCGCGTTTTCATGCTGGGTTTCGCCATCACGCTCATTCTGGCCAGCGTGTCTTGGCAACTCTATTCGCGTGCCAATATCCTGCTTGATGTCGCCTTTCCGTTGATTTCGAGCTTCGGCGTGTTTTTGGCGCTGGTGTTCACCAACTATTTCCGCGAGGAGGCTCAACGCCAACAAATCCGAAACGCCTTCAACCAGTACCTGTCGCCCGATCTGGTCGAAGATCTGGCCAACAATCCCGATAAGCTCGTGCTTGGCGGCGAGACCCGCGACATGACCATTTTGTTTACGGACGTGCGAGGCTTTACCGCCATCTCCGAGCTGTACCGGGACGACCCCCAGGGGCTGACCGCGCTGATGAACAGGTTCCTCACACCGCTTTCGAACGCGATCATCGATAACAACGGCACGATCGACAAATATATGGGCGATTCCATCATGGCGTTCTGGAATGCGCCGCTCGACAATACGGAACACGCGGTGGGAGCTTGCAGGGCCGCGCTCGACATGCTGGTGCGTATGGAGAAGGTCAACGCCGAGCGCGAACTCGAGGCAAAGCAGTCTGGGCAACACTTCATTCCGATCAAAGTCGGTATCGGTATCAACACGGGCGAATGCGTCGTGGGCAATATCGGTTCGGAATTGCGCTTCGACTATTCCGTGCTTGGAGACAGCGTCAACTTGGCATCGCGGTTGGAGGGACAGTCCAAGGCCTATGGCATGCCGATCATCATCGGGTCGCAAACGGCAGGCTTTGTCGAGGATGAATTCGCGATGCTCGAACTCGATTTCATTCGCGTCAAAGGCAAATCCGAGCCCGACGTCATCTATACGATCCTCGGCGGTGACGAACTCATCATGGAGGGCGGCTATGTGGAGTTGCGTGACCGCATTCAGACCATGCTCAAAGCCTACCGGCACGGCGATTGGGGCAAGGCGCTGGTGGCTCTGCAGGCGTGTAAGCGGGCCGACGACCAATTCGGCCTAGAGACGTTCTATAATCTCTACGGCACCCGCATCGCCGCCTTTTTGGAGGCGCCGCCGCCTGATTGGGATGGCGTGTTCACGCTTGAGACGAAATAGTGCCCCTAAGAATCGAACCGGCCCGCCACACTGCACAATGCGACGGTCTGGGATTTCGGCGATCTCGGCTTAAGGCCGATGCCTAGAACTTGTAGACGACGCCGGCCCGCACCGCGTGGACGTCGGGATCGTATGTCACCGATTGTCCCGAATAGGCGATCGATTCGCTGTCGAGATCGGTATAGAGGTAGTCGAGGCGTGTGCTCCAGTTGCTGTCGAAGCGATATTCGAGGCCACCGCCGAACTGCCAACCGGAAAAGTTCTCCGAACCCGAACCGCCACCGGCGCCGGTCACCGGCAGGTCCATGTCGGCCCAAGCGTAACCCACCATACCAAACAACAGCAATTCAGGCGCCAACAGTACGCCCGCACGACCGCGCACTTCCGCCATCCAATCGAGGCTGGCGTTGACGCGGTTTGCGCCAAAAGCCTGGGAATCTGTCATGTCGCCCCAAACCCAATCGCCTTCGAAGCCGTAGACGAAATCGCCCGACTGCCAGGACCAGCCGACGAGCACGCCGCCCAGCACGCCGTCGGCGTCGAAGTCGGCCGTGCCGGCTGCTGCTGTCAGGTCGGTGTCGGCGACGCCATATCCGATTAGCGCGCCAATCTGCCAACCCGCCCACGGCATGGATGCAACGGGGGGCGGTGCTGGATCGTATGTCCGGGATGAAGGATATTGCGGGAGATCGGCAGCCAATGCGGCCGTACCGACCGCCACCAGCGCGCTACCGGCCATCAGCCCTGCCAGACCCTTCACCCAAAATTTGTCGGTACCCTTACGCATCACTCTTACTCTCCTGTCGGGCTCCCCATGGTGAGTCTCCTCGCGGGAGATGACATCGTGTCGTGGCGCCCGACCGCCACGTCCAGATGATCGCTCTCATGGAGAAAGCCTAGCTGCAGACCCTTACGAATCGTTACCAGGAGGGTCGCCTGCGATGACGGCATCATTTGGTAGGGTTAAGGGCGTTTTAACGGCACTTTCAAGGCGGCACATCTGCCGCCAATATGCCACCGCTGGCAAAGGAATTCATATCCTGCTACTATTAGTTAGTTATCTAACTAATTGATTGAAATTGTCATGACGCGCCGGTCCGACAAACGAATGAGACTGATCCTCGCGGCCAATCGGCTGATTCACCGCAAGGGCTACGAGCGCACCAGCATTGCCGAAATCGCCAAGGAAGCGGCCGTTCCGCCCGGCAACGTCTATTACTATTTCAAGACCAAGGAGGAGCTGGTTGACGCGATGATCGCGCGCCGAAACGCCTTCATTTCCGCCTGGCTTTCTGACATCGACAAGGACGGCGACCCTGAATTGAAATTGACCCGGTTCGTCGACGAGTTCGAAAAAACCAGCAAATCCCGCGCCGAACATGGTTGCCCCGTCGGGGGCCTCTGTCATGACGCCAATCGCATCGGCGGTACTTTTGCAGACCAGGCGGGGGCCGCGTTTCGGACCCTCCTGGAGTGGCTTGCAAGACAGTTTGTCGAATTGGGAGACGATCAAGAGCGCGCCAAAGCAAACGCGCTGCATCTCTTCTCGGTCCTGGAAGGTGCGACGCTGTTTGCCCATACCTTTCGCGAACCCGGCATCGTCGAGGCTGAATCGGCCCGGCTGAAGGCATGGCTGGTCAGCCTGGCGACGTCACAACAGCCCTGAAAACAATCGGCAGGGCAGCCCGACGTCCTTAGGCAACCGTCTCTGCGGCCTTGGCCGATTGGACAAAGGCTTCGATATTTTCGGGCGGCGTATCGGCCGTTATCTCACAGCCTGGCGCCAACATGAAATGAGTGGCGCGTGGACCACCGGCATCCTCAATGCAGGCCCGGCAGGCGGCGGCGATCTCGCCCGGATTGCCGAGCGGCAACAGCTGAATGTGGTCGATGTTTCCAGCCACGCCTATCTCGGGCTCGAAGAGTTCGCGCATTCGGTTCAGATCAACCTCGGGACCGACATTGATCATGTTGAGGCGATCGAGGTTTTTGAAGGCATCGACATTGCGCTCCATATGCGGCGTCACCTTTCCGCACATATGCACCATGTTGTAGTCGAAGATATCAAGCATCAGGGGATAGTACTCGATGCTGTACTCGCCGGTGTGCTTGGGGCCCATCATCTGCGTGTCGTGTTCGCAGATCATGAAAATCGTAGCTCCGGCCTCCTTCAACGCGCGGCCATAGGCGGCTCCCACTTCGGTGGCGCGGCGCACAAGCTCGTGGGCGAACTCCTTGTCCTTCACCATTTCGCGCACGAACTTGTCATAGGGCATGAGCTGCAGCGCCATGGTGAGCGGACCGGTCATGAAGGCAACGACGGGCACATCGGCGCGATCGGCCAGAATCCGCGTGCCTTCGATAAGCGTACGCGTCGACTGGCAGGCCATGAAGTCTGGAACTTTGAGCTTGTCGATCTGGTCTTTGGCCTGAACAAGATAATCGGTGATCCAGGGCGCTTTCATCGGTGGATAGGTGACGCCTGAGCCGCAGGCCTCGGCCACCGGCCAGCTCGGTTCGACCTGAATTGTCACCACATCGTAGCCATAGCGTTTTTGCGCATCCAGATGGGCCTGGGCTGCAAATTTCGGATCCTTGTACATGATGTCGTATGTCCCACCGGCCAGGATCCCGGCGTGATCGCCAAGCTGTGGAAAGACAGGCGGCCGATCTACCGGCTTGCCTTCCAGGGCGTTGTATACGCGCTCTTGTGCATCCATTTGCGACTGACTCCGTTGTTTTAGGATTTTGGAAATTGCATGGCGACGGTGAACGCCTTTTGAAATTCGGGCGAACCCGATAGCTGTATGTGTTCGGTTCGAGCAGCCATGCGCTCTGACCGGCGGCGCTGGGTTACGTTGACCAACGCTATCTTGGCGCCGACGCCGGCGGCGTTGCCGACCGAGGTGATGCGCTCGACCGGCAGTTGCGGCGTCAGACCGCAGCGCCGGGCGTTGGCGCTGTCGATGAAATTGCCGAAGGCGCCCGCCAGCATCACCTCTTCGAGATCGCCGTCTTCCAGACCCATCTCTTGCAACAACATCATCGTGCCCGCGCGTATGGCGCCCTTGGCCAATTGCATTTCACGGACGTCTTGTTGCGTAAAAACAATATCGTGTTCGCCGTCGGCCTCTTCGGCGCGCGCCAAAATAAAATATGTATCGCGGCGCTTCTCGCCCTCGATCAATCGCTCGCGCAGGCTCTTGGGTACGCTCGCATCCAATTCGGCTTGACGTATGTAGGCGCCAGCATGATTGAGCAGGCCCGCATCCAGGAACTGGGCGACGATATCGATGAGGGCCGAGCCACAGATGCCCTTCGGCGCACTGTCGCCGATCACGCTGTAGCGCACGTCGTCGTCGATCCAGACATGGTCGATCGCGCCGGGCGCGGCGCGCATGCCCATCTTGATGCGCGCGCCCTCAAGGGCCGGACCGGCCGGCGCCGAACAGGCTATCAGCCTTTTTCGGTTGCCCAACACCATCTCGCCGTTGGTGCCCACATCGATCGCCATCCGCAGATCGTTGCCGCCTGAAATATCGGTTGCCAGCATCACGCCGACCGTATCGGAGCCGACAAATCCGGCGATGTTGGCCACCACGTAAACCGGCACATCCGGATCGAGCTTTAGCCCGATGGCTTCCGACGTCGTGGCGACGTGGGCGCGCGTTACCGGCGCATAGGGCGCCAAGCCCAAATAGGTCGAATCGAGACACAGCAAAAAATGATGCATCGCCATGTTGCCGACAATGGTGACTTCATAGATATCGCTGACATCTATCCCCGCCTGTCCCGCCAGATCGGCGAGGATGGCGTTGAGCTGCTCCAAGATCATGGCGTTCAGCTTGGCGAGGCCCTCGGGGTTGCGCTGGGCCCGGCTTAATCGGCCGATGATGTCGTCGCCATAGACGGCTTGCTTATTGACGGCCGAGGCCACAACCGCCTCCGTCCCGGTCGCAAGATCCATCAGAAATCCGACAACCGTTGTCGAGCCAATGTCAAAGGCCACGCCGTATTGCCGCAGTGTCGTATCGCCACTCTCAAACGCGATGGCGCGACGCGATGCGGTGACGACGGTCATGCCTGCCTTGTCGCGGATGGCCGCGGGCAACTCGCGCAGCACGCGCAACGGCACATCGCGCGGGCGCAAGGTTCTGGGCCATCGCATCGTCACTCGGTCCCAATCGGCAATATTCTCGACCTCACGCGGATTGACGTATGGCATGAACATCTTGCGCACATTCGGCTGCAGATCGATTGCCCTCTCGACGCCTTGATGGAGGATCTGCACCTTGGCGGAATCGCCGCGTTCGGGCACGTGAACCACCATGTCGCGGGTGGCTTTCACTTGGCATGACAACCGGTAGCCCTGGTCGATTTCGCCGCCACTCAGATGGATGTAATCGAGTGGTGTGGCGGCGGGGGGGTCGTCATCAAAGCGAACCTTGCATTTGCCGCACGATCCATTTCCGCCGCACACCGTGTCGACTTCGACGCCGGCTTCGGTTGCCGCCTCGAACAACACCTCGCCCTCGGGCACCCGGAAGCGCCTGCCGGTCGGCTGAAAAACAAGGGTGACCGTCTTGGTTGAGCCCGGCGACTCTTCGTCTGGGCCTGCTTGCGCCTCCGCGTCGCTTGTCTCAGCTGCCATCCCGCTCCCCGTTTCTGCTCAACGGACCCGGCGGGGCGTGGTGGGAGCTTCGGCCATTGGATAGAGATAGTCCGCTGCCTCGGCATTGGCGCCTGGTTGGGGCATGTCGTCCATGATCGCGACGAGACGGGCTTCGAGCTCGCCATAGCCCACATGGTGGACTTCGAGTTCGAGATCGAGCGATTTTGCGATCTCTTCGGCTTTGTCGATGAGCGCCTGATCCTCTGTTTGGCTGTAATAGATCATGCGCTTGTAGTGACCGAACATCAGCTTGATCAGCTTGGGATGCTTGTCGAGCTTCAAGCCACGCACGATCAGCTTGTCCCAGACCTGGATCAGGTAGTCCGTCAAGATGTAGGTGCCAGGCTCATCCTTCACGGCCTTTCGAAAATGATCGGCGCCATACATTTCGTAACAGTGGGGACCGACGGTTCGGACCGCTCCCTCGTGTTCTGAAATAATCGCATCGAGGTTGTGTGCGCCGCAGTGTCCGTAGACGACAACTTGGCGCTCATATTGGCCATCGGTTTCATTCAGGCTTTCCTCGACCTTCTCCTCGATCTTGCTCGGGTAGAGGTGGTAACGGGCGTCGATTGGCTTGAAATCGGCATGCCATCCATGCTTGAGAATGATGTCGCGAACCTCCTTACCGAGCGCCGAGCACGCCACGAAAATGGTTTTAGGCCTCCTGTCGTCAGCCCCACCATAGGTGTGTGTGCGGAAAGAGCCCTGCCGCGGCTTGCCAGTCATTCAGCCGCCTCCTGCCGCATCAGCGAGGTCAGGGGATATATTTTCGCCTTGGGGCGGATGCGCATTTGACGCGCCGTGTAAGCGATGGCCGCATCGACCATGGCCATGGCAGGCACGATCTCGAGCTGCTTGACGCCATACATGAAAAAGTCTGCGCCCATCATCATGGTGGAGGTGGCCAGGCTCGTCTTGGCGCAGGTGAAACCGAGCTTGCCAAACTTCTTCCTGCCTTGCGGCCAGCGGTCGTTGACGATGTGGGTTGGCGACAGGCCAGCGGGATAGCCGTATTTGTTTTTCAGCAGCCATATGGACTTGCTGCAGGGACCCGGTTCCACGATGTCGAGGACGGCGGTGTCCATCATCAATTGCGTGAAACCGCATTTCTGAGCGCGCTCGATATTTTCTTCGGCGATTTCGAACTTGCCCTGAAACGTCGGCTTCTTGACGTTGTGACACATCACAATGCAGGTCTTGAGACCCAGCTCTTTGATCTCATCCAATTCCTTGTCTTTTGACTCCGGCCCGATCGAATTGAAAATGGCGCGGTCCTGCAGACCGAGCTCGACCGTCTTGCGAGCTCCTGCCAAGCGAACCGGCGGCGTGGTGCCATCGATGAAAAACGGCATGTCCTCGAAGGGCGCGATCCACTCGATGTAGTTTTCCATCGCCTTCGGAGAACCGCCGATCATGTCCAGCACCATCGGCACGCCTGCCATGGCGCACATCTCTTTCATGGCCAGCATGGCCTTGGTGGCGCCCTCATGATCGAATTCGCCGGCGGCCTCATCGATGATGAGCTTGTCGCCGAGATAGAAAATGCTAGCGGCAAGCACGGTCGGGTATTCGCCCGGTTGGCCGCCGATCATAACGCCGCCGACGTCGTAGGCGATCTGTTCGGCTTCAAATCTGAACATAGAGCCGCTCTCCTCACGCTGGGAATGGTGGCGGCGGCCTGGAGCAGGCTGTTGCGTGTCCGGGCCGCCGCATGCTGAACGTCCGCCCTCTAGGCGGCTTCTCTGCGCTCGTCGGCCAGGATGCGTTCCATATCGATCGGGTAAGTGCCGTAATCCTTCAGGGCCTGCACGTAGGCGTGGATGTTTTCCTTCGGCGTGCCCATCGGGATCATGTTCGGCACGATGACGACACAGCCGTCGTCGTCGGGCGCCAAATCGCGGATCACGCGGCGCACTTCGGCGCGGACCTCATCTTCCGTGCCCGACAGCAACACCTCGTCCTTGAGACCGACCAGACACGACTTGCCGAGCCGTTGGCATGTCTTGCGGTAGAGCGCCAGATCGTTGGAGGGTGTCGTGTAGTAGTCGGGTGCCAGATTGGTCAGCACAAAGGTGCCGGTCTCGGCGCTGCGTTCCAGGAAGTCGATCCACAACGGCGTACCGTCCTCGGTTTTTCCGTCGCCCATTTGGCTGAGCCCCCAATAGAAATAAATCACGGGCGTTGGCATGACCGATTGGATCAACGGCCCCACATAGGGTTTTTCGAACTCGAAGAGCTGTTGCGGCCGGAAGTTGGGCACCGCGTTCCAGGCATCGATCGAGATAAAGAATGTGACGCCGAGCGACTTCAGGGCCCGAAACCACTTAATGTTTGCCTTGAGCTGCGCCTGGATCGCCCGATGAAAGTTTTCGGGCTGCTTCTTCATCCAGGTGGCGGTTCTCTTGAAACCAAGCGCATTCACCGTTTGCGCGTAAGTCGCAGACGGTGCCGCCATGGTCGGCCAACCGCGCTTTTGCGTCAGCTCTTCCAGCAAATGGCCATAAAGATCGATACGGCGCGGCAGGCGTCCGTCGGTGAAGGGATTGAAGCGGTCGGCGGCTTCCTCATAGGTCTCGAGGATTTCCTCATCCGACATGTCGTCGAAATGGCGAATCTTGACGTCGCCGGGGGCGTTCTCCGGGAACTTCATGGTGACCAGCCCCATGGCCTCGATTTCGGTGTTCATCGTGTCGATGCCTTCTCCCAAGGCCTCGAATTCGAACTCCTCCGTCCATCGCGCGACGACTTCGGCGTGCAGCTTGGGATCCTTTTCGATTTGGCGGCATGTATAGCCGTAATAATTGCCCGGTCCGTCGGTGAAAAAAGAGTAGGTCGGGATGCGGTCGGCCCGGTTGTTGGTGCCGACCATCAGGGTGCGCTCCATACGGCTCAACTCGGCGCCGGTTTCGCGTTTTTCGAGCGTTGCCTTGACCATCTCCATCAGCATGGCGCCCTGCTCTTCGGGCGCCGGCCATCCCTCAAGCGGGTCCTTAAAGTCCTCGTGCGCTTTGAGGTTCTCCATCGTATTCATCGGTAATGTCGCCATTGTTTCCTCCCAGAAAGCGAGCACTGGCACATTGTCTGTGTCTGTTGATGCTCATTGGCGTGTCGGTTCTTGGTCTCGAAGTCTCAATAAAGAACGCGTTGGCTGGTGTCGCGTTCGGCCCCTTGACTGCGGTCAGTGAAGGCAATTTCCCGCGCTTTCGTGGTTCGCTCTTCGCGCGGCGTGTCGCAAATATCCTTGCACAGACGGATCAGCTCCCAGGCGTCGTCGGTGTAGCCGTCAGACTTGGCAATGTCCTCCGACCAACGCCGGTTGACGGCAACGCCGCCAGAGAAAATGACCATGCCGTCGTCAAGCAGTCCTGCTTTGCGCAGCTCGTCGAAGGCCGGCGGAATTTGCACCATTGTGGTGGTCATGTAGGAGCCCAGGCCCAAAATGTCGGGCTTCTCCTTCTTGACCATTTCGACAATGCGATCGACTTCGTTGTCGACGCCGAGGTCCACGGTTTCGAAGCCCTCTGCCGTCAAAAGCGCCAGACAGACATTCTTGCCGATGTCGTGCACGTCTCCCTCGACGGTGCCCATCATGATCTTGCCGCGTGAATCGTCACCCTTCTCCTCGACTTCCTTGAGAAGCGCGGGCATGACCACCGCGATGCCGGCCTTCATCGCTTCGCCGGCGAGCATCAGTTCGGGCAGAAAGAATTCGCCTTCAGCGAATTTATCGCCCGCCTCCTGAACCCCTGGCGACATGCCGTCCTTGATGACCAGTTTGGGACTGGCCTTGGCGTCGAGCGCGGCCTGCGCCAACTCGGCGGCATCCTCCTCTTCGCCCCAAAGAACGGCCTCATTGAGCTTTTCGTAGATCTCTTCAACTGTAGCCATAACGTCCTCCCGGTTACGCTTTTTTTGATCAAGTTGTCCTGGCTGGTTGGGTGTTGTCCGCGCCTCCTACAAGAATCTCGAGAGCGGATAGCTGAATGTGTCTTCGTGACACATCAAAGCCTCGTGAATTGCGGTGCCGCTGAAGCGCCGCGTGTCGTACTGGCAGAGGCTCACAATGGAAAATCTTCGGGCCAATCCGTGATTGTACCGCCGCTCGAAATCCATCAGGTCCTCTATCTCGATGCCCTGCTCGAGTGCCCAAACCATATCGCCGACGAGCCGCATCGGCCGGCCGCCTGCGGTTTGGGCCGCGACGAAACGTGATTCCAGATATTCAAACATCTCGCTGCCATTTGAATGGCCGGGCGATAGAACAAGCTGACCGCCAACTATGGCGGCATCGACGCCGAACAAAGCGCCTCGCAAGTGTTCAAGAATGTGATCCCGGGCTTCTGCGCCTGCGTTGAGGAAACACACTTCCCCCTTTCGCAAGCCGTCGGCAAGAAATGGAACCGACAGCTTCAGCCGGCCGCTATCGGCCTGATAGAACGAGCAAAGATGATCACCGCGCTCGAGGGTCATATCCTCAAGCACGACTTCGCTGGCGCGTTGGCCGTTCTTTGGAATGGGAGGCGCTTCAGATTTCTCTTTGACACCTTGCTCGTCCATAAAGGCGAGCAGGTCATCACGCCGAAAACGCCGCTGGCGACGACCGCCGACACGCATACACGTCAACCGGCCTTCATTGGTCCAACGCCGCAGCGAAATCTCGCTAACGCGCAGAAACTCAGCCGCCTCGCGGGTATTGAGCAACGCCTCTGTAGAACTTGAACTTCGGTCCGTCACGCTGGTTGGTCTGTCCAATCGGGGTGTCTTGGCTTTCGTAATCCAACTTTCATGATATAACATGATCAGCAAAGATCATCAATGATCGGCATTGTCCGACTGGTCATTTGGTGCGATCGCATTCCAACAGCTGGTATTCGAGCGAGACCAAGTCGGCCGATTTCCCGACCGCATGAACCCGCCGGGGACGGTGCAGTTGGTGAGGGGGGCTACTGCATGAATACGATACCAAGCGATCTTGAGATTGCGCGCGAGGCTCGGCTTGCGCCGATCGG